>FLNV01000015.1_pt1 | contig 24771 bp, 18 predicted proteins | sample 1140351 | NCBI WGS metagenome assembly FLNV01 (sample SAMEA3878207, study PRJEB12797) | bioreactor metagenome | biome: Moose rumen | place: Sweden | collected 2011-10
AATTTTAACTAATAATAAATAATAAAAAATAATTCTTCAAAAAAAAAGATCCCGGGTAATCTGAAAATCACGGTCCAATTGAAAAATTTTATTTTGTCTGTTGACCAACAATTTACCCGGGGTCAAATTTTTACAAAAAATTTTTCAAAAAAATGCACTTTTCCAAAAAAAGTCTGATACACCAGTCCTGACCGCGATAAAAAAGTGCCAAAAAATTTGACTTTTTTTTTTTTTTGCATATAATTAAATTGTCTTTAAGACTTTTTATATTCTAATTTAATAAAAATGACAAAAGCAAATTTAAATTCATTGGAATCAAGACAATTTATCAATAGAAAAGTCTTTGATTTTAAGACCAGAAAAAAAGAGTTAGAAGATGTTTTATCTAGATCACCAGAACTATCTGATGAAATGAAAGATGCAAAAAGAAGATGATTAACAAAATTTATGAGAGAAGAAACATGAACTGATGAATATCAAAAGCATCTGGGAAAAGTTATGGAAGATTCAAAAATGATTATGTTGTTTGCAAAACAAAAATTCTGAGAAAATCCAACTAAAGATCAAATTGATGAAATTAGGACACAGTTTTATTGAAGTGAGATGGATTATGATGATATTGACTCACATACTGATTTATTGAACAATAAAGAAAAATTATGACAATTTATAGTAGATAAATTTTGAGATTCAGAAAAAACATTAATATTATTAGCTCAATACGATTGTCGAAGTTATTTAGAAAGAACTTTTTTCGATCAAAGTTCTTTAGTACAGCAATGGAAGGGATTCTTTAATGAGCCATTATGATCTGAATATGATAGTTTAACGACTCCTGAATCAGTAAGATATCACTATTGAAACACTTTACAAGCAGATATTGTTATATTTAAGAAATTTTGAGAAAGATACCCATCTTCAGAATTAAATAGAATGATATTAAGCTATTTTGTTACTCATGCAGATAAATGAACATTAAATAAAAAAATGCTTCGCTCTATTTATGGTGATTTTGATCATGTGAATTTTGATGGTATCCCTATGGATAAATTTGATGAGAATGCTCAAGAAGAAATACAAAAAATTAAGCAAGAAAAAGAAGAAGAACGTAGAGAAGAAAATAAAAGATTAGCTGAAAAGAGAAGATTAGAAGAAGAACAAGCAATAGCAGAACAAGCAAAAAAGGAAAAAGAAGAAAGAGCAGAGAGAAGATGGAAAGTAACTAAAGTTGTAACATTCCCTATTCGGTGACCTATTGCATGAGTTGCATTAGCTTGAAAAACGGTTGTAGATAAGATACATGATTATAATAGTCCTTATGCAAAAAGAAAAAGAAAACGAAAGAGAGAAGAAAGAAGTCAAAAGAGAGAAAGAAGAAGACAAAGAAGTAATAATGAAAATGAATAAATAACCATCATTATACATTTTCACAATTTTTTCTATATTTTTCACAATGTCAATATATAAAATGTATAATATGAAAATAATGCTTTATCTTATTACCAAATATTAAAATGACAGACATTAACAAATTAAATGGTGTCCAAGAGGCACAACAATCAGTTTCATTAGAGGAAACAAAATCTCAAACAGCAGAAACTCTAAAAACAGCAAAATTACCAGAAGTAATTGATGAAAAATGAGTTTTGACAATTGATTCATTAGCAAAAGCTATGTGAATGGAAAAACAATTAGTCAAATTGCCAAATGGAAAAGAAGTAATGAGCTTGGTCCGAAAACCAGAGCAATTACCACAAGTATTTGAAATTGTGAGTAAATCAGAGATGAAAAATAAACTCTGAAAAAATGATGTAGTGACAATTGATTGATCTTGTCCAGGATGGTTATTGACTACAATTGCTCATGCATTACATCCAGTATATGTAGCAGTGAAATATCCACAATGATGACCAGATGCAGTATTGCCAGTTTCAGGATTTGAAATGGAAGATGAATGAAAATGACAAGATTTAAAATTTGATGTAAAAGAATTAGAAGATAGGACAGAAGTTACATTTTCATTAGAAAATCCAAATATTGATGCACAAGCTACAATTAACTCTTTAGTAGCACCAGAAATACCTGTTGGAAAACCAGTATATATTTCATGAAGATGACCAATTGCTATTCTGACAGCATTAGCAGATGCTTATGCACATAGAGTACCTTTTGTCGCATGCTTCCAGCCATGAACATGAAATGTGGTAACAATCAGTCATAGTGACACAGATTTATGAACAGTTTTGTAATTTTATCTTATTACCAAATACTAAAATGGAAGAAAGAAAACAAGAAGTTATGGAAATTATTGTAAAACCCACCAATGATTATTGGTTAGAAGTTACAAATGAAGTAAATGAATGACTTTATGAAGCATTAGATGATCCTTATCATTTGTCATATAAAATCCGAAAAGATAAATCCTCTGGAGGTCCTAATAAAGTCGACTTAAGACATGAACCAGTATGATATTATTCAAATGACGGGGGAAATAACTGACATGCAGTTATAAGTTGGGATCAATCTGTGGAGTTCAAAGATATGCGGGTAGATGTAGATTGAAATGTGGTAAAAAAGAAGGTGGTAGCTTTGAATTGATCAGTTGCAAGATGACAAGACTTTAAGAAATATAATCTAGTAAGCATGGATTGAATTATTGAGTTAGATAATTGAAAATTTTTAATTAATAGTTACTGAAAATATCAGCCAAATTTATCGTTCATAAACAGTGTACCAGAAGTAAAGTTTGAAGATGAAGATAAAGAAACTTTTAATTTGCCAGAATGAAGCTTTAGCGTTGTGTATTGAGATTTCTTTATATCAAAAAAATGAACTAAATGTTTTCGCATATTGCCAAAAGAAAAGGCAAAGCATATTTTAATATGTGATGATTGGGGATGAGCTTTCAATAAATATGGATGAAGGACTTTACCAGAAGAATGATCTCTTTATTACAGGAGAGCATCTTCAAATGGATGATGAATGGGAAATGATTATGGTGTTTATCCTATAGATTGGAAATATTCATTGTCTGAAGAAGATATTTAATTTACATCTTTTCAATTACATAAATAACTCTATCAATATCTCAATCAAATAGCGAGTACCTGTGCGTATTCGCTATTTTGAGTTTATATTTTTTGCACATTTCTTCCAAAATTTTCAATTCTTCTTCATCATATTGCTTGTAAAAAATGAAACTTCATCATTTTTTCAATAAATTATAGCTTCGTGGTATAATCTTATCTACATATCCGACAGCCCTTGCAGTGATATAATCAAATTGCTCAGTGAAATCTTCAATTCTGCTTCGTACACATTTTGCATTTTTAATTCAAAGTTTATCTATCATCTCATTTACAGCATCTACTTTCTTCCTCCTAGCATCAAGTCATAGGAAACTTACATCTGGATTCGTGATAGCCAATGGCAAAAGTGGAAATCATCATCCTGTTCCAATATCACAGACTTTTTTTCATTTTCCTAATACAAAAAACTTATTCAATTCAATACTATCCAAAATATGCTTTGTCATTACTCAATCACGATCTCTGATAGCACTCAAATTGAGTTGATTGTTTTTCTCTAAAAATATTGAAATAAGATTTTCTCGCATGTAAATAATGAAGAATTAAAAATTAATAATTAAGAATTTTGGAACATCCTACATTATTCACTATTAATTCTTAATTATTAATCATTCAATTTCAACTAATGAACAACAGAATTATCAATCATCGCTGTGTCTCATGCAGAAATTATTCCGAGCAATGGCTCATTTCTATGTCCATTTTCAGTAATCAATAAAATTCATATTTTTTCATTATTCTCTTTTTTTTCAGCAAACATTTTGTCTATTTCATATACATTTACTTTTTTGCTGATGAAACGCATATAGTTATTATCAGTAATCAATCTGACATCTCCAACTTTAGCTCATACAATATCGTTATTGTTTGCCAGTCGAGACAATATATTACTCTCACTCAAAAGCCCGACAAATCTTTCATTTCTATTGTAAACAGGCACATGAGAATAATTTTTTTGCTCCATAATTTGTACGACACTCCTTAGATTATCATCATAATGACATGTAAAAACTTCCTTTGAAAATAGATCGATACATTTTGGTGGGGCTTTGATCTCTTTTACATATTTCTCCAATTGTGAAATAGAGTAGTCAGTAGGCTGAATATAAGTATGTCAATCAATCTGAATTCCATGTGTGATTTGATTTCTAATTTCTCAGAAATATTTCAATTGAAATTGATGCAATTTTACAAACCATGAAATATAATAATTTCACTTTATAATCCTTTTAATTTTTTCGTTGTACGGCAAAAATACATCCAATCATAAAATCTTGTCGAAATATTTGTCAATTTGATTGAATAATGCCAAAAATCTCATAATTGGTTCCGGAGTGTCAATATCTACTAAATATTTTTTTATTTCTTTTTTTGAATTGCTCATGAAAATTTTATAATATAAACCTAATATATTATATTTAGAAATTTATAAAATGCAAATTTTTGGATAGAAAGTTTAGAAAAGTTTTCCAACAGTGGAGAGCTATCCCAAAAAATAGGAAATTTAAGAATATATATTTTATATTTCATATTGGTTTCAATTCGAATTGTTTTCGTCTTCTGTATCACTATCTCTATCAAAGACACTTCCATCAGATAATTTTATGTTCATCTCTCACAATAATCCAGCCAGAGCCTCGCGTGCATTTTTTGTTGCTGCTTCCAAAATTCATTTTTCTATAGCTTCTTGTTCCATTTCTTTTTCAGCTTGCTCCCTAATTTCTGTCTCCATATTTGCATATCATCATCAAGCTAAAATTCACAATTGTCTATCTGGAGTGTCGTTTTTGTCTATTTTTACATACAAAATTTCAGCTTCAGGCAATTTGATGCTCACACTTCAATCTAAGTTTGTGACGATATCTCAAGTAGCAATTTTTTCTAAATCAATTCATGCTACGACCCTTCATTCTAAATTAAATACCATTTTGTCTTTGAATAAAAAATCATAGATTTGATCATCAATAGTTGTTCATTCAAAGAAATTTTGTCATTCTTTTTCTGCAGTCATTGTCTTTGCAAATTCCATTTCTGCTGTCTCCAATTTGCTAACAGCACGGAGTCTAATCATGATTGATTTAGTATTATTCAATACAATTACTTCTTCTTTTTGCAAGAAATGGTACAGATAAAATCCGAGGACGATAAGAGCTAACAAAACAATTAGCCAAAATAATCTTCTAAGGAATTTCATATTTTTGTAGAAATAACAAAATAAATAATTACAATACATTCATTATAATAATTTGATTTATTTTATCAATAAAATCTATGAATAAAAAATTGAAAATTATAATCTTTGTCTGTTTAGGTATTATATTTTTCTCTATTTGAGTTGTTTTATTTCCAAAAAAGTTAGATCAACATATAGTTTCGTTTGAAAATAAAAGCTTCCAAGTAGAATTAGCACAAACAGATGAAGAAAGGCAACAATGACTAATGTATCGCGAATCATTAGATGAGGATAAATGAATGTTGTTTGTATTCCAAAATGAGTGAGTCCATTCTTTTTGGATGAAAAATACACTAATTCCTTTGGATATGATTCGAATAGATACAGTTGATTGAGAAAGTAGAGTAATAGATATCCAAACAGCTCAGCCTTGTGCCACAGATGAATGCGAAATTTATAAGCCAGCTTGAGATTCTTTATTCGTATTAGAAATTAATGCTTGATTAGCTGAGAAATATGGAATTGGGGTTTGAGACTTGGTTTATATTGAATAATTTTTATTCCTATTCTTCAGTTCAATCTCAATCTTTTAGTATTGGAGAAAAACGGAAATATTCAAATAATTGTAATCCAGTAAACCTTCAGACAATTATTATTGCTATTATTAATAATATTATTATTTCAGGATAAGATAGTAATATTAGTCTTAGCCATACAGAATTTATAATCAAAACAACGACAGTAGATATTAAAACAAATTCAAGAAGTGATACTATTTGTTGCTTGCTAAACAGCTTATATCATTCTCAAAATACTTTATCTGTAGCAAAAATTAAAAATAATATTGGAAATATTACATAAGTATTACTAAATATTTGATATCACAGAATATTTAAATTTAAAACGGAATTTACTCATAAAATCAATATTGTAGTCAAAAAATAGATACTAAGTAATAATGATAATTTAGCACTATTTAATAAATATAATCTTTTTGTAATTAACCTCGTTATTAATGTAGCAATAATTGCTATTACAAAAAATATGATACTAGTTTTTACTCATAATACAGCAATTGAAAGTCCAAAAAGCAGAGGGCTAAATGTTCCAAATACAGAAAATCAAATTATTTGTCTAAAAGCTGTCACTACTCAAGTAGCAAATGTTAATGTAAGTAATAGTCAAATTAAATTAATAGGAACTCAATTGGCAATTAAATTATCTATAAAATATGATAAGAATAATCGTCTTGATTTTCATTCAAATGACAATGGAAAAACTTCCACTAAATTTTCTCCCAATACATCTTTATCAAATGATAAATTTGAAATTAAAGCAATTAAGTCGCTTGAATCAATCATATATTTATTTTCATTTTCCAAAATATTTGAATATTTAGATAATGTCCTTTTTACGAAATGTTTGTTCGTATTATTTACTATAAATATCGTTTTATTTGATAAATGCATTTCATTATCTTCATCTAATTTTGAAAGAATTTGAAATATATATTCTAAATCTTTGTTGTTTATGATGATAATACTTGCATTGTCTATAAATACTTTTTGTCTAATCAGTTCTTCTTTTAATTCATTTTCCAAAAAAACGTTGTTATTACTTATTACTTTCGTAAATAGAATCCCATGATCTTTGAAATTACTTTCATATCACAATTGAAAATCATCTAAATTATCTCAGATATAAACCACAGATTTATTATATATATTTATATTGTTTTCAATTATATATGAGCAGTCTTCTAATGTAATTTCAGATGTTAATAGATATACTCATTCTGAGTCGCTACTAAAATTAAAGCTTTCTCAAGTCGATGTATTGATTTTTTTGTCACCATCAAAAATCGTAAATTTAGCTTCCATAACTTCATTTTGGTTTCGAGTATCTATTACATGATATTCGGCGATTTGCTGCACGATGATATCTAAATTTCATTTGATGGCAAATCTGCCTTCATTTTCGCAAATATTTTCAGCAAAAATAAAGTTCGAAAAAAGAAATACAGTAATAAAAAGTACAAATACTTTTTTAATATTATTAAATGTTTTCATTATTATTACAAATAACAAATTAAATAATCTTTTCTAATGATTTACTATGTTTATACTATTCATAATTATTTTAATAAATTTAAATCATCCAATTTTGCTTTTCCCTTATACATTCACTCAATACTATTTCACTTTTCTACCCAATCATTTATTTTCATATATCAATCTAAATAAACTTTTTCTTTAAAATAAACTGCTCACTCATTTACAATACTTGTGTCTTCTATTCATTTTTTTATCTTTAATATAGTTTTAAAAATTCTTTCTAAGTCTTTTGTTGGATAAAAAAATGAGGCAAGATTGACTAATTTTTCAAATGGATATTTTCTAGCTTCAGAGATTAAAAAGTACATCTTATAATTTGTATATTTCTCATAGCCATTGGGTAGATACTTCTTTTCATTAAATATAGCAAATCACTCCTCATCAGCTAAGTAAAATCAAGTTCATTCTTTGAAAATTTTTCGCATTGTGTGAGATCAATTTATATACCTAGTTAAGTGCGTATCAATTTCATGAGCTAAGATAGAATCAAGTTCTTTTTCCTTAAATGGTATATGTCCACTAATTTTTATCTTTGGTTTTTTACCAAATAATACACTAATTCTGGTCAAGTGAGCCATAGATACGATTATATCTACTCATTCAATTCACTTTTTAGAAAGATAACCTTCAATCTTTTCTTTAACCTCATTTATCGAAAGGACTTTTCAAAGATCAAAAGTTTTTCCACTACCATTTTCAAAAATCTTATCCTTTGATATTTGCAATATTTTATTATCTATTTTTCAATACAATTTTTCATTGTACAAAAGAATATTTTTATAATCTTTTTTCTTATAAGCATTTATCAAATTGGCTCTATACAATAATTCTTCAATTTTATTAAGAAATAATTTTGTAAAATTTGTATTATACTTCTCTTTATTTAGTTCATCTTGTAATACAATTAAACTTTTTATTGTGGCTTGTAATACCTCATCTTCTGGTCGATTATATCTAAATTTTGGATTGTATTTTCAATTGTTTTGTAAAAATTTATCCCACTCTTCAATATAGTTTATAGGTTTCAAAATTGAGGAAAGTATTAATTTTTTACCAATTTTACTTATTTCGTCATCAATGGCATGCAGTCTATTTTTTTCTTGAATTTGAAGATTTTTTGTACTAATAATATCATGAAATTCACTGGCTTTATTCACTGATTTAATGAGATAATTTGACGTGATATTGTTTCATAAAACAACTTCATTTTCAGCTAAATTTTTATCGAGTAGAAACTTTATTCATTTTATCACAATATCATTATCTCATAGCAGTAGCGTAGTATCATCAGGGTTTCATGATTTTATCCATTCATAAATGTCTTTTGAAACATAATTTTCAGACTTATTTATATCCACTTTCACCAAAATTTCATTATAATATTTTATTTCATCAGATTTTATTTTCAATTTTCCTATCTGTGATAAATACAAAATTTTTTGTGGAAAAATCTCTTTATCTTCTTGTGAAAATAAAGTTTTAGCTATCTCTACTCATTTTTCTGGATATTTGATTTTTAAATCTGAAATTTTATCTAATGTCTTTGCGAGTTTTACTCAAGTAATATTTTGCAATTCAAGTCATGCTCTTGCGTTTATCTCCAATAGTTTTGGTCAATCATCTGTTATAACCCAATCTAAAGCCAAATATCATAAATTTACGAAATATTGTATCTTACTTGACCACAATAAAATATCGTCCCAATAAGGAATTTTAATTCATTTTAGGTGCTTATATTCTTCTGGAAAATTGTTTGTATAGGATTTGTGATTTACATATACTGACTTGATTACTCAGGTTCAAATATCTATTCATGCTCAAATTCCACCAGCTGCTAAGTTTGCTTTTCCACCAGATTTCTCCGTAGGGATTCTAACCATAGCTCATACAGGGACAAGATTAAATACAATAATCCTCATATCAGCTAATCAGAATTTACAAAATTCTTTGAAAGTATCTCAAGGAACCAATTTTTCTTCTACAATTACTTTATCATTCCCATTTGTCATGGAGTTCTTCCCATCCAAATCATCCAAAATATATCTTCTTAATTCATTATCAGAAACAATATTATTTCATATTTTGTATTCATATGGGAAATTCGGCATATTCTGGAATTTATCCACCAATTTACGAATCCTAGTGCTAAATTTTTTCATACTATCACGCGTCATTTCGGATGGAGTGAGAAATCTATTTTTTGCTAATATGGATTTCTCTCACGATAAATCGTGCTCGAAATGACTATTTACTTCACCATCCTTAATTGTTGATTCTTTATTTCACAAATATTTTACTACATAAATTCATTTTCATTTTGATCATCTATTTGGCTTTATTACGAAATCTTTTGCTGGTAATTTAGAGAAATCAACATCAAAAAGTTGCTTACGATCTTTTATTACTTCATAAGTCTTTGCAAAAGGAATTCATCTTTCAGACAAAAATTTTTTAGTAGCCAATTTATCGTTGGCGAGACGAATTTCTTTTTTTCAATTGAATTTTTTTATGTATGATAAATTTCTTGCATTTATTCCGAGTACTCCGTGATTTAGCATAAGATATTCAAATTTAGATAAATTCAACAACTTCTTCAAAATGTTTCTTCATAGTCTTTAATGGAATTGGCTTTCCAATAAACTCTACATTTTCCAATAAATCTTCAGTATAAAGTAGAGCTTTTTTCAAGACAAACAAATTTTGTTTTGCTCAATATTTTTGTGGAATTAAATCTATCAATTCATTTATATCATATTTTTTTGTTAGATAATACAAATCTACGTAATCTTTTAACTCTCTCCTTGCAGGAATCGTAATTAGTTTCATGATTCCAATTTCCTTATCACAAGCAATATCAAAGTATGGCGTAGAAATTAAAGGATAAATCAAAGTCAGTTTTTTCACTCAAATAAAGCTAATTTTCACTCCATTTACACTGATATATAATGTGTTTGGTACTTGATATGTCACTCTGTACTCAAATCCTTGCCTATTCAATTGATCTTTTAGCCAATTTATGTCAAAATCTCATTCTTTGAAGAAATCAAAATCTTCGCTTTTCCTGTGCCCATACATCAAAGATAGTGCAGTTCATCAAGCTAAATAAAATCAGTAATCTTTGGTCCAAGCGAATTTATCTAACAAAGATTTCCTCTTGGAATCTAAGACTGTATCCAGATGTAATTTCATTTAATGTTCATTTTAATGGTAAATCTAAACCATATTTTATGTTCAAAAAATTCCTGGTCAAATCATCTAAATTGAAATAGTTTTCCTTTGCTACAAGCAAAATTTCATCCATTCAATATTCCTCTTGCAATTCCAAAAAATCAGACCAAGTTCCAAACTGCAATACCCTCAAAATAGTATAAACTTTATCTTGGTTTGCATCAACTTTCCCGAATCTATCCCATAATGTCGCTTTGTGCATATTTTATTCCAAGTTAAATAAACTACAACACAGCAATTATAACTTTTTGACACACTAAAACAATAAAAAATGACCTGTTTTGCAAACTTTTAGTTATCGTTTTGTTTTTTTAGCTTTATTAATGTATTTAGTGCCTTCGGCGGGTTACCCCGCCTTGCGGGATTTCTTTTAGTCACTTTTGTCCAAAGATACAAAAGTAACCAAAAAATCTTTTTTTTATAAAGGAAAAAATCGGCTCAGCTTCAAATTTCACTAATACGGAACGAAGTGGAGTATTATCTGAAATTGGGAAGTGAGCCGAGAGGCATTTTGACTGAAAGTCATCCGGCTTCAGCATGGTTGCCCACTTTTGTTGCTGGCAGACAAAAGTGGGTCTGGGGTTTGGGGGCGAAGCACCCCAAATATAGTTTAATCAACTTTCTTTACATATGTCATTTCTTCTCCAATTCAATCATCTTCTCAAGTCAACCTTGGATTTAATCAGATTCTGAATGGATAATCTTCTGGCACATAGTATCATTTGATTTGACTCAAACATTTTGTTACATTTCTTTGCCAATTGATTGGACTTGATGCATAAATCTTTCCATCTACATTTCCATATCTACTAAGTTGACTAATCGTATGATATTCTCACAAGTGAATATTGTTCAAAGTATCAGCAATTGATCTCGCTCATGCTAGAGCAGAGGAGAATGAAACTCTATTTCCACTATCATCATTTCATACATTTCAGATGTTGTTTGCTGTTGTCAGATATCTACCTAATGTACTTTCTGCAAATGCAATACAAATAACTACATCTCTATCAATTTCTGTATTTACTACGGCATCTTCCCAAAATGCTAATTGTCTATATGCTCAAACTCCGTATTCGTTCAAAAATGACTCAGCTCTATCATCAACCGTATCTCAACTTGCAAATTTTACTTCAGAAATGTCGATTGTCCTTGCATATTTATCATTTAAATATTTAATATTATAATCATCTGGAATTATATCTTTATTTTCAATTACACTTAGATCAAGAAATTCTAAAGGATTTAAAGCTACTCAGTCCTTAAATACGATAAATGTTAAATTTGGTCCAGCAGAGCTAAATCACGCTCATTGAGTTCCAGGTTCTCATCCAGAATATCATATTAGCTGTCATCTCCTTACTACTGTTCATTTTTCTACAACTATATTATTCAAGTACAAATAAACTGTAGTATATCATTTTGGATGCACAATCATCGCCCAGTTAATTCAAATTCCAGGATTGTTTGATACATAATAAACGACTCAATCAGCAGCAGAATATACTGGAGATCATTGTTCGGCTACAATTTGAATTCATTGGAATGGTATTCCATTTTCTTTTTCAAAATCAGCATCTCTATAATACTTTTGAATATTCTGAATAGGATAAACAGGCCAAGCTAAAACTTGAAAATTTGAGGCTCAGGCATTCGTATCTTTATAGTATTTTTCAGCTAATTCCATTTTAGCAGACATATCAAAAGCCACATCAGAATAATCCTTTTTGACGATATTTCCGATAATTGATTGAATTGCTGTATAAACATCTTTGATATTATCAAATATCATACTAAATTTTTGTTCAGCTAATTTATCTTCTTTGTATAAATCCATAAATTGAATTAGGTAATTTTTCTTTTGATTTAATACAGACAAAATAGCTGTATAAGATTCTACATTTTCGCTTGCTTTCATTTTTAATTTATTCAAAGTTTTGATTAATTGTACTTGTCTTGATTCATCAACATCTAACGAAGTCATCATATCGTTAAATTGGGTTAATATTGATTTTACTAATTGTTCATTTGATAATGTCACTGCGATATTGTTGTTTGATAATGTAATAAGTCTTGTATCATCAATTTCATTTTCATATGAAATTTGATTATTTAATTTGTACAAAAAATTTGAAAATTCTTGTATATATTCTTTTGACACATCAATTCATTGTCTCGTTTCTTCAAGTGCATCAGTATTCTCTTTTATCTGCAATTTGTATAATGATATTTTTTTTACCATAGCAGATACATAATCTGTTGTTTTATTAATATCTTGGATTACATTTACAATTTCCTTCCTAATTTCCTTATATTTTTCAGAAACAGATCATTTATCATCCAACTCTTTATTGTCTAAATCATATAATTGCTCCACAATATCATTGATACTCTCTTGTAAGGAAGTAATTGTTTCTGTCGCATTGTCTATATCAAATGAATCAGTATCAATTTGAGATTGATAAATACTTTCAGCTCATGTATTTGAAATAAACATGAACATTACGGCCATTATTCAGACAAGCCATTTTAAAGCTGTTTTGTATGATCTATAAGAAATGTTTGTAAACATGATAATTTCGTTAAATATTAAATACACTAATATTATATCCAAAAATCAAAAAATAATCAAAAAAAGTCCCAAATGGAACATATATTAGATTGACAAAAAATAAAAAAAATACAAAATATCTTTTAATCGATAGCTAATAGTAATGGAATAAAAAAATCTTATACTATTAGCTATTAGTCATCGGCTATTGACTAATCCCCAAAAACTTAATTCTAATCTTTTTCGCTAAATCTAAGTATTCCCTATCAGAATACCATTTCCTATCCGAAGTTGCAAATTCATTTCAGATAGGGCAGTCAGGAATCAGGTGGAAATGTAAATGATTTATAGATTTACATACTTCGTCATCTCAATTACCGACTAGTCCATCTCTCAAAAGTAAATTTACTCCACTGTGTACTGTGTGCAATTTTTTTGCTCGTTTATCTATTAAGTCATACATTTCTTCTTTTTCTTCACTCGTCAATTCTCTCAAAACATAAACTTTTCTTTTGGGTATAATCAATAAATGGTTTTCCACGTAAGGAGCACGAGCTGGAATTACAAAAAATCTCTCAGTTTCATCGACTAATTCATCTTTTTCCAAATGTAAAAATGGGTCAAAATCTTTTCATAATTCTTTTATAGCTTGTTCATATTTCATAAAATTTTTTGTTAGCAAATAAAATAACAATTCAATATTAATCAGAAAAATTTTTTTGTCAAATTTTTCCAAAAAAATCAAACTTTTTTTCAAAAAAGTCTGAAATATCAGTTCTGACCGCAATAAAAAAGTGCCAAAAAATTTGACAAGTTTTTTTTTTGTATATAATTAAATTGTCATTATGACAATTTTTATATTCTAATTTAATAAAAATGGCAAAAACAATTAACTCACACAACTGAGATGATATGCAAAAAATTTCTTTGAATGATTTACAAGAAAATTGAAAAGACAAATTATCAGCATTGTCTGATGACGAATTAAAAGAACTGAAACAACAAGCTCTTGATGCTGAAGATTATGATATGTGTAAATTGATTCATCAAGAGCAAACCATTAGAAAAGAAAATATAATCGATGAGGAATCTAGTTTTATACAAGATGAAATTAACGATGATAAAGCTAGAAATAGGAAAATTAGTGAAGAATTAAAAAAACAATTAAATTTTTTAGATTTGAGTTGATTTGAAGGTACCTTTTATCCATGTTATTGATGATTATTTAGAAAAACAAGCGATGGTAATTGACTACATTGATGTGAAATAAAATTAGATAGTTGAGAGCATATCGTCATACCAGCGAAATACAAAAAAGTAGAAATGTGACATGATTGATTTTTAAGAATAAGTAATGATAACTGACTAACACAGTGATTAATAAGTAATAAATGAAAATTAATTATCCCGGAATGAAATGATTACGCTGTTCGATGAACAGATAGATCCCCTGAACCTGAATATCATAAAGCATGATATGCTTATATATATAATAAGAAAACAAAAAAGTGAGAATGGATTAATAATGAATGAGAACATTTTGATTTTAATACAATGCAATCACTTGGAGTTTTGAGAGATACAAAAAAAGAAATTCCTGATTTAAAAGAAGTATTTGCTGATTTGGATATAAGATGAAAGGAGTTAAATTTTCTGAATTATAGTTATAAAACGGGAAAACCACTAAATGCTAAATTTCATTGATGATTGGTTCGTGTTGTTCAAGTAGGAGATGATACTAAAACTAATTATTTAGTATTTCCAGATGGATCTCATTCTGAGCCATTAGGTCAAATATACAACCTTAGTATAAGCAAAGACTGAAGATTGATTGTTTCAGCAGACACATATTTTTTATAAATGGAAAGTTCTTAATTTTGAAAATGTAAATCGAGATATTTGCAGAAAAATTAAAAGCACAGACGGAGAATAAATTAAAGGATGCATTAATTATTGACTTTTAAAAAAACATATAAAGCAATGATTTATCAAGAGTCTATTTTAAGCATACCTTGTTCAGCATAGGGTTCTTGCCCCGCAATGCGGTGGTTAACCCGTGCTGTTTTTTTATAAAAATATTCTATATTCTTCACTTTATTCAGGATGAGGTGGAATTCTTAATTATTCATTATTAATTCTTAATTTCAATCACCTCATCCCAAATATCCATTTCTTGAATTTGCTGACTATGAGTGACAGTATACAGTTTTACATTTCTCTGCTTTACGAAATTTCCAAGCATTTCAGCGACTTTTCAGACCGTATCTTGATCTAAATTATTGATTGTCTCATCCATAAATAGCATTGGAGATTTGATATAATTTGAAATTGCGAGCATTCGTACAAGTTTCAAAATAACTTTTTGTCATCAGCTCAGAGATTTGATGTCTCTTTCTCATTTTTCATCATAAATTTTCACATCCATTTCCAAATTTTCTCACTTTTGCTTCAATTTGATATCGATGGTATAGTCTACTACTTGTGCGAGTAGGGCATTGATTATTTCGGTCAAAATTGGTAAATATCACTCCAAAACAAACAATAATAATTCTTTTGAGAAAATTTGATGGAGATTTTTTACCATAATTTCATCTTGTTTCAATTTTTCTATTTCCAATGAATTTCACTTGAAATCATCGATTAAGACTTTTATTTCATGTAGCGACCTTTCCATATCTTTGTTTACTCTATCCAATTCTTCATATTTCCTAATTTCAAAACTATCTACTACTTTTTGCTGCTCAGCTTTTTGATTCTCTAACTCCTGAATTTCTTTATTCAGACTTTCAATATTTCAAGTAATATTTTCAATTTGCTGTGATAATTTGATTTTTTCATTTTTTAGATTTTCCAATTCTTTTACTCAATTTTCCAATTCCAAGATTTCTTTGTCCAAAGCCTGACTTTCCATATTCAAACTTTTCCAACTTTGCCAATTTTCTTGTACTTTTTTGAAATCTATCTGAGCTAAAAATCACCTAAAAGATTGTATTTGTATATCTATATTTTCAATTTCTTTGTTCAAATCTAAAATACTTTGATTTTCTTCTGAATTGAAATTCTGTCACTTTTTTTCATTCAATAATTTTTCAAATCATTCCAATTTCGTTACGAGTTCAGATTTCTCTTTTTCCAAGTTTTCTTTTTGCCTCTCCAATTCCTGAAATGTTCATCTATTTATTTCTTTTACAAAAGGGCAGTTTGAATTGATTTTTGTACAATCAAATTGTGATTCTTTGTTTATCGTATTATCTATTTCTCAGATCCTTTTTTCTACATTTTCAAGCTGTCACTTCGTTGAATCAATATTAGATTGCAAATTTTTCATTTCAATTTCCAAATTTTTATTTTGCGATTCAATTTTAATTTTTGCGGTCTCAATTTGGCTTTCTTTTAATTTTTTCTGATCTGCCAGTGATTTTCACTGGATTGTGACTTGATTTATGAGTTCATTCATAGATTCCAAATCCGTTCATATTTTCAAATCCAAAGTTTCCAAGTCTTTTGGAATTTGTACATTATAATTTACTCATTTTTGCAGACTTTCCATTTCGTTGAATAGCTCTAATTTCTTACTTTTTTTCAAATTAATTTTATCTGGATCGTATCACGAAATTTTTTGTTCAATAGAAAAAATTTGTTTTTCAATTCCAGATTTTTCTGTATTAAATCACTGAATTTTTTCTTTTTTTTCGTTTATATTTTTTTCTGTATTTTGCAGATTCAACAAAAATCATTGGTAATCTTTCATTTTTTCAGCTATCTTATTTTCCACTTTCCCACTTAATTCCATATCGAATCATTCCATGCTGAAATCATTTATATTTACTTTTTCAGCAATCATTTCCAATTCATTCACAAAATCCGATGTTTCGCTACTTATTTCTACAATACTGCTATTTCCAATACCTCTAAAATCTTTGATATAATTATTCAAACTTATCTTAATTTTATTATCGAATAGAGTAGTGTCCGACTTAATTTTCAATGTGGTTTGTATTTCTTTTTTCTTGTCTGCAATTTCCTCTTTCACATCATCAATTCAGACCAAATTAAAGATATTTTTCATGACAGTAAGTCTATCTGCTGGCTGTAATTCAAAGATATTTTCGCTATCTTGAAGCAAAAATACGGTACTCAAAAATACTTCTTTTGGTGGCAAGTATGATTTCAATGTTCAATCTAAATCTGTCTCATTTTTGAAGATAATTTCATCTAATTTTAGTCACTTTTCAATTAATATCTCTTGGATATCTTTTTCTCAATCTTCCAAAATCTCAGTTTCGTTAAATTCAAAATTTCAATCTACTGTAAATAATTGAGATTTACAGATATCTTTTGATTTCCCTTGCTCCAAATTTCTTATTATCAAATATTTTTGTTCATCTTGCTCAAAAAGTAGCTTTATGAATCCATTTTTGCTATCTGTATTCAAAATATTTCTCGAACTATATTTGTACAAAGCATAGACAGGTCCATCAAAAAATAGAAAACTTTTTCAACTACCAATTGGTGCTTTGATCAGATATTTTCATTTTTTGAAAAAAATGTTTTTCAACTTTCACTTAAATGGTCAGATATTTAGATATGAAATAGCGAGTAAATCCACGATAATTGATTATGAAAACAAAAAATAACTACTTAACCATAAATGATATTATTGTAAATTATCTTTTTTTCAAGTAAAAAAAACCAGGATGGTAAAAATCATCCTGGCAAGGACCCGCGTATGAAAGGGGGTGCGGGGTATATTGTGTGTACGGATTCTACACACATAAGGAGAGGTCGGTGGCATTGTTTATGCTGAATCGAAAGGCTTATATTTATAGACTTCTTTTTCGCCACCGACCTCATCAACTTACATCTATAAGTATAATAAAATATACTTTAAAGTCAAGTCTTTTTTGAAATAAGAAACTTAATGTTCGTATTAAATGATTAAAGCCATAGATGAACTACAATAATTCAACAACAATTAATTGACTTCATCCAGCAATACTATTTGTGAATATATTATTTACAAAACTTTGATATTGTGATTGATTATTACGTGCTAAACTAAATAAATTAATGTATTGTAGTAATATCAATCTCTCATCTTGAGTCAGTGTAGAGACCATTTGAGGGAAACTGCTATTATTCTCCAAAAATACATTCATAGTGTTTATAATCTTTCACAGCTCAATATCTTTTCAATAAACATCAGCAATATCCTGTGCAACTTCTCAATTTTGCAATCTTGAATTAAATATATTCCATATTCAGTTTATGAGCTCATTAGCATTGTCCATATATCTTGCAGCTGCTAATTGTGCCCTCAGATAAATTAATTCATCCTTTGACATTTCACCAAATATTGCCATCAATTCATCATCACTCAATGTGAATCAATATGTCGCTCATAGATTATTAGAGTAAAGCAATTTAGCATATCATTGGTCAATTAATTCACTCAACATCATCAATGCTCATTTTTCTACAATTTTTCAGTTATCATTAGTTTTAGCAAAAAATCTATAAAACAATGATTGATTTCATTCTCACATAACAATTGATGCAATATTTGGATCTATAACCAAATATTTCAAATTTTTATTTCTCAATCTTTGATACATCTTACAAGGATCTCAGTCGGATCATTGCTCCCAAAACCAAGTTAGGCTTCAATCCATCAAAAGATTATTTTGATTATCCAAGAAATATTGTAGATAAGTTCATGCAATCAAAACTCAATCTTCATCATTTCTATCTTTAACATATTCAATAAATCTATTATATTGTGGAAATTGTAAATCAAAAACATCTTTTTGAGAATATCCAATTTTTATCTCAGTTTTTGCTGATAAAGACTCATCAATTATCTGCTCCTCTCACACTGATTGTTTAAACCACAAAAATGGTCAAGAAGATCACTGACTAGCAATTCTGATAAAATTATAAAAGAATTGAATTAAAATTATTATTCAAATTAATCATAAAGTGATAGCTGCAAAGATATTTATTCATTTTTTATCATTTTTAAGTAAACTATCTATATAAATAGCCATTGCTAATGCAGTCCGCATGAGTAATCATACTCCATACCACAAAATCGCTGATCAAATTACTCGCCAAATTGCTCGTCATACCATGGTTGCCATACTGACAGCAAAAAGTTTATTATCTTTTTTTATTATAGAGTATATAAATGAAAATATAAGGAAAACAAATAAAAACATCCAAACAAATCAAATATCAGTATAGTAACTACTAAGATTTTGTAATGACCAATTAAAGACAATATTCAATGGTACTACATATCTATAAGGAATATACATCTTTCCATTTTCTGTGTATATGATATGATCCTGATAGTATAATTTCAAATCAGCAACTAAATCCATCAAAGTATCAGGATTTTCCTCATATGCTAAAAGCCCAGATTCCAAAATCTCATAAGCAGGAGATCATTCTCTCAATTTTAAATTTTTAATTGTATTTATATCCGATTTTTCAATAGCATTTTGATTTTCACACAAGACTTTTGCATCCAAATTTGCTCAATAACATTTTCAATCTTTTGGATAAAATAGTCTAAGAATATTATATGATAATCTTTTTTTATTCGAAAATTCTTTCCATCAATATCATACATATCTACCTAAATCTTCATTTGATGCAGGTGCTTCTTGCAATCATTCTTTCAATTCTTCCTCAGAATAATCCAACTTCAAGCATTGTTCAGGAGTAATTTCATCTTCTCATTCAGAAATTTGTCATTCTGAACGAAGTGCCGTGCTCGGCTTCAGCAGAGAAGAATCTAATAAATTATTTTCTCATTCTTCAAGAGACTCCAAATATTCCCTGTCAATTTCATTTTGCATCTCTAAATTCACATATTCTTCTGTTGCGACTAATAGAATTTTCGTTCATTCTTCATTCTCAATTTTTATTTTTTCATTATTAAATGACATAATTAATCATTTTCACCAATTTCAAATCGAGAAATCATCAGTAACAGTAATCTGTTTATAAGCCAACCATGGTCACTTAAAGATAACCAACGAGCAAATAAATGTTACACCCCATATCACAATATATGAGAATAGTGATTTTTTTCTTGTTCACTCTTTATCTTGTCTTGCAAACATCATTATAATTCCAATTGCAACAATAACTAATCAAATAAGAATCAACCACTTTCAAAGCGACTCTGTCATCATTTCTGCTGCAGTAAGTGGCTTTAAAATTCACATAAATCCAAGTCACATAATTCAAACTCACAATCAGACAAAAGAATTCAACCACAAAGCACAAAGTAATATCCCAAATATTGCTACATCAATAAATGCAGTTGGTTTTGACATACAAGCTAATGAAAACAATATTCATGACACTATAAGATATTTGATAGATTCTCTATCAATACCAGCATCTTTATTTACTTTACTTTTATGCTCTGCTATGTAACGGATAAAAATAAATCATGATAGCATAGCTAAAATAGTCATAGCCATCACTCAAAGATCAGTTTTGTTATCCACAAAAACTAAAAATGCTCACATACCACTACACAACCAAAGTAATAAAGTTGCCCATCAAGTAGCAAATCAAATTCATTTTGCATCCTCATTTTCATCTTTTTTTGCAACAAAGGAATCTAATACTTCCTTTATCAAAAGTAATCCAAATATTAAGCACAAAGGTCATGATAAAAAGTTCATTGCCACAGCAATAGTATCTGGAGATAGCCAATTACCAGAGAATATAGACCCAATACTAAACCAAAAAGATATAAATGAATACCATAAATAAGGCATAGAACTTGCTGTTCACATATTTCACCATATTAATCAATGATTCTCTGCAATAACTTTTGGCATGTACATATATTCATGATTTGCATCCCAAGCAGTAGAATAAGGTATAAATGACAACTGAAATCAATAAAAAAAGTATACAAGTGAAAACATAATCAAAATAATTAGTAACCACCTTCGCCAATTCTTATTCGTATTTAATGAATTAATAGAGTCTCAAAGGATATTTGAATACAATTTCATTGAATCTCTCTCGTACCAAATGAAGAAACCAAGTCATAAAAAAATTATCCAAGAAAGCCAATTATAAAATATTCCAAATCAGATTAATGTCTGCCAAATAATCATCAATGCTCATAATCAAATTCAAAAATTTAAAAACATTTCTTGAATCCTATTTTCTTTAAAGTTAAATATCAATCTTGATAATCGAGTTCAAAATGCTAATGTTCATACTAAAAAATAAGCTCACAGTACAAACAATAATATTTCATTTACGATAAATAGCAAAAATCATGATCCAATTAATGATTGTTTAACTACTAAGTTTATCAATCAAAACAATAATGCTCAAATAAATATACTAATTGTAAATTTTCATAAAGAAAATTTTTTGCTTTTCAGTAAATAAAATACTGGTATCAAAGCAGAGATCAGCGCTCAAACAAGTACTTTTCGATTTGTCAAATCAGCAAACATTGTGTTGTAATAAGTATGATTGGCCATAAATTCTCTAAAGATTTCCATCCCAAAGAGTAAAATTACAGCAATCATTAGTCACAAAAAAATTTTTTCCAATAGACCTTTTTTCATTGATATAAAATTAAAAATAAAATATAAAACTATTGATATTAATGTATAATTTTTTTTCAAGAAAAAATACTGTTTTTAATTTTAAAAAATTATTGTAAACAGAAAATTTGTTTTATGTATCACAAGTATTACTTTCTAGAAAAATTCAAAATCAGGAATAATAAAAACTTTATCATCATCAACTCCAGACGTACAATTAACTTCGAAATTGTCAAAAATTTCAGTAGTTTCAAGTAATGACTGAATCTCAGATTCAAAAGGATAATTAAATGTGTATTTGTTTCTTAATGTTGGTAAATCTTCCATCCATTCATATCTATTTCAATCTATAGAAAGTACTGTGTAGCCATGATATATTCTTCAATCTAAATACATATCGATTGTTCAATAAAACTTATCGTCACTTATTATGAGGCTTCATCACAAATCTTCTCAATTAAAATTATATTTCATATTACAAGTCGTAGCTCAATTATTTTTGATAAAATCTGTTATGTAATCTAAATTTTTAGGTTCTCAATCTATAAAATATGATATATTTTCACATCATCATTGAGTGTATGAAGAAACATCATTAGATATACAAGCAAGACATCAATTGTTGTATCAAAAACCATTGTCTCAACATACTGGATTAAAGTCAGAATTACAATTTTCAACTAAACGATCTTCAGCAGAACAAATAATAGCTGGTTTTTCATTCGAAGATATGCATTTATGTTCTTCGCATTCAATTGTACCTCTAATTTTACATTCATTGTTTCAAACTTTTCAGTTAATATCCAAATAATTGTTTATAATATTCTCTGAAACATCTTTGTATGTATTATTCACTAAATTGTAGCATCAAAATTGATATCATATTCATAGATTGTAACAATCACTTGCTGTCTCACAAAAATTATATCAGTTTATGATTTCATTTATTTGATCTTGATCTGGATAGGATTTTAATAAAATTTTATCAATTTCATTTACTTTATAATAATTATTTCATGTAACTGAATCAATTTTATTTATAGTACCCATAAATTGTACAGTATTTCATGGTAAAATTTCATTTTTATCATTGAAAAAATATTCTCGTTCTCATTTTGCTAAAAGAATATAGTCAGTATAATCATCAAAATTTCATTTTAATATTAAAGTTCACGTTGTAATATCTCAGATATTAAAATTTTCATCAACGACTCCTTCTATAACCAAATTTTTATCATAAAATAGAGGAGATTGGCTTTCGCTTCATCATTTTGAACATCATAATAAAAATAACGTAAAAACAAGTGCAAAAAATAATAAAGTCTTTTTCATTTTTTAATTTAATATATAAATAAATATATTCAATCTTTTAATATTTTTATTAATATTTTCAATATTATTTACTTACATATTACATGAAATAAAATGTAAGTTTTTGATTATACATATAATCTTTTTTATTTTGAATATGGATATTAAAAGTTATCTCCCATTTGTCCTTACTTTTTAATTACAATAATTCAATCTCATTTTTCCATATCAAATTCCTCATAAAAAATTTGCATTTTTTCCAAATATCAGTATAATGAAGACATCTTAGTTTTGAATTTAATCACATCATCCAGTATTATACTGTGTTTTGTGTTCAAAATATTACTAATATTTATCAAATAATTAGCATACTGATTCTTTTGTCAATCTATAAAGGCAAAATCAATTGTGTGTCAAATCAGTTCTTTTAACTTTATTTTTTGGAAATCAAAAGGGTATACAATCAAATTTTTCAATCCATACTTTCAAATATTTTGTAAACCCTCCATATAAGATGGATACGATATTTCAAAAGAATACAATACTCATCACCATTCTCTGATAGTATTTGCTATAAAAATAGAACTATATCATACGGCACTACCAATTTCTAAGCAAAATTTTGGTTTATATTGCCTGAGATGATTTCACAAAAAACTTTCAGTTTCTATACTAATTATCGGAATTTTTCTATCAGTGCATGATGCTCTAAGTTTACTTAAATTCATTGTGCTATAGGGAAATAAAAATTGATAAATGAATGTATATTACGATTTATTTTATTATTTACAATCAAAAAGAAAAATGGAAGACACAACAAGTTTATTTTGAAACCTTAATATTGATTTCTTAAACAAAAACAAATCAAAAAGAGGTAGACCAGACAATACAGACAAAAAACCAGAAAATAAGACAAAAAGATTTTTTGGAAAAAGAGATTGAAACGAAACACCAGAGATGACATCAGAAGCGTTTCTTCGTCATCTATGAAAGAAAAATTACACAGAATTTGATGATCCATACAAACTAATCAAAAAATGAGAAAAACCAGTTAGAATTTGAAGTTTGATGTGATTGGAACAGGTTTGACAATGTATGTTTATCGAATATGACAACGACATCATCATGATTGATGCTGGTATGGAATTTTGTGGAAAGGAAAATTTCTGAGCAGATTATATTATCCCAGATATTTCATACATAAAGAGAAATATCAAAAAATTGAGATGAATAGTTTTGACTCATGGACACTTGGATCACATCTGAGCATTAAAGGATATTTTGCCAGAATTAGGTTTTCCAATGCTTTATACGACTCCGTTGAGTTTATGAATTATAAAAAAGACATTTGAAAATCCAAAAGATGCAGAAAAATTGAAATATAAAATCATCGATCCTGATACAGATATTTTGAAATTATGATGCTTTACTTTGGAATTTGTACCTGTAAACCACAATATCCCAGAGACATTGGCAATAGCAATCCAAACTCCAAAAGGATTGATTTTTGATTCTGCCGATTTCAAAATCGATCATACACCTGCTATCGATAGACCAGCAGACTTAGCAAAAATTGCCAGAATTTGAGCAGAATGAGTGAAATTATATATCTGAGATTCATTGTGAGCAAACAAAAAATGACGATCAGTTTCAGAAAAGCAAATTGGAGAGAATTTGGACGAATTGATTCAAAAGACAAAAAATAGGATGCTAA
>FLNV01001636.1_pt1 | contig 24694 bp, 23 predicted proteins | sample 1140351 | NCBI WGS metagenome assembly FLNV01 (sample SAMEA3878207, study PRJEB12797) | bioreactor metagenome | biome: Moose rumen | place: Sweden | collected 2011-10
CGGAAGAAGTTCACGCCGTCGGAGCTGACCTCCACAAAGGCGATTTCGAGGAAATACATCGTCGTGTCCAAGGCGTTGGCGAAGCCGTTCTCGAACACGGCGAAGTCGGGGCCGTCGCCATTGTAAATAGGTGAAGCGAAAGTCAGCGTGGCCGTGCCGCCGTCGCCGAGGCTCACCACGTCCATCGTGCCGCCAGGCTTGCCAACGGCCAAGGCTTCCTCGCCGAAGTTGGCCAAACCCAACGACGGCCTGTCGATGCGCTGCGGGCCGCGCTCGATGGTGCAACCCGTGGCCCAAGCCACGAATGCCGACGAGTCGGCGTGCATGGCCGTGGTGCCGGCGACACCCGCTGCGGGTGCAAACTGCGCCCAAAGTGCCACCGGCATCATGGCTATCAGTATGAAAACCAGTTTTTTCACTTCACAACAAGTTTCGTGGTCTGGATGGCGTTGTCGTTGCTCACGCGGACGAAATACACGCCCGACATCAGGCTCTCGATGCCAAGACGCACCTGCTCGCCTTCCGTGGCATTGACGCTCATCGTGCTGACCAAACGGCCTTGCAGGTCATAGACCGTAACCACGTTCAAGCCTGCGTTTTCTAAGGTCACAAAGACCTCGTTTTCAGCGGGATTGGGACAGACCGACAGCGCGGAAACGCTGAAGTCGTCAACGCCGGTATAAACGCTGACGGGTTCCACCTCTTGCTCCCAAACGTAAGTCCAAGGAGCAATCTCGGTGCCGCACGACTCGTCGCCCCACTTGATGAAGTCGCCGTCGTGGAGCGGTTCGGCATCGTAGCCGTACCAGCCCATCAAGCCGTTCACGTTGTAGAGCCACCACATTCCGGCTAAGGCCAAATGAAGTTCGCCGTCATCGAAAGTGATGTCATCAACGCCCCAAGCGCCCGCAACGTAGGCAAAACGCCCATCGGCAGCGGCAATGTCGTCCATCACTTCCTTCAGCATAACGCTCTCGTCATCAAAACGATAGCCCCATGCCAAGCATTTGTTAGGCTCGTTCCAGTTGACGCAGAACACCAATTCGTTTTGGCCTTCGCCCACCCAATACTCGATTTCGGAGAACTCAATCTTGGCTTCCTCGGCGAGGGGATAGACGGCGGCGACTTCCTTGGTCCAGACGTAGGTCCACATCTCTGGGTCGGTGATGATGCCGCATGATTCGTCGCCGAACTTGATTACGTCGCCATCAGCAACAAGCTGAGCGTCAAAGTAATTGCCGGCAGTGATGCCATTTACGTTGAACATCCACCACTCACCTGCAAGACCCAAGTCAAGCACGCCGTCGTTGAAAGTGATGTCGGAGAACCAGCTACCTGAGGCTGAATATTCAACGCGGTAGTCGGTGGCGGTGATGCCATCCAACACGTCTTTCACAGTGAGCGTCGCTTCGCTGAAGCGGTAGCCCCAGGCCAAAGCCGTGTCAGGCTCGGCCCAGTTGACGATGAAAACGACTTGATTCTCGCCCTCGCCAATCCAATAGCGGATGTCGGCAGGGTCGATGGTGGCGTCCTCTTGCGCGAAGAGGTTGGTCGTGAAAAGACCGAAGAGTCCCATGAGGAACAGAAGGGTAAAGTTTTTAAAACGCATAACACTTTAAGTTTTAAAGGTTTAATAATGAGTTAATTACCTCAAAACTTCAAGGATAGTGTTGGTACACCTTAATGATAAGGAAAGGCCAGCTCTTGTCCCGAAAGCTTTGTTTCGCTTGACGTGCGGCAGGTCTTCTGACTTACCCCTTTAAGTCGTCCGCCTTCCCGAAAAGCGTTGGTTTTCAGTGGCATGATGGACGGCGTGAAGGGCTTACAGCAGCGGGAACTGCTCGGGATTTTCACCCGATTCCCTGTTGGGCCTTGCGGCACCGCATATCGGCGGCAAAGATACGACATTTTCATTGCAGGCATACCGACTATGGGAAAAAAATTCTATTTTTGCCGTTTGATTTAACACACCGTTTTTGAAAACCTATACAAGATGAAAAGGATATGCTCATTTTTAGCCGCAATGCTGCTCGTCGTCGGCATGGCACAAGCCCAAGACGTTTATTTCGCCGGAAACCATGACGGCGTCGGCAAGATTTGGAAGAACGACTCGTTGGTCCAAAGCATTACTGACACGACCCTTGTCGGACTTTCGAGCCTGCAAATAGCGCCCGACGGCAACATTTACTCCGCTGGCTACAGCCACGACTCGACCTACAGTTTTGTGCAAGGCCGCGTTTGGCTCAACGACAACAATGTTTTCGTAGCCGACACCAACAGCCTCATCGTCAGATTAAAACTCATTGGAAACCAATGGTTTGCAGCAGGAATCAGAGAAAACCAATGGGAAGGCTTCGACGGCTTGGTCTGGCAAGACGGCGAAGTGATGTTTGCCTATAGCGACAGCGTGGTTAGCAACATGGTTAGCGCATTGGCCATCGACACCGCCACGGGCGACGTTTATGTGGGCGGCAGGGCAAACGACATGGCTGCCGTTTGGAAAAACGACACGATGCTGTGGCAATCGGACGAAATATCGGCCATCAACGACATCGTTTTTGACGGTGTTGACATCATCGCGGCTGGCATCAATTATGCCGACGGGTTCCAAGCCACCCTTTGGCGAAACGACTCCGTCGTCTTCAGCATCAACGACAGCATCGATTCCGAGTTCACAGCCGTCGCCTTTTACGACGGGAGCATCTTTGTTGGCGGTTTCCTCAACGACACCTTATTAATATGGCAAGACGGCGAAGTGCTTTACAGCCACCCCACAACATCATTTTCAGAAATCAACACTTTGACAGTCAATGAGTCTGGTGTATATTATGCTGGACAACTTGACGGCGTGGCCACTGTTTGGAAAGACGGTGAAGTCCTTTACGAAATTGAGGATTGCGACGAAATCACCGCGCTTGTCGTAATGCCTTCCGACGAGCCTACCTTCACCCTCACCGTCGAGGCCGACAGCCCGGCTTGGGGCACGGTGACGGGCGGCGGCATGTACCACTACGGCGACACGGCCACCATCGAGGCCATCGCCAATGCAGGCTGCACATTCCTCTACTGGAACGACAGCATCACCGACAATCCACGCGACATCGTAATCACTCAAGACACGACATTCATCGCTCATTTCCAGCAACTTGAATATGTCATCACGGCCACGGTCAGCCCTGAGGATGCTGGCACCGTGATGGGAGGCGGTGCCTATCATTACGGCGACACCGTCAGGCTTGAGGCCGCCGCCAACGGAGGCTTCGCCTTTGAGCGTTGGAACGACAACGTCACCGACAACCCACGCGATGTCGTCGTCACGCAAGACAGCAGCTTCGTCGCCTTCTTCGTCGAGCGCCAATACACCATCACCGTCGTTTCCGACCATCCCGCTTGGGGCAGCGTCACAGGTGGCGGCACCTTCAATTACGGCGACACCATCCAGATTGCGGCCACGGCCTATCTCGGCTTCGGCTTCGCCGGCTGGACCGACGGCAACAGCGACAACCCGCGCACCGTCGTCGTCACCGACGACCAGACCTATACCGCGCATTTCGAGATCAGGCAATGCGTCATCACCACGCAAGTCACGCCTGAAGGGTCGGGCACCGTCAACGGCGGCGGCACCTACGACTACGGCGAGACCATCCATCTCGTCGCCCACAGCAACACGGGCTACATCTTCGACATGTGGGACGACGGCATCCTCACCAATCCGCGAAGCATCTTCGTCGAAGGCGATGCCACCTACACCGCCGTCTTCACCCCGCTGCAATACGAGATTACGACGGAATGCGACCCTGTTGAAGGCGGTGCCGTCACCGGAGCCGGTATCTATAACTACGGTGAGTCCGCAGTGTTGACCGCCACGCCCAACGTAGGCTACATGTTCATCTGCTGGCAGGACGGCATCATCACTAACCCGCGTACGATAACAGTGACCCAAAACGCACATTATAAAGCAAAATTCCACTATACTGGAACACCACAATACACCGTCACCGTCATCGCCAACGACCCTGAATTAGGCACGGTGACCGGCGGTGGCACCTACCCGGAAGGCGACAGCATCCAGATTAGCGCCATCCCCATCACTGGAGCCTTGTTCACAGGCTGGGACGACGGCAATACCGACAACCCGCGCACCGTAGTGGTGACTGGCGACCTTGAGTTCAAAGCCATTTTCACAGTCGCAGAGACCTTTACCATCATCGTAAGACCTGAGAATGCTTTCGTCGGATCCACCTACGGCAGCGGCACTTATCCTGGCGGCACGAGGGTCAACATCGGTGCGACTCCTAACCAAGGCTTCTATTTCGCCGGTTGGCAAGACGGCGACATGAACAACCCGCGCACCATCACCGTAACTGAAGACGCCGAATATGTGGCCTATTTCTCACAAGAACCGACCTTGACCTACAACATCACCGTCTATTACGACGAGAGCCAAGGCTTCGTCTTGGGTGCCGGCACCTATGCCGCTGGCGCCACGGCGACCTTGGCCGCCATCCCCGCCGACGGCTATCAGTTCGTGAAATGGAGCGACGACAGCACCGTCAACCCCAAGGAAGTCGTTGTTGACCACGACATCGTGCTTGCGGCCTTCTTCAACGGCACCGGCATCGAGGAAGACGGCGTCGAGTCCATCAGACTCTTCCCCAACCCCGCCAATGACATCATCCACATCGAAGGCCTTGAAGAGCCGACCGACATCAACATCTACAACGCCATCGGCGTACGGGTCAAGACCCTCACCATCGACGGATGCCACGACATCAGCGTCAGCGAATTGCCAGCCGGACTCTACCTCGTCCGCATCGGCAACCATGTGGCAAAGTTCGTGAAGAAGTAAGCCTTCTTTCCTATCCTGCAATAATAAAGGTGAGCTTCTTGCGAGGCTCACCTTTTATTATAAATGCGTGAATCCTATCACTTCGTCACCACGAGCTTCAGGGTCTGGCTGCCTTGTTCGGAAACGGCGTTGATGAAATAGACACCCGAATCCAAGGTGTTCAGGTAGTTCTCCAACGTGGTGTGGTTCAACCCGTTGAAGCTGTAGCCGTACAACCGACGGCCCATGAAGTCGTAAACCGTGACTTCGGCTTTTGCGCCTTCCTTCAAGGCCACATGCACCTCGCCTTGCGAGGGGTTGGGATATAGGTCGACGATCTCCTTGGCCTCGGCGGGAAGCTCGTCCACATGAAGCAGGTCGAAAGCTTGGCTGAAATCGGGGATGCCGTAGCCGTATTGACTGTTGGGGTTGTTGGCACGGTTGCCGCACCGACGGATGATGTCGCAAAGCTCTTGCACCGTGGCATAAGGGAAAGCCTGGCGCAGGCAGGTCACCACACCGGCAATCACGGGCGTGGCAAACGAGGTGCCGCTGCCGTTGTAATAGCCGCTGCTACTTGCAACGTAGGTGTCCTCGCCCATCGCCATCACGTCGGGCTTGATGCGACCGTCGTAGGTGGGGCCTACCGAGCTGAAATAGGCGCGGTTGCCGTTGCCGTCGACGGCACCGATGGTCAGCACATGCTCGGCATCGGCAGGGATGCCAAGGGTGCAGCCACCGCCCCAGCTGCTGCCTTCGTTGCCCGCCGCGTTGAGGCAGACCATGCCACGGCTCACGGCGATCTCGGCACCGATGGACATGGGCGCGGTGTGGCCGTCGAAGTGCGACTGCGGGTGGTCCCACTGGCTCATGTCGAAGTCGATATAGCCCAACGAAGTCGTGCAAACATCTGCACCGAGGCTGTCGGCAAACTCGGCACCCGACACCCAGTTGTATTCCTCGATGATGTTCTCGTAGTCGCCGTCTTCGGTATGGATCAGGAAATAGGAAGCCTTGGGTGCGGTGCCCACAAAGGTGTTAGGCACATAGGCCGCCATCGTGCTCAGGCAGCTGCAGCCATGCGTGCTTTGCGTGTAGACCGACGGATGGCCGCGCAGGAACGAGCGCGTCCCTAACAGGCGGCCTTCTTCGCGCATGTTGTCGAAGCAAGGATGCGTGTCGGCGCCACGGAAGCCGCCGTCGAGGATGGCCACAATCATGCCTTCGCCTTGGAAGCCGTTGTCGTGAAGCACGTCGCCACGGAGTTGCGTGATTTGGGTCTGGCCGCCGCCATAATAGCCATACATGGCACGCTGCTGACTTTCAGCAAGTTTCGTCTCGTTGGCCATCCAGCGTTCCTTCCAAGCCTGGGCTTCGGGGTCGTTGGGGCAAAAGCGCACAGCCGACACACAATCGAGCGCGTTGATGGCATCGATGACGCTGCTGTTGGTGGTGTAGACCGAAACGCCGTTGAGCCACTTCGAGGGGTTGAGCAGCTCGGCGCCGCAATCGGCCACGGCCTGAAGATATTGCGGGTTGACGGGAATGTCGTACTCGTCGATGCCAATGCCTTGGTTGGCACGGCGTTGCAAAGCCCGTTGGCTCAAAAAGGCCTCCGGATTGTCGATGGAATAGGGCGAGTTGTCCTTGTCCTTAAACTGCACCCAATAGACGTTGGGAGCCACTTGTGCCTCGGCGAAGGTCGCCACGGCAAAAAACAACAGTAAAAACGATAGTTTTCTCATAAGGTTGATTTTAATGATTTGATGATAAAAACGCGCAAAAATAAAGAAAAAAGGGAGATTTTCACTACTTTTGCCGAAATTTTCAAAAAACCGGATTATGCGCATCGACATCATCGCCGTCTTCCCCGAAATGTTCGAGGGACCCTTCACCGAAAGCATCATCAAACGCGCCATCGGCAAGGGCATTGTGGAAATCGGGCTTCACAACCTCCGCGACTACAGCACCGACAAGCACCACAAGGTGGACGACTACTCGTTTGCCGCCGGCGCGGGCATGGTGATGATGATCGAGCCTGTCGACAACTGCATCAGCCACCTGAAAAGCCAGCGCGACTACGACGAGGTCATTTACATGAGTCCCGACGGCGAGCTTTTGGACCAGCCTTTGTGCAACCAACTCTCCATGAAACAGAACCTTATCATCCTTTGCGGCCACTACAAAGGCATCGACGAGCGCATCCGTGAGCATTTGGTCACCAAAGAGATCAGCATCGGCAACTATGTGCTTTCGGGCGGCGAACTCGGTGCGGCGGTGTTGGTCGACAGCCTCGTGCGCCTCATCCCCGGAGCCTTGGGCGACGAGACCTCTGCCCTCTCCGACTCGTTTCAGGACGGCTTGGTGTCGCCGCCCGTCTACACCCGACCGCGCAACTACAAGGGATGGGAGGTGCCCGAAATCCTGCTTTCGGGTAACGACATGAAAATCAACGAATGGAAGATGGAGCAAGCCTTGCTGCGCACCAAGGAACGTCGGCCTGAGATGTACGAAAATTTCAAAAAAAGCGAATTATAATCGTTTCGTATTGAAATAATTTGTACCTTTGCAGCCGCTTTTTGGAGAAAAATATATAAAAATCATATAAAATGAGCAAGAACGCATTAATTCAATTCGTTGAAGATCAAATCGTTGTAAAAGATTTTCCGAAGTTCAAGACAGGCGACACCATCACGGTGACCTACAAGATTGTTGAAGGACAAAAAGAACGCTTGCAGAAGTTCCAGGGCATCGTCCTGAAGCGCAGCGGCCAAGGCAAGACCGGCACCTTCACCATCCGCAAGATTTCCAACAACATTGGCGTGGAACGTTGTTTCCCGATTGCCTCCCCCATGATTGAGAACATCGAAGTCAACAAGAGAGGCGATGTCCGCAAGTCACGCATCTACTACCTTCGTGGTCTGCGCGGCAAGAAGGCCAAGATCAAGGAACTCAAAGACTAACAGTCAACCAACGAAAAGGAAGCCCCGATTGTTCGGGGCTTTTTTTGTGTCTACTCCTCTTTTTTCTTCCTCCTGAAGATCTTCGTCCTTAGCATAAAAACGGTGAGTGCGACCCAAAACACGACCAAGATGCCCAAGGTGATCCATGTGGCCTTGAGGCTTTGCGGGGCATAGCCCATCAACAGCAGCACGGGGAAGCCGAGCACGATGGCCGAAAGGGTTTGCAACACAAGGTTGTTGGCGGCAGGCGTCTCAAACTTCGGGTCGATTTCGCGAAGCAGGATCATGCCGTTGGAGGCCGTGCCTGTCAACATGCCGAACATCGAGAAGAAGCCCTCGTACTTGTAGTCGGGATAGAGGTGCTTCGAGATGGCCAACACATAGAAGAACGTGACGACGGTGCCCAAGGTGACGACAATGACGAAAGGCAGGACGAACTTGCCGAACTCCTCGAAGCTGATGGCCGCCGTGCCCGCCACAATCATGATGTCGAAGCAGAAACCGCTGATGCGGTTGAGCATGTAATTATTAATGTATTCGCGCTTGAGGATTTTCACTTTCTTGAAACGGCCCAAAATCCACTTGAACAGGATGCCGAACAGCGTGCCAATCAGGAAGTTGAAGCCCCAAAGCATGGGTTTCAGCGTCTTGGTGCCGAAATCGCCCAAGTCCATGCCTTGGATCCAGTTAGTGAACAGATACACAAGGAAATAGACGAACAGCACCATGCAGATTTGCACCGAGAGCTTGTCGATGGACTCGGCATCGGGAATTTCGTTCTGTCCCTCATAGTCCTCCAACTTATTCACCTGTGCGTCAGCGATTTTCTTGCTCGAAAGCTTGCCTTTGCGCCGCAAGACGTTCATATAGACCACCCCGACCACGCTGCCCACGATGAAGCCCATCGCCGCGATGGAGAGGCCGAAGTCGGCACCCGGGAAGTCGATGCCCTGCTGCGCGGCCCAGCCCGTGAAGATCTTGCCGAAGTTCAGGGCCTGCCCCGGCCCCTGACCGAAGCCCATCGGCAGCAACAGGCCCGCCGCGTAGAACAGCTTCCTGCCCAAGAGGAAGAACGGAATCGTCACAAGCAGGCCCACGATGCCTTGGATGACATAGGTGGAGGCCGTCAACGCGCCCGTCTCGATCACCTTCATCGGCGTGGATTTCGATTCTATCTTGTTGTTTTTCAAGGCCAAGGCCACAAAGCCCAAGCCCAAGGCGTGATAGGTCACGATTTCCATCATCGGCTTGTTGATGACGTCGCGGCAACCCGGAAACGCCTTGAAGATAAGGAGCAGCAGGCCGCCCAACAAAGCCGAGGGCAGCAGGCTCTTTTTGAGGAAGGGAACGCTGGTGCGCAGCACGTTGCCGAGAAGCAAGGCCGTGGCGAGAATGCAGAACTGGATCAACCATTGCCAGGCTTCGGGCCGGTCGAAAGTCATTACTGAAGCGTCGAGTAGTGTCATGGTTTCTTGTTTTTGAAATAGTCCGCAAACGTACTAATTTTTTTCATACGAAACAAATTCTTACCTTTGCGCCATGAAAAAACCTGTTGAACTGTTCCTGACTTTCTCCAAAATCGGGGCCTTCACCCTCGGCGGCGGCTACGCCATGCTCTCGATGGTGGAGAAGGCCGTCGTCGACCAGAAGCGATGGATCCCCACCGACGAGTTTTGGGACATGATCGCCGTGGTGCAGTCGCTGCCGGGCGTCTTTGCCGTCAACACGGCCTTGTATGTCGGCCATCGCGTGGCGGGCACCAAAGGCGCATTTTCGGCCATGCTCGGCGCCATCTTGCCCTCCATCGTCATCATCTTGCTGTTGGCCACGGTGTTTCGCGAATATCGCGACCAGCCCATTGTGGAGCGCATCTTCAAGGGCATCCGTCCCTGCGTGGTGGCGCTCATCCTCGCCCCTTCGCTGCGCATGATCAAGTCGGCAAAAGTCACTTGGAAGACCGCCATCATCCCCATCGCCACGGTGTTCTTGATTTGGTGGCTGAAGGTCTCGCCCGCCTACGTCATCCTCGCCGCCATCGCGGGAAGCCTTGTGTACGCATTGATAATCAACAAGAAAGCTAAAGAAAAGGAGGCCGAGCCATGATTTACTTGCAGTTGCTTTGGGTCTTTGTGAAAATCGGCGTGTTGGGCTTCGGCGGCGGCTATGCCATGCTTTCGCTCATCCAGCACGAGGTGGTGGAGCATTACGCTTGGATGACCACGACCGAGTTTGCCGACATGGTGGCCATCTCGCAGATGACCCCCGGTCCCATCTCCATCAACTTGGCGACTTATGTGGGCTACACCACGGCGGGCTTCGGCGGCTCGCTGCTGGCATCGTTTGCCCTGTGCCTGCCTTCCGTCGTCATGGTGTATCTCATCCTGAAGCTCTTTATGAGCAAGAAGAACAACGCCTTGATGGACAACACCTTGAAAGGCTTGAAGCCCGCCATCGCCGGACTCATCTTCGCTGCCGGACTCTCCATGATGAACACGCAGAACTTCGTGGATTTCGGTCGCGGACAATACAACATCAGCGTCATCATCTGCGTCTTGGCTTTCGTGGCCTCCTATTTCTTCAAGGCCAACCCGATATTGCTGATTGTGCTTTCGGGGATGGTGGGGGTTATTGCATATTAGCCATCATCAGCGCATCCACCGTCACCAAGGCCGCCAAAGCCTCCACCGAAACCACGGCGCGTGGCAAAGCGCAAACATCATGCCGTCCCGAGATGGCGATTTCGCACGCCTCCCCTGCCCTGTTCACGGTTTGCTGAGGTTTTGCAAGGCTCGGTATCGGCTTGAAAGCCACACGGAAAACCACGTCGTTGCCGTTGGTGATGCCGCCTTGGATGCCGCCAGAATGGTTGGTCGCAACGATGGTTTTGCCATTCTTTACAGCAAAACCATCGTTGGCCTCCGAGCCTTTCATCCGCGCCATCGCGAAGCCGTCGCCAATCTCGAAACCTTTCACGGCTGGCAGGCTGAACATGGCGTGCGCCAACTCTGCCGAGAACTTGCCAAACATCGGCTCGCCCAAGCCCGCAGGCAAGCCCATGATGCGGCATTCCACGACGCCGCCCACCGTATCGCCTTCTCGCTGAGCCTGTTCCGCGTCGCCCATGAAAACCGTTTCGGCTTGGATTTCAACGCCTTTTTCCCTCATAACCTGCTTGGCGACGGCACCTGCCACCACTATCGGCAAAGTGGTCCGTGCGGAGGCCCTACCGCCACCGCGCCAGTCGCGAAGACCGTATTTCTGTTCGTAGGTGAAGTCGGCGTGCGAGGGACGGTAAACGTCCTTCAAGACCTCGTAATCCTCCGGCTTCGCGTCCTCGTTGCGCACCATGAAGGCGACGGGTGAGCCTAAAGTCACCCCGTCGAGCAAGCCCGAAAGCCATTCGATGCGGTCAGGCTCTTGGCGTTGCGAAGCGGTTTCGGTTTGCACCGTCTTGCGCCTACGCAACTCATTGTCAATGAAATCGAAATCAAGTTCTAACCTTGCGGGGCAGCCGTCGATGACGCCGCCAATGGCCGTGCCGTGCGACTCGCCGAAAGTGGTCAGCCTGAAGATGTGTCCTATTGTATTCATGGGGCAAAAATACAAAAATCGACAAGAAATTTGTATTTTTGCAGCCGTTATGGACAAGAAAAGCACCAACAATATCAAGATAAGGAACAAACGCGCTTCGTTTGAGTACTTCCTCGTGGAGACGCTGACGGCGGGCATCGTGCTGACGGGAACTGAGATCAAGTCCATCCGTGGCGGCAAGGCAAGTTTGGCGGATTCGTATTGCAGTTTCAAGGGCAACGAGCTGTTTGTCATCGGGATGCACATCGCGGAATATGCCCAAGGCACCTACAACAACCACGACCCGAAGCGCGACCGCAAGCTGCTCCTCAACGCCCGCGAGTTGCGCAAGCTGAAGAACAAGGTGCAGGAAAAAGGCTTCACCATCGTGCCTGTCACCTTATTCATTAATGACAAGGGCTTGGCCAAATTGGACATTGCCTTGGCGCGAGGCAAGCACTATTACGACAAGCGCGAAACGCTGAAAACCAAGGACTCGAAGCGCGACTTGGAAAGAATCCACCTCCGTTAACCCCCAACTCCCAACTATCAACTGCTAACTATCAACTGTTAACTGCCAACTGCTAACTGCTAACCATCAACTGCTAACTATCAACTGCTAACTATCAACTGCTAACTGCTAACTATCAACTCCCAACTCTCAAAAGCAGTATCCCACACGTATCGAGAAAGGCGAAGCATAGGGTGTTTCAAGGCCGCCATTGGGCAGGCCGCCCCAGCTGAGGTTGTAAAGCACCATGAAATAGACGAAGCTGCCGCTGTAGGTGTATTGCCTGTAGCCGCCACCCACAAAGACGCTGTTGAACCATCGGCTTCCTGCGGTAGCGTGGTTCCAGCGCGTGATGCCATACATCACCTCGTCTTCGGCGTGGAGAAACAAGCCTCTGTAAATCTGGAAGTTGGTGTAAGGCGCAATACCGAAATAATGGGAATAGGTGTTGCCGTAGGTCCGGTTAAAGTCACAGGTCAGGTCGTAGATGCCGCGCACGCCGACCTCCCACGGATTGAAGATGCGGTAACCGATTTGGGGGGCGATGGAGAGGCTGAGGTAGTTGCCATACATGCCGCCGCCGAGATTGCCGCCATAGATAACCCGCCCTTTCATGTCGGGTATCTCGGGAAGCCGCTGGGCTTGGGCCTTCCCTACAAAGCCAAAGAGCATCAGACAGATGGATGCGATGATTCCGAAACGTTTCATTTTGCCTAAATTTTCGGCAAAAATACAATAAAATCCGATTCCGTCCGTATCAGATAAAAGTTTACCTTTGCCTTTTCAAATCCATCCGTATGAAACGACGTCAACTCATCATCATATTGTCGGCTTTCCTCCTCGTCGGCTATTCGTGCAGAAAGGAGAACCAAGTCAACCCCGATTCGAGCCTAAAACTCTCGTTTTCAGCAGATACCGTCTTGTTCGACACGGTGTTCACCTCGTTGGGATCGGCCACGCACCAACTCAAAGTATACAACACGCATGGCGACGACCTGAAGGTCAGCTCCGTGCGGCTTTCGGGTGGCGAGGCCTCCCCTTTCCGCATCAACCTCGACGGCGAGACGGCCACCGAGTTCTACGACAAGATCGTCCCTGCCAACGACAGCCTGTATGCCTTCCTGCGCGTCACCATCAACCCCAACGACCTCAACACGCCCTTCGTGGTGGAAGACGAATTAGAGTTTGTCACCAACGGCAACACGCAGACCGTCAAGCTGTTGGCTTGGGGGCAGAATGCCAACTACATCGTGGCCGACAAAGTGGTGATTTTGGGCGAAACCCCATACCATTACCATATCGTCGCCGACAGCCTTGAGACCACGGTTTGGACTTCGGAGCGGCCCTATGTCATCTACGGCTACGCGCTCATCAACAGCTACGGCACCTTGAAAATCGAGGCTGGCACACATATCTATTGTCACCAAGGCGGAGGCATCCTCTCGTGGAGCGACGGCCAACTCGTCATCGACGGCACTGCCGACGAGCCCGTCGTCGTGCAAGGCGACCGCTTGGAGGCCTACTACAACGACACGCCCGGCCAGTGGGAACAGATCCTGATGATGGACGGACGCGCTGGTGCCGACCACCGCATCAGCCACGCCATCATCCGCAACGGCACCATAGGACTCAACTGCCAGTCGGCACTGAAGGTGACCGAATGCGCCTTGCGCATCGACAACACCATCGTCGAAAACCAGAGCGGCTACGGCCTGTTCTCCATCCTCTATGCAGTTGAAGCCAAGAACTTCGTCATCGCCAACTGCGGCTATGCCAACTTCTGGGCCTTCGGCGGCGACTACCGTTTCGTACACGGCACCATAGCCAATTATTGGAGCGCCACCGAGCACAGCGACAACATCGCCATGCAGATAGCCAACCAAGCCCTTGACTCGCACGAAGAGTTGTACTACTATCCCTTCCACATGGAGATGGACAACTGCATCGTCTATGGCAAGCAGAAAAACGAAATGACGACCTCATTCGGCGCTGAGGCCGACTCCACTTTCGTGCTCGACCATTGCCTTGTCAAGTCGGAGAAATTCAACGGCGACATGGCGGGGTTTAGCCATTGCCTGTTCAACCTTGAGCCTTACTTCGTCAGCACCAAGGATTTCCACATCGACAGCATCGCCTCGCCCGTCATCGGAACGGGCAACCCGCTGTTTGGCAACGAATTGCCGTATGACTTGGACGGCGTTTCGCGCATCGGCGCACCCGACATGGGAGCCTATCAGTTCTACCCAAGATAATCCCCCAAACTCTCAACTGCCAACTGTCAACTGTTAACTGCCAACTGCCAACTAACTTAATACCCCACTTTCATTTTCAAGGTTTTCCTGTTGCCCACGCCATCGGTGACGACGACCTTCACATTGTTGGTGCCTTTCTTCATCTTCTCGTCGAACTCGTAATAGAGCAGCGCGTTCTTGGCGTCGTATTGGCCGAGCACCCAAACGTCGTCGAGGTAGATGTCGTAGGTCTCGATGCCCGTCATGTCGTCGGAGATCTTGAACCGCAGCGATTTGAGCGCACTCACATCCTGTCCGTCCTTGAAGTTGGAGGCCTTCACCGTGGGGGCCACCGTGTCGATTTTGACGGTGAACTCGCCCATGTTGCGCGTCTCGGTCTCCATCGCGCCGTTCTTCATCTTGCCACCAAGCGACGACACCTTGCCGTTGTTGTCGATATAGGCGACATATTTCTTGGGATGGTCGGCCCAAGCCTCGTCGGGACGGATGCGCACCTTGAAGGGCTTGAAGGTCGTCAGTTCGTCGGTGCCGAAACGGTAGATGCGTGAGCAACAGCCTTTTGCGTCGCGTTGTCCCGTCTGGATCCATTCGTCGCGAAACAGCGTGCCCCGCTCCATCGAAACGGTGAAATCCTCGATGGTGACCTCGCTGTTGAGCGAGCCGTCGGCCTTGACGAGATACTCGCTGCGGCGGCGCACGGGACGCTCCACCTCAACGGGAGCCGTGCCCACCAACTTGAAGCTGATGCGCGAGCTATTGCCCGCATAATCAGAGATTTTGAAGCACACGTTCACCGTGTCGCCTTCCTCTACCGTCACCGTTCCGTTGCGTTTCAGGATCATGTGCAACTTGTTGAACGGGTCGGTCTCGGTGCGCACATAGCTCGACTTCTTCTGCTTGTAATGGCGATAATCCAAGAGGCTGTTCACATAGCGCGGCTCGCTGTAGGAGAAGCTGTCGGCCTCCACTTGGAAGGCCAGCACGTCGTCCAAGAAAAGCTCGTAGAGATACGGCCCGTTCTTGTTGGTCGAAGTGCCCACTTGGTCGTAGGTGCAGATGCCAAACGCCATTTCGCCGTTGCCTTCGACGATGCTGCGTTCCTTGAGGCTGTATTTGCCGTTGCCGCCCTCCACGGAGAAATACATCGGCTTGATGCCGCCTTCGAGCGTCGACTCGTCGCCGAGCGGATAGACCGCCACGCCTTGGATGAGCGGCTTCACGTTGTCGTCGATCTTGTAGCCGAAATACATCGGGTTGACCGGCTTCTCGCTCACCGTGTGGCGAATCTCGAAGTGCAGGTGCGGTCCGCCCGAGCCGCCCGAGTTACCCGAATAGGCAATCAAGTCGCCTTTCTTGACGGGGAACCTGTCCTTGTCGGGATAGATCTGCGACGTGAATTTCTTGTGCTTGTATTGGTAGTCCTTCACGTATTTGGCAATCTCGCCCGAGAAGCGTTGCAGGTGGGCATAGACGCTCGTGTAGCCGTCGTAATGCGTGATATACAACACATTGCCATAGCCATAAGGCGACACGCCGATGCGACTGATGTAGCCGTCGGCCACGGCATACACCTTCTTGCCCTCCACGCCCTGCGTCTTGATGTCGAGACCGGCATGGATGTGGTTGGGACGGATTTCGCCGAAGGTGGCGGAGAGATAGATCGGAATGTCGAGCGGACGGCCATATTCGGGGAACGACTCCTGAGCCGACAGGCCCAATGCCGCGAAAACGAGCAACAAAACGAGGATGGAACGCTTTTTCATGTGGTTTGAATCTTTGTTGGTTGAAATATTGCGCAAAGATACACCAATTTTCCTATTTTTGCATCGTTTTAGAAACAAAACAATGCGTCGACAAACGAGAAAAGAGAAATTCCATGCGTGGCTTTCGTCGCCTTTCATGCTGTTGGTCTACCGCCTGTTGGCCACTTTGCTGGCACTCAGCCTCAGCCGTTGGTTGCTCTATCTGTTCAACATCCAGTTTTTCCACCAGCTGAACATGAGGCAGGCTTTGGCGCTCTATTTCGACGGGATGCGCTTCGACCTGCCCATCGTGTTCGGCATCAACCTGCTCAACGTCATTTTCTACTGTTTCCCATCGCGCATCATCTATAATAAAGGTGTGCAGACCTTCGTCGACGTGGTTTATGTGGTGGCCAACGCCGTCGCCATTTTGCTTAACTTCTTGGACATCATATGTTTCCATTTCTTCGGCAAGCATCTCACCATCGACTTCATCAAACTGCTGAGCCATTCCGACGAGGTGTCGTTTGGCGTGGTCAGGCAGGTGTTTTTCGACTATTGGTACCTGCTGATCATCTTCGTCCTTTTCGTATTGGTCATCAGGGTGGTGAGCGAGCACACCAAGATCCAAGAGTCCGAAAAGCATGAGCGACCCCATTGGCGGCTCAGGCAAGCCATCAGCTTGGTTGTCATGCTGATAGTGACCGTCATCGCCGCACGCGGAGGTCTGCAAGCCCAGCCTATCACGATGGAGACCGCCATGCAATACACCGACCCGCAAAACGCCCCTATCCTGCTCAACACGCCGTTTTGCCTCCTCACGACCCACGAAACCGAGCTGACCGAACGCCACGGGCATTATGACAGCGACTTCTCACCGATCCATAACGACCTGAACGCCAACCGTTTCGTCGAATGCGACAGTTTGGGCAACGACAGCGTTCCGAGCAATGTGGTCGTCATCATCTTGAAGAACATCGGGCAGGAAATGGTGGGCTACTACAGTCGCGACCGCCGCTCACAACTCACGCCGTTTTTGGACTCGCTGCTCGACAACAGCCTCACTTTCAACGGGATGTCGAACAGTCGCCGTAGCCTTGAGGTGCTGCCCGCAATCTTGGCCAGCATCCCTTCGATGATGGAGAACGACTTCGTGAGGTCGGCCTACGCCGACAACGACTTCGACGCCTACTGCCAGCACCTGCAAAAGCGGGGCTACAACACCATCTTCATGCACGGCGGGAAAAACGGCACTTTGGGCTTCGACCGCTTCACGCGGAGGGCCGGCATCAAGAACTACTTCGGGCGCATCGAATATGGCGACGACAGCGACTACGACGGCCAATGGGGCATCTACGACGGGCCTTTCCTGCAATATGCCGCCAAGACCCTCAACCGCGTGCATCGGCCTTTCGCCGCCACCATCTACACCCTTTCGTCGCGCTATCCCTACAAGGTGCCGAAAGACTTCGAGCCGCCCAAGGAGAGCTATTTCTGGACCGGCTTCGAGAAGACCGTCTATTACGTCGACTGCGCCCTGCGCGACTTCTTCGCGACCGCCTCGCGGATGCCTTGGTTCGACAACACCCTTTTCGTCATCACCGCCGACTACTCCAACAGCGAACACTTCCAGCCCGAATACGGCAACGTTTGGGGCATGTATTCCATCCCCATCGCGTTCTATTACCCTCAGAGAATCAAGCCGATGCGCTGCGAAGAAATTGCACAGCAAATCGACCTTGGGCCTTCCATCCTCTCGGCACTCAACGTGAACGACACCCTATTCTCGTTTGGGCGCAACCTCTTCGACACCCTCAGCGAGCCGAGTTTTGTCAGCTATTGCAACCTCACCTACCAATATTGCGACGGCTCCTACCTCGTGCAATCCGATGGCAGCCATCCTTTTGGCATCTTCAAGCCCATCAACGACTCGCTCCTCAACGACAACCTCATCGACCGGCTGCAATGCCCCGATGTGTTCGACAAGCTGCACCATTTCGTGCAGGAATACAACAACAGAATGATTTACAACGACTTGAAACCCAAATTCGATACCATTGACATAACACAAACCAAAGCAGCGGAATATGATTGAAAAATACCTTGAAATACTGAAAAATTTAGGCCTCAGGATGCATTTCGGCGAAGGTCTCGCGACGGGCATGGCCGAGACCTTGGCCGCCCTCACGCTGTTGGCCCTCAGCGTCGGGCTTTACTATTTGGTCACCTTCGTCCTGAAGAAGACCGTCTACCGCCTCATCCAGCGGACGACCACGAAATACGACGACCTGCTCATCAAGAACAAGGTGTTGGCCTACCTCTGCCTGCTCGTGCCGGCCATCCTCATCTCATCCTACCTGCCCCAAGTGCTGCCTTCCTATCCAAGCACGGTGCGTTTCCTGCTGCGCTGCGACACCGTATTCGAAATCGTCGTCGCCGCCTTGGTCGTCAATTCAATCCTCAACACGTCGCAGGATTTCTACAACAGTTTCGAGATGTCGAAGGCCAAGCCCCTGTCGGGCGTGATACAGGTCGCGAAAATCATCCTTTTCGTCCTTTGCGGCTTGGTCATCATCGCCTTCATCATGGGCACGAGCCTGAAAAACATCCTCATCAGCTTGGGGACGGCCTCTGCCGTGCTCATGCTCGTCTTCCAAGACACCATCAAAGGCTTTGTGGGCAGCATACAGCTTTCGGGCTACGACATGGTGCGCATCGGCGACTGGATTGTGATGGGCCCCGCCGACGGCGTCGTGCAGGAAATCAACCTCACCACCGTGAAGGTGCAAAACTGGGACAACACCATCACCACCATCCCGACCTACAACATGGTCTCCAACCCCTTCACCAATTGGCGCGGCATGTCGGACTCGGAGGGTCGCCGCATCGCCCGAAGCATCAACATCGACGTGAACTCCATCCGCTACTGCACGCCCGAAATGTTGGAGAAATACAAGCACTACGACTTGGTGAAGGACTACATCACACAGCGCGAGGCCGAGATTGGGCAATACAACGCCGAACACCACATCGACACGAGCGAAATCGTGAACGGTCGCCAGCAGACCAACATCGGCATCTTCCGCGCCTACATCAAGGCCTACATCGACAACAACCCGAAGCTGAACCACGAGCTGACCACGATGGTGCGCCAGCTGCAGCCCACCGAGTTTGGCGTGCCGCTGCAAATCTACGCCTTCAGTGCCGACAAGCAATGGACCCACTACGAGGCCATCCAAAGCGACATCTTCGACCACATCCTTGCCGCCGCGCCGATGTTTGACCTTAAGATTTTCCAGAAAAAGGTATGAACGCAGGAAGAGTTTTTACGGAGAGGTATCTGAAACTGATGTTCAAGCAGTTGCGCGACGCCACGCCCGAAGAGGTGGAGGCCGAATTGGAGCACTGCCGCCGCGAGAACCGTCGCCCCGTGCGTGTGCCGCGCTATTTCAGGGGCTTCTTCAGCGAGGAAAGGTTTGACGCCTCCAATGGCTTCGAGATGCAAGTCTTCCGTCACGATGATGCCCGGCTCCTGAGCCTGTCGAAAGGGTCGAAGGGCCGCCCATTGATCTTATACCTCCACGGCGGTGCCTTCATCTATCCGCCCGTGTTCTTCCATTGGCGTTTTTTGCACGACCTCTGTGTGCGCACGCATTGCGATGCCTTGCTGCCCGTCTATCCCAAGGCGCCGGAATACCTTTGCTCCTTCGCCGTCCCTACCCTGTTGGATTTTTACAAAAGCATCGCCGAATCAGGCGATTACGACACAATCCACCTCGTTGGCGACTCGGCAGGAGCGCATCTCTGCCTCGTCGTGGCCCAAGAAGCCCACAAGAACGGCTGGCAGAAGCCTGCGAGCCTCACGTTGCTCTCACCTTGCGTCGACCTCAGCCACACCAAGGAACAGGAAATGAGGGCGTTGCAAGCCAAAGACCCCATGCTCCAACTCGACCGCGTCATCACCCTGAACGCCGTTTGGCAAGGCGAGTTGGACGCCAAGCACCCGTGGGTCAGCCCCGTCTTCGGCGACTTCAGCGGCATCGACAACCTCAGCGTCTATTTCGGCTCCAACGAAATCCTCAAGCCCGATTCGTTGTTCCTCAAGGAAACCTACGAAAAGGCCGGCAAGACAGGCACTTTCCGCGAATACCAAGGCATGTTCCACACCTTCGCGATGTTCCCGATACCGGAAGGGTTCAGGGCGGTGAGGGAGATGGTGCGGCACATCAAGAATTAATTGCTATCTTTGCCACTAATTTCAACACTCTGATTTAGATTCATCATGCAGAACTTCAAAGACTTACTCAAGGACGAACTCAAAGGCTGGAAGCCTTTCGACATTATCTGGCTCGTCACCGTCTGTGTTGTCATCACCACCGTTACCTTGCTCACTTCCAACGCCGAGGCTTTCGGCAAAGCGCATCCCACGCTGTCGGCGGGTGCGGTCAGGGCTTGCGTGGTGTGCTCCATCATCGCGGCCATCATCGGGGTCATCAACGTGGTCTTGGGCGGCAAGGGCAAGCTGTCCAACTATTTCTTCGGCGTCATCAGTGCCTGCCTAATGATTTACATCAACCTGACCGTGAGGAACTTTGGCATCATGTTGGTCAGCGTCTACAACCTCGTCATGCAGTTTGTGGGCTTCCGGGCCTGGTCGAGGAACATGAACGCCACGACGCACGAAGTCAAGAAGATACACATGAAGAAAGGCCAACGCTGGATGTATGTCGGCATCTTGGCGGCGGCCACGGTGGTTTTGGGTTTCGTCATGCGGAAAGTCGGCGACGCGCATCCTTTCGTCGACGCTTTCATCACCTCGGCCCAAGTCATCGCCATGATATTGATGGTCAGCATGTTTGCCGAGCAGTGGTGGCTCTGGATCGTCATCAACGTGGCCAGCATCTACCTGTTCCTCACCTCGCGCGAGGTCACTTTGGCCTTGGCCCTGATGTACATGGTCTATTTCGTCAACTCCATCATCATGTGCGTGCGCTGGGAGAAGGAAGCCTGCGCCAATGACCGGTTGGAAGGCATCAATGCAGCGGAGATGGAGAGGGATTAAGGTCGTTGGCGACTTTAGATTTTTAGAATTGGGAAGCACCCCTCCCTTCTCCTTGCAGCATTCGAGAAGCGCACCCTGCGGAAAACCATATACACTTCTTCGACATGGTGGAGATGCCCAAAAAGGTGATACTTTGGCTTTACCTCCATCACTCGCTTGTATAAGGAATAGTCACCATAGTTGATGCCGTCCTGTTCATCGAGGATGCCTAATGGAGGCTGGTGAGTAAGCAGCACATCGGTGTCGTCAGGAATACGGCTGAACAGTTCGGGGAAATTCCCTTCGAGGTCGTCCTCCACGAACATGGGAACACCATAAAACTTGATGCCGTTGATCGTTACACTATTGTTGCAAAGGTAATGTACATTGTCGGGCAGACCTTCAATATTGGCGCCATAGAGGCATAAGTCGTGATTGCCCGCAATAAATATCTTATGACTGTAAGGCAAGCCGCCAAACCATTCGACGAAGTCCTTGACTTCTTCCTCGGTGCCATCCTCGGTAAAGTCGCCAGTGTGAACGATAATATCGGCTTCGGGCAAGTCAGTAAGGTCACGATGCTTGCCGTGAGTGTCGGAAATGTGTAGTATTTTCATGTTTATTCCTTTGTGTTGATTAATTCTATTGGCGTTTCGTCAGTGACATTGAGGACAGTATAACTTGGGAAAAGCGTTTTGTACGTTTCGGGCATTTCTGTGTGTATGGGAACAATGCATTTCGGCTGAACATGCTCGACAATCTGTTGCAGCGAGGCAACATCGGCATGGCCACTGGTATGGATGTCGGACAATTTCTGCCTAAGCTCTGGCTTTTCTGCCAACCAGTCCTTAAGGCTATTGATTTCAGGTCTGTCCTGCTCCCAATATTGCGCCCAAATAGAGTTGGTGAGACATACTTTCGTGTCGGCAAGATACTTTTTCAGGTAACCAAGCAGTTTTGGACGGAACAATAGCACATATTTCGAAGGATTCGCGCCAAAATCAGTCTTGTCCATCTTTTTCTCTTTCGAGTACGGTCCAAAAATGATGGTTTTGTCACGCTTCATCATCATTGTGGTCAGCCAATAGGGGTAGTAAATCAACAGGTTGGGATGGGTCTTTGCAGTGGGTATGGTCGGATGAACGCTATAGGCAAATTCCAACACGTAGGCCGTATATGGGTCGATGCATAATGTGCGGCCTGTTCTGATGCAAGCTCTGTACAAGGCCACCAGCCTGTCAATGTTTTGCGAGGAGCACCAAACCAAGTGCAGGTTGTCCTGATAGGCCGAAAAACGCTTGACAAATTCATTCTCAACGGCTCTTTCTGTCTTTTGCCTTAGGCCCCTGCCCAAGTTCGTGCCTTCCAAGAAGAGGTAATCCACGTGTTGTGGGAGGTGCTTGTACAGGATGCCTTTCTTTCCGTGAAGCCTGATGTCGCCGCTGTAGAGGATCCGTTTGCCGCCCACCTCAAAGAGGAATGCGCAAGCCCCAAAGGCCGAATGGTCGACAATATACTGCGTAACCCGGAAATCTTTGAAAGTGATAACACCGTTTTCAAAGATCTGTACATCCAAGCGTTGTGTAAGGTCTTCACCGAAGATTCCCGATAATTCCATCAAAAGTGCAGTTTCATCTGAAGTAAAGACCTTTGTGCCGATGGGGGCTTCGCAGAGTAGCCCGTAATGGTCGCCGTGATAGTGGCTAAGGAAAATGGCATCGCAGTTATTGAGCCATTTTCGAGCGTTTTCGCGAATCTCCTTTTGAGTTTCAGGGGCTTGGTCGTCATAATCCAGTGGCAATCCGCAGTCGATAAGGATTCTGGAATTGGGTGCCACAAGCTCCACGCAGTTCCCACCGATTTGGTGGGAGCCACGGTGGATGATGAAGTTTATATTGTTTTTGGTGTTATTCATTGCTCCAGTAAGTATTGAAATTCAGCATCTTTGACCACTTTTTTGAACTCGACCACCACGTTGGGCAGCTTCACGATGGGCTGGCCGAGCCGCGTCGTCACGTTGGGGTAGCGACCCCTCACCCACTCCACCACCTGGTTGCGGACTTCGTTGTCGAAGTAGAGCCTGACTTGCAGCGGAGTCTTGATTTCGGCAGCGTTGGCCAAGGTCGTGTCGAGCTGGCCGTTCTCGATTGGGTTTTCCATGGTGATGCCGAGCACGTAGGGCACGATTGCTCCGATGAGCGAGCCTTTGTCGGCTTCGGGGTTCACTCCCATCTCGGTGCGGATACCCGTCACCATTTTGCCCAGGACAGACATTCCCTCGGCCAGTCCTGCCGCGCAGATGGCATCCATTTCGGCGACCACGGCGGGGTGGTCTTCTCCCAGCTCGGGGAAGCGTTGGCGGATTTTGTACTCGATTTGGAAGCGGAAGGTGTCGATGTCGGCACGGGCTTTCAGTTGCTGTTTTCTCTTTCTTTCGTGTTCTTTGTGGGATTTTTTGTTTGCCATAGTGGGTTGTTTTTTGAAATGTTACGCCGTATTATACGATTGAGGCTTGCACATCAACCACAACGAAAATGTAATTCAATATAAATCAGTGACATAACTGAGAAAAATCTTGTGCGTAAATTCCGTGCGTAAAATCTTTGGCAACTTAGAAAGCCCAAGGACGCAGCAAACGCTCCGTTTCTTCCATTGTCCAAAGTATTCTATCGCGTTGTCCGTCTCTAACGAGTTTGAAGCAAAGATTGGCGAATTCGATCTTCTCGCCACTGTCATTGTCTCGCTCCCAAAGGTAATTGGAATACGATAGCAGCAAATCCCTCACGCGCTTGATGTCGGCTTCGTTTTCGGGGTCTATGGCTTCGTAGTAAGCCCATCTGACGATGGCCAACATGTAGCTTATTTCCCAATCGTCCAACCGTTCGTCTACCTTTTCCACAAGTGCTTTAGCCTCCTCAGACTCCATTTCTTTGTTTTCGGTCAGCCAGCGCAGCGACTTTTTTCGGGCTGACATCCTATCGCAAACATCGCTCACAAGCCCTTTCACCAATTTCTCGCCGTCCATTTCAAAAACGTCTTTTTGTTTCATAGGATAAGTCCAATGATTATGATGATAACCACAATGATGATAATCGTGATAATGATGTCCTTAAGCCAGCGCCCGAACCTTTGGACAACGTTCAGCTTGTCCTCCGCTTCGTCGGCGCTCGAGAGGTTGCTCTCGCCCTCCAAGCAGCATTTCCTTGAGCAGTAATGTCTTCTGTTCCAGCGAGGGCCGCCGATGTAACCCTCGTCATCGGGATAGTACTTCCCGCACCATTCGCAATATGCCATGATCCTTTCTGTTTAAGTTACACTTTGATTTAATGGGGCATCCAAGTCCCCGAAGGGACTCAGACGTTGTAAATCCTGACAACTTTCTTCAGTGCTTGGGCTTTTCGGATGGTGTCCCAAGTGCCCTTGCTTGATGCCGTGACAAAGGCGAGGATGATGTCAGAGTTTTCCACGAAGCTGTCGACCGTGGCAGCCAGCAGAGAGTAATCCAAGAACTCCCTTGATCCAACGATTCCTAATCGCATTTTACTTGGTTTTAAAGAACGGTTTTTTTGAAACATTTCGGTGCCCAATACGATAAACCGTCTCGCAACGAATGAAATTTGATTGCAAATCATTGAATAACAACCAAATATTTTTCTAAAATATCGTGCGTAAAATCGTGCGTAACAGAAGAAAAATCACTATCTTTGCAGGCAAATACCTATCAATATGCCAGCAAGATTTACCTTGGAAAATAGGACCAACAAATATGGGGAATGTCCCATCAGGC
>FLNV01000233.1_pt1 | contig 24486 bp, 13 predicted proteins | sample 1140351 | NCBI WGS metagenome assembly FLNV01 (sample SAMEA3878207, study PRJEB12797) | bioreactor metagenome | biome: Moose rumen | place: Sweden | collected 2011-10
AAAAAGAACTTTTGGGGAAGAAAAACAAAAAACAGATATTATATGCGGATTTTAGGAAAAACTCTTTATTTCCTCAGCGAATATGTTCGTTGGGAAAAGCAGGGTCAAATATAACAATATTAATCTAATTCGTTTATTGCTTCCGAATGCCATAGCATTGAATTTACATGTGAATATCTGAAATTGGGTATTATCCGGATTCTTCTACATGATGGATTACTATTTTTTTAAACCTTCATGCTTAACGACATGCGCTCTCTTTTTGTGTCAACGCTTAAAACCTTGACCGTTACATGCTGATGAAGACTTACGACTTCTGTTGGGTCTTTCACGAAATGGTCACACAATTCACTTATGTGAACAAGCCCTTTTGTGTGAACTCCCACATCAACAAAACATCCGAAATTGGTAATGTTGGTGATGATTCCTGGTAAAATCATGCCTTCTCGTACATCTGACAGTTCTTTAACTGAATCACTGAAACTAAATGCTTTCAGTTGCTGTCGTGGGTCGCGGCTGGGTTTCTCGAGCTCGTGCATGATGTCGGTCAGAGTTGGAAGACCAACATCTTCTGTTACATATTTGTTGATGTCTATCTTTTCACGTACTTTTTTGTTATTCATCAACTCGGAAACGCTGCAATGTTGGTCACGGGCCATTTGCTCAACAATTTTATATGACTCAGGATGTACGGCACTATTGTCCAATGGATTGTCACCGTCGCTGATGCGGAGGAAGCCGGCTGACTGCTCAAATGCCTTATTGCCCATTCTTGGAACTTGAAGCAACTCTTGACGATTTCTGAATGCACCATGCTGGGCGCGGTAGCTAACAATGTTTTGAGCCAAGCTGGGCCCCAATCCGCTAATGTAGGTGAGCAGGTGTTTGGATGCAGTGTTTACGTTTACCCCTACCTTGTTGACACATGATATCACTGTCTGGTCCAGACTTTTCTTCAATGCACTCTGGTTGACATCTTTCTGATATTGTCCCACACCTATACTACTGGGGTCAATCTTCACCAATTCTGCTAGTGGGTCCATCAAGCGGCGACCGATAGATACGGCGCCGCGAACAGTCACATCGTAGTCCGGAAATTCCTCCCTGGCGACTTTCGAGGCGGAATAAATGGAAGCACCGTCTTCGCTCACTATATATATTTCAATCGACTTGGGGAGGTTCAAGCCACGGATAAATTCTTCTGTTTCACGACTTGCCGTTCCGTTACCGATGGATATTGCCTCTGTCTTGTACTGTTTTGTTAGCGTCCATATCTTATTGGCTGCCGCCTGGCGGTTACTCACATTTCCTTTCATTCCAGATGTATGGGGGAAAATCGCTTCATTGTGAAGAAGGTTTCCTTCTGAATCCAAACACACAACTTTGCAACCCGTCCTAAATCCGGGGTCGATGGCTAGTATGCGTTTCTGACCTAATGGGGCGGCTAGAAGTAGCTGCTCCAAATTACGGACAAATATTTGAATCGCTTCCTGGTCTGCTTTCTCTTTCGATTGATTGGCAAACTCTGTCTCTATACTTGGCTTGAGCAAACGCTTAAACGAATCCTCTACGGCCGAGGCAACATAACCCGAGGACTCACTCCCCCCATGGACCCACTGACGATGGAGACGTTCAAGACAAAGATCATCATCTCCGTTGATACTGACTCGAAGAATCCCTTCTGACTCTCCACGACGCATGGCCAGCAGGCGATGGCTGGCACAACGTGCCAGTTTTTCAGAAAAATCAAAATAGTCGCGGTATTTAGAACCCTCCTCTTCTTTTCCTTTTACCACTTTGGAGATGATGATGGCGTCATGATTGAAATTATTGCGGACTGTGTTCCGTGAACGCTCATCTTCGCTCACTCGCTCTGATATAATGTCCATCGCTCCTTGGATGGCTTCATCTGAGTCTGCTACTCCTTTTTCATTATCGATGAAGTGCAAGGCTTCTTTTTTTACGTCACCATATCGTTGGACCAGTATGTAGTCGGCTAATGGCTCCAAACCTTTCTCACGGGCTATTTGGGCTCGTGTACGGCGTTTGGGCTTGTAAGGCATATATATGTCTTCCAATTCTGTGGAATTCCATGTCTCATCTATCCTTTTCTTCAATTCTTCGGTCAGCTTTCCTTGTTCTGCTATTGTGTTGACTATGGTTTGCTTCCTTTTAAGAAGTTCTTCTGTTTTTTCTAGACTGTCACTGATTTTACCTACCTCTACTTCGTTCAGACCGCCTGTCATCTCTTTACGGTAGCGGCTGATAAATGGTATGGTACATCCTTCGCTAAGTAGATTAAGCGTGTTTATTACCTGACGGGTAGATATGCCCGTTTCTTTTGATATTAATTCTGCAATTTGAGTATCCATTTGTCGTTTTGGTTCTTGTTTTATCGATATTTCAGGGCAAAGTTACGAAAAATAAATATAAATTTTAATATTGAGTTTGTTTTTTTGTCTTTTTATTTTTTGTCGTCACGATGCTTGCTTTTTTCGAAATAATGTGAGAATGATAATTTTTGTGACGAAAAATAAGTAACATCTCAGAATTATTGCGTATATTTGCATAAAAATGTATATTATGGCTCTTATAAATCCTTTTCTTGAAGTCATTTCTCTCACGAAACTTATTGGTGAACGAGTCCTTTTTCATGATATTTCATTTACTATTGGCGAGCGTCAACATGTGGGGCTTATAGCGAAGAATGGAACAGGAAAAACTACATTATTGAATATTATTGCAGGAAAGGATGGATATGACAATGGGAAAATTATTGCCAGAAAAGGATTGAGAGTCGGGTATCTTGAACAAACTCCTTCTTTTGACCCAGACTCAAATATTGAAGAAACTTGCCTTGGGCATGAAGACGACCTGATTACTAAACAAATTCTGACTAAACTGAAGATGACGGATTATAAAATGCCTTTTCGGTTGATGTCTGGAGGAATGATTAAGAGGGTTGCACTCGCTTTAGTTCTTGAAAAGGACCCGGACCTTATTATTTTGGATGAACCTACCAATCACCTCGATCTGGAAATGATTGAGTGGCTGGAGAAATATCTGTCTAATACAACCAAAAGTATTCTTATGGTCACTCATGACAGATATTTCTTGGACAGGGTCTGTAACTCTATTATTGAGATGGATGATTCAACGATATACTCCTATGAAGGAAATTATTCTTATTATCTTCAGAAACGGCAGGAACGAATCGCTAATCTAACTGATGAAATTACAAGGGCTAATAATCTTTATCGCACTGAGCTTGAATGGATGAGACGAATGCCTCAAGCCAGAGGGCATAAAGCTAAGTACAGGCAAGATGCATTCTATGAACTGGAAAAAATTGCTAAACAGAAAATCTTTAATCAGCAGGTTGAACTTAAAACATCTGCATCATATATTGGCTCAAAGATTTTCGAGGCTTATGACTTATGTAAAGCATTTGACGATAAAGTCATCTTGAATAATTTTAATTATATTTTCTCTAGATACGAAAAGCTTGGCATTGTAGGAAATAATGGAGCCGGTAAAACTACTTTCATAAAAATTCTTACTGGAGAGATTCCTTTGGATAGTGGCAAACTTTCTGTCGGAAAAACTGTTCGTTTCGGGTATTACTCACAAGAAGGAATCTTATTCAAGGAAAATCAAAAAGTAATTGATGCAGTAAGGGAAATTGCTGAATATGTGGAATTGGGAAACGGACAAAAGCTCTCTGCTTCACAGTTTCTGCAAAATTTCCTTTTTTCGCCAAAAGATCAATATAACTATATTGAGAAATTGAGCGGAGGAGAGAAAAGAAGACTTTACCTTTGTACTGTTCTTATGCAATCTCCTAATTTCCTTATTCTTGACGAACCTACAAACGACCTGGATATCATCACACTCCAAATATTGGAGGAATATTTGATGGGTTTTAAAGGATGTGTCATTGTCGTCAGTCATGATCGATATTTTATGGATAAGGTCGTTGATCATATCCTTGTTTTCAATGGTGATGGGGTTATCAAGGATTTTCCAGGAAATTATACGCAATATCGAGAATGGAAGAAAGAACAGGAATTATTAAGTAAACAAACGGCCGAATCAGCTCCAAACCGATCAAAACAAATTGAGTATAAAAACGTTAATCAAGCTCAGAAAAAGAAAAAATTATCTTTTAAGGAACAAAGAGAATTCGATTCTCTTGAAAGTGAGATAGAACAACTTGAAAAAGAAAAAAAGAAGATTGAAATGGCACTAAGCGGGGAAGTGCTTTCTCATGAGAGAATTCGTGAACTGTCCATCCGATTGAACCAAATTAACTCTGACATTGATGAAAAATCTGACAGGTGGCTCACTCTGTCGGAATTTGCTGAGTGAATACCGGTATCTTTGTTGGAAACAATTGTATTTATTTAAGTAAAAAGAACATAGCCATTATGCAAATCAAAACAGCAAAATTTATTTCTAGCAGTCCTAGGGCTGATATGTGTCCGAAAACATCTGAACCTGAATATGCATTCATTGGACGGTCAAATGTCGGGAAGTCTAGCCTGATTAATATGCTCACTAATCATAACAAATTGGCTTTGACGTCATCAACACCGGGAAAGACGATGCTGGTTAATCATTTCCTTATCAATGAAGAATGGTATATTGTGGATTTGCCCGGGTATGGATTCGCACAAAGAGGAAAAAGGGAAATGGATAAACTTAAGAATTTAATTAATCACTATGTTCTTGAGCGAAAACAACTTACATGCTTGTTCCTTTTGATTGACATACGCCATGATCCTCAAAAGAAAGATCTTGACTTTATTCAGTTCCTTGGTGAGAATCAGGTCCCTTTTGCATTTGTTTTTACTAAAGCTGATAAGTTGGCTCGACAGAAAGTGAATCAACAAGTCCAATCCTATCTTGGTCATTTAAAAGAACAATGGGAAGAATTACCACCTTATTTTATTACTAGTGCAAACACGGGATTGGGACGTGACGAAATCTTGAATTATATTGAATCTATAAATATGCAACTATTGACACAATAATTTTTTTTCTGACATAATTCTTTATTATCATTAAGAGTAGATTGAAAATAAGAAGGAACCAATCAACATCCTGTAATTAGAATATAATAGTTCGTTTATTTATTCTGGATTTCTCTTGCGCTGGTTGTTTTTTGCGTTAATTTTCTGCTATTGATATTAAAAATTTGTAAATTTTCATTGAAATATAAAAAAAATCATTTTTAATGTGGTTTTTTTTCGATTTTTTTGTAACTTTGCAAAAGTTTTTAGCATCATGTGTTTTTGAAATTATTATAACACAAACGAAAAACAATCAATTCCAATCTATAATTTTTCTTCTTTGTCTAAACAGACGGCTATTTTGCAGTTTGTAATATCGTAAGCTAACAGCTTGCTGGCAGAGATGATTTCATGTACATTTATATTAAATGATGACAATATAATTATATTTTGTCTTACGAACCTATAGTGTAAAAGATACACTTATTCCCAGAATGTATTACTATTTCAATGATTAATCAGTTTATATGCAATATACAAAAGAACAACTTAGTAGCATGAGCGTGGAGGAGCTCCGCGACATTGCTAAAGAGTTTGGAATTAAGACTTCCAAACTGGAACAAATGGATTTGGTCTACGAAATTCTTGACAAGTCTGCTATTGCTTCTGCGGCCGACAAAGCTGCTAAACAAACTTCTGCAACAAAGAAAAGAACCAGAATCAAAACCGTAGACAGAGTATACACTGCTTCTCAGGACAAAGCGAAGAAGGTTGACAAGACTGTAAAAGTCAGTGTCGATGATTCTTTGTTTGCATCATTGTCTGATGAAGAAAAAGATATGATGAAACAAACACAAATAGAAGAACAAGAAGTAAAGGACGTTATAAGCGAAGAATTGTCCGATAACAAAGTGCAAGAAGACTCTCCCCAAAAGAAAACTCGTAAAACAAAAAAATCGAAAGATGATGTGGATGGGGGAGATAACACTGTTTCTGAACCGGCAGAAAGTGAAACCGTCAAGGATGAGCCAAAGAAGAAAACTAGAAAATCAAAGAAGGTACAAGAAGAACCTGAAACGACTGAAGATATATTACAACCCAAGGAAGATTTTGTGGTGATTGAAATGACTGAAGATAATAAGGAAGAAATGACTGAAGTGAACTCTGAGACTTCAGAACAATCAGACAATGAATCGTCTGAAAATTTAAACGATACTATTGGAGAAACTGATAAGAATCCAAATTCAATAAGTGAACAGACCAATCAGCTGGCTTTCTTCAACAATGATAATAATGATTCGGCAGATACACTTCATTTATATAATTCAATTGAAGAAGTCCCTTTGGAAAACGGTTCTGACTTTATTATCATTGACGACATTCCTGCAGAAGAATTTGTGGTTGAAAGAAACATTATGGAGCTCATTAAGGGATACTCTAACAGGCAACCTCAAAATAATCAACAAACTGCTGGAAAGCAGGCAGCTCCTCAAGCGGAAGTCAGTCAGGCACAAGAGAAATTATACGACTTTACGGATCTCCTCACGGTATCGGGAGTTATGGAAGTCGTTGAAAACTACGGTTTTCTTCGTTCTTCAGATTACAATTATCTTGTCTCACCGGATGATGTTTATGTCAGTCAGTCTCAGGTAAAACAATACGGCCTCAAGACGGGAGACGTTGTGGAAGGAACTATCAGACCACCGAAAGATGGGGAAAAATTCTTCCCTCTTATGACGATTAAGAGAATTAATGGATGTAATCCTAATGTCGTCAGGGACAGGGTTTCATTCGAATATCTGACACCGCTTTTCCCGGATGATAAATTTAAATTGTGTTCAGGGGACGCCAGAGATACTGAATCTTCAAGAATTGTCGACCTTTTTGCGCCTATTGGAAAGGGACAGAGAGCTCTTATTGTTGCACAACCAAAGACGGGTAAAACACTTTTAATGAAGGATATCGCCAATTCCATCGCAAGAAATCATCCGGATGCGTATCTCATGATGCTACTCATCGACGAAAGACCTGAGGAAGTCACTGACATGGCACGTACCGTAAATGCTGAGGTTATTGCATCTACTTTTGATGCACCGGCCGAAAATCACGTTAAAATCGCAGGAATAGTATTGGAGAAGGCGAAGAGAATGGTCGAATGCGGACACGATGTCGTGATTTTCCTCGATTCTATCACTCGTCTTGCAAGGGCATACAACACCGTTAGTCCGGCTTCAGGTAAAGTTCTTTCTGGTGGTGTGGATGCCAATGCACTGCAAAAGCCAAAGCGTTTCTTCGGAGCGGCAAGAAACATCGAAAACGGTGGATCCTTAACAATCATTGCTACTGCTTTGATTGACACAGGGTCTAAAATGGATGAGGTTATTTTTGAGGAATTCAAAGGTACTGGAAATATGGAATTGCAGCTGGATAGAACTCTTTCTAATAAGCGTGTGTTCCCTGCTGTCAATCTTGTGGCATCATCAACTCGACGTGATGACCTTCTTCAGGACCAGACCACTTTACGACGTATGTGGGTGCTCAGAAAGCATATCTCTGACATGACACCTTTGGAAGCCATGGAGTTCATGCTACAGCAGATCAAAAACACTAAGAATAATGATGAACTCTTGCTTAGCATGAATAGTTGATGGTTATTCTGACCAAGATCTCGCGAATTTTATTTAGGGGATGTGAAATTCACATCCCCCTAAATTATCTATGTGTTTTTTGTATGAGTAGTTCGACTATTCTTCTTCTTTCATAGCTTTTTCCAAGGCTGTATTGACGGCATTACCTATTTTTTCCAGAGCGGATTCAAATTTCGGCTTTTCTGAGTCTGAAGGCTCCCAGTCATCATAATAGTTCTCGATAATACCAGTGTATTGGTTGGCTAATTCAATTACTTCCACCACATTTTCTGCTGATTCTATTTTTTGTGTGTAATCTGATGTTATTGCCAGAAAACGTTCGCCTAAATCGTCTATCTCACTGTAAGTTTCATATATGGCTGACAGTTCTTCTAAGGTTTCAGCGTCTAATTCATTATCATCTGAGTCGTCAAAATAAGTTGTGGATTCAGTCTGTTCAAGGTAACGGTTGAAGGCTTTCTCTATTATTGTCATATCCCTGGAATCTGGTTCGTAATCAGGATATTTGGAGTCCAGATATGATAGTTGAGCACATAGTTCTGTCTCTAGTGAGTCGCATGTGGCCTTATCTTCTGCATTGGCCATGGCGTTTCCATATTCTTCCAGCAAGGAAATCAGTTCATCCACGGGGCCCGGGAGACCTGATGCGTCCATATATCTGCCTTGGTTGACACTACCGCATGGCGTTGAATATGACATGTTATAACATAGTAACAAACTGACAAGTACGATTGCTGTTTTAATGAATAACACTTTCTTCATAAATAGGAAATTTGATGTTTGATTGTAAAGATTCTTTAATTATTTATGCAAATTTATACTTTTACTTTATAATTAGAAAATTTCTATCCACTTTTTTCTATTTAATCATGAAAAAAATCGTAAATTTGCACATTGTTTATATCTATTAACGTTCACATTCTCTTATGAATATAAAATTTATATTGTCCCTTTTCTTTCTGTCGTTATTTTCTGTTTGTTTGAAAGCACAGACATATGAAAGGAAAACAAACCTCCCACACCTTTATGTCAACACTTTCAATCGGGCTAGCATCACTAGCAAGGATGTATATGTCTATTGCAATCTTGTGTATGTGGATGAAAATGACATCGTCACACAATATGATTCTGTATCTATAAGAGGTAGGGGGAACTCTACGTGGAATCTGTCAAAAAAACCATATAAAATCAAATTTAACGAAAAACAAAAATTTCTAGGTAAAGGTTATGCGAATGCTAAGAAGTGGACTCTTCTGGCTAACGCCGGAGACAAAACTCTTATTAGAAACGCTTTGACATCTGAAATGGCTAAGTGGATGGGAATGAAATTCGCACCGGCTGCTAAATTTGTGGATTTCACACTTAACGGAGTCTATCAGGGAAACTATCAGATTAGTGATCAGGTGGATGTGAGGAATCACAGAGTTGACATTGTTGAACAGGATTATCCATTATCTTCCTCTTCTAATATAACAGGTGGATATCTCCTCGAAGTTGACGGATTTAAAGACGGTAACTGGTTTTCTTCCTCCAAGTCTGTTGCCATTCGTATTAACTACCCTGATGAAGATGAGATTGTAGCTTCACAAAATAATTATATCAAAAATTATGTGAATAGTTTCGAGAGAGCATTGTTTTCGACTACATTTAAAGACCCTGTAAATGGGTATAGACCTTTTGTCGATTCTTTGTCTTTGGCAAATCTCTATCTCGTTACGGAAATTTCAGGCAACATTGATGGCTTCTGGAGCATGTACTTCTATAAAAACCAAAACGACTCTCTTTTGTATTTTGGTCCGCCATGGGATTATGACATTGCGTATAATAATGACTATAGGATTCAGCCCACACAGACCAAATTGATGGTAGACGAGGGATACGGCGACGCAAAAACATGGTTCCGACAAATGTGGAATGATCAAGAGTGGTTCTCAAAACTCATTAACAGAAGATATCAGGAATTACTTGACAATGGACTGGAACAGTTTTTGTACGCCAAGATTGATAGTCTTACGCTGCTTTTGGATCAATCACAACAAATGAATTATTCTAAATGGTCCATAAGGTCACGTATGTATCACGAAATTGTTACTCATCCCACTTATGAGGAATATATCGCCGACCTTAAGAGTTTTATTCACGAACATCTTTTGTTCTTGGAAACGGCCTTTGCCAACCGGCTTCCGCAAGAACCGACACCACCGTTTGAACCAAAAGCATTTTATTACCAAATCCTAAATGCTAAAACTAACAAACCGATGGACATATATTCTGCTGATGGGGTTGCATATGATGAGAATAATTTGCCACAAAATGGTGATTTGCTTTGTACTTGGACTTTGTCTGACAACAGACCTGCCCAGTACTGGAGACTCGATAAGGTGGGTGATTATTTTATCATCACCAACCAGCTTGGGCTTGCCTTAAATGACCCTACTGTCGGTCAAACAACCGAAACCACTAACGTTGGTACACAACTGAATCTGGTAACTCCTAATTCTCAGGATAGTAGACAATTATGGATCTTAACACCACAAGGGACTCAAGGATATTATAACATCACGAATGTCTATACAAAACACACAGCAAATTTGAATGGCGGTAGTTCTATAGACGGTGCTTCTGTAATCAGTTATACAACTGATAATAGAAATGAGACCAGCACGAACAGGCTTTGGTATATAAGGAAGACGACTGTGCCATTGCAGGCTGAACCGGAACCTGAGCCGGAATTCAACTGGGAGTTCGCTCAAGGATGGAATTGGGGTGCTCATGTGATGAAACAAATATTGGATGTCGATGAGTTTAAGAATAATGCTATCCAGATTGTTGCACAAAACTTTGAAACCTATAATGAAACTGAATCTGGATTCTCGGGCTCTTTGGTGTCGCTGAAACCGGCCACTCTTTATAAGTTTTTAATGAATGACAATGCGTCATTTACATTCAGTGGAGATTTATGTGATTCCAACCTAAGCATACCTATTAGGGCTGGATGGAATTGGATTGGATTCACCTTGATGTATCCTGCTGAGCTTAATCAAACACTGATTAAAGATTTTGCCGGAGATGGTGATATCATTATGGGGCTTGATGGCTTCTCTGTATTTGAAGACAACCAGTGGAATGGGACGCTTTCGGAACTCAAACCTGCTCATGGATATATGTATTTCTCTAAGGTTACAAAAACTATCCGTTTTTTGGATACTGAGCAAAACGTCAAACATAATGTTAACGAAGTCAGAAGGATAAATGATAAAAACGACAATAATACAAGCTATATAAACATGGTAGATAAGCATGACTTCCCAAATGTGATGGGCATAATTGCATCTTTGAATGATTCTAACTTAATACATTCTTTGGAACTTGAGAACAATGGTCAGGTCGACCTTAGTGAATTCTATAGAATACTTGCCTTTGACAATGATGGAAAATGCCGGGGAATTGGAGTACCGGTCAATGGACGTGTGTTTATTACTATTTACGGTAATGGAGGTGAAAAAATTTCATTCAAGGCTGTTGATGATAACGGCACTACACATCATATTCTTGAGTCATTTGTTTTTACTTCCAGTGTAATGGGCAAAATGAATAAACCCGAAATTCTGAATTTATATGATGATTACATTGACATCGCTTCTGACATTGAATCTAATAAAGTTGATAAGAATAGGGTAGGTAAGCTTGTTGTCGCTTGTTTTTCTATCAGCGGTAAATTTATCGCAACATCAACAGAAAAATTGCCATATGGCATATATATTGTCAAATATAGTGACGGAACAACATCTAAATTGCTTGTGGGCAAATCATCCAACTGATTTTTTCGTCATTATTCACGGTATTAGTTAACATATTTGGTTTTTTGAACCATTATCTCAAAAATTTTACATATATTTGCATAAAATTTAATATATTTCATCATATTTAAATATTCGTACAACATGGAAATAGAGAAAAAAGCTGAAGAAAAGTATGAGCCTATTAGTTTTGTAGAAGAAATTGTAAAAAAAGACTTGGAAAATGGCAAGAATGGAGGAAGGCTTCAAACGAGATTCCCCCCGGAACCTAATGGTTATCTTCATATCGGTCACGCCAAAGCCATTTGTATGGACTTTGGAGTTGCACAGAAATATGGAGGCGTCTGTAACCTGCGTTTTGATGACACCAATCCTTCTAAAGAAGATACTGAGTATGTGGATTCTATTAAAGAAGATATTGAATGGCTGGGGTTTAAATGGGGCAATATTTATTATGCATCCGACTATTTTCAAAAATTATGGGACTTTGCTGTAAAACTTATCAAAGAGGGTAAAGCTTATGTCGATGAACAAAGCAAGGAGGTAATCAATCTCCAGAAAGGCACACCTACTTCTCCGGGTATTGAAAGTCCATACCGTAACAGACCTGTTCAGGAAAGTCTGGATTTGTTTGAGCGGATGAATAAAGGTGAATTTGAGGAAGGGGCTATGGTGTTGAGAGCAAAAATCGATATGGCTAATCCAAACATGCATTTCCGAGACCCTATTATTTATAGAATTATTAAAATCGCACATCATCGTACGGGAAATCAATGGAATGCATATCCTATGTATGACTTTGCACACGGACAAAGCGATTTTTTTGAGGGTGTTACACATTCTATCTGTACCTTGGAATTTGAGGTGCATAGACCTCTTTACGATTATTTCATCAATGAGCTCAAGGATAATAAAGACCTGGACGACAACAGGCCAAGGCAAATTGAGTTCAATCGACTTAACCTTACATATACTGTTATGTCGAAGAGAAAACTGCTTGCTTTGGTACAAGAGGGACTCGTTAATGGGTGGGATGATCCTAGAATGCCTACTATTTGTGGACTCAGAAGAAGGGGATACAGCCCAGAGGCTATCAGAAAGTTTATTGACATGATAGGCTATACTAAATATGATGCCTTGAACAGTTTTGGGATGCTTGAGGCTGCTGCACGTGAGGACCTGAACAAAAGGGCGACAAGGGTCAGTGCTGTTGTTAATCCTGTCAAATTGGTCATTACCAATTACCCGGATGGAAGGGTCGAACAAGTAGAAGCTATAGATAACCCTGAAGATCCGGAAAGCAAAACTCATATAGTCGAATTCAGCAAAAATCTTTGGATTGAGCGTGAGGATTTTATGGAGGATGCTCCTAAGAAGTTTTTCAGACTCAGTGTCGGAAGGGAAGTGAGACTTAAGAATGCATATATCGTTAAATGTACTGGATTCAAAAAAAGTGAAAATGGTGAGATTGAAGAAATTTATTGTGAATATGACCCTATGACCAAGAGTGGTATGCCTGATGCTAACAGAAAAGTCAAAGCTACTTTACATTGGGTTAGCTGTGAACATTGTCTGAAAGCTGAAGTACGATTTTATGACAGATTGTTCTCTGTGGAGAATCCAAGTGCTGATGAAAGGGATTTCAGGGAATTATTGAATCCGAACTCTCTTGAGGTAAGGACAAACTGCTATGTTGAGAAATATCTACAAGAATTTAAACCATTGGATTATCTACAATTCCAACGTATTGGGTATTTTACTTTGGACAAGGACTCTAAGCCTGATAAATTAATCTTCAATAAGACTGTAGGACTAAGAGACAATTGGGCTAAAATGTCAAAATGAATTTTTGTGGATGGCTTACGATTATTTTGAATCTGACGAGTTTAAAGAATTACTTTCCCTTTACCAAAATGCAGTGAGGGAAGGTAGTTCTTTTTATTTGGATGTGGATGATTTCATTAGTCTCTCTGATTTTTTTGTTGAAAAGGGAGATGTCAATCAGGCTGAGGATGTGCTGGCAAGAGCTATGGATATTCATTCTGAATCAAAAAGCCTGAAAGTTGCTTATGCGGGAGTGCTCATCTGCAATTATAAATTTGATGATGCCAAAATCATTATAAGCGATATTTCTGTAGAGGATTCTTATGATGTGTTGTATTTGCAAGCTCAACTGTCTGCTGCTGTTGACCATGAGTATGAGAAATGCAATCAACTTTTCAATCAATGGATTGAATTTGTTGATGATGAGTTTGAAGACGAAGAAGAACTCAATTTGGATGAAGATGTAAGTCCGGACGACTTGAGTCCTGATGAGTTTTTTGACTATAGTAGCAGAAACCGCGATGCCCGCTTCCGTATCATTATGTCCTATGCTGAGTTTGCCGACAATGAAGCGCAAGTCCATTATGTCAAAGGGTGGTTTGAAGACTATTTCAAGAGATTCTCAAACTTAGGAAGATTTAAAGAAGACTATGCCATCGTTGAAGCTTGTTACGATTTTGGATTGTTTGATTTAATTGATAGTATTATACCGGAATTATTAAATCTGAATCCATATTACGAACAAGGATGGTCTATGCTCGGATTTATACAATTATCCAATGGTGACTACAACGAGGCTATGAACTCTTTGCAATTCGCCTTAGCCATTAATCCTGATAATCAATTGGCAAACCTTTCTTATGCAAAATGTATGTTTGCTAATCAGAATTATGAGAAAGCATTGGAATATCTTATAAAATCAGCTAAGCCCAACCATGATGTCATACAAGATTATTATATCGGAAAATGCTATAATAAGCTTGGTGATGTAAAAATGGCAATCATGTATTTCACTAAGGTGCTTGAAGAATATAGACAAGGCAATGTTAATGAGGCTAATGTATCATCTTACTTTGATTTGGCTGAGTCTTTTTTCGCTTGTGATAAGTTGGAACAAGCAGCATCAATACTTCACCAAATTTTAAAAATCATTCCTGAGCATTATAACAGTAATATGCTCATGGCTTGCATACATTTACATAATAATGAATTATATGAGGCTATTGAGATATTTACAGCTTTGATTGTCTCATCGAATTACAATGATGAGATTATTACTGACGTTGCTTCCCGCCTTTTGGCTTATGATTATAATGCTTTTGCTATTTTTCTGCTGAAAACTATTATCCATAAAGCTGCAACAAATGGAAATTATAAAGCTTATGCGCTTTTGGCCATTTCTTTTTTAAAGGAGAACAGAGGTAAGGATTGTTTACATTATTTGAAAATACTGTGTGATAATGCCCCTGATGTTACTAAAATATATTTTGGAAAAATGATTCCTGAATCTGTTTTGCCTACTGACTATTATGAATACTTGTCTTTATTGCTTAACAACAATACTGTCTCAAATAATTAAAAACTAAATAACTACTATGAATACTAATAAAACTAACATTTTTTCATTGGCTTTTTGCTTGGTGATTATTCTTTCTTTCCATTATTCGGCATTTGCGCAAAGAAAGGAAACTTTCTTGAGAAATAATTGGAAATTCACACGTGTTGATAATTCTGATTATTCTCATATCTCATGCGATGAGATGGATTGGACTGATGTCTCTGTTCCTCATGACTGGGCCATTAATGGACCTTTTGATAAGGAAATTGACAAACAAGTGGTTGCGATTGAGCAAAATGGTGAAAAGACTGCGTCTGAAAAAACGGGGAGGTCTGGAGCGCTGCCTTGGATTGGGACCGGATGGTATCGTACTCATTTTAGAGTAGGAGATGAATTCAGCCGGTTTATTCTCAATTTTGACGGGGCAATGGCGGAGCCTAAGGTCTATGTCAATGGACTGTTTGCGGGAGAATGGAAATATGGGTATACGCCTTTCAACATCGATATCACTCCTTTTGTCAACAAACATGGAGATAATGTGCTTGCCGTACGACTTGAAAACTTACCTGAAAGTAGCAGATGGTATCCGGGGGCTGGACTCTATCGTCCTGTTAAACTCATTCAGACGAATGACATTGCTCTTTCTGAATGGGGGGTGGATATTGTTACAGAGTCTATTGACAAGTTAACAAATACTGCTGAACTTAGAATTAATGTTACTATTGAAAATCCAAATAATGCTCACAACTTGGCTTTGAGAATGACATCAGAAAAATGCCCGGATTTGAATGGCATTGTTACATTGGATAATAAGAAAACAATCTCTATTTATAAGATCGTTCATAATGTTGACTTCTGGACACCTGAAACTCCTGTCTTGTATGACTTGAATATTCAATTGATTGGTGATGATAATAAGAAGTATGAAAATAACGATTTGTATGATGCCAAAGTGGTTAAATTTGGTATTCGTACTATCGAAGTGTCTGAGAATGAGGGATTCGCATTGAATGGGGTAACACGAAAAATTAAAGGCGTATGTCTGCATCATGATTTGGGAATGATTGGAGCTGCTATTAATAAATCTGCTTTGGCGCATCAACTTAAACTATTAAAGTCTATGGGATGTGATGCCATTCGTACTGCACATAACATGCCTTCACAATGGCAAATGGATTTATGTGACTCTCTCGGACTTATGGTTATGGCTGAGAGCTTCGACATGTGGATTTACCCTAAATGCAAAAATGGATACGCACGGTTTTTTAATGATTGGAGTGAAAGGGATATCACCAATTTGGTCTTGTCAAATCGTCTCCATCCTTCTATTGTTATGTGGTCCATCGGAAACGAGATTCCTGAACAGGGAATGAAAAATGGAAACGCTATGACCCGGCATTTACAGGATGTCGTACATTCTATTGACAGGACGCGGCCCGTTACTGCTGGATGTGACCGCATTGACAACGCTATCGCTACAGGGTTTGCACAGGTTTTGGATGTGCCTGGTATGAACTATCGTACTCACAAATACCAGTCTGCATACGAGAAACTGCGTCATGGTTTTCTCCTTGGTAGCGAAACTGCATCTACTGTCTCGTCCAGAGGGGTATACAAATTCCCTGTGAAATTATATAAGAATAAGGAGTATGACGATGGCCAGTGCTCTAGCTATGATGTGGAATATTGTTCCTGGAGCAACTTGCCTGAAGAGGACTGGGTTTTGCAAGATGACAAATCATGGGTGATTGGAGAGTTTGTATGGACTGGATTTGATTATTTGGGAGAACCGACACCCTATGATGGATTTTGGCCTAGCAGAAGCAGCTATTTCGGAATCTTTGACCTTGCTGGACTACCTAAGGACAGATATTATCTCTATCGATCTAAATGGAGTAAGGAAAAGACGATACACCTCTTGCCGCACTGGACTTGGCCCGGTAGGGAAGGGGAGCTTACTCCTGTCTATTGCTATACGAATTACCCGACTGCTGAACTCTTTGTTAATGGTGTTAGCCAAGGAAAAATCAGTAAGAAAAAAACAGATGCTGTCAATTTCGAAAACAATGATGAACTGTTGGACCGTTACCGTCTTCGTTGGAACAGTGTTGTATATCAACCTGGTGAGATTAAAGTTGTTGTCTACGATGAAAATGATAATATCGTTGGTGAGGAAAAAGTTAATACTGCTGGAAAACCTCATCACATTGTTTTGGAGCCTAATACGAATGTGTTGAAAGCTGATGGTGATGATATGGCTTTCATTGCTGTGAAAGTAGTTGACAAAGACGGAAACCTTTGCCCGAATGCTGACAATTTGATTAACGTGGATGTTTCTGGATGTGGTTCCTTTAAAGGTATTTGTAATGGGGATGCTACAAGCCTTGAGGTTTTTACAAAACCTTCTATGAAAACCTTTAATGGCATGCTTTCTGTAGGCGTTATTTCAGCAATGCAAAAAGGGAACCTGGATGTTATTGTCAAAAGTAAAGGTTTGAAATCAGCGACTTTGTCTATTCCGGTTAAATAATAATAGGTAGCAAAAAGGGGCAGCAATTGCTGCCCCTTCTTAATCAATAGATGATATCCTTATTTTTTCTTTAGTAAGTCGCGAATCTCACCAAGCAATTTCTCTTCATTTGATGGCTCTGGGGCAGGAGCGGGCTCTTCTGCTTTCTTCTTGGCTAGTTTATTCATTCCTTTTATCATCATGAATATACAGAAGGCTATTATCAGGAAATCGATGATGTTCTGGATAAAGCTACCGTAAGCAAATACCGGTACGCCTGCCTCACGCGCTGCAGCAAGAGACATTCCTTCTGTATAAGCTTTACTTTCACCTAAGACGCAATAAAGGTCGGTGAAATTTGCTCCGCCTGTTAGTTTACCTACCAATGGCATGATAATATCATCCACTAGGGAACTGACAATCTTGCCAAACGCACCGCCGATGATAACACCGACTGCCATGTCCATTACGTTGCCTTTTACGGCAAACTCTTTAAATTCTTTTAAAAATCCCATAATTTATAATGTTTAATTGTAGAAAAAAATCATTTCTTTTGCAAAGTTAGCATTTTATTTGTAACTTTGCATAAGAATTTGAAATTTTTTATTTCTTTTCATAATAAAAGTTTACATATTTTATTGATAGATGAGTATTTTTTAGGTGTTTATGAATTCTAAAATCTTTAGTGTTATCTGTTTTTTATTGTCTGTTTTTATTCTTTTGGCTTGTTCTACGGCCGAAAGATGTAATTGCGGATAAGTTTTTTATTTCGTTATTTTAATATTTTATTTTATATATTTTTTATCAACCCTTTAAAAAAACAACAAAAAATGGCAACAAAAGTTGGTATTAACGGTTTCGGACGTATCGGACGTCTTGCATTCCGTCAGATGTTTGAGGCTCCTGGTTATGAAGTTGTAGCAATCAACGACCTGACTAGCCCTAAGATGCTTGCACACCTTCTTAAGTATGACACTGCACAGGGCGGTTTTGCTGGGAAATATGGCGAAGCTAAGCACACTGTTTCTTATAAGGATGCAGTGGTCGGTGAAGATGGTAAGACTGTTGTTACTCCAGGTTCTATTACTGTTGATGGTAAGGAAATCACTATTTATGCTAAACCTAATGCTGCGGAACTCCCTTGGGGGGAACTCGGTATTGATGTAGTTCTCGAATGTACTGGTTTCTATACTTCTAAGGCTAAGGCTGAGGCACACATTAAGGCTGGTGCTAAGAAAGTTGTTATTTCTGCACCTGCAGGAAATGACCTTCCTACTATCGTTTACAATGTAAACCACGAGACTCTTACTCCTGCCGATACTATTATTTCTGCAGCTTCTTGTACTACAAACTGTCTTGCTCCTATGGCTAAGGCGCTGAACGAATATGCTCCTATCTGCTCGGGTATCATGTCTACTATACATGCATACACTGGCGACCAGATGATTCTTGATGGTCCTCAGCGTAAGGGAGATCTCCGTCGTTCTCGTGCAGGTGCTCAGAACATTGTTCCTAACTCAACAGGTGCTGCTAAGGCTATTGGTCTTGTAATTCCTGAACTCAATGGTAAACTCATCGGTTCTGCACAGCGTGTGCCGACTCCAACTGGTTCAACTACAATCCTTGTTGCTGTGGTTAAAGGTAAGGATATCACAGTAGAGGGTATTAATGCCGCTATGAAAGCTGCTGCTACTGAGTCATTTGGTTATAATGAGGACCAGATTGTTTCATCAGATATTATTGGTATGAAGTTCGGCTCATTGTTCGATGCTACTCAGACCATGGTTTCTAAGATCGACGACGATACTTATCAGGTACAGGTCGTTTCTTGGTACGACAACGAGAACTCTTATACTTCACAAATGGTTCGTACTATTAAGTATCTTGCTGAACTTAAGTAAGAATTGTAACAGTTCTAAGTAATAAGAAAACTCCGTCTACTTTTTTTAGTTGACGGAGTTTTTTTTAATGATTCGATTAAAATTCTAAAAGAAGTCTGGCATTTAACTGACGACCTGTTAAGTAGTTTGGTACTGCATATTGATGGTTTGTAATGTCTGTCACCCAATAGTAAGAGTTGACATTACTGATTCCTAGTACATTGAATGCGTCAATTCCCAACCATACATTCTTGAATATACCACCAAGTCCATAGTTCACGTGTTTATCCTCATTATTAAACAAACGGTAAGACATTCCGATATCGACACGACGATATGATTTCATCCTGAAGAATTGATGCTCGCGTCCTGTATGGGGAGGGCCGAAGGGAAGTCCACCTGCATAGTGTCCTCTCAATGTCATTTTCCATCTGTCTGTTCCTGGAAAAAAGTCACTAAAGAAGAGTGCACAATTTAGCCTCTGGTCTGTAGGGCGGGGGACTTTTACACCATTTATCTTTTCCTCTGTTTTCATTAAACCTAGACTTATCCATGAATCTGTACCTGGTACAAATTCACCGTATAGCTTAAAGTCCAAGCCTGCTGCATAACCGTCTGCCATGTTCTCTCCATAATATACAACTCTTACATTATCCACATTATATGGTACTAAGTCTGAGAGGGCTTTGTAGTAGATTTCTGCCGTGGCTTTAAATGGACGATCTGCTATGCGAAACTTGTATTCTCCACCTAGAACAAAATGAATGGAGCGTTGAGACTTTATTTCTTTGTTCAATTTCACGGTCGTGTTCCCATTTATGGTTACCGTGTCTTTTAACTCTTTATAGAAGGGGGCTTGGTAATAAACACCTGCTGACAGCCGCAATGTCAAATTCTCGTTTTTCGATGGGGTGAATGCTACTGTTGCTCTTGGACTGATTAGCCACTCATCATTCCAATCCCAGTGGGCTAATCTTATACCGTAATTCAATACCATATCTCCTTCTTTGAATTCTTTGATCCATTTATCTTGTAGATAGGCTTCTAAACGTGTACTGTTTATCTCATTTTTTGATACAAGGTTGTATATCAGATTTAAACTCTTGTCAGAGTGGGGGAGGGAATAGCCCACGGAGTCGCGCATCTCCCATTCTCGCATTTTTTCTTCTACTTTTTCCTTTTTCATTAATAAACCATATTGCAACGTGTGGTCGGAGATTTGATTACGACCGCTGATCCCAAAATTGATTACAGTTGCATCTAATTTGTTTCGGGCATGTTCCAGGTATTTACCGATACCTAAGGCATCTTCATAACCTTGAGTCCTTAACCAATATTCGCTGCTGATATCAAATGTCTCACGCTCTTGGGTCTGAAATGCTGACACATTGAGTGACAAGTCGTTATATTTATTGAATTTGTATGTGGTTGTGGCACTTCCAAAGTAAGTTGTGAAGCGGTCTTTCTCTTGTCCATCGAAATATACTTTAAATTCCTTTACATCTTCTGACGTTCCAAATGTGGTGGTTCTGTCAAAAGGCGTAAACTTATATTTATTATTTGATATGACTCCTATTAAGTCAAATGACAGTTTACTTGATGGCATCCAGCTGAGATAAGTCTGATAATCAATGTCTTTGGGGCTGTATTCACCATCCGTGTCTAATGAACTGAGTAGATAACTTGTTGTCTTATAGCGTATTGCATTCGTCCAGCTGAATCTCTTATTCCCAATTCCCAAATACGCACTTGCTCCTAACAGACTGGCTGATATCGAACCTTCAAGTTTATTTACTTTTTTATAAGTGATATCTAGTACAGACGACATTTTCTCACCATATTTTGCTTCAAAACCACCTGCTGAAAAACCAATCTTTTCGACCATGTCAGGGTTTATTATACTAAGACCTTCTTGTTGACCTGATCTAATAAGAAGTGGGCGATATACCTCTATACCATTTAAATAGACTGAATTTTCGTCAAATGAACCGCCACGGACATTATATTGGGAACTTAGTTCATTGTGTGTGCTCACTCCGGCTTGGGTCGCGATAAGTTGTTCTACGCCTCCGCCCGAAGCATTTCCCATATGTTTTATGTCCTTCAAGCTTACATCATTCATTGTATTGGTTTGACGTCGTATTTCACTCACTTGAACCTCGCCGACGTTAAATCCAACATTGGGAATCATTACATTCAGTATGATTGTATCTACCGGATTTTTTAATACGCGTTTGCGTGTTTCGTAGCCAAGCATGGAATATACGACTACTAGTGAGTCTGAGGTTGGGGTGCTGAATTCATATTTACCATTCAAGTTGCTTGTTGTACCATTGGCTTTCCCTTCGATATGTACTTGAGCAAATGGAACTGGTTCCTTATTGTCGTCTGTTATTGTTCCTTTTATTGTTACTTGAGTTTGAGAGTGTAACGAGATACTTGATATAAGGAATATGATTATTGATAATTTTAAAATAGTTTTATTCATATTGAAATTTATTACAGATTATTTATATAACGTATGATTATCTTTAAAATTATATCAATAGGTGAGATTCTAATTATATTTTATTTTTGTTAATTAAACATAACCGTGATTGTGTAATTTTTGGATATCTAAACATTTATATAGGTTATCAAGAAATATAAATAAAAATAACACTGTATGCTTGGAATCATCACAGGTTTTTCGTAATTTTGCATATCAATATTAATTAATTACTATATGATATATCCTGACAATTTTGAGGAGAAAATTGAATTTAACCTTGTACGGAATTTTTTAAACAGCTATTGTCTGACTAGTCTTGGGAAAGACAAGCTTTCGGAAATTAAATTCATCATCGATAAAGAACAAATTATTCTGAAAATTAAACAGACTATTGAATTTACGGAAATTATAAGAAATGAAGACTTTCCTGAACTGATTTTTTTTGATTTACGTACTAGTATCAAAAGAATACGAGTTGAAGATTCTTTTTTGTCAATTCATGAATTATTTGAATTATATCGTTCAATCAAAACGCTCATTTTGATTATCAGGTACTTAAATACAATGGATGAAACCAGAAATCAAGATGAATTTAAATATCCGAATTTACAATTGTTAACACATGACGTAACATCCTTTCCGGATATTTACAAATGTATATCAAATGTCTTAAATGAATTTGGAGAAATAAAAAATTCTGCCAGTCCGGAACTGAATAGAATAAGGAATGAAAAGGCTGCTGCGGAACGTAATGTCTCAAAAGTACTTCATAACATTCTTAAACAGGCGCAAAAAGATGGAATCGTCGATTTATCTACTAGCCCGTCTGTACGTGATGGAAGGCTGGTTATTCCTGTTCCTCCAACTCACAAACGGAAAATCAGTGGCATTATTCATGATGAATCTGACTCCGGAAAAACCGTTTTCATTGAACCCACTCAAGTGGTCGAGGCAAATAATTTAATAACTGAACTTGAAAACGAAGAAAGAAAGGAAATTATCAGAATTCTAAAGAGCGTTACATCTGTTATCCGACCAAATATTCAAGAATTGTTATCCTCGTTTAATTTATTAGCTGAAATTGATTTTATCAGAGCAAAAGCTAAATTCTCTTTACAGACTAACAGCAGATTACCAGAAATCTATGATAACCCCCTACTCCATTGGAATCATGCCATTCACCCGCTTTTGAAAATTCACTTCGAAAGAAAAAATGACAATCAAGAAGTTATTCCACTGGATATTCGTCTTTATCAGCCAGAGCAAAGGATTCTTTTAATTTCTGGCCCCAATGCAGGAGGAAAATCGGTATGTCTTAAGACCGTCGGACTCTTACAATATATGTTGCAGTGCGGTATGCCCATTCCTGTTGGGGAAGACAGCAAATGTGGATTATTCAAGGATATTTTTATAAATATTGGGGATGAGCAAAGTATTGAAAATGAATTGTCTACTTTCTCATCACATTTGTTGAACATGAAGTCTATGATGAAATTTTCTGATAAGGACTCGTTGCTGCTGATTGATGAGTTTGGAGGCGGAACCGAGCCTTTGATTGGTGGGGCTTTAGCACAGGCTATGCTTCGTAAACTTAATGATAATAAGGTATTTGCCGTGATTACAACACACTTCCAAAACCTTAAGCAATATGCTCAGGAAACTATGGGGATTGTCAATGGAGCGATGTTGTATGACAGAGGGGAAATGAGACCTCTGTTCCAACTGCGTATCGGTACACCTGGATCCTCTTTTGCTGTGGAAATTGCCAGAAAGATTGGAATTCCTCAAGAAGTTATTGAGGAGGCATCATCTATTGTCGGTACCGATTATATTTCATCTGATAAATATATCCAAGATATTATAAGGGACAAAAGATATTGGGAAAACAAACGTAACGAAATCCACCAAAGAGAAAAAAAACTGGATGCTGTCATTGCTCAGTATGAGGATGACATCAAGAAGTTAAAAGATGAAAAAAGAAAAATCATTGATAAAGCAAAAAATGAGGCTGAAAATATCCTTTCAAAATCTAATTCTATTATAGAGCGAACTATCAAAGAGATTAAAGAAGCTCAAGCGGAAAAAGAACAGACAAAGGAAGCCAGGCAAAACCTTGAATCTTTCAAACAAGAAGTAGCATCGACTGAGTCTGATGAACTCGAGGCTTATATGCAGCGAAAAATAGAAAAAATTAAAGCTAGGCAAAAAAGAAAAGCTGAACGAAGAGCTAAGAAAGATTTATCTGTTAAGAATCAAGATGACATTGAAATTTCAAATAATTGGGTACAAGAAGAAGTTTTTTCTGAAGGAGATTTTGTCAAATTAAAGAATCAGCAGACGACTGGAATTATTATTAAGTTAAATGAGAAAGAGGCGGTCGTCGCTTTCGGAGCGGTGCAAATGAAGGTTAAACGTAACCAATTAGTACCATCTACTCAACCCACTGAACCTAAACGTGCTGCTACATTTGTAAGTAAAGAAACTCAAGACAATATCAGAGAAACTAAGCTGAATTTTAATACAGAAATTGACATTAGGGGGATGAGGGCTGATGAGGCGCTTCAGGCTATCACCTATTTTATTGACGATGCTCTGGTTGCCTCAGCTCATAGAGTGAGAATCTTGCATGGAACAGGAAATGGAGTACTCAGATCGGTTGTCAGGGAATATCTTGCAACTATCCCTGAGATTTCTCATATAAAGGATGAACACCCGCAATTTGGAGGTACCGGAATAACGATTGCGGAATTCGAATATTAATAAA
>FLNV01000234.1_pt1 | contig 24446 bp, 15 predicted proteins | sample 1140351 | NCBI WGS metagenome assembly FLNV01 (sample SAMEA3878207, study PRJEB12797) | bioreactor metagenome | biome: Moose rumen | place: Sweden | collected 2011-10
CTTAATTCAAAGATAAAGTGTTTTCGCTCAAGCCTGAGAGGTGTGAGGGACATACCATACTTCTTCTACCGTTCGATAATGGTCTTTGGATAGTTTCACGCTGGGTCAGCCACGGACAATCTCCGTTGGGCCCCGATTTCCTGCTCTTCAGGATTCACGGTCACGTCTGAGCATCCCTTGATGGTGTCGGCGTCGGCTGCTACGATAGGATATAATATAGCCACCTCCTCGTAGGTGATGGTGACGAGGAAGTTGGTGTTGTTGTTGTAGGTAAATGAAATACCGGCCAATCCCGTTGGCGGCGTGAAAGTAAATTCCGTGTCGCTTTTTTTGGTCACTTCGACAGTCCCCTGGCTCTGTCTGATTTTTTTTGCCCCGATCTTCTTTGGCGCGCGTGCTCCGCCGCTTCCGCCTTGGATTTCATAACCGGCATCCACAGTGACATCCTTCACTGCATACCCTCTTTTCGGAGTGACGGTGATGGTGACAGTCTCTCCGGGAGTGGCTCTTTCCGGATTGGCCACAGCTGTTCCTTTCGTTTCATCGTTGCTGAAGGTTATGGCATAGTCCGTTGCCGCCTTCACGCTACTGATGGTGAAAAGTGCCATCAATAAGAATACGATTTTTTTCATTCCGTTCATTTTTTTATCTTGTTTTTGTTAGTAATCGAGGTAGTTGTGCCGTTAGTTTGCTTCGACAAAGCACACATTCCATCTTCTGCAGATTTTGGCTGAAAATGTCAGCCAAAAAGTGCAAACTATACAATTAACTCACAAAATTAGTTATTTTTTTGTTGAATACCCTATTTTTTTTGAAAATATTTTAAAAAAAAGGCCTAAAAACGTAAAAATAAGTGTTTTTAGTTGAAAAAAGCCCAGTTGAAAGTAAATAATGTGGTCAAAATTCCCATCATGATGATTTCTGCGATTCTGTTGACCTTGACGGCTGTTTTCATGTCTTTGGAGTTGAGTGTCCGATCGTTGGTCCCGATATAGGGCTTTGGGAATAGTTGTCCGAAATAATAGTGTGGTCCTCCGAACCGGCAGTTGAGGATTCCTGCGAGTGCCGCCTCCGGGTATCCGCTGTTCGGGCTGGCATGGCAGTGTCCGAATCTGGCCACGAAGCGGATGAGTTTTGGTTTTCCGGCTGCGAGCACCATGAGCAGTGCTGTGATTCTGGCTGGCAGGTAGTTGGCTATGTCGTCGATATGTGCTGCCCAGCATCCGAACTCCTTGTGTCTCTCCGTCTTGTATCCAATCATGGAGTCGAGTGTGTTGACCATCTTGTATGCCATCATTGCCGGCACACCTCCAATGGCGAGCCAGAAGAGTGGTGCGATGACTCCGTCGCTGAGGTTCTCCGCCAGCGTCTCGAGTGCTGCTGTCCGGATTTCCTGTTCCGTGAGACGTGATGTGTCCCGCCCTACGATGCGAGCCACCTGCCTTCGTCCCTCCTCGAGTGAGCGGTCGACAGCCCGGAATACTTCCCGCACTTCACGGATGAGGGTTGTGCCCGCCAGGCAGAAGAAGATGACGATGGTCTGGAAGACGGTGGCTGCCATCTGGCTCCATTGACTCAGTGCGTGGTTGATAGCGAATGTGACCGCAAAGGTGATGGCAATCAGTGAGATTGCAACGATGGCTCCTTTGAGTTTTTTGTGGCTTCCCCGGTTGAGTTTTTTGTCGGATGCGGCGATGGCTTTCCCGAAGAGCACGACGGGGTGGGGCAGCCAAAGAGGGTCGCCGAGGATGAGGTCGAGAAGCCAGGCAATGAGCAAAGACATCGGAATTTACTATTTTATGATTTATTTCATGAACCTTGTCACGACTCAGCATAGCTCGAACAAGTTCGGCTCTGCGTTCGCTGCTCCAAGGTTTTCCGATTTACGATTTATTTTTAGTATTTACGATTTTGGAATTTATTTTGTTGTTATCGATTTGCTTGGAATTCCTTGATGGCGTTGATGAGTGCGTCGTTTTGGAAGGGCGACTGAGCGGCTATGCGGAAGTGGTGGGGGGTGAGCGTGGTGAAGTTGGAGGCGTCGCGGATGAGGATACCGTGGTTGCGCGCCAGGTGGTCTTTGAGTCGGGCCGCAGTGTCCGGTTGTATGGTTGCGAGCATGAAGTTGGTGTGGGTGTGACGGATGCTGATGCCCGGAATGGTGTTGAGTACGTCTCTTAGTCGTTGCGCCTCATTGAGGTATGCCGGTATGTCGTCGATGACGCGGTGGTGGTGGCTGAGCAGCCACTGACCTGCCTCCAGCGCGAGTGCGTTGAGAGCCCATGGCCGCTGTCCGGCTTTGAGCCGCCTGATGAGCGGTGCGGGGGCGATGATGAATCCGAGCCTCAGACCGGGTATGGCATAGCGCTTGGTGAGCGAGCGTATTTGAATGATATTGCCTTGTCTGACAGCCTCTTGTGGCGTCATCAGTGGCTGGAGCGTATAGTCTTCGTATGACTGGTCGATGATGAGGAACTTATGATTGTCGGCGAGCCGGTTGATGAAAGTGCCATTGTAGGTTTCGCCTGTGGGGTTGTTGGGGTTGCATACCCAGCAGAGGGGTGCGTCGGGCTGCTCCTGCATTCCGAAGCTGCGGCATGCGTCGGCATATTCGCTGAAAGTGGGATGGTGGACACAGAAAGCGTGCACATCCCTGAACGTCTGTGCGATGATGTAGATGGCATCGGTGGCGCCGCTGGTGGCCATGACCTGCTCTTTGTCCACGCCGTAGTCCTGTGCCAGGAGCCGCTCGAGATGTTCGGGAGCCGGTTCCGGGTAGTTGCGGATGAGGTGGATGCTCCGGCGCAGGTGGTCTTCCAGCTCTTCCAAGTCGGGATTCGGGAAGATGTTTGAGCTGAAGTTCATCGTGATGCCGGGATAGCGGTATGTGTCGTCGCCGTGGCCGTAAGTCATGGAAATTTACGATTTAAATATTTACGATTTACGATTTTTTTTATTTACGATTTTTTCATGTATGTTCTTTATGTGTTGTCGCTGAGGATGCGGTAGACGAGGTCCATGTTGACATGCTGTCGGACGTGGTCGGCCAGCAGGTCGTACTGCTGCTGCTTGTAGGCATGGTAGTCGAATGGCTGGTCTTTCTCCTTGATTTTGTGCTCGAAGGGCCGTAGCAGCCGGTCGATGAAGGAGGGGTTGTCGAGGATGCCGTGGATATAGGTGCCCATGCAGCGGCTGTGGTCGGTCCATCCGTCGTCTTGTCCTGACTCGTCGATGGTGAGGGGGTAGAAGGCGGTTCTGTCCGCGTCGTCGTTGAGCGTGGTCCGTCCCATATGGATTTCGTAGCCTTCGAGCAGCGGGCCGTCTGGTTCGTCCGTGAGGTGGAAACGCGTCTGACGGGTGGTCTTCTCTGCTGAGATAATGGTGGTGATGGGCAGAAGGTTAAGCCCGGGGATACGCTCGATGGCTCCCTCGTGGTGCTGAGGATCGCGTATGTCGGTGCCGAGCATCTGGTAGCCTCCGCAGATGCCGAGAACGGAGGTTCCTTCCCTGTGGGAACGGATGATGGCTTGTGCCACACCGTTGCGGCGTATCTCATAAAGGTCGGCGATGGTGGACTTGGTGCCGGGCAGTATGATGATGTCCGCCTGAAGGATGTCGTCTGTGTTGTTCGTATAAAAAAGATGTACACGCGGGTCGCGCTCGAGCACGTCGAAGTCCGTGAAGTTGGAGATATGGCGCAGGAGGATGACCGCCACGTTGACCTTTCCTTCCTGTGCGTGCATGGCTTTCTGCGCCAGGTCCACGCTGTCTTCCTCCTCTACGTGTATGTGGTTGAAATAGGGGATGACGCCCAGCACGGGCACCTGGCAGATGTCCTCCATCATCTTCCGTCCCTCTTCAAAGAGCCGCATGTCGCCCCGGAACTTGTTGATGATGATGCCTTTGATACGTCTTCGGTCCTCAGGCGTCTGGAGCATGATGCTTCCGTAGACGGAGGCGAAAACGCCGCCCCGGTCGATGTCGCCCACGATAAAGACGTCTGCGTCGGCGTGCCGCGCCATCGGCATGTTGACGAGGTCTGTGTCTCTGAGGTTGATTTCGCTGATGCTGCCTGCACCTTCCATGACGATGGGGTTGAAACGTGCGGAGAGACGGTCATAGGCCTCGCATACGGCTTTCCTCAGCTCATCCCTCCCTTCCTTGCGGAAGTAGTCGTAGGCGTCGCGGTTGCCGATGGGACGCCCGTTGAGCACCACCTGCGAGGTGTGGTCGCTTTGCGGCTTGAGCAGCAGCGGGTTCATGTCGGTGTGGCAGGGGATGCCCGCTGCCTCCGCCTGCACGGCCTGTGCCCGTCCGATTTCCAGGCCTTCGGGTGTGGCATAGGAGTTGAGTGCCATGTTTTGTGCCTTGAACGGTGCGGGGTGATAGCCGTCCTGAAGGAAGATGCGGCAGAAGGCGGCGGCGATGACGCTCTTCCCTACGTCGCTCCCTGTGCCGGCCAGCATGAGGGGACTCAGTTTTTTTTGAAATTTGAGGTTTGAGATTTGAGGTTTAGCCATGCGGACGGGTTGGTTTGAGGTTTCGCTTCGCAGGATTCCGACGCGACTCGGAAATGTTCAAGCGAGCTTGACATTTCGCTCACTGCTCTGGAATCTTTGCCATGCGGACGGGGTTTGAATTTATAGTTTATAGGGGATGTCTTGAAGGGGGATTTAGTTACAAGACGCCCCACGGGGCGTCTCTACTGCAAGGATGAAGAGGTAGTCGGAGAGGCGGTTGACGAAGCGGAGGATGGCCGGATTGACGGGGTGCTGGCGGTTGAGGGTCCAGAGGCGCCGCTCAGCGGTCCGGGCGGTGGTCCTTGCGAGGTGGAGCCAGGTGGTGAGCTCGTCTTCTCCAGGGAGGATGAAGCAGGGACGTACGTGGGCCGCCTCGATGGCTGCCTCCATTTGCAGGGTAAGCTCCTCAACGTGCAGCTTGCGTGGGTTCTCTGCCCCATCGGGGGTGGCTACGTGGCTCATGACGGTCATCAGCTCACGCTGGATGTCAGAGAGCAGAGACAGTTCTGAGGCGGGACGCGTCCATTTCACGCGTATCATGCCCAGCAGGGTGGTCAGGTGGTCGAGCTGCCCGTTGGTCTCGATATGTATGTCGTCTTTGTCGACCCGCACGCCGCCCCGTAAGGAGGTCTGACCGAGGTCGCCCGTTTTTGTCGTGACTGATTTCATACTTTCAACATTAAACTTTCAACATTAAACTTTCAACATTCAACATTCATCTTTAAACTTTCAACATTAAACTTTCAACTATTAAAGATAGTACCAGTGGGTATAGGAGGCAAGGACATTGCCTTTTCGGATGATAGGGCAGGAAACGGTTTCGTTACGTGCGTTGCGGACGGTGGTGACGGAGGGTGGAGCCGTACCCAGAAACTGTGAGTAATGAAACTCATGTCCGCGGTATTCCTTGCCGTCGAGGGTCCATCGGCGGTAGCCGAGTGACAGGCGGCGGTCGGCGGTGCGGGCGGTAATCGTATAAGGTAGCACGCCGCACATGGGATAATCTCCTTCGTCGGTCAGGATTCGTTCGCACAGATACATCATGCCGCCGCATTCTGCGATGACGTGTCCGCCGTTGTCGGCATAGTTCTTGATGCAGGTTCTTGTCTTTGAGGCTTTTGCGAGTGTTTCGGCATGCTTCTCGGGATAGCCGCCGGGCAGATAGAGCAGGTCCGTGTCCGAGGGGAAGACTTCGTCGAGTTCCGGGTTGAAGAAAACGATGTCAGAGGAACTCATCATGTCGAGGGTGTTTTGGTAGATGAAGGAGAAGGCCTCGGGTGATCGTGCGATGGCGATGCGCTGGAACGGAATTTGTGACGGACGGTATGTGGCAGGAGCGGACGGCAGGATGGGTGCTCTCTGTGTAAGTCGGAGCAGTTCCTTCCAGTCTATATGCCGGCCGATGAGGTCGGCGAGGTCGGTGATGGCCTGTCCGCCGGACGTCAGGTCGGAGAAGTCAAGCCCGAGGTAGCGTTCGCCGGTCTCCGCTTCCTTGCGTTTCGGCAGGCATCCAAGGCAGGGGACCTGGATGTCCTGGCATACTTCCCGGAGCATCTGCTGATGGCGCGCCGACCCCACTTTGTTGAATATGACCCCGGCCACGGTGATGTCGGACCTGAAGGAGATGAAGCCGGAGATGAGGGCAGCCATGGAGTAGGCCGCAGAACGGGCGTCGACTACGAGGATGACGGGCAGCCCGAGCAGCCGGGCGATGTCGTAGGCGGACCCAAGCTCGTGTTCGTAGCCGTCGAAGAGCCCCATCATGCCCTCCACGATGCAGACGTCGGAGCTGCCGGCATATGTTCGGTAGATATGGCGGACGTGGTCTTCCGGGGCCATGAAGAGGTCGAGGTTCAAGCTTGGCTTTCCGCAGACGGCGGCGTGGAACTTCGTGTCGATATAGTCCGGCCCGCATTTCATCGGCTGGACGGAGTATCCTTCACGCCTCAGCAACGCCATCAGCCCCCTGGCGACGGTGGTCTTACCGCTGCCGCTCATGGGTGCTGCAATGAGGAAGGAACTGGGCATTTTTTAGTGAAAAGTGAATAGTGAAAAGTGTATTTACTCTTGGTGATGGGCGTAGTGTAGATACGTGGAGTAAGTTTTGTAGAGCGTGTTGGCTTTCAGTTAGAAGACGCCCCACGGGGCGTCTCTACTTTGCGTCGAGCAGGATGAAGGCAGCCCAGAAGCGGGGGCTGTCGAACTTCCCGTTTTCTGTGGTTCTGAGGTGCTGCTGTGCTGCGATGAACGCGTCGTGCTTGGACTTTCCTTCGGTCAGGTTCTTGTAGAAGTTGTCCATAAGGATATGTGTGGCAGTGTCGTCCACCTTCCAGAGGCTCATGAGCAGGGTGTTGGCCCCCGCCTTCTTGAATCCCCGCTGCAGTCCGAAGACACCGTCTCCGGTGATGTCGCCCAGTCCGGTCTGGCATGCCGACATGACGACGAGGTCCATCCCCCTGAAGTCCAGCTGTGAGATTTCCTCAGCCGTGAGTATGCCGTCCTCCGTGTTTTTTGGCAGTTGTGCCCCTCTGATGGATGTGTTGGCTCCGGCGAGCAGCAGTCCTGAGCGTGCCATGCCCGGGTCCTCGAGTGTGGATGATCGGGTGTCGGCTTGAAGGAAGTACACGTTCTTGAGCCGCTTGGTCTCCTTGTCGGTCCAGAAAAAGCCGTGCGTGGCGATGTGCAGGAGGTCGATTCCCTTTCCCGAGAGCGACTTGAATGACGCCTCCGTCCCCTCCGACATGGTGAGGAGGGTGTTTTTGATTTTAGCCGACGACAGCATCTTTCCGATGTCGGCAGCCTCTTCCTTCGTGGCCGGCAGATAGGATATGCCGGCACGCAGCCCGATATCCTCGGGGTCGGACTTGGCCGCCTCCGCCTTCAGCTTCTCTTCTTCGGATGCGTATTGCACCGTCCCTTTTGCCATCATATTCACGTCCGTGTCGTATTCCAGACCGCCATAGACCACGGCAGTCTTGATCGGCTTTTTCTTCTGGCTCTCAGCGAGGTAGCGAGTGGACGAAAGACGGTAGTACTCTTTGGTGTCAGCCAGCTTCCCGTTTCCTCCTATGGCGGGGAGGTATTCGATGCCAATGCGGTAGAGCTCGCCGTCGGGAGCGAAGAAGATGCGTTTCTTGTCTTTCACCAAATTGAGCACGGGCTCCCATACCGCTTTTGTAAGCTCATCCGTGGCATATACGTCTTTTGCCATGATGGCCCTGATTTCCTCTTCGTCAGCCAGCAGCACAATCTGTGGCGATTTCATCTCGGCTGTGAGCACATAGGCGAGGTAGCTGATTTTCTCCTCTTTGTTGATATAGCGAATGAACTCCACGGCCGCGTCGCTGGACTTGAGCCCTTTCTGCACGTCTTTCCATTTGATTTTCAGGTTACTGGTGTAGTCGCCAAACTCCTGCGACAAAGATGACAACTGCCTTTCCAGTTGCACCACCTCCCTGAAGAGCGAGTCGGCCTCCGCCCCTCGCTGCGCCCTTGGCAGCTGCATGAGTTTTTGCAGTTGGTGCCTGCTGTTGGAGAGCCGTTTGTAGTTCTCTATGGCCTGCTGGTTGCCGCTCTCCTGTATGAGCCTCATCATCTCAATGTCGCTGTTGAGCAGCAGTCCTTTTCCGAGCAGCATGCCGTTATATGCGTTCTCCACGAGTGCGTTCGACTTGAACGTGGCTGCATACAGGTTCATGACCTCATACCATGCGTTTTTAGATGCCCATAGTTTTTTACGTTCCACAACGGAGAGTCCAGGGAAAGCTTCGAGAATATAGTCAGTGAACCGTCTGGTGGCTTCTGTCCCATATTTTTCCACATCATCCTGCTGGTTCAGGAAAAACGCCGCGAAGGCGATGTTCTCCTGAGTGTGTATGCAAAAGGGATGGTTGGGTTCCAGCACCTGCTGGCTGATTTTGTTGGCTTGATGCGCATATGTCAGACCTTCCTCATAGTTGCCTGTGGTGATGTAATAGAAGGCCAGGTTGTTGAGCGACAGTATATAGTCGGGATGTGATGGCCCGAACACCGCTTCTACAATCTGGAGCTGGGCCTTTTGCATCTTCAATGCGTTGTCGTAGTGCTGGGTTATAAAATTGTAATTGGCGATATCTGCGACAATGTTTGCACAGTTGTGGTTGATCATGCTGCCGTATTTCGCTCTCTGGATATTCAGAGCCTCCATCGCCATCATGAGTGCGTTTTCCGGATTTCCATTGGCAACATAATTGGCATGGTTGGTGAGAGACTGTGCGTAGGAGGGCGAGTCCTTTCCTACGGTCTTCTCTTTCAGTTTGAGCACCTGCCTGCTGATTCTCAGCGCTTCATGGTTGTTTCCCAGTTGGAAGTTGATGGCGGCAAGGTTGGAAAGTGCGACGGCGTAGTTGCTGGATTCGGTGTCGTTGTTTTTCTCATGGATTTGTAATGCCATGTTGCACAGCCTTATCGCCTCGCTGTGGTTGCCCAGGTCGTTGTAGAATACAGACAGGTTGCTGAGCCTGGTGGCATACTTGCCGCTTTCCTTTCCGTCGGTTCTTTCAGCGATGGCCAGTGCCTCGTTGGTGAGGTTGATGGCCTCTTGGTAGTGTCCGAGCGCCTCATGCGTCTTTGCCAGCAGGGATAGCGAACTGGCATAGGATGGATGGTCTGTTCCCAGATATTGTTTCCTGAGTTGCAGCGCGTCCTGGCCCAGACTGAGCGCCTCCCTGTATTTCCCGATGTCGAAGCAGTCGATCGACATGGATGAGTATGCGCTTGCCAGCATGGTGTATGTGCTGTTTCTCAGTTGTTCCACCTCCTTCATCTGCTGGTCGCACTGGTTGCTGTACGTCAGTGCTTTCTCCAGGTGGCTGACAGCGAGCGAGTCGTCCTTCGTGAGCAGGCTGTCGCCCAGCTTCATGTGGTTGAGCATGAGTACAAACGCCGACTCCTTGGTGATGGGGCTTGCCTGCAGCATCTCAATGGATTTCTGGTATTGACCGGCCTGGTAGAGTTGTACCGCCTGGTTGAAAGAGGCAGTGTCCTGTGCGGCTGCAGCCAGCGGTAATATGAGCAGGACGACCGCTGCTATGAGGTTTCTGATGGTCATAAGAAGGCAAGTTATAATACAAATTCGTTACTCAAGCTTCGCATTTATAGCTAAATGAGTTGAGCCGCTGGTTAGATAAAATTGATTGATAATCAAATAAATAGTAAATAGTACAGGGCAGATGGTACATCTGAGGCTTCGGCTCTTTATTTCCTGAGACTTTTGGCGTCGAGCTTGACATCCTCGAGGAAGGAGTAATAAGGGGTCTCAAGCACGGTGACGAGGCATTTCTTTCCGTTCTGGACGAGGTTTTGCGTGATGCTTTGCTTCAGCTGACGTGATATGTTCTGCTTGCTGGTTCTTCTCCGTTTCCAGTCGGCTTTCCAGTTGGCCTCAAATTCGGGTGTGACGGTGCAGGTCTCCTTGAGGTTCATGGTGACCATGTACTCTCCGGTACCCCAGCAGTCGCTGTAGTTGCCGTCGGCATCTCGCACGCCGATATAGCTTCTTGGCACGATGAAGCAGTCGCCCGCCATCTCGATGTCGCTGACCTTGTTGGAGGCCCGTCCGCGTATGAACCGGAACACGCCGTCCGTGTCGAGGTCCGGCTTGTTGATGGGCACTTTCATGAAGAAGTTGCCCAGCTCCTGGTTGCTGTGCACCTGGATGGCCTGGTTGATCCAGGACGAGGTGATTTTCGTGTCGATCTCAAGGTTGAGCACCCCGCGATCCTCGAACGAGAACTCCTGCTGCCGCTGGGAGTAGGGGCAGTTCTCGTTGGGCAGGTCGCAGTATTTGGGGTTGAAGATGAGCGTGTCGAGCTCGAGTTCGAACTTGGAGTGGCGTATGATGTTCTGCAGCGCGAGTTCCGAGTCCTTGAGATGTGTGGAAACGTAGATGACGGTGTCGGGTCCCCTCATCTGCAGGCATGTGAACCCGTTGAACGACATACCGCTCGGATCCATGGCGCTGGTGGTGGACACCTGTGAGTAGAAGTCGTTGACGTTCTTGATGGTGGTGATCTGCTTCTCGAATACGCTCTCTTTTTCCACGAGTTTCCTCCATTCCGGCTTCTTGCTCTTCAGTGCGTTGAATAGGATGTCGACGCCGGTGGATATGATGGTGGAGACGGTGGATGACACGAGTCCCATGGACTGTGCTTTCAGCACGTTGTATGTGTCGTTGAGCACCCCGCGGGTGTTGTCGGTGGCAGAGGCCAGTTCTTTGTTCCATGCCTCACTGATTCGGTCGGACACTTTGGAGTCTTGGCGCAGTGCCAGGTCGTAGCGTATGACGTCGTGTGTCTTGTCGGCTGTGGCCGGTGTCTGTGCTGAGAGCGGGAAAGTGATGGCTGTCAGCAGCAACAGCAGGAGAGGAAGGAGTTTATTCATGTTTTTTTTCTGTTTTTTTTTAGTTTTTTTCTAGATATTCTAGATGTACTAGATTCTCTAGATATTCTAGATGTACTAGATTCTCTAGATATTCTAGATTCTCTAGAGGTTCTAGATATTCTAGTGGAGTAACTATAAATTTCAATTTTCGTGCAAGCGAATACAAAGCCAAGCTTGCTTGAGCTTTGTTGAGCGCAGCCGAAAATAATGTCAATAAATTTCAAATTTCAAACTTCAAGTGATCAGATTCCGTCGATGACGATGAATGGCGCCCAGAAGAAAGGTGCGTCAAAGTTTGTCTGCTTGGTAGTCTTGACTTTCCGTCTTCCGAGGGTTGAGGGGTTGAATGCATACCGTTCTGCCGTTGTTGTGAGGCTGATTTGTCTGAGGTCTTGCTGTGCCCTGCGCATGGCGTCTTGTGTGCAAGGTTGGTCTGCGTCGTTGAGGTGGCTGTAGAACCGTGTCATGAGCAGTGTGGTTGCCGTGTCGTCCACATGCCAGAGCGATGCGACGATGGTGTTAACTCCAGCTTTCTTCAACCCTTGTGGCATTCCAGCCATTCCGTTTTCGCTGGTTTTCCCGAGTGCGGTCTGGCAGGCAGAGAGCACTGCGAGGTTCACCCCTTTGAGGTCGATCTGACTGATTTCCCTGGCAGTGAGTATGCCGTCTTCGAACGGCTGGTTTTCAGCTTTTTGCTGCGCGTATTTGTTGGCTCCTGCCATGATGATGCCGCATCTGATGAGGGATTTGTCTTCGCGGAGGGAGTCTTTGTCTTCCTCGGCGGGTTTCGGCTCAAGCGTCTCTGAGCAGAAACCGTGCGTGGAAATGTGAATGATATTCGCCTCGGGCCATGATGCTTTCATCTCCATTTCCGTGGCTTGGTCTCCCACGAGCTTCCGCTTCTCGAAGCCCGGTAAGAGGGCGAGTATGGAGTCAGCCTCAGTCTTTGATCCTCTCAGGTATTTGAAACCGCTCGTTTCGCGTGGCAGAATATGGTCTTCACTGAGCTGCCGGCTTCCGCTTCGGTCGGGTTGGTAGTTTGTGGCGGCAGGCAGGTTGTTTGCCGCATAATCGACACCTCCCACCACGAGCACTTTATTGTTGTTGTTTGCCGGTCCTGATTTCTCTACGAGTTTGTAGGTGGATGAAAGCCGGTAGAATGATGGCTGTGGACTCTTGCTTGGCAGGTATTCGAGTGCCAGTATGTGGAGGTCGGCATCAGGCGCGAAATAAACTTTTTTAATCTGGCCGTTATCGCCGATGACGGGTTTCCACAGGATGTCGTAAAGATGTTTGTCCTCATAGAGTGCGTTCTTCATCATGCGGTCGGTATAGGATATGCAGTAGGAGAGCGGTTTTGTCCCGCTTCTGCTGCTGATAGGGCATGCCAGCAGGCTGTCACGTTCAATGAGTGGGACGAATCGTGTGGGGCGGTCGTTGTATGCCACGATGGCGCCGTATCTTTCTGTGCCGTTCTTGACATAGGTGATAAATTCCACGGCACATTCGTCTGTCTTGAGGGTGTTCCTCACTTTCTGACCGTCGGCCTGGAATGTTTTGCCGAATTCGTCGGAATGGCGATGGTCGATGTTCTGCTGGTAGAGTATGGCCTTCGAGAACACTGCCACGTCGAGCAGGAAGTCGGGGTCTTGGTTTTCCAGTGCGTAACATTCAGCGATGAGCGGCTGCTCCCGTTTCCAGTAGTTGCGCCGTTGCTGCTCGGTCATGAATGCGAAGTTTGCCGTCACGTACTGTCTCTCATGCTCGAAAAAGCGTTTGAACGCCTCGGCTGCCATGTCCGTCATCCCCAGCATCTGCAGGATTTCAGCTTTTTTCCGGAGGATGATGATGTAGTCGTGGCTGTTCGTGCCATAGGTGTCGGCAATGGCTTTGGCGGCTTGTTCGATATGCTGCAGTGCAGTGGTGTCGCCTGTGTGCGCCTCAGCCAGTGCGAGGTTGCCGAGTACCGCCGCTCGCATGGGGTCGTCGGAGGGGTAGAGTCCGACAGCCTCCTGAAGTAGGGGTATGGCTTTCCTGTGGTCGCTGAGGCTGCTGAGTATGAATGCCTTGTTGTTGATGGCGGCTCGGTAGACATTGTCCTTCAATGCTTTTCGGGTGTCGATGATGCTGTCGATGATGGCCGTCGCCTGTCCGTTCTGCCCGAGTCGGTGGAGGGCTGATGCCAGCATGATGAGTCGTTGGTCGTCGTAGCGTTTGTCTGGCTTCAGTCTCTGGAGTCGTGTGGCCACTTCTTGGTATTGTCCTGTCCTGAGCTGGATTTCTGCCGTCTTGACTTCCATGAGTTCGGGGTCGGGCACCAGTATTGCCAGCTGTTCATAGCATCGCATCTCGTCGGAATAGCGTCCTGCAGCGTCGTAGCATCGTGCGAGGTCGGTATAGAGCTGGGTCATGAAGATTTTTCGTGCCCCAATGGCCTCTGCCTGCTCGTATGCTTGGATGGCGTCCGCGTAGCGGCGGGCATGCATGAGGGAGTCGCCCTGCCGTCGGAGTTCGGCGAACCGGGGCTGTGCAACCGCAGTTTGCGATATGATAATGAGGATGAATAAGATGATTTTTGGCATCTTTGCTGGTATCGAATATTTAGTTTGTGGCAATCATGAATGCCAGTGGCTGGTCGGTTGTGTTCTCCACGGTGATGGTGACACGTCCTGAGTTCTGCATGTTCCAGTTATGCCACACGCACTCCTGTCCTTCGCTTCCTCCTTGCTCGGTTGTCATGTTGTTGGCTTCGTCGTGGAGTGTCATTCGCACTTTACCCTTGAGCATGGCCACAATCATGACTTCTGTCTGTCCTGATGTGGTGATGGCGTATGTCCCTTTTCCGTGGGCTGGAAGAGCTCGGTAGGCATACGTGCAGTCGTAGAAGTCGCCCCGCTCGGTGTGTGCCTGGTCGAGGAAGTTGTATTTTGACGGGTCGCTGACGAGGTCGAGCATGAGCACGCTGTCCACGTATTCAGGCTGGTAGTGTATATATGATTTTCCTTCGCTGGACGGTGCGTCCACGTCGCTGAGCTGGTCGTTGGGCTGGATGAGCAGGTCCTCTCCTTTGAATATGAACTCTTCGTCGGTGCAGTCCTGTATGCTCTGCATGAGCACGTCGTTGCTGGCCTCCCGGAATCCTTGGTTGACGAGCAGGCAGAAGTCACGGTATGCCGCCATCTTGTCGCTGAGTTTTGTGGTCTGTGCGGCCGCTCCAAGATGGAAAAGCAGGCATAAAACGAATGGAATCAGTCTGTAGTTTGTCATTGTTTTTTTAAGTTTAGGTTGAAAATCTTCGCAAAAATACATAATTTCTGTGAAAATCCCAAACTTTTCCGAATTTATCCTCGTTTTATGCAGTTCACTGACTGCCGACCTGCCTACGAGATGGCGGTGGTTTTATGCTGTTCGCGCAAAATAGTGTCTTGTTATTTTGCGCGAATTGGGTGTTTTTATGTAGTTCGCGCAAAATAGTGTCTTGTTATTTTGCGCGAATTGGGTATTTTTATGCAGTTCGCGCAAAATAGTGCCCCGTTATTTTGCGCGAATTGATTTTTTTTGTATCTTTGCAAAAAAATAATGACCAATGGCACAGGAAATTATAGGAAGAAAGCCAGAGATTCGAAAACTGACTGAATTGTATATGTCAAAACGACCGGTTTTTGCGGTCGTTTATGGTCGCAGACGAGTGGGAAAGACTTATCTGATTAGAGAGTTGTTTGAAAATCAGTTCTCTTTCTATCATACAGGCTTATCGCCCGTTGAGCTTCAAACTGATAATTTACGTCAAAGACAACTTTCCAACTTCTATAAGAGTCTCGTGAAATATGGAAGTGAGATAGACCATATTCCTACAGATTGGTTTGAGGCTTTCGATGCTTTGATCACTTTGCTTGAACAGAAGTCCAAAGGGGATAGAAAACTGGTGTTTATTGACGAGATGCCATGGCTTGACTCCCCCCGCAGCGGTTTTGTCACGGCATTCGAGCATTTCTGGAACGGGTGGGGAAGTGCCCGTCCGGATTTGATGTTGGTGGCATGTGGCTCGGCGACTTCTTGGATTGCTGACAATCTTCTGAATAATACAGGTGGCTTGTTTAACCGTGTAACTCATGAGATTAAACTGTTGCCGTTCGACTTGTCGGAATGTGAGGAATATGTCAAGGCGAACGAAATCGTGATGTCACGTTATGACTTGATGGAGTGCTATATGATTATGGGCGGCATACCATTCTATTTGTCATTGCTTGAGAAGGGGATGAGCCTGCCACAGAATGTTGATAACCTTTTCTTCGCTAAGTCTGCAAAGCTGCGAAATGAGTTTGAACGACTCTTTTCCTCATTATTTAAAAACAAGGGCGACTGCATGAAGATTGTCCGTTTGCTGGCACAAAAGAATCAAGGATTTACTCGGCAAGAGATAGTCAAACACACACAATTGCCGGACGGGGGAGGACTGTCGAATACGCTTCGGTCCTTGGAAGCCAGCGACTTCATCCTCTCGTACGCAAAATATGGCCGCGCCAGCCGTGAGATGTATTTCCGGCTTACCGACAGTTTCACCAAATTTTATCTTACATTTGTGGAGGGAAAACGGATTAATAATCCAAATTTTTGGCAGAACAATTTCCGTTCTCCTCGTCACAATGCATGGAAAGGTTTTGCTTTCGAGAACCTTTGCTTCTATCATGCTGAGAAAATTAAGGAGGCTTTGGGCATTCGTGGTGTACAGGCAGAATACAGCCCGTGGAAGAGCCGGCAGGACAAAGACGGTGCTCAGATTGATATGTTGATCGTTCGTGCTGATCATGTTATTGACGTATGCGAGATGAAATTCAGCAGTGATGAATATACGATAACGGCCGCCTATGACCGTGAGCTACGACATAAAATCGAGCAGTTCAGCAACGAAACCAAATGCAAGCATACAATCCATCTCATTATCGTCACTCCGTTCGGGCTGAAATTCAATGAATATGCTGGACAAGTGCAACAGGTTGTGACGATGGATGACTTCTTCGGCTAATTAAGGCTATCGTTTAGCTTTGACGAAGTTGTTGCCTTCTGACAAAGCAAAATATGGGGAGTTCTGAATATATGCCAGATTGATTTCCATAGCCTATATGTTTTTCCATCGGAGGGTCAGTCCTGAATTAAATGGACAAAATGGATGATGGCGCTTCGTTTTTTTTCTTTTATCTTTGTCGTGAAGAAAAAAATGTCCGATCCTTTGCAATATTCAGATTTAATATTTAAATTTGTACCATCATTGCATTTGCTGGAAGATATAATAGAATGCGTTTAGCCAATTCGCACCTGTGAATCTCGACAATTCATTCTCTGTGCAATCGGAAAAGCAAACGCCTTACTTTGATATATATATATGTGTGTGCGACCATCGCACGTGTCTGTCTATAGCGTGGGCAACTTTTCTTATTCTTTGCACAGACTGTTGGTATTTCTTTGTGGAATAAGTAAGGTCAGTTCACGTTTCTTTCTCTATAATGCAAAGAGTAACATGATTTACTTATTGTGATTCGACTAATATAATTGATATTTAAGTTAAACGAATTATAAAATATTTATTAACCATTTAAAACAATAGAAAATTATGAATTCTAAACAACAAATGGGACGTGTGAATGTTCCCAGACAGCCGCTTGATTTGAATGACGAACAACTGGTGGCTAATTATGCCAAGGCTTTTAAGGTTTGGGGAACTGTTTCTGCAGTTATTACTGGTGTTTCCGGATTAATTGGTTGTTTTGTGTTTGCTTCATATGGTGGGGGTGGTTATGGTGTCATAATACTCATAGCTAGTTTGCTTAGTGCATTCCTGATTTATTTGTTTTTCATGTTCTTCTATTCGATACTCAAAGTGTTTTCTAATATCTCTACAACTCTGAAAGACACATTCATTCTCCTGGCTGGGGAAACAGATGGGGATCAAGCCACTGTTGAAGTTTCAAACATTGTAACAGCTTCTGGTGAAAACAATGAATATGATTCATCCATAGACGAAGCATTGCCTCTTGTTACCCCAGAGGGTGCTGAAGAATACGAGGCAAATGGTGTGAAGTTTTCCATGGTCAAGGTGGAAGGCGGTTCTTTTGATATGGGAGGCACAAGCGAACAAGAGAATGTGGAAGATGATGAGCTTCCAGTTCATAATGTTACACTTAGTGATTATATGATTGGCCAGACATTGGTAACTCAGGAATTGTGGTTTGCTGTGATGGGGGAGAATCCGTCAAAATTTAAGGGAGCGAAGTTGCCTGTGGAGTGTGTTTCATGGGAGGACTGTCAGGATTTCATCACGAGGTTGAATGGGTTAACAGGTAAACAGTTCAGGATGCTTACTGAAGCTGAATGGGAATATGCCGCACTAGGAGGAACAGTAAGTAGGGGATATCAATATGCCGGTAGTGATACACTTGATGATGTCGCATGGTATTCAGGGAATAGCGGTGGAAGGACTCATACAGTTGGCACAAAATTACCTAACGAACTTGGCATCTACGACATGTCAGGCAACGTATGGGAGTGGTGTCAGGACTGGTATGATAAAAAATATTATAAAAATGCTATTCCGACCAATCCTCAAGGTCCATCAAAGGGCTCCAACCGGGTCCTCCGCGGGGGCAGCTGGTACAGCCGCGCCGGGGACTGCCGCGTTTCCTGTCGCTACAACTTCGACCCAGACTACCGCTACTTCACCCTCGGGCTTCGCCTTGCCCTCTAGTTCCTGCTATAAAATCAGATAAAAGGATAAAAGAAAAACACAAGCACGCGTTTTCTGTCGGAAAAAGTCCGAAATTTAAAAAAGGACTTTTTGAAAGACAGAAAACGCATGCTTGTGAAATGGTTGTATCTTGTCTGCACTGCCTTTATCTGAATAACACGTCTGCCGTGATTTGGTCTCTTACCATGCGGGCGTACATGTTGTTGTGCAGGCCTTGCGGAGTGACGTAGGCCATGGCGACTGTCTTTTTTGTCTTCGTCACCTTCTTGAAAGTGCGTATGCGGTCCTCCGTCCGTTTGTGGTAGGCTTTTGTTATCTCATATTCCCCATTGGCATATTTCATCTCGCAGACGCTGATGGTCTTGTCGCTCCTGTCGATGAGCAGGTCGATTTGAGCACCGGTCTTTAAGTCCTCGTCCGCCTCATCGTTGGTTTTGACGGCTTTGTTCGGCGTATAAGACCAGGAGCACGGCTGGCTCATCATACCGCTGATGCCCAGGCCCTCTGTCAGCTGGTCGATGTGGTTGAGACACACGGTCTCGAAGGCGTAGCCAGCCCAGACGTTATATTCGCCTGTGCCGATTTTTTTTATCCAATAGTCTTTTCCGCTGCTCCCCTTCTCATTCATGAAATGCAGGTGGAAGAGGGAGAACTGGTCTTTGAGCTGGTAAAGCGTGTCTTTTTTCTTCTTTCCGAAGGGGATGTACGACCTAATGAATCCGCAGGTCTCCAATTCTTCAAGAAGTCGCGACAGCTTGCCGTTGTCTGACATTCTCGACTTTTCGATGATGGCCTTTCTGGTCAGACCTTTACAGGAAGAACTGAGCGCCGTGACGATGAGGATATGGCTGTCGGCTTTCTTGAACAACGACTTGTAAAGCCTGCTGAACTCTGCCGACAGTTCGCCGCCTTTCGAGAAGTACAGCTTGTCGATGTTCTGAGCAACGCTTTTTTTCTTGTCGAACAACGACAGGTAATAGGCCACGCCTCCGACTGCCATGTAGCTGTCCAAAATCTCAAGACGGCTGTAGTTGAATCCATGCTGCTGAAAATATTCTTCTGTCTCATGCAGTGTGAACGGACTGATGAGCATGGAATGTGTGGCACGGTTGTGGAGACCGCCTCTCGCATTGATGATGTTGCTGATCATCCACGACGTGGCCGAGCCGCAAGTGATGAGCTTGATGTCATGCCTGTAGTAGGCCCAGCCGTTCCAGAAATGTTCCAATGCGCTGACAAAGCCGGATTTCGATGTGTCGAACCATGGCAGTTCGTCTATGAACAGGATTTTCGGACCCTCTCCCTGACGTTCTATGGCTTTTGAGAGGGAACGGAATGCTTCTGTCCATGTGGTGGGTACTGTGCTCTCTCCGAAATAGTCTTCCATCGCATAGGAGAACTGCAGCAGCTGCTCGTCCTTCGACACGTTCTCGCGGCCGGTTGCCATGAATGTGAATTTGTCGTAAAAGAGTTCCTTGATGAGATACGTCTTCCCTACGCGCCTTCTGCCGTAGATGACGATGAATTCTGATTGGTCGCTTGCAATATATTTTTTCAACTGCTCGACTTCTTGTTCGCGTCCGATGATTGATTTTTTCATTGTTCAGCCTTTTTTTGTTGTCGCAAAGTTACGAAATATTGACGATTCCGACAAGTTTTCGGCTTAATTTTTGTCGGAATCTATCTGTTTTATATGAGATTCCGACCGATTTTACACCTAAAAGTTGTCGGAATCTATATCTTTTATACGAGATTCCGACCGATTTATAACCTAAAAGTTGTCGGAATCTACATCTTTTATACGAGATTCCGACCGATTTATCACCTAAAAGTTGTCGGAATCTTTATCTTTTATACGAGATTCCGACCGATTTGTCACCTAAAAGTTGTCGGAATCTACATCTTTTATACGAGATTCCGACCGATTTGTCACCTAAAAGTTGTCGGAATCTACATCTTTTATACGAGATTCCGACCAACTTATGAATTGCTCTCGAGTCATTATGAATAGAAGAAATCGCCATCTGAAAAAAATAAACGCAATAATATTTTACCATTCAGCAGAATTTTTGTAACTTTGCAAACGAAAACATGGTAGTCAGCCCTTTTTGAGGGTCTGATGCAAGGGAATCCAGTGAAAGTCTGGAGCAGTACCTGCTGCTGTAACCCCTTTTTCTTAAGGCAAGTTCTAAAAATTAGCTTTAGGCTGTGTTTAGACTATTTTTGAGCAGATTTGCTCGCAAACTCGCGGAAGCGTAGTGAGCTACGGTTCAAGAGGTTAAGGGCAAAGATGCCAAAAAGAGGCAAACATAGACAAAGATAATTCTCATGGATTTATTAATTATTAGAACATGCCTTTAGTTAGTTCAACAAATGCCACTGGCCAGAGGATATGTCCCGCACATATCTGCATGTGGGCCGGGAAGGCGGACTGACGAGGGGAAGCCAGAAGACCTGCCTGTTTTATTATAATAATGTATGTCCGCACAGGAATATGCGGAAAGAAAGCATCAATTATGAAACCCGGAATGAGACTGTGGGGGGCACTGATGTGTCTGACCAGTCCGTTGATGGCACAGAACACGCTTCCAGTCGACACACTGCAGGAAGTGGTGGTCACGGCCACAGGAACACAGCATCTGCTGAAGAACGTGCCAGTACAGACGGAGGTCATCACCCACAAGATGTTACAGCGATATGGGGGCAGCTCAATTGAGGAGATATTGGGCGGCCTTAGCAGCTCGTTCGCTTTCAACGAAGGCGATATGGGATCGCAGATGCAACTCAATGGACTGGGAAATAACTACATTCTGATTCTGATTGACGGCAAGCGGATTCATGGCGACGTGGGCGGAGAGAACGACCTCTCGCTCATCGACCCCCAGAATATCGACCGCATTGAAATCGTGAAAGGGGCATCGTCTGCTCTCTACGGCAGCGATGCCATGGCAGGCGTGATCAATATCATCACGAAGAAGCATGAGTCGGGAGTACTGCTGGAAAACGCCACACGATACGGCTCTTACAACGACCTGAGACAGCACAACAGCATCGGCCTGGCCAGCGGAAAATGGCGCAGCCTCACCAATTTCCAGCTACAGCACTCTGACGGGTGGCAGAACACTGCAACGGAATACACACCCTCGTCGGCGGCACCCGTGACCGACTCCAGGAGCAAGACCGTCAACGAGCACACCAACTGGCAAGTGAGCGAGCAGCTCACATTCACTCCCAACAAGCAGTGGGAGTTCTATGCCGCAGGATCTGTCTATGCCAAAGGCATATACCGGCCGAAAGGGAAATACCCCAAATACGATGTCAAAACCTTTGACCTGAAATACAGAAACGCATCGGCATCGGCCGGGGCTAAATGGACTACTCGAAGGGGAGATGTCGTCACCATGGATATCGACTGGAACAAGCATGCCTACTACCATGCATTCACATCCACAACACTGGCGGAGGGATTCGACAACGAAGGACAGCTTATTCTCGACTTCCCATATTTCAAAGGACAGAAAACTCTACAGAGCAACCAGGAACGGACGATGGCACATCTGAAGGGTGTATTTCAACTTCCTTTCCATCAGAGGATCAGTGCAGGAATGGAAGCACAGTACGACTACCTGAAGGCACCGACCTCCATCGCAGGGCGTACCGCAGACGACAACACGGAGGCTATCTACCTACAGGACGAGTGGGTGCCACTCAGCTGGCTGCAGATGACCGCAGGACTCAGGCTCAACCGCAACGAGGCATTCGGATGGAAGCTCACACCAAAATTCTCCACCATGGTGAGCGCTGGAGACTTCAGGCTGAGAGGTTCATGGAGCCAGGGGTTCAAGACTCCCACTCTGAAGGAACTGAACTACCGGTATATCCGCGAGATGAGCTCCATCATCATGTATCTGGGAAATAAGAACCTCAACCCACAGACTTCCAATTATTTCTCCCTCAGCACAGAATACAGCAGAAACGGATTCAACATCACACTCAGCGGATATGTGAACAAGCTCGACAACATGATCACGCTGGTCACCATTCCACGGACTGAGGCACCGGCCGAATACATGGCGCAGTACGGCGAGATGCTCAACAAGGTGCGAAGGTATGAGAACATGGAAGACGCCCGCACATGCGGCATCGACCTCAGCGTGAGATACGTGAAAGGCGAGTGGACGGCTGGAGCCGGGTACAGCTATCTCGACACGAAAGCTCACGTCTATGACACCGACCACGAACGCCTCAACCGGGTCGTCATCGACGGTATGGCGCACCATAAAGGTAATCTCTTCCTCACATGGGACCACCGCTTCTCAACCTCCTACCAGCTCGGCGCTGGAATCTACGGACGGATGTCCAGCAAACGCTTTTACCAGGTGGACGGCAACGGGAAAGGCTATCAGATATGGAGGATAGCCACCACACACACCATCGGACACTCGAAGAAAACCACCTACAGGATTGACGCCGGAGTCGACAATATCTTCAACTACGTGGACCGAACACCACACGGACTACATCTCGGTACGACCACACCAGGAACGACCGTTTACGTGGGACTTACCGTACGATTCAAAAACGGAAAGAACATCAGATTTAAAAATAACAAATCAACTATTAAAACCAGACAAGAAAATGAAGAAGATTAACGTCTTGATGATTGCCATGATGGCAGTCCTTTCTGTCGTTAGTTTCACCGCATGCAGCGACGATGACGACGACAAAGTATCCAACATGCAACGCTATCAGAATGAGGTGGACAAAACCGTCAGCCAGCAGAAAAAGCACGACAAGGCCATCCTGCTCGTGGCATTCGGATCTACTTGGCAGCAGGCTTACGACGCATTCGACCTCACACGCAGTGAGTATGAGAAGGCTTTCCCGGGATATGATGTGTTCCTCTCTTTCTCATCTGCCATCTGCATCAACCGTGCCGCTGCTGGAGAGAACACGGCTAAACGCTCTTTCTATGAGCCGAAATACTGGCTCGAGGCATTCGGACGTGTGAAGTACAGCGAGATTATAGTGCAGTCCATGCAGGTCATTCCAGGTGAGGAGTATGGACGCGTGGTGAACGCCATGAAAGACTTCGCCAACAACAGCAACGGAGACCTCGACGACGATTACCTGGCAAAGATGACACTCAAGCTGGGTGAGCCGCTTATGGCAAGGGTCAACGACGTGACCGCACTGGCAAAGGTGCTTGACACCAACTTCAAGTCATATGCAGCTAAAGGAGCTATGCTCTTCATGGGACATGGTAACCCCGACAAGCAGGACACTTACAAGGCAAACGTACGTTACACCCAGCTGGAAGAGGCTATGCAGGCCATCAACCAGAACTACTTCGTCGGAACCGTTGACATGATGGACAACTTCAAGGTGCAGGTACAGGAGCGTATGGCTGAAAAGGGAATCACGTCTGGAAACGTTTACTGCGCACCACTGATGTCGATTGCCGGTGACCACGCTCACAACGACATGGCCGGAGACGACGACGCATGGGACAACGGATTCGAGGTGAACGAGGAAGGAGAGGTGGAGGACACCAGCTGGAAGAACTACTTCTTCCATATGGGATATGACATCGACGCGGAATCTTACACCGACAACAAGGGCATCGTGAAGGGACTGCTTGAGTATAGCAACGTGCGACAGCTCTATATGGCACACACCCAAAGGGCTGAGGTGCAGGACTTCTACCACTCAATGTATCCGGAAGAATAAGTTTACCTTACTATATAATTTTACCATACCATTAATTTTATCATTTTCCGTACTCACCGGCAAAAAAAGCGTTTTTTGCCGGTGAGTACACACGTTTTTTTTAAAAGTTTAGAGTTTGTTTTAGTTTAGAGTGAAGTTAGTTTTGGTTTAGAGTTTATTGTTGAGAATTTTGAATTTAGAATGATTTTGTCAAAGACTGTTTTTTCATATGAATCGTATAGCAATCGTATTTTCCTTACTGGCAGCATTGTCTTGGCCGGATGTTGATGCGCAGATACATAAGAGCCAGAAGGCCGACTCCACATCGCTGGACCGGCTATACAACCTCAACCCGATCGTCGTGACTGGGTCGGGACACCATCAGCGACTGAAGAGCACAGCCACTCCTGTACGCATGCTTTCAGGACAGGAAATTCAGGAACAGGGAATTTCAACCTTTGACGGGGCACTCAATCGACTGCTGCCACAAGTGTCGATGGCACCAAGCTCCATGGGATCGTTCCTCAGACTCAACGGACTGGGAAATAAATACATCCTTATCCTGATCAACGGACAGAAACTGTCGGGCGACATCTCAAGCAACATCGACCTCAACCGCGTCAACATGGCCAGGGTCAAACGTATAGAGGTGCTCGACGGAGCCGCATCATCTCTCTACGGAAGCGACGCCATCGCCGGAGTTATCAATATCATCACCGACCAACCCACTGACGACATCGTGAGCGTCACCAGCGACACGCGTGTCTCGGGAAAAGGACAGCTTACAGAGTCCGTCAACCTCGACGTCTACACCCACGGGTTCGGCAGCTACACCAGCTACAGCCACGACCGAGCCGACAGCTACCAGAACAACAACCTGGTCTACAAGAAAGGATCTGACACAGAGACCGAGCAGACCATCGCGCCCCTTTTCACCGGATACCGATCCAACCTGCTCAGCCAGAAATTTACCTATTCGCCCGACAAGAAGCTGGCCATGAATGCCGGAATCGACTTCTCATGGAAAACGACCGAACGGCCCGACAGCAGAGAAG
>FLNV01001069.1_pt1 | contig 24389 bp, 20 predicted proteins | sample 1140351 | NCBI WGS metagenome assembly FLNV01 (sample SAMEA3878207, study PRJEB12797) | bioreactor metagenome | biome: Moose rumen | place: Sweden | collected 2011-10
GCTGCACACCAACACCATTGCAGGCTACTGGTCAACCTTCCGTGCCGTGCTACACACAGCCTACCGTGACCACAAGATCAAGGAGAATCCCAATGGCTTCCTTGACAGGATTGACACCATCCCTACGGAGAAGGAACACCTCTCTCAGCCTGAACTCGTAAAGCTTGCCAATACAGACTGCAAGGAACCTGTGTTGAAGAAGGCTTTCCTCTTCTCCTGCCTGACTGGACTAAGAAAGAGCGACGTCAAGGCGCTTACATGGAAGAAGATTCAGCCATACGGTGATGGAGGTATGTATATCACTGTACGTATGCAGAAGACTCAGCAGCTTGTGAATAACCCGGTCAGCGAAGAGGCTCTTGAACTAATCGGCTTCTACGACGGAGAACATGAACCTGATGCAAAAGTGTTCCCAGACTTCAAGGACAAAATGACAGGAACGACATTGAAGAACTGGCTGAAGGCAGCGGGCATCACCAAGCACATCACCTTCCACTGCGCCCGTCATACTTTCGGCTCCTTGCAGGTTGATGCAGGAACAGGTATCTATACCGTCCAGCACATGCTCGGACACAAGAACGTGGAAACCACTCAGATTTATGCTAACATGGCAGATGAAAGCAAGCGCGAGTCGGTTAACCGTATCACGCTGAAGCCAAAGATTACTCCGCAACTGAAAGTCGTCGGGCAGGGCTAAACATGATTCTTGGTTCTATTTCTTCGAGAAATGAAACCAAAGATGCTTTTTCCAAGTTGAAAATATGGGAAATGAGAACCAACAGGATTGGCTCTCATTTTTCGTTATACCTTTGCCGAGCAATCAAACAACTGCCAAAAAGGAGAAAAATGCCAAGTGTGAAAATCATACTCACTTCAAGTATGATTCACAAATAAACATAAATCTCTGGCCTACAGACGAAAAGACTATACGTTATGTGCGAAAATCTTCTTAACTTTGCAGCGCATTTTCTGAAACAACGAACAATAATACGTAAAGACAATGAAAATAGATTCACCATCTTCCATCACTTCACGAGAGGCTTCCATCCGGCTCGAATGGATCTCCACAAGAATACTGCCTGGAGTTGCAGTACTCCTTCTTTCAATTCCACTAAGCCAGTGGGCTGACTCAAACCTGCCCGATGGCATTATTCCAGTATCTGTCATCTACCTGATGATTGTAATAGTCCTATGGTCAATGTACATGGCTGTACAGTATGCTTTCGTTGGAATAGCGCAGACGAGGAAAACCAAAATCAATGCTACTACAGACGACAGCAATCCTCACGAAGAAGATGGGCAAGCACCTGTTTTTCTTTTGGAGGCAAAACAGTTTGCTAATGAACCAGGAGATATAAACCCTGTCGGTTGTGTTGAAGCATTTTCCAATAACATAACCGAAGCAGAGCTAACCGAAGAGATAGCTGTTTCAGATAATAAGGTCATATCGGATGATGCCACTCCCGACAATGAGCCATCCACTGTTTCGGCTGCTTCTCCCAGTTCAACCTACCAACAAGGCATTGATGACTTCTATCAAAGTCAGGCAGAAAGTCAGAAGAAGAAACTGGATACCATTCAAGAGTACCTTCTATATATCATGTCTCCTTTTGTCTATGAGGAGGACATGGACGAGTTCTGTACAGACTTGTTGAGATTCGCGATGGATCACAACTACCGTCCAGAAAATGAGTGGAAAAGATACAAGACAAAGCTGAGCAGCTTCGATGTCCGCCATCTGGTATGGAGCATTGCAACGAGGTTGGGACTTGGCAAAGGCAAGGTTTACAGCAACGATGATTGCGCCTGTTATATCGAGCGTCGTTTTGCTTCATTGTGTGTGACAGCCAGTGGAGAGCCATTGTCGCATAGCACACTTAGGAACCTGACAGTCACGTCCAACAGCGACCAGATACATTGTGACATCCAGGGTGCAGACGGACTGTTATTCCATATTCCTTCACAACTGGGTTTAGAGAAAGACTGAAGATAATCTTTCTCACCTCTCCTATATCAATACTTAGACATCACATATTGGAGCCACCTCAGAAACCAAACATTGGTGTGGTCCTGATATACCTATACCCTTTTGCGCTGAAATCTTACCCCCCCCAAACAGCCGTAATCCCAATTGTCATTCATTATACTTACATGTTCAATGTTGTCAAAATGACGCTTCAAAATCTCGTTTTATCCACGAATAACAGCCAAAAAAGAGGCTCAACTGCGTGATTGTTTCGTGATGCACCTGTTATCAAAAAGTGGCTTGCCCTCCGATTCGTAACGGGGTTCCTTTGCAGCACGATTCCACTAAAGGGTCGTGTATGTATATGAGTAATGAACCACTTACGTTCAATGACCTTCCGCAGGTCATCGCCGAACTTCGGGATGAAGTGTCGGGCATGAAGGCGTTACTGCTGAACCTTCAGAACAAACCAACTCAGCAGAGAGAGAACAGACACCGCCCTGTCACGCCAGAGCAGGTTGCCGAGTACACCAACATTCCCCTTGCGACCATCTATCAGAAACTTGCAAACAGGGAAATCTCCGGTTCCAAGCCTGGCAAGCGATGGGTCATCTACCTTGATGAGATTGACAAGTGGCTGGAAGCAAACCGCAAGAACCCCATTCCTTTGACGGATGAGGAACAGAACGCTGCCATCCTTGCATCGCACAAGCGCAAGCCGAACAAGTCCAGTTGGAACGATGAAGGTATAGCTCGACGAAGTCAACCTATTGTAAAACCATTTGACGGAGATAAAATCTAAAATCAAGAAATTATGTACGATCACAGAATTCATTACTGCTTCACGCTGTCCGAGGAACAGCTGGAGTATTTACGCAGCAAGAAGTACAAGATTGACCGTATGGAATGCTTCATGTCGCTTGTAGAACTTGCTGAACGCGAAACGAAACTGGTACAGATAAGCAAGACTCAACAGGTTGAAATCTTGCCCGGCCAAGTGATGGTTGACAATACCCAACTTGCCAAGCTCTGGGATAAAGACCGCAAGACGGTTCCCAAACTTATAGAGGCGATGGAGGCTCTGGGGATTTCCTCTTCACAGAAAGTAGGAGATAACCGCATCCATACGCTTCATGCTTTTTCGGGCTGGTATGTGGATGGCAGGTTTGTCAAGAATCCCTTCGCGACAAGAAGGAATGCCGACGGCACTGCAATCGTCACCGCGGAAGTTCCACCTGCAAGGGTATTCACTATTGAGGTGCCAGATGGTAGAAACAAAGATGCGGAAGGTTCTGTTCCAGATGGCAACAATTCCGATGCAGGAAACGTGGGTGTGATTTCTCCTACCGATAGTGATGTATCCCGTCCATCACCACAATCTAATGATAGTGGCAGTGTGGGCAAATCTGTTACTGATGAAAGAACTTCCAATTCTTCTCAGAACAACATTTCCCATCAGTCTGCTGACATCCCTTCTTCGCATGTAGAAGCCGATGGCAGTCAGAATGAAGGGAAAAGAAATGATGACCCATCAGCACGGCAAGAAGGACTGTCACTACAATCAAACAACGCCTCGTTTAATGGCAACGATGACAACCATCAAAAGCCTAATGGCTATTATAACCCTAATGGCTTCCATAACAACGAGTGACTATCCTGAAGGACTCTGGTTTGCGACCTGCGCTGCCCAACCATCCCAAGGGAAGTTTGCCAATACAGGCTGCAAGGAAAGCCGAAACGGACTTCTAAGCCCTGACGGGAACTTTGGAGTTAAAAGACCCGCTATTTTAGAGGGACTTTTCGAGAAATCCTTTTGTAGTACAAAACAGGTGTCCCTGTTGTTGCACTCCTAAAAGTTTCTCGGGCTACTCGCAGGCTCGCAGACCTTGTCCTTCTTTCTATCCAGTTTATATTCATCCCTATCATTAAAAGATATTAACATGAAGAAAAAGAACATAACCAAGAAACCAACGACCAGAGTACATGCCTTCAGATGTACGGATGAAGTCTGGTCTCAACTCAAAGCACTTGCCAAGGAATGTGGCATCAGCCTGAACCGCTATCTTACCGAGACAGGCTTGAAGCATCACCCACGTCAACGGCTGACCAAGGAAGAGGTCGATGCCCTTAACTCCCTTGTCTATGCCAGGACTGACCTGATAAAAATCGCCAACGTCCTTTCCAAGAAAACGGAAGAGGAAAAGTTGAAGCTCTTCAGGACGGAGAAGTTCATGACATGGTGGATAAAGTCTGTTGCAGAACTCATCCAACATTGGTATAGCATCGAAGAGAATATTTCATCACCTGTACTGACCAAAGAAAGGAGCGAACCATGATTATGCTTGCTAAAGTTGTACCCTACGGCGGCAATGCCATAAGGTACGCATTGGAGAAAGAGAAGGCAAAATTGGTCAAGGTAAACCACATGCCTGAAGGTATCGAACCGACCGCCATCTGGTATATGATGAAGCATCACTGCCAGCTGTATCAGCAGGACAGAACCGTAGGGAGAAGTCTGGAACGCCTCATGGTTCAGTTTGTAATCTCCCCCTCGGAGGAAGAGGCTGCAAACTTCACCATGAATGACTGGGCGAACATTCACTTTGAAAGTCTGGAAACTCTTGACTCTGTAGGACTCATCCCCAAGGGCATGGAGAAGGAGGTGAAGACCAATTTCCGCAACTCAATGAGTGTTTCTGGCTTGCATTCCGATTCCAAGTCGGGAACGCTGCACCTCCATTTGGACTGCTGCCGTGTGGACCTTGACGGCAATACCAACGATGTCCACGATATTCACAAGAGGGCAATGATGGCTGCGGAAATCATCAACATGCGGCATGGCTGGAAGCAGCCCAAGGAGATACGTGACATGCGGAAGGAAGAGATTGCAGACTTTTGCGAATACACCCTTCAGAACATGCAGGAGTTTGACGTTGGCTTCTACTTCAAGATGCTTCGCATGAAAGGCTATGAGGTCACGCCTCGATATGACAAGAGCAAGAATCTGGTGGGCTATACCATTGGTAAAAATGCCTCAGTGTTCAAGGCTTCTGAAATCGGTCGCAGATTCATGGCATCACAGCTTGAAGCCACATGGAAGAAACTCCATCCGAAGCCTACTCAGGTTAAGATGAGACCTTCTGCCCTGACTATAACCCCAATCAGCCGTCCTGTTCGTCCGACTTTCCAAACAACGGCATCTACCCAGCCCAAGGTGCAGCCAAGAGTCCAGGCAAAACCTATGCCGTCCTTTACCATATTCAACATCGATACACATATTGGCAGCAAGGCTGTTGAGATTCCGAACTCGGTCAAGGACATTTTTCTTAATGAGGCTCAGGTTACTGACGGCAATGATACCGCCACTGTTGAGAACGTTGCCCACACCGCCATGCTTCTCTTTGCCGGGTACATCGATGCCGCAACATCCATGTCTGAATCTTGCGGAGGTGGTGGCGGTTCCTCCCCTGAATCTGATTGGGGCAAAAGGGATGACGAGGACGAACGCGCCTTTGCTCGCCGATGCCTATTGATGGCACATTCCATGTACAAACCAAAAACAGTTAAACGTGGTTTCCACCGTTAAAACAATCACATATAACTATGATTAGAAAAAGTAAGAATAACGAGGACAAGCCCGATTTCAAGGAAATGTGGAGGGAAGTCAACAAGAATATTCAGGAACAGGATGCTGAACAAGACATCATCAGTCGTGTTCCTGAACTGAAGGAACTGAGTGGCAACATCGACAAGGCTACCAATAATTGTGTGAATGCCACGCTTCAATGTGAGTCAGTAATCCGGCAGTATCAGCGAGCCGAGGAAAAACTGGGTGATGCCGTTGATACCATCAGCGGCAAGATTGACACCATCAACGAGCATATTGACCAAGTCATGGAAGATGCACCCACAAAGTTGAAGGTGTCAGTGAATGTCTCTGATGCTGACTGGCAGAGGATGCAAGAACTCCATAACCAATGGATGGTACAGGAGAAACAGATGCTTGCCGACCACGACAAGCAGCAAGCAGCAAATTGGCAGAAGCAGAGCCAACGACTCACTGACATTGTGAAGAATAACGAAGGAGTATGGATTTCAACAAAAGTGTTCTACATCATTGGCTCTCTTTCCCTTCTGTCAATCATAACAATTGTGATGGAGATTGTTTTTTACGTGTACTTCCGATGGATTCAATAGCCATGATATTACGGAATCGCCCTGTTGTTCTTTACACAGCAGGGCGATAATGCTATTATCTTCAATTACAACGAACTATTAATTATTTTCAATTATATATGCTACCAAATTTCTCAATTCCGACAAAGGATGTTTGGGGAATGAATAGTCATATTCCCTTCCTTCAGAGAGATTCATGGTCAGCCCCTTAGTAAATGTCTCGTCATACGGGTCTTTGAACCACCCTTTTTTGTTGTCTTCAACAACAAGATTCTGCCGTATTGCATATTCAAAAACGGTAGCATCACGAGTTCCTGTAGTACCTCGTTCTTCAAACTGACCTTTTACACAGAGCACAAGATCCTGCTTTATAAGATGCATAGTCAAGATGTAGTTCATGCCACCCTGACGGCGGGCACTCTTGATAATGCTATATACATATTGCTTATTATATTGGGTCGTTCCATTACTTACCTCTATCAAGCCTTGTTTCTCGCCAAGGCTTTCATGTATGCCGTCGATAATAATCTTCGTGTCATTCATCGGCATTACATCTTTTTTCAGGATGGGGTAGGTCTGGACAAAGCACATGGCACCGGAGGTGTCTTTCTCGAATGACAAAGCTCCCTCTGGATCATCGGGAAGGATCGCCAGCAATTCGTACTTCTCTGGCAGCTGCAGCGTCATGACTTCTTCTGGCTCTGCTGCCGATTTCATTTCAAGAACCTTCATCAGTTTCTTTGCAATCAACTTTGAACGTTTCGGAATTTCTTCCTCGCAGAAGTCAAAGTACTGCTCAATGGCTTTGAAATAATGATCTCTGGTCAAATCCTTCTGGTCACTCCATACACCGTAAAAGAGCGACATCGGTTTGCCCATATAGTCGAAATAGTCACCAAGGAGCATCTTCCTGCACATGTCTGCAAAGCCTTCCTCTCCTTGGTAAATGGAATAGATCTTCTTTTTTCCATGGATAGCCTTCACCAAATCGGAATTGCCTTTTGCTGGATTGGTAAAAGCAAAATAAAACGCTTGTAAGTAGGAATCGATATATCTCTGATTCCGGCGAAGCTTTTCCCTGCAGAGATATAAACCTCCGGGCCATACTGCATAGTTGCCGATTGTGTGACACAGCTTGTAAAATGCCCATGACCTGTCAAGCAGGTCGGCAGACGGACGGAAATTTCTGAGTCCTTTGAAATTATCGCCCAAAGGGAACCCAAGCAGCATCAGATAGGTATTAACCATATCTGCCTCATAGTCGTAATGGTCAAACCCGTCATAGGTAATTCCAGGCCAGGCATCTGTGAAGGCAAGTGCCATAATAGCTTTCATAATACTTGTCTTCTCTGGAGAAAAAGCATATCCTCCGCAATTTCCATACTTCTTGTCATCCCGCAGGTCATGGAAATCGAATGAGACCAGTTTCATGATATCGCCATCAAGCCTGTCCTTGATAAAGTCTCTTACAAGCTTGGTGGCAAAGGCATCAGTAACCTTCGATGCCTTGTCTTTTTCCTGCTCCTCCTTGTATTTATCTCTTCTCTCTTTGGGTGATAGCGTCTGTTCGTCTCTTTTAAAATGCTCACATTCTCCCCTGAGAACATTATTGCGAAAGTCCTTTTTCTGAAGTTTCCTACAGCCTTCACCTCTGCTGTTAATGCCGTCGGTGAAGACACAGCCTTCGCAAACTGTGTTCTCCGGCCCGTTCCAGTTGAAGTTATCCTTATCCTCGGAGAGCTTGGGCAGATAGTCACCTGCAGGATCAACAATAAAGCCGGCCTTTGAAATGTAATACGGCTTATTGTCTTTCTCAGCATAGAAGAAGTCCAGAAGGACCTCGTCATTCCAGTGCAGACGGTTGAAAATCGGTGGGAACAGGATATCGCCGTTTACGCTTGCCAGCCCGTGCATATAGAGCGTCGGGTGTTCCTTTGTCTTCCGTATGGTGTTGCCAATAATGAAGAGTCCCTTTCTTACCTTGAACACATCGTTGAACCATACCTTTAACACCTCGGAGCCGTCCTTGCGGAGGATATTCTTCTTGTTGCCAATCTCACATTTGAAATACCCCTCGCCCCAACGCTCGACATAGTTGTATTTAAACTCGTTGACAGGGTTACCGTCCTTATCGATGAGTCCCCACTTTAAGGTGCCCGTCTCGTCACGATGGGTGCCAACAGCCACACCATCGATACATTCACTCATGAAATTGTATTTCGTCATCATTCCACTCCTTTCGTTTTCATTGAAATCCATCCTTCATCTATACAGGCGCAGTTGCCGACACTGAAACGCTTATCCAATTCAAGGGAAAGACATTGCTCGTAATACTTTTCCATAGGCAGGGCAATGTCGCCGCTGTCATTGTCATCAGGACTTAAACGGTAGAATACTATCTGCCCGTACTTATTGTCATCATCAGGCTTTGTTATTCCCTCGAAATACAAACGGTATCCTTTCTCGGAAAGCAAAGGCTCTACATAATGAGATAGCGCATACTTCATTTTCTCTACGGCAATGTCGTTCAAGCCGTTTTCAAGAATGAGTATTTTCTCCTTGAAATTCAAGAGACCATAAACGGCACGGAAAATATACTGTTCGTCTAATCCTATAGCTGGGGGGATTTCCACCGGTTCATATTTGTTTTCAATATCTTCTTCATTGTGTGAGAAGAATATCATAAACTTATGACTCATGTCATGATAGAGTGTGCCAAAGGGAACAAAGACTTTCGCTCCACACTTTGGACACGTCCATGTGAAAATCTCCTCATTGAAGATTTTCTTTCTCAGTTCTGGGTCAAGGTCAACATTGACGGATGACCAAAACCCGAACGTGCCTTCTGCATGGCACTTCGGGCAGGTGATTTTTTCTTCGCAAAACTGTGACATATTCTGAATCTTTTATTTATCTACTCTTGCTCTGTTCATGACAATAGTGTCCTCTACGGGAGCACCCATTGTCCAGTACTTATAGTTATCAACATAGAGATAGGGATTATAGTATTTCCCCCAGTGCTCCTTGATGCCAAACCGGCGCTGCATGTCAATGAAATACAAGAAATCTTCTTCTGTCAACGGGCATTTGCCGCGGACAATATACTCATGTGGACACCAGGGCATCGTCTTGGCAAAAGTCCATTCACAACGGGAAATCATAGAACGGATCCTTGCCTTGTCTAGGTCTGCCGCACCATAGAGGTGGACTTTGAGTTTTTCCACAATCCGTTCCCCTCTGTTCTTGATAATCTCCATACTTCTGTCAATATACCTGTTGGCCTCCAGGAAGAAGCGCTCTTTGTTGGTATATCCCCCTCTCCACCATGTGTACCCCTTAGATGCTATAACAGGAACATAATCTCCGTCAACGTAATACTCCAGAAGATTTCCATCAATGAAGCGCTTCCAGCCTTCTTCACCATAGAATGGCAAGAAATCTTCTTTGTTTAGTTCAACCAGTTCTTGTAAATCCTCGTCTGCATCAGGCATTTGCATCATAACCTTATACAAAGCTGCAAGAAAACGGTCTTCATAGTCACGCCATTCGTCGTGGCATCCTCTATGTTTATTGATACTCCATTCACCAATACGCTTATCGGGAAGAACTGTCATGTTGCCTATAGTATGAAATGATGACTGGAATGACCGAATCTTTTCAGACAATTCAGAAGGAGGATTCCATTTCGGAGTGAATTTATCCTCCCAGGGGTAAGAGAAAAATGTGGCAGATGAATTCATAGTATCCCCACGCATCTTCCCTTCACCACTATTATCTATTGTCAGGTTGGGCCATATCTCACCAAAGACTAAGCAATAGATTGCCCTCATCAGATTACAATCATCAGCGTCAAACTTTCTTTCAGGGCACCCATACACTTCATCCTTTGCCAATTTCTTTAGATCAAAATCGACAAGTCGTTCAATGTCCCCTGCAAGATAGGAGTTAATGAAATCCTTAATGTATGCTATTAAATCTGCATTCATACTTACTCCAAAAAGTTCCACTCTTTCAATTTCTTGTTGGCAAGCCCATGTCCTTCCTTGTATGCCTGACGGTAGTACGCCTTGGCCGCTTCAAGGTCTTTGTCAACACCCCATCCGTGTTCGTAGAACTCACCTACGCGGTAATGAGCATATGGTAATCCACATGCCTTATAGAGTTCGAAGGCACGTCTCAAATCCTTTGGATAACCCTGACTGCCTTTACGCAGAATATCAGCCAGATTACTCCGTGCGAGGTCGTTTCCGTTTTCAATAGCCTGCTCGTACCAATATACAGCAGTTTCAATGTTAGGCTGAACACAAACACCATCCTCAAAGAACGTACCAATGTCATTCATAAGGTTGTCATCCATGTCCAGGTCTTCTACATGCCCATCTTTGATACACTGAAGGATGTAAATAACATCATCGCGGTTCCATCCGTGTCCCTCGGGACTGTTTGAATAGTCCAGAATGAAGTGTTGATAGTTTACGGGAATCCTAATGGTTCTTCCCTTGCCAATGTTAAGAACGGCTACTTTCTGCTGCATATCAATACGTTTTAGTGTTTAAGCAATATTTCTTTTAATCTTGATCGTCAGATGCACCTGATACTCAGGATGTGCCTCTTCATTTATCTTGCTGATGCGACATTCGAAAATGTCAGTCCATCCCATTTCCAGAATCGAGGCGACGGTCTCGTTGTCCTCACGTGGCAAATAACCAATGCGATAATCCTCACCGTCCTCCTCGTTGTGATACATCACAGCAACTGCATCTAGGTCGTGACGGTTTTCCAAGTCACGCTGCAATTGCAGCACAATGCCAACCTTCAGCTTATCCCAAACCTCATCAGCATCATGATACTTACGACCAGCCAAGTGGCAATCCATGAAATACTTCTTCTTTGATTCCATAATCTTTACTTTTTTAAGTTAAACATTCAAGTTCACGTTGCAAAGATAGAGGCATGTTGTACCACAGCGCGGTACATCTTGAAGAAATTTTTATTTTTCATCACTTTTTTGTTTTGCACCTGTTTTTATAACGATTTATAGCCGCTTGAAGCCAGTTTTGTATGTCTTCGGCCAACCATTCTGGAGAAATAACCTGGAGCCACTCTCCCCTTGACATCAAATTAGCCTTGAAGTCCGATGTCGGTCGCATATATAGTTCAAAGTCTGTATAATCATCTGTAGATCTAATTTCCCTTTGTGAGTGGTGAATGGGCAGGTCACGCAAATAATGCGGTTCCAATCCGTAAGCTCTAAGTATTATCCGTTCTGGCTTAGTTCCGTCTCCAACAACTATACCAAAGCATTCGTTGAAGAACACCGCTGGATCGAATTCTGGATTGATAGTAAACTTATCCTGTTGCAGTTCTATATTCTCGATACGGTCAAGGGACAAAATAGACAGTGCATCTTTGTCGCCATTTCCATTGTCCCTGTATGATGACCGTTCGAATCTTACCAATACATACCATCTCCGTTTAAAAAGCTTTACGCAATAAGGTGCTACGGAAAAAGAATTTGCTGATGCTGCACCATATCGACGATATGTTATCATTACACGTCTGCTTTCACGCATGGCCTTGATAATCGACTTTAGATAGGTGTTGCCAGAAGGTATTGATTCCAATAATATACGGTCTTGCACTCCCACGTTTTCATCCAGCATATTACCCACACTAAGAGTGGAAAATAACCAGTTCGCAACGCTGTCATCATTTAACACCTCTTTATTATATATATAATAGCGGTAACCATCTTTACGGTCACATTCGATGATAACACCAAACATATCCAAGATGGCATCACGATGACGATTAAAAGTAGTTCGTGCAAACTCCACACCACCACTTTCTTCTGTCCGACACCATTTCTCATTAATCTCAGCAAATGAGATTTTACCCGCCTCATAGATGGTCTCTATCAGCCAGATATATTCTTTGAATAGAGTTGGAATCTTCATTGGCCTTACTGTTTATTTCCATTCCAAACGGTTCACCATGTCATTCCATGACTCTGCATCGAAGATATTCATATATTTGTTCAACAAGTCCAATCCAACAAGAACACGGTCTTCTGTGTCTATGCCTTTCTCATCTTGCTTTATTGGACGGGTTTCTATCGCTTCTCCGCTCTCGTTATATACCGTATAGCTGTCCTCATCCAAGGTGAGATACAGGTTTTGCTTGTCCATCACCAGCTTGTCCTTACGCCCGTTGTTGTATTCGGTGAAAGAGTAGTTGTTGGGAGCCTGCAAGCCAGGGGTCCGACTTCCGGCAATGTCATACAGCGTTTTCAGGAAGATGTCGTAGTTGAAACCGAAGTTGAACTCCGTCATCATCATAATAACCTTATACGAGTTGCGACCCTGCTTTTGATGGTTCCTCCAGTAGTACTTGCCGAATCTGTTAGGAACCATGGAAGCGTATTTGACAAGATAATATCTGACCGGCATTTCCTCGGCATCTTGCAGATATTCTCTGGAAATGGTGTCTAATTTCTCGTTGGTGAATACTTCGTGCTTTTCCAGAAGACGGAGCAGGACATCCTTTAAACCGTCAATCTTACGGCTGGGACTGAAGATTGAACGCCAGACGCCCATATATGTACGTGGGTTTGCTGTACCTATCTGATAGCGCCAGCCGTCTTCTTCAAAGTAGTCATCGATGGATAGCATGGCCCTGTTGATACAGGACAGGTCACAGTCAAACAGGCTATAGACACGATCACACCAGTCCACATGGGAAAGGCCGACGGCTCCGATATAGCCGTTGAGGAACTTGTGGTCTTCCAACTTATACAGCATCTCTGCCTTATCGGGATTGTTCTCAGTCCAAAGAAGTTTTTCGGCTTCTTCTTCCATCTGACGCGACTGGAATCTGGCTCTTCCTTCCTCGACCTGTTCAACAACACCTTTCAGGATAATCCTGTCTACCTGTAGAAGCAGTTCTTTCATGAAGTCGGAGCGTAAGGTGTTCGATGAATTTCTTACCAGATTATTCACAATACGCAAGCGACGACGGAAAACTGTGTCGGGGATGTCGTGCTGATGCTCCAGATAAATCAGAAAGGAATACAGCAGGATTGTGCGACCCAAGGGAAACATCGGCCTCAGACCGTTCTTCCGTCCATAGCATTTACAACATTCGCTAAACAGATCGGGTAAGGTGTCGTTCTCATCTCTCTTCTCCAAAGATATCTTCCTTTCTTGATAACCGTCGGCTGAGATGTATGACTCAAAGAACGTCTTCACGTCAAGTTTGCCTGTGTCATGATTCTCCCTGTCTTTCCAGACCCAGAGGTCAAACCACCTCTCTAACAGCTGCATGTTCTTTTTCGCGTCTGGGCAGGCGGGTGAGAACTGGTGGTCTATCATGTCAAAGTCATCCTCTATTTCAAGGGTTCCGTTCCGGTAACTGATGATATCACTGATAAAATGGATGTAGCGCAGGAACTCGTCATCGGTGACTTCATCGACTCCGGAATTACCAGTGCCGCTGTTACGATACGGCCACAGGAGGTCTGTCCACTCGCGGTCTATCTTCGTGGAGATTCTTTCGGCCAGGGCAGCGACGGTCTTCTGCTCTTCTCCCGCTGCAGACTGGGACACCTCCTTCATTTTCATCTCCAGCTCAGCCTTGAAATGCTCGAAAGAACTGAGGGGCTTACCACGGGAGTTCATCTTGATATACAACTCGTCGGTAACGCCCATCTGGTCGAGGGGAAGGAAATAGAAGGTAATGGCATCACCTGTCAGTTTCTCCCATACACCACTGGTGGAATAGAACTTTTCGTGGATAGCATCGAGCATGACAAGCATCGCCTGTACGGTGGGGTCGTTTTCCCATTCGAGCAAGAACCATGCCTGGTCATTTAGCTGCTTCGACAAGCTTGGGAGACTGAAGTCCGGCTCAAACATGACCAGATGGTCGCAGAACTCCCGACTGCTGATGCGTGTCTTATAAGTGAACTCTTTTAGGAAAGCCCGCTGCTCTTCTGGAATATGTTCGTGCATGGCAATGTAATAGTGCAGCAGGAACAATGTGGTCAACCGCTGCTGACCATCCAAAGGGATGAGTCTTTTGTCTTCCACATTGCCATAAATAAAGTCAAGGGTGGTGGGCTTGTCGTTTACGACAGCATCATAGAGCACTGTCAGGAAACGGTCTCTTATGCGCTTTACTTCCGGGGCTTTCCTGCCTTGTGCATAGTCGCGCTGAACAATGGGTATAACGATGCCTTTGACGGCGTTGTTGGCCTCTGTAGGGGTGAAGATATCTCGAAAATTATGGGCTGATGTGATCATAGTTGTATCTCCTCTTTTAGGTAATTATGCAATACTTCATTCATTTTCTCTATATAGATCCTGCGGTCCTCCGCACCCCAGAAATGGAAGCTCACCTTGTCTTGCTGCTCTGAGGTATAGTATTTCAGGAAAACCATCTTCGTGCAGTATGGTATATACAAGCCCTGAGAGTCCATTTTGATAATAGCTCTCCGCTTTGCATCGAAAAGTCCGTTGCTGAGTGCGGAATTGGCCGATGCCTGAAGAAGGGCCATATTGGACAGGGAGTGAACATATTCCACTGCTTCGTTTTCCTCGGAAAGCAGATGGGTGATATGGTCGGAGAGTTCGGTAAACTGGACATCGGTTAGACGCTCGCTGTCAATGGCCTTTCGGATTTCTTCAAGTAGCAGCAACACTTCTCCGGTCTTCTCTCCTTCTGCCATGCCTTTCACGGATTCGATATGATGCCCAAGCCATTCTTTCCATTTCTCCTGGGTGTTGAGCTTTAATGAGTTCTGGGCATGGATATGTTCAAGGCTCCAGTTATCCTTGCCTTGCTTGTTGAACTCTTTGAAGGGGAACCTGGCACCGCCATTGTTCTTCATCAACGAGACAACATTGAACAGGAGGAGGATTCTGGTGACAGCATCATAGTCGTTGTCATAGCTGAGTTCGCTATACGGCTTCTTGAAATTTATGCTTGCCTTGATGCGTTCGTCGAGCAAATCTTCCATTTCTGACTTCCTAAGATTCTTCGTCTCATTCATCAGGACGTCGATGGTGGTGTACCGCGATGCTACCAGATACCCGATCTTATGGTATAGCTCTCCTTTCTTATACCACTCTTTCAAGCGGTAATAATACTGGGTAATCTCTTCCCAGAGTTTTTGCAAATCTTCGTTCCGCTTCTCACTGAAGAAGAAGAACGTGGCGTACTTGTCACGGCTGTCCGTCTGGCCGCCTGCCATGAAATCAAAGACAAGCTCGATTCTCGTCGGATAGGATTCGGTCTGCTTGTTCGTAAGGAAATACCAGAAGTCTTCATCATGAAGCTCTCTTTCGATGGTGTCCCACTGCAGGGCGATTTCCTGCTGTTTTTCTTTGCTTAACTGTACGCCCTGTCCACTATTGGTCTGCCTGCAGAGAAACAGGGCTTTGACAAGCTCTGCATTAGTCAGGGGGATGCGACCGATATTCAAACGGGTGAACAGGGCTATTGCATCCTCGACCTTTGCATCCTTCAGCTCATACCAGATTACTTTCACTCCTTTTCCGAGAGTACGGCTTCTCTCGTCAGGATTGAAATAGCTGATGAACTTCAGGGCGACGGAATAGATTTCTGTCTCATCAAACCGAGAAAACCACTTCTTGACGGTCATATAGGCCTTATGGATGAAATGGAAATCGATGTTGCTCTCTGCAAGCGTCTCGTTCTCCATGTCATCAAAGAAAGCCGTGTTCTCCTGACGGGTCTGATACACCAGCGTGTATTTCAGCTTAACGTGTGGAAGAATACTCTTGATATACCTGTAGATGATGTGAATGGTTGTGAGTCTCTGCTGACCATCAATCACTTCGTACCGTCCTTGCCCATCTTCCCTAACCACCAGCGGCTGTAGGTAATACGGTTCGTCACCATTCTCGTAAATATCGTTGAGCAAAGCACAGACTTGCGACTTGTCCCAACGGTAGCCGCGTTGGTAGGAGGGTATGTAAAACTCACCTTGAATGTCACCAACTATTTTTTCTCCAAGTTGAATATTGTTTTCGGTCATATCAATATGTGGTTTTTGTTTGCAAAAATAACTCGCAGTTGTTCCATATCATGGTACAACTTCTAATTTTTATCCATATTTTTGCTTTTTATAGATCTAAACTGCTCTTGAATGCTTGTAATCTTTTCCATTAACTCGCCAAAAGCCAAAGGTTGCCCATAGATGAAACTTTCTTTCATATCGTTGTAGTCAGCCTCATAAGCAGACATCAGTTCGTCACTTGGCACAATCTGAATATTGGCAGGTAGCTCCTTGTCGTAATCCACATAACCAACATGATAGAACTTTCGACGATGTTCCACAATCTCATGATAGAGCACCCAATCATTAAGAGCTATTTCTGCGTATGGGGTCTGCATCAGTTTCTCCAAGTCATAGAAATGACGTGTCATTCTGTGCGTCCTCGGTTGGTCCTTTTGGAACTCTTCACACAAGAGGAAAGCTTTTTCCAAAAAAGTCCTGGCAGGGCTTACGGTACGAATTGTCTGGACAAGGTCGGAATCCACATCTTCATCCCTGAACGTTTGTTCTATAAGTGATGAAATTCTTCTCATCTCGTAAGGCTCGGACATTGACAATACACTAATCTCTACTTTAACCGTCGGTATTGCGTATGCGGCTTGGCTATCGTAGAGTGAAGTGTATTGAATGTAAAGCACAGAAGGGTCTTTGTCGTGTGGCACCTTTCTTGGCTCACCATTTTCATTGGATATGTCGTTGTCTGTGAGAACAGTAACTTCAAGCCCCATTTCGGCAAGTTTTGCCGATAACTCGTCCTTGAACTCACCAAACAGAAAGTCCTGTCCCTTCTCTCGAAGATTATGTATTTGCGTATTACTGGTACAGCTTGCACAAGAGAGTTGCTTGACATTCAAAAAATAGTCACGGCCCAACGCTAAGTCTATATCTTCACTGAATCGGTTGATGATGTCCCAGCCTTTACTGAGACTCGTACCACCTTTGAATAACAGATATTCTGATACACTGGAGTGAAAAAGGGCATACAACACTGCCGTTACCCACCAGTCCTTCTCGGCAGCAGCTTCATCAATTTGCCGTGCCTCGACCACACCTTGTATCATCGCCTTTCGCTCGTCGAGCGAGAAATCAATCCATTTACTCATTTTATTCCTTTCTTTATAACTTGTCGCATCCATACAGGAGCCAACAATAAATCATATTCTATGGTGTCAGTCTCAGGAGTTTCCGAGAACAGTTGTCTAATCCTCGCTTCAACATCCTGAGTGATGTTATGCTCACCAATGCTGCGTAATGCTTGTACCAATTCTGGCATCAAACGTCCGCGGAATGCAAAGTTCTTAGGTGCCCCATGCTTCAGAGTCACTGTTCGATTCCCTAATTTCAATTTTCGCCCAGACCCAGTAGTCAGAAAAATAGTGTTCATGGGTACTTGCGTTGAGAATCCTAAGCGATTAGCGGCTGTGGCTCCAGTAGGAATAATTTTTGCCTTATCTCGTTTAGCAATTTCTTTCACTAATTCGTAAGCCGAAGGATAAAGGATGCCAAAACGTGTCTTACGTGCCTTGACATACACACCTTTGGCTATTCGTGTAATCAATCCTTCTTTCTCAAATATGGCGAGCAACTTTGTGACGTACTCAACATCATACTGGGGAAAAGAAGAAACAAAGAATATTTCGCCGAACTTACTGCGAGTAATCCTTTTTCTAATCTGCTGTACTACTGCATTCTCCATTGATTATATCTATAAATTACGGTCGGAATGATAACAAATATTTCCGACCGCAAAGATACAAAAATTCTTTCATACCACAATACTTTAAGAGTTGAAATTAAGTTTCATTGGCTAATTATAGCGTTTTTCTTGTTGTATAGATGGCATTCCTATATAATTAATGTGTCGCTTTTTACATTAGGGGGCAATATTGCCAGAAAAGACGACTTCAAGAATAAAATGCCATGACTTGATCAATTCATTGCACACTTGTATGCTATTTGTGGTTCAAAAAAGTTAAAAACGTTAAATATTCGTCTTTTCCCCAATCTCTAGAATCTAGGTATCACTTTTCTACCGTTTAAAGTGCAAGTGATTGATATAAAATGATTTGCAAATACACTGGCTTTACATAGAACTATTTTCACATTTTTCGGACGAAAATACTATGTTTTGTGTCAGAGATACGCTATATTTGTATCAAAATTTCTATAAATATGAAACAGCTAAGGATATTGCTGCTTGTTCTCTTGGCGGCGGGTAGTCTGAGCATACAGGCTACTGACAGGAAGAAACTTAATTTCAATGCCGGATGGCGATTGGCAGTCGGTGACGTTACCCAGGCCTCGCAGTCTGATTTTGACGACAGTAGATGGCAGCAGGTGACACTCCCCTATGCCTTCAACGGCGATGAGGCCTTCCGTAAGGATATTGTCGATCTTACAGATACGATCGTGTGGTACCGCAAGACGTTCCAGGTGGAAGTTGTGAACGACAGGAAAGTGTTCATTGAGTTTGAGGGTGTGCGCCAGGGAGCCGACTTCTATCTCAACGGTCAGCACCTGGGCTTCAGTGAGAACGGTGTGATGGCCTGCGGTTTCGACCTTACACCTTATATAAAGAAAGGTGAGAACGTAATCGCTGTGCGGTGCGACAACAGTTGGCAGTACCGTTCACGGGAGTACGACAGTCGTTACCAGTGGAACGACCGTAACTTCAATGCCAACTACGGCGGTATCCCCAAGAATGTGTATCTACATATCACCGGCAAGCTCTACCAGACCCTGCCGCTCTATTCCAACCTGGAAACGACGGGAACATATATCTACGCTACAGATTACGACATCCCTAACCATAAGGCAGTGGTCCACGTAGAGTCACAGGTATGCAATGATGACAGTAAGGCGAGGTCGTTCACCCTCTGTGCGAAAGTGCTCGATGCCGAGAACAACCTGACGGTCACCATCGCAGGAGAGCGTGTTACCCTGCAGCCCAGAGAGACACGCACGGTAAGCATCCAGCAAGAAATGAGCGGACTGCATTTCTGGTCGTGGGGTTACGGTTATCTCTACACTGTGAAGACCTATCTGGCAGAGGATGGTGCCGATGCCAACGCTTCAAGTCTCAACGCCCGCAACGATGAGGTCGTCATCCGTACCGGTTTCCGCAAAACGAAGTTCGGTGAGGGAAAGATATGGCTCAACGACCGTGTACTGATGATGCATGGCTATGCGCAGCGCACCTCTAATGAATGGCCCGGCGTGGGACTCTCCGTGCCGGCATGGCTCAGCGACTACAGTAATGCCCTGATGGTGGAATCGGGAGGAAACCTGGTGCGCTGGATGCACGTAACACCCTGGAAACAGGATATCGAGTCGTGCGACCGTGTGGGACTTATCCAGGCGATGCCAGCCGGTGATGCGGAGAAAGACGTGACAGGGCCGCGCTGGGAGCAGCGTACCGCCCTGATGCGCGATGCCATCATCTATAACCGTAACAACCCCTCCATCCTTTTCTTTGAGTGTGGCAACGAGAGCATCTCACGTGAACACATGATAGAGATGAAGAAGATCCGTGACAAATACGATCCTTGCGGAGGACGCGCCATCGGCAGTCGTGAGATGCTCGACATCAACGAGGCGGAATATGGCGGTGAGATGTTGTATATCAATAAGTCCAATAAGCATCCGATGTGGGCGATGGAATACTGTCGTGACGAGGGACTACGCAAATACTGGGATGAGTACAGCTATCCTTACCATAAGGAAGGCGACGGTCCGCTCTACCGAGGCAACCCTGCCAACGACTATAACCACAACATGGACCAGTTTGCCATTGAGATGGTGCGCCGCTGGTACGACTACTGGCTGGAGCGTCCCGGCACCGGCACCCGTGTATCGTCGGGTGGCGTGAAGATCGTCTTCTCAGATACCAACACCCATCATCGTGGTGAGAGCAATTTCCGCATGAGCGGTGTCACCGATGCCATGCGTATCCCCAAGGATGCCTTCTACGCCCATCAGGTGATGTGGAGCGGCTGGGTGGACGATGAAGTTCCCCGCACCTATATCGTAGGACATTGGAACTATAAGGAGGGAACCGTAAAACCCGTATATGTGGTATCTACCGCAGAGGATGTGGAGCTCTTCCTCAACGGTCGTTCCCTCGGCAAAGGTAAGCAGGACTATCGCTACTTGTTCACCTTTGACAATGTAACCTTCGAACCAGGCACCTTAGAGGCAGTGGCCTCTGATGGCAGTCGTTACAAGGTAGAGACAGTCGGTGAGCCCGACCTTCTGAAGCTCACCGCCATTGAGAATCCCCTCGGTACGAAAGCCGACGGTGCTGACATGGTGCTCTATCAGGTAGAGGTGGTTGACAAGCAAGGACGCCGCTGTCCGCTCGACGACCGTGTGATCCACTTCGAGCTCTGGGGAGAAGGAAAGTGGATAGGTGGTATCGGCACACGTGACAACAAGGCGATGCAGCATCCCGATGTAAATAGGAAAGATGGGCTGCTCGATGCTGCCGCCACAAAGAACATCTCCGACAATTATGTAGGGGCGATGGATGTACCTGTGGACTGTGGTGTCAACCGGGTGCTCGTTCGCAGTACGACAAATGCCGGTGAGATCCATCTGTCGGTATGTGCTGATGGTTTAAAGCCTGCCTACTCACAGATAAACACCCAGAAAGTCACCTCAGAGGAATATCTGCCGCAGTTGGCACTCAAGAGTCGTCTTGACAGGGGCGAGACATCACTGTCACCCTCCTACGCAGAGAAGCGGAGAGGAGTAAGGATCATTTCCGCCAAGGCTGGCTACGATAACGACCATGCCAATAACAGTTGGGATGACAACGAGCTCTCTGAGTGGAAGAACGACGGCAAGCTCTCTACCGCGTGGATTACCTATAAGTTGGAGAAGAAAGCGGTCATCGACGATATCTGCATGAAACTCACCGGATGGCGCCTGCGCAGCTATCCCATAGAGATTTATGCCGGTAAACAACTGATATGGAGCGGAAACACCGAGCGCAGCTTAGGCTATGTGCACCTGAAGCCCGTCAAGGAGGTGAAGACCAACGAGATCAGCATCCGCATGAAGGGTGCCGGCAAGGATAAGGATGCCTTTGGCGGTATCGTAGAGGTGGCAGAGCCGGCAGCCGGTGAACTCGACCTCTTCAAGGCGAAAGGTGGTGGAGACACAAAGAGTGAGCTCCGCATCGTGGAAGTGGAGTTCCTGGAGAAAATCAAGTGATGGGGTATTCCATCACTTGATTTTCTTATATTATAACAACTTAAATCACCTCTATGCCCTGTTCCTCACAGAGTTTCAGACTTAACTCTTTGAGCTTGAACTTCTGTATCTTACCAGAGCCGGTAAGTGGGAACTCATCCACGAAGAACACATACTTAGGTATCTTATAACGGGCTATCTTGCCACGACAGAACTCACGCACATCCTCCCGCTCCATCTTTACCCCATCATAAAGGATAATGAAGGCGCCCACCTCCTCACCGTATTTCTTAGAGGGTACGGCAGCCACCTGAACATCCTTGACGCCGGGCATGTGATAGAGAAACTCCTCTATCTCACGGGGATAGACATTCTCACCACCACGAATGATCATGTCCTTGATGCGTCCGGTGATACGATAGTAGCCTTGTTCGTCCTTTACCCCTAAGTCGCCGGAGTGGAGAAAGCCGTTCTTATCAATCACCTCGGCAGTGGCTTCAGGATTCTTGTAATAGCCTTTCATCACATTGAAACCACGACAGCACATCTCTCCCTGCACACCAACAGGGCATTCCTCACCCGTCTCGGGATCAAGCACCTTCACCTCAACAAAGGGATAGTCGCGTCCTACAGTGGTACAACGTTGTTCGAAGGTATCAGACAGGCAGGTATGTGTCATGCCGGGCGAGGACTCGGTAAGGCCATAGACACTGGTGATCGTCATATACATCTTCTCACTCACCTGCTTCATCAGTTCGATGGGACAGAGACTGCCTGCCATAATTCCAGTACGCAGACAACTCATGTCGAACATGGAAAACATAGGATGGTTAAGCTCAGCGATGAACATTGTCGGTACGCCATAGAGAGCGGTACACCGTTCTCTGTGGACGGAAGCGAGAACAACCAACGGGTCGAACTTCTCCACCATCACCTGAGTACATCCATGGGTGAGACAGTTCATCGTGGCAAGAACCACGCCAAAACAGTGGAAGAGAGGCACACATACACAGAGCTTATCCTTGGCTGTGAATCCCATGGCCTCACCGGTGAAATAGCCGTCGTTGGAAATATTATAATGGGTGAGCATCACCCCTTTGGGGAAACCAGTGGTGCCCGAGGTGTACTGCATATTCACCACATCATGGCAACTGACGTTTTTCTTTACTTCCCTAAGCGTGTCATCATCGATATTCCGTCCTAACAATAGGAGTTCCGCAGTATTGAACATCCCCCGGTATTTCTCCATACCGATATATACCACATTCTTCATGCAGGGAAAACGACTGCTCTGCAGATGACCCCTTTCACACTGACGGAGTTCCGGCAGCATCTTATAAGTCATATCCACATAGTCACACTCCCATGTACCGTCGGTGATACAAAGCGTGTGCATATCGGAGTTCTCACACAGATATTCCAACTCGTTCTGTTTGTAATTAGTGTTCACCGTAACGAGCACGGCACCGATCTTCGCCGTAGCATAAAGAAACGTCAGCCAGTCAGGAACATTAGTAGCCCAGATACCCACGTTAGAACCCTTCTTCACGCCAATGGCTAAGAGTCCTTTCGCTAAATTGTCAACACGCTGATTGAAAGTCTTCCACGTAAAACGCAAGTCGCGGTCAGAATAAACGATATATTCCTTCTCGGGAGTCTTCTCCGCCCAGTATTCAAGCCAATCGCCAAGCGTCCGTTCTGATAATTGTTGTTCCATAAACCCTAATCCTCAAACCTTAAACTATGAACTGTGAACTATGAACTATGAACTATGAACTAAAACGGAATATACACCACAGCCAGGATACGGGCAGACTTACCGACAGCACCATGCACATGATGCTCAACTATAGAGTCATAAAAGATACTGTCTCCCTCTCTCAACAGATACTTCTCCTTACCATAGTCTATTTCCACCTCACCATTCATCACATAGATAAACTCCTCTCCCTCATGGGCAGAGAGCTTGAAGTTCTTCTCCTCACGAGGATGAATATCAATAATGAACGGTTCCATGTGCCGCCCGGCTTTCTGCTTCGCAAGGGCATGATATTCCATGTGCTTACGCGCATCGGCAGTGTCATTGGAGAAACTGATGCTGTTATCAAGACGGTCTTCCGCACGACTGACGACAGGACCTAACTCATCATTATCGTCGAGGAACGTTCCTAACCTGACCCCCAGGGCCCTGGCTATCTTAATCAACGGCCCCAAAGACGGGAGGTATTCATCGTTCTCAATAGACATTATTTGTTCTACAGACAATCCGCTGCGTTCTGCAATCTCCTCCACAGAGAGGTGCTTGTCTTCTCTGATTCCTTTTATTTTCAATCCTACAATGGTTTGCATATGCCTTATCAATAGAAAAGTTATAATTACAAAATTGCCGACAAAGGTATGAAAATATTCGGAATAATAAGCATATTGTTTAAAAAAATATCAAATATAATCCGAAACCGTTATTTTTTGGGGCATTATTCGTAAGCGTATCCGTGATTATTAAAGACGCCAGACCCAAACAGCATGCCAGCATCCAACCTATAGCATTGGTTTAAGTAGTGGGAGATTTTATAGAACTAAATGATTTTGAGAAAATTACATGGTATCAGATAGCCGATGGCGTAGAATGCAGCTGATGGCGTAGATGATAATTGAAAGGTGGTCACAAAAAGTTATCATAAGAAAAACGCCTTGATATGATTATTGAACTTGCAGTAGCGTTTTGCCGTGAGCACTTGGATGAAGAGTGCGCTAGCTGTGTACAAAACTAGTGCAGAAGTTGGAACGCAAGCGTTCCTGCCCACGCAATCAGGAAGGGTGGAGATTTGGGCTGCTGCTTCGGTATATACCATCTGCAGCATCAACTTCATGTTCAGCAAACTTGCAGATGTGGGGAAAATGTGGGGAATTTGAGAAAAGAAAAATCGCTAAACCTCTTGTTTGTAAAGGCTTAGCGATTACTTCCGAGTTGAACTC
>FLNV01001637.1_pt1 | contig 24275 bp, 16 predicted proteins | sample 1140351 | NCBI WGS metagenome assembly FLNV01 (sample SAMEA3878207, study PRJEB12797) | bioreactor metagenome | biome: Moose rumen | place: Sweden | collected 2011-10
ATGGCCACAACAGGATTAAACGAAAACGAATTGAAAGCACTATAAACCAATAAAATACAAACAGAACGATGTAGAAAATAGAACATTGACATAAACAGAGCTGACGCTCTTATTCTCCTTCCTTGAAATCTGGAAAATTTCTTACCGAGAATAAGTTTTGCGGATAGTTCTCGCCCAAGGGCGAGGATTGATCCTGCTTATTTGGTAAAAGGTGTTTTCCAGAGCCTAAGGAAGAAATAAGCATTCAAAGGACAATTCCGCCCTGTTTCGTTTCTTGGAGTTTCCTTTCGGCTTGATGAGGATGAGCGTTTCAGACACAGCGGCTGAAAACTTAACCTAATTATCAAACAATAAACGAACTAAGAAAGGAAAAAAGATGAAAAAAATGTTTATCATTGCATTGATGCTATTTTGCGGAATAGCAAACGCTCAGAACTATCTCAGTATGAATATCACCGAGATACAAGAGCAGCAACTCTTTGAATTCTGTGTGAATGATTACGATAGCATTGTCTTCACTAAGGAAATTAATTGCAATAACCAAGTTATTTGGGGTGTTAGAGATTGGGCCTCTCAGCAGGTCATTCAACAATCTTACAATGAATTGGTTTTAATACCTAATTCCGCAACACATCTTGAAGTTGTTTACCATGGAGGATGTGACATCTATCACAGAGAGTGTCATGTTATCTTTCATGATTTCAACATCAACGAACCATGGTCACAAGACTATGTTTGGAAACGTACAGGCACAAGTACTACACTCAGCGCAACTTGGGGCGAAAACTTGTTTTACCAATGGTCCACTGGAGAAACGTATCGAAACATCACCGTCACCGACCCCGGCACTTACTGGGTTCGTATCTACAACGACTGCGGCGAACTCTATGACACCATCCAAGTCCGCGACAACGTGGAAATCGACTTGGCCACCTGCGACCTTGTGACAAACCTCAACCTCGTCACTTGGCCAACAACGCCCGCCCAAGCCGAGTACGTCAGCGAAGTTGAAGTGAAGCGCGACGGTCTCGTGGTCGGCACCGCACCTTACAGGGACGGTTACTTCTTAGACAACATCGGAAGCGGCTCCGCCTCGCGAACCTACACCGTCACGGCCATCGCCACCGACGGCACGCCCTGCCCCATCGTGAGTTATCCCAAAGAGACCATCCACATGGCCTACCTCACCGGCATCAACAACACCATCGAGGTCAACTGGAACGTCCCCACGGGCTACGACCTTCTCGGCTACAACATCTGCGAATGGAACCCCGAAGGCGACCTTTCCGTGATAGACTACGTCGGCACCACCGTGACGAGCTACACCTGCCAAGAGAGCCAGTTCGACAACGGCTACATCGTCGTCCAAGGCGTGGAAGCCGGCAAGGACGGCGAGACGCGCCTCCTCTCCAACCGCAGCTACGACTTAGTGGGCCTCGGCGAACAACACACGCCGGCCTTCAAGGTCTATCCGAACCCGACAAGCGGCTTCTTCACCGTGGAAGGCACGGGCACGCTGACTGTCATGGACACCCTTGGGCAGATTGTCATCACCCGCGAAATCACCGGCAAGGAAAGCGTCGAGTTGCCGCGTGGGATGTGGTTTGTGAAGTTGGGCGAAACGACACGGAAAATCGTGGTGGATTGATTATTCTCACGCAGAAATCGCTGAATTATATGAAGCGCGAAGCGAGGCCAAGATAGTGCCCGATAGGTTTCTGCGTATTCAGCGTGAGAGAAATTCACGTCAGGCAGGTTCTGCGTATTCAGCGAATTCTGCGTGAAACAAAACCAAATCCTCTTGCTGAAATCATACAGCAGGAGGATTTTTGTTGCCCCACAAATGCAATAAATTTATTAAATAGGAGTTATCAACCCAAATAACCACTATTTTTGCACACTTTTTGACGGGCCATCAAAGTCCTGAAAGGACGACCCGATGTCAACGGGCGATTTCAATCCCCGCCAATAGAGCAAGTCTCAAGCCAAGCCCCGTAGGGGCGACAGCCAATAAGCAGGTGACGTAAGTCCCTGCGCAATAACGACAAAACAACAAAAACAAACATAAAATGATCGAAACTGACATTCGTGAACTGAACGAAAAAATCCAAAGGGAGAGCCAATTCCTCGACCTCATCAACCTCGAAATGAACAAGGTCATCGTGGGACAGAAACACATGACCGAACGCCTACTTATCGGCCTCTTGGCCAACGGACACATCCTGCTCGAAGGCGTGCCGGGATTGGCCAAGACCTTGGCCATCAAGTCGATGGCCAGCGCCATCGATGCCGACTTCGCCCGCATCCAATTCACCCCCGACCTGCTGCCCGCCGACCTCATCGGCACGCTGATCTACAGCCAGAAGAACGAGGAGTTTGTGGTGCGTCGCGGTCCCGTGTTCGCCAATTTCGTCCTCGCCGACGAAATCAACCGCTCGCCCGCCAAGGTGCAGAGTGCCCTGCTCGAAGCCATGCAGGAGCATCAGGTGACCATCGGCGAGGAGACGTTCCAGCTGCCCGACCCGTTCTTGGTCATGGCCACGCAAAACCCCATCGAGCAGGAAGGCACCTATCCGCTGCCCGAAGCCCAAGTGGACCGTTTCATGCTGAAGGTGGTCATCAACTACCCCAAGAAAGAGGAGGAGAAACTGATTCTGCGTCAGCAGATTGCAAGCACTGGAGCCAAAATCAACGCCGTTGTGAGGCCCGCCGACATCATCCGCGCCCGCGAGGTATGCCGCGAGATTTACCTTGACGAGAAGATCGAGAACTACATCACCGACATCGTCTTCGCCTCGCGCTATCCGTCGGACTACAAGCTGAAGAAGTTCGCCAACATGATCAGCTACGGCGGCTCGCCTCGTGCCACCATCAACTTGGCGTTGGCGGCCAAGGCCTACGCCTTCATCAAGCACCGTGGCTACGTCATCCCCGAAGACATCCGCGCCGTGGCTCCCGATGTGCTGCGTCATCGTATCGGCTTGACCTACGAGGCTGAGGCGGAGAACATCACCACCGAAGAAATTATCAACGAGATTTTGAATACTGTTGAAGTCCCGTAGGGACGACGGATATTAGGCAGGCGATGGAATGAAATGGAATCCTTGCCAAATGTAAAAATCCGATTATCAATGGTTTAAATATGGAATCAACAGAAATATTCAAAAAGGTTAGAAAAATCGAAATCAAGACGCGGGGCCTATCGAACCACATCTTCTCGGGGCAGTACCACAGCGCCTTCAAGGGGCGTGGCATGACCTTCAGCGAGGTGCGCGAGTACGAGTATGGCGACGACATCCGCAACATCGACTGGAACGTCACTGCCCGTTTCAACCGGCCTTTCGTCAAGATTTTCGAGGAAGAACGCGAGATGACCGTGATGCTGCTCATCGACGTGTCGGGTTCCAACGACTTCGGCTCGCAAACGCAGTCGAAGCGCGACCTGACTGCCGAATTGGCAGCGGTCTTGGCGTTTTCTGCCATCCAGAACAACGACAAGGTGGGCGTCATCTTCTTCAGCAGCAAGGTCGAGAAGTTTATCCCGCCCAAGAAAGGCAGTTCGCACATCCTTCGCATCATCCGCGAAATCGTTGACTTCGAGCCTGTTGAGCGCGGCACCGACATTGGCGAGGGCTTGCGTTTCCTGACTTCGGCCATCAAGCGGCGCACCACGGCCTTCCTCATCTCCGACTTCATGACGGACAGCAGTTTCGAGAAGGAGATGCAGATTGCCGCCAACAAGCACGACCTCGTCGCGCTGCGCATCACCGACCGCCGCGAGATGGACATCCCCAAGGTGGGCTTGGTGAAGTTCCGCGACTCGGAATCGGGCAAGGAACGTTGGGTTGACACCTCAAGTCGCGCCTGGCATGACGCCTATCAGCAGATGATTCACTACAAATCGGCGGAACTGAACCGTGAGTTCACCAAACACGGCATCGACAACGCGCTGATTTACACCGATGAAGACTATGTGAAGCCCATGATGCAACTCTTCAAGAAAAGGGAGGCGAGAAGATGAAAAGATATGTTTTGTTTGTGCTGGCAATGTTCGCTTTTGCCTTTGGCCTCAATGCCCAAAACGTGGAGGTGGAAGGCAAGGTGGAAAGCCAAGACGTGCAAGTCGGCAAGCCTTTTACGCTCGATTTGAGCCTCAAGGTGCCTTACGGCTGGTTCGTGGAATGGAACGATTTCAAGGAAGAGGCCCTTTCCGAGCAAATCGACATTCTGAAACGGGGCAACGTGGAGCGCACCGCCGATGCGGATAGCAATGTTATTGTGCATCAACAGCTTACCTTGATGACTTTCGACACGGGACAAATCCAGTTGCCCGCTGTCGGCCTGACTTACGCCCGCTCGTTCGACGACCCGATGCGCCAGCAAGCCTTTACGGAACCCATTGATTTATATGCAACTACGATCGTCGTTGACACCTTGCAGCCCTACAAGCCCATCGTGGAGCCGATGGCCGCGCCTATCCAGATGAAGGAGGTCTTCCCGTGGATCTTGGCGGTCTTGCTCCTCGTGTTGGTCGGCTTGGGCGTTTGGTTCATCGTGAAACGCCGCAAGGTGCGCGTCGATGAAAACGGCAACGTCGTCAAGGGGCCTGTCATCCCGCCTTACGACAAGGCCGTGGGCGACTTGGAGAACCTGAAGCAGCAGAAGCTGTGGCAGAGCGGCAAGGTGAAGGAGTATTTCTCCTCGCTCACCGACATCGCCCGCGAGTACATCGAAGGGCAGTTTGGCGTGAATGCCGTCGAGATGACCACCGACGACATTTTGGAGGAAATCCGTCCATTGCGTTTCCCGAAGGAAACCTACGACAAACTGAAAGAAACGATGGAAGTCGCTGATTTGGTGAAGTTTGCCAAATACTCGGCTTCCAATTTGGAAAGCGACACGGCCATGAGCGACATGACTGATTTCGTCAACGAGAGCTATGCGCATTATCAAAAGACATTGTCGCCATCTGCGTCCTCGCAGATGGAAAGTGCTGACTGCGTCTCGCAGTCAGCAACAGTGAAGGAGGAGGTGAAAGATGCTTGAAAACATTGAATTTGCGAATCCCAAGTTGCTGTGGCTCTTGCTGTTGGTGCCTTTGGCCATCGCATGGTATGTGTTGCGCCACAAGAAGCAGGAGGCTTCGGTGAGTTTCTCCGACACGAGCGGCTTCGTCAAGTTGCCGAAGAGTTGGAGGGCTTATATGCGTCATTTGCTTTTCGCCTTGAAGATGGCGGCTTTGGCCTTGCTTATCGTGGCTTTGGCTCGACCGCAAAGCTCATCGACCAACACGACCTCCAACATCGAAGGCATTGACATCGTGATGGCGATGGACGTTTCCGGCTCCATGTTGGCCCGCGACCTCAAGCCCGACCGCCTCACCGCCGCCAAGAACGTGGCTTCCGATTTCGTGAAAGACCGCCCCGGCGACCGCATGGGCTTGGTCATCTTCTCTGGCGAGTCGTTCACGCAGGTGCCGCTGACCACCGACCACGGCGTGATGCTCAACATGCTCGCCGAGATGAAAAACGGACTCATCGACGACGGCACCGCCATCGGCGACGGCTTGGCCACGGCCATCAGCCGACTCAAGGACAGCGAAGCCATCTCCAAGGTCGTCATCCTGCTCACCGATGGTCTCAACAACGCCGGTTCCGTCGATCCTTACACGGCGGGCGAAATGGCCAAACTCTATGGCATCCGCGTCTATACCATCGGCGTAGGAAGCTATGGCACAGCACCTTATCCCGTGCAGACACCGTTTGGCACCCAAATCCAACAGATGAAGGTTGAAATCGACGAGAAGCTGTTGGCTTCCATCGCGGGAATGACGGGCGGAAAGTATTTCCGCGCCACTTCCAACCAGAAGTTGGACGAGGTGTATCAGGAAATCGACAAGTTGGAACGCTCCAAGATCGAGGTGACGGAGTTTCGCCGCCTCCACGAGGAGTTCTACCCCCTCGCGGCTTGGGCTTTGGCCTTGCTGCTGCTTGAGTTTTTGTTGCGTAAAACCGTTTTCAGAACCTTAACTGATTGAAGCTATGGAAAACGTATTGCGATTTGAACACCCAGAATACCTTTACGGACTGATAATCATACCGTTATTGGTCATCATCTATATTTTGTTCCGCATTGGGCAACGGAAGCGTTTCGAGCGTTTCGCCCAAATCGGGATGCGCGACCAATTGGCGCCGAGCTATTCAAACCGTCGCGCCAACTTCAAGTTCGTCGTCTTCCTGCTCATGGTCTCCTGCATCATCTTGGCTTTGGCCAACTTACAGAGTGGCAGCAAGATGGAAGAGGTGAAACGCGAAGGCATCGACCTCTATTTGGCCGTCGACGTGTCCAATTCGATGAATGCCGAAGACATCGTCCCAAGCCGTCTCGAACGCTCGAAGCAAGCCATCAACAAGCTCATCAGCGACATGCGCGGCGACCGTATCGGTGTCATCGTCTTTGCCGACAAAGCCTTTGTGCAACTGCCCATCACCACCGACTATTCGGCGGCTCGGATGTTCCTTTCGACCATCAACACGAGTCTTGTGGCCTCGCAAGGCACGGCCATCGCCGAAGCCATCAATCTGGCGCTCAAGTCGTTCCCCGACGAAACGCACAGCCGCGCCATCGTCATCATTTCCGACGGCGAGGACCACGAGAACGACGCGGCGGTGAAGGCGGCGCAAGAGGCGGCCAAGCAAGGCGTCCATATTTATACCATCGGCATGGGCCTCGCCGACGGCGCCCCAATTCCAGAATACAACCAATACGGCCATCAGGTTGGCTACCGCAAGGACCGCAACGGCAACACCATCATCACCCGCCTCGACGAGCAGATGCTGCAAAAGATTGCCTCGGCGGGCAACGGCATCTACGTCCGCGCCAGCAACTCCAACGTGGGTCTGGGGAAGATCTACGACGACATCAACAAGCTCGACAAGACCGAAATCGACGCCAAGGTCTTCACCGACTACGAGGACCAGTTCCAGTGGTTCGTGGCCGCCGCCATCGTCCTTCTGCTCATCGAGATTTTCGTTTCGTCGGGCAAGAAAGGGTGGGAGAGAAAGTTTAACATTTTTGAGAAGAAAGATGAAGAAGCTCGTTAAATATCTGTCAATCATTGTTTTCCTTGCGTCGGCCTTGACGGTTTCGGCACAAAGCGACGAGAAGGCTATCCGCAAGGGCAACCGCTACTATAAGAGCGGCAATTACGAACAAGCCATCGAGAGCTATCGTAAAGCCTTGGAAATCAGGCCGAACAACGCCAAAGCGCAGTTCAACCTCGGCGACGTGTATTATGCCAAGCAGTCGTACGACACGGCATACGCTGAGTTCCAGAAGGCCTTGGAGATGTCGCCCGACGCCAAGTTGAAGTCGAACGCGGTATTCAACATGGGCAATTGCCTGTTGGCGCAGGAAAGGTTCTACGACGCCTTCAATATATACAAGGTGTCGCTGAAACTGAATCCTGAGAACGAGAACGCGCTTTACAACCTCGAATATTGCCGCGCCCACCTCGTCAAGAGCGAGATTTGGGTGGCACAGCCGCAAAACGGCTTGGTGGAGTCGAGCGAGGCGATGGCTTTCAACGGGCAGCGCGTCACGCTTTCGGCACAGCCTGACGAGGATTACGCCTTGTCGGAGTATGTCGTGACGAAGCTCGACAACATGGAGGTGAAGGTCGATGTGAGCGGCAGCAGCTTCATCATGCCCAAGTTCGACGTGATGGTGACGGCGGTGTTCAAGCCGTCGCACAAGATTGAAATCGACAAGAACATCAAGAACGGCACGGTGCAGGCCGACCGCCAAAAGGCCATCGAGGGACAGCAAGTCAAACTTGAGGCCCACGGCGAGGATGACTTCGTGCTCGACAAGTTAACGGTGTATCGTACAGGCAACCGCAACGACACGGTGCCGGTCAACAAAGGTGTCTTCCAGATGCCCAACTTCGACGTGACGGTGACGGCCTCGTTCCGTACGGCGTTGAAAGTCAGCATCGACAGCGTCGCTAACGGCACGATTTCCGTGACAGATAGTTTGGTGAAGCCGGGCGACAACATCGCCGTCATCGTGAAGCCCGACAAAGGCTTCCAACTCGGCGACCTGCGCGTGGTCAGCAACCGCGACGCCACCGAGTCGGCTCCCGTCGGCAACGACAACATGTTCCAAATGCTCGACAGCGACGTGACGGTGAAAGCCAACTTCGTGGAAGCCACCGACTATTACAAGGTGAACGCCGACACAACGCTGAAAGGCGGTCACGTCCTCCTCGACCAAACCGAGGCCACACGCCGTGAGACGGTGAAACTCGACAACGCACCCGAGCTGGGCTACCAGTTCAAGGAATATGTCATCCATCAGGTGGGCGACACCGCCGTCAAGGTGCAACCATTGGGCAACTTCTTCACCATGCCCGACTTCGACGTGGAAGTGTCGGCGGTATTCGAGAAGAGCGAAGGTCAGGACCAGCAGCAACAGCAGCAGCAGGACCAAGACCAACAACAAGACCAGCAAGACCAACAAGAGCAGCAACAACAGCAAGACCAGCAAGGTCAAGACCAACAGCAGCAGCAACAGCAACAGAACCAGCAGATGTCGAAGGAAGACGCGCAGCGTATGTTGGATGCCCTTGAAAACCAAGAGAAAAAGACCATGGAAAAGGTCAACGAACAGAAAGTCAGGCAACAACCCAAGAAGAAGAGCGATAAGGACTGGTAGTTTGAAGTTTAGAGTTTAGAGTTGAGAGTTGAGAGTTTAGTCCCGTAGGGACGACAGATTTTAGGCAGGCGGTGAAGCGCAGCGGAACCCCTGCAATAAAAGCGACAAATTATGTATTTTTGCATCGTAAAAATTTGAATAAATGAAGAGGATATTCAGCGTATTGTTATTGATGGCATTTGTCATTCCCATCGCAACATGGGCGCAAGACGACCCCAAACTGACGGTTTCCGCCAAGAAGCAGGTCGTGGTGGGCGAGCGTTTCCAAGTGGTGTTTGAGGCCAACGCCGAAGGCAAGAACTTCCAAGCGCCATCGTTTGAAGGTCTCACCGTAGTGGGCGGCCCCTTCACCTCGACGAGTTCGAGCTTCTCGATGGTCAACGGCTCGATGTCGCATACGGTCAAGTGTACCTACACCTTCGCCTTGCAAGCCTATCAGGAAGGTACGTTCCATGTGGGTCCGGCCTCGCTGACGGTCAAGGGCAACAAGGTCAGCAGCGAGCCTTTCGACATCAAGGTCTTGCCCGACGACGGTAGCCATGCCGCGCCATCGGGTGGGGGAGGAAGCACCAACCAAGGCCAATCGCAGCAAAACACCAACGACCCGCAAGTAAGTGGCAAAGACTTGTTTATCAGGGTTATACCGTCAAAGAAGTCGGTTTATGTCGGCGAGCAGGTGGTGCTGACCTACAAACTCTACACCAAGGTGCCGGTGTCGTCGCTCTCAGTCGAGAAGATGCCGTCATACGCGGGCTTCTGGACCAAGGACATCTCCGACAACAGCGGCGGCTCGTTGCGCCAGTCTTCAGAATATGTTAACGGCATTGAATACACGACAGCCGAGATTCAGAAGATGGTCGTCGTGCCACAGCGTAGCGGCAAGCACAGCCTCGACCCGATGACCATCGAATGCATCGCGCAGGTCCGCACGGAAAGCAACCGCCGGCCAAGCAACGACCCGTTTGACGTTTTCTTCAACGACCCGTTCTTCAACCGCAACATTACCAATGTGAAGAAAGAACTGTCGACGCAGGCCTTCGATTTGGAGGTGAAGCCGCTTCCCGACAACGGCAAGCCCGCCTCGTTTGCGGGCGCCGTGGGCAACTACACTTTCAAGTCGGACATCGACAAGACGGAACTGAGCACCAACGAGGCCGTCACCATCACCTTGACGGTTTCGGGCACGGGCAACGTGGAGCTGCTGCAACTGCCCGAGCCGGTGTTCCCGCCCGACTTCGAGGTCTACGACCCGAAAGTCACGGTTTCGACCAACGTCACCTCGCAGGGACTTAGCGGGACGAAAAAGGCTGAATATCTTGTGATTCCGCGTCGTGCAGGTTCATTTGTCGTGCAGCCGGTGGAGTTCGCCTATTTCAATCCCGCCGACGGCACCTACCACATCGAGCAATCGCCCGCCTACGAAATCAGCGTGGCGAAGGGCAAGGGCGACGACGGCGGCAGCGGCATCTATGCCTCCAACCAAGAGGACATCCAGTATCTTGGCAGCGACATCCGCCACATCATGACGGGCGACACCAAGCTGAAACCCACGCATGCCACCTTCTTCGCTTCGGCGGCCTACTTTGTGATTCTTCTTGCCATCTTGCTGGTATTCATCGTTTTGCTCTTTGTGTTGAAGAAACGCGAGCAGCTGACGCAAGACACCGCCGCCAACCGCAACCGCAAGGCCGACAAGGTGGCGCGTGGCCGCCTGAAGAACGCCTACCAGCACCTGAAAGCCAAGGATCAGGACAAGTTTTATGTCGAGATGTCGCAGGCCTTGTGGGGTTACATCGCCGACAAGACGGGCATCGAACGCTCCAAGCTCTCGATGGATACCGTGAGCGAAGCCATGAAGGAACGCCATGTGCCCGACGAACTGACCCAACAATTTGTCGACACGCTCAACAGCTGTGAGTTTGCCCGCTTCGCCCCCGGTAGCGCGGAAGAGAAGATGGACGACCTCTACCAAAAGGGCATCGACGTGATCTCGAAAGCCGAAAAAGTCTTGTAATGAATGAAAGGGAAACAAAGATGAAACGATACACCTTATTAATATTAATGTCGCTCTTCGCCGTGTTAGGCGTGTCCCAAGAAAGTGGCGACGCATGGTTTGAACAGGCCAACGCGGCCTACAACGCGGGCAACTACGACTCGGCGATGGCCTTGTACGGCAAAATCGTCGACATGGACATGGAATCGGTGCCGCTCTATTTCAACATGGGCAATGCCTGCTACAAGAAACACGACTATCCGATGGCCATCTATTATTACGAGAAAGCCCTGAAACTCGACCCCTCGAATGAGGAGGTGCAGGCCAACCTCGCCATTGCCAACCTCGCCATCGTCGACAAGATTGAGCCTGTGCCGCAGTCGTTCATCGTCAAGGGATGGCGTGGGCTGAGGAGCAGTCTGTCGGGCGACCAATGGGCTTGGTGCTCGGTGGCGTTGTTTGCCCTGCTGCTCGTTTCGGTGTTTCTTTTCGTGCGTTCGCGCCGTGTGGGATTGCGGAAGTTGGGCTTCTTCACGGGCATCGTCTTCGTGCTGGCATTGACCCTCTCGGTGGTCTTCGCCGCGCAGCTGAAACAGGCGTCGGAGCGGCAGGACCAAGCCATCGTGACGACCCCTACGGTGACGGTGAAAAGCTCGCCGAGCGATGCCAGCGTCGACCTCTTCGTGCTGCACGAAGGCACCAAGGTCGACATCATTGAGACGACTTCCGAAGGCTGGAGCAAAATCAGGATTGCCAGCGGCAGTGTGGGCTGGCTGACGACGGATTCCATGCTTCCTTTTTGACGTTTTCCGACCTCGAAAAAGGGCAAAATGAGAAAAATTTTGATTTTTTTTTCGACAATTTGCAATTCCTTCGAGAGAATGTCCTATATTTGCAGACCATAATTAAAGTGAAAAAGTGTCAAAACACATGTAAAATAGAGGATTAATTAAAATTTCGTGATATGAAAAAGAGATTTTTACCTTTCAGTTTACTTCTGGTAACCATGATCTTAGGTCAGTCGGTTATCGCTGACCAAGGTGGGCACTATGTGCCGCGCACGCAACCCACAATGAATGCGGAGAGCTTTATGGGCAGTCTTCGCGCCAACCAAAAGACGGGCTTGATTGACCCGGCCGACATGTTCAAGGCCATGCAAGCCCCGGCAACGAAAAACGCTGCCAACGACCCGCTGTATTGGATCAGCATGGGTCCCGACAACATGGGTGGTAAGACCACTTCCGTCGTCTACGACAACACCCCGAACCCCTATGGCAACCCCAACGGCGTAGCCTACATCGGCTCGATGGGCGGTGGCGTCTACAAGACCTACAACCACGGCGTCACCTGGCACCAAGTGGGTGGCCTCGACCTAATGGTCAGCTGCATGGCTCAGGATGCCGACGGCATCATCTATGTCGGTACGGGTGAAGGCAACAGCGCCGCTACCTACAACGGCCTCAGCCAACAGAGCTATTCCAACAGCTTCATCGGCACCGGACTCTACACTATCGATGCGAGAAACAACGACGCCATGACCCAAGTGGTGGCCCCCACCGCCGACGAATGGCTCTTCATCAACGACCTCGCCGTGTATGGCAATACCGTGTTGGCCGCCACCAACGAAGGCCTGAGGTATTCCACCGACAAGGGCCAGACCTGGCAAATGGCCATCGAAGGCCAAGCCGACGAGGTGAAGGCCGTCACAACCGCCGAAAACGGTAAGGTCATCGTGGCCTCAGTGGGTGGCCAGATCTTTATCGGCACCTCTATCGACAACATGGTTTGCCACTCGTCTACGGGTAGCACCATGCAGGGCGACACACTGCTGCCCAAGGCCGCCGGCCTGCTCGATATCGCCATCGCTCCCGCCAATCCCAATGTCATCTATGCCGCTTGCATCGGTACCGATGGCAACCACTCCGGCATCTATGTCTCGGAGAACAAGGGTGAGAACTGGAGCGTGGCCCTGCCTTCGGTGACGACCTCGCAAGGTCACACCGTGTATGGCGCCTACGGACTCCACAACCACGGCCTCGTGGTCGACCCCGATGACGAGGGTACCGTTTATGTCCTCGGCCTTTATCTGTGGTCGCTGCAAAAGCCCGAAAACAACACAGGCTTCTACATTGCCGAACAACTCACATCACTCTCCTATTACTATTTGTCGTCGTACCTCCATATCGGCCTTCACACCATGGTCTTCAACCCCAACAACAGCGACGAATGCTATGTGGGTACCGACGGTGGCATCTACAAAGGCACTGGCAGGTTCTCCTTCGAGGGCGGCAACAGAAACTATGTCACCACCCGCATGTTCAATGTGGCCTTCGCTGGCAAGGACACCCGCATCTTAGCCGCCGGCCTCGACCATGGCACGGTGCTGATTGAAGGCGACGAGAACGCTGTCAGCCCCTGCTCGGGCCTTTGGATTAATCCTACGGGCTACAACATGGGCCTCTACGACGAGTCGGCACAAGCCGGTCCTTGCGCCATCTCTACGATCAACCCCAACACGATCTTCGTCACCTACAAGGCTGGTGGCTTGCAACGTTCCGAAACGGCTGGTGAAGACTGGGTGTCGACCAACTTCCTCTCCGGCATCTCCATCAGCACGTCTTCATACCGCATGCCTATCCTGCTGTATGAAAACTACAACGACGACCTCAACCCTGAAACCTCTTGGATCTACAACCTGACGGGCGAGGATATTCCCGCCGGCACCACCGTGCAGGCCATGAGCAACTGCAACTATCCTTTCGACTACACGCTCACCGCTACCCTCGCCAACAACGACTCCATCGAGGTGCATGACCCGATTTCAGCCAAGATGTTCGTGAGCTTCACCGATGCCTTCTATGTCACCCGCACGCCTCTCGACTTCACTGTCGAAGCCGCTTGGTTCAAGGTGGCTGACAAGGCCCACACCGGTTTCACGGGCGAGCCTCTGAGCATGGCCGTCAGTGCCGATGGCGACAATGTGTTTGTCGGAATGAAGAGCGGTCGTTTCTTCCGCGTCTCTAACCTGAACACCGTGCTCGACTCCCTGTCGGGCACCATCACCGATACGGTCAACTTCTTTGTGACCACCACCGAAATCACCCTGCCCGTCAGCGGCCAGTGCGTGACTTCCGTGTCCGTCGACCCGAGAGACGCCAACAAGGTCATCGTCACCTGCGGTAACTACGGCAACACCGACTATGTGTTCTATTCCACCAACGCTTTGGCCGCCGAGCCTACCTTCGTCTCGAAGCAAGGCAACCTGCCCGCCATGCCGGTCTATTCTTCCTTGATTGAAATGGAAACGGGCGACGTCATCCTCGGTACCGAGCGCGGTATCTACAGGACGAAGAACATCGCCAACCCCACCTGGTCTGCCGATAACTCACAGATGGGCGAAGTGCCGGTCATGGAGCTGAAACAACAACTCCTCTTCCACGAGGACGAGCAAACCATCAACATCACGGATGAAGGTGTTTTCATCACCGAATATCCTGGCATCTACAACACGGGCATCATCTATGCCGCCACCTACGGCAGAGGCGTGTTCCGCTGCGAGAACTACAAGAGAGACTTCACCGCCGTTCCCGACAACGACGATGTCGTGACGGTCACGGTCGACCTGTATCCGAACCCCGTCCAAGGCCAAGCCACTTTGAGCTTCGACCTCAAGGAGAGCGTCAACGTCAGCTATCAGGTGTTCGACATGATGGGTCGCATGGTGATGGACAAGAACTTGGGTCGCATGGCTGAAGGCTCGCACCATGTCACCGTCAACGTCGAGAACCTCAGCACGGGTTCCTACATCTTGCGCCTCAATCAGGGTGCTGGCAACGAGTGCGTGAAGTTCTTGGTGTACTAATCCTCGAAAACTTCAAAAACAGGAAAGGCAGTCTTTAAGGATTGCCTTTCTTTTTGTATCTTTGCGGTATCATTATGGCATTATGAACAGCAAGAGAATCAATAAAGTCCTGATTGCCAACAGGGGAGAGATAGCGGTGCGCGTCATCAAGACCTTGCACAAGCTACATATCGCTTCAGTGGCGGTCTTTGCCGACGACGATGCCAACGCCTTGCACCGTCGCATGGCCGACGAGGCCTATCCTTTGGGCAACGGCACGCTGAAGGACACCTATCTCAACGTCAAGAAAATCATCGACGCGGCCTTGGATGCCGGTGCCGATGCCATCCATCCCGGCTTCGGCTTCCTCTCAGAGAGTCCCGAGCTGGCCGAGGCCTGCGAAGCCAACAACCTGATATTCATCGGTCCCGATGCCAAGTCGATGCGACTGATGGGCAATAAGGTCGAGGCACGCAAAATCGCCATCAAGCATGGCATCCCCGTCACGTTTGGCATGATGGGCAGCCATGACGAAATCCTCGCTGGTGCCGACAGCCTGCCTTATCCCGTTCTCATCAAGGCGGCGGCAGGCGGAGGCGGCAAGGGCATGCACATCGTTTGGCAAAAAGAAGACCTCAAAAACGAACTGGAACGTGCCTCACGCGAAGCGGAGAAGTATTTCGGCGACGGCACGGTGTTCGTCGAGCAATACATCGAGCAGCCGCGCCATATCGAAGTGCAGGTTCTGGCGGACCATTTCGGCAACGTCATCCATCTTCACGAGCGCGAGTGCACCATACAACGCCGCTACCAAAAAATCATCGAGGAGTCGCCCTCGCCCACTTTGACGGACGAGAAACGGCAACAGCTTTGCGAAACGGCGGTCAAACTATGTAAAGCCATCGGCTACCGCAACGCGGGTACGGTGGAGTTTATCGTCGACAACGACATGAACTTCTATTTCTTGGAGATGAACACGCGCATTCAGGTGGAGCATCCCGTCACCGAGATGCGCACGGGCATCGACATAGTGGAGGAGCAGATCCGCATCGCGAGAGGGAAGGCGATGGGCTGGACGCAAGAGAACATTCAACCCCAAGGTCATGCCATCGAGTTGCGCATCTATGCCGAAGACCCCGAAAACGGCTTCCTGCCCACGCCCGGTAAGGTGACAGCCTACCACGAGCCACAGGTGCGCGGCACTCGTGTCGACAGCAGCATCGACGGGCCTTGCACCATCTCCGAAGCCTACGACCCGATGATCGCCAAGTTGGTTTGTCATGGCAAAGACCGTCAGGTCGCCTTGGAGACCGCTCGCCAAGCCTTGAAGCAGTTTATCATCCAAGGCCTGACCACCAACAAGGCCTATCTCTGGGAAGTGATTAAGAATGAAGACTTTATCGGCAACAACATCGATACTGCTTTCTGCGTCACCCATCAGGAGGCCTTGCTGAATGCCCTGAAAGAGAGTCGCAACAGTCAGAACGTCAACGATATAGTGGCCGCTTTCCTGATGTTCGATTTCTGCAAGAGGCAGGTGGAACAACGGACGGAGAACGTGTGGGAGGAGATTGGCTATTGGCGTTACAGGATGCAGCTGACGGTGGATGTGGAAGGACAAAAAGTCCCGGTCGACATTTTCGCAGCCGAGGCGGGAAGAATAGAGGGGACGATAGGGGAAACGCCTTTCGTGGTCGAGTTCCTCCAATACGACAAAAAACAGCTGAAACTCATGCTCAACGGTCGCACCGAGACGGTCTATTGCTCCGTCAACGACGAGCAGAAGACCATCGTCAACTTCCACGGGCTCAACTTCACCTGCCATCGCACCGACCAGCTGAACGATGCTTTTGACTACGCCTGCAAGGAAACGGTGAACGACAAGTCGCGCTTGGTGTCGCCCATGCCGGGCAAGGTGGTGAAAATCAACGTCAAGGAAGGCGACGAGGTGAAGGAAGGCACGGTGATGATTGTCGTGGAAGCCATGAAAATGGAGAACAACATCGTGGCCACTGGCAAGGCCAAGGTGAAGAAGATCCTCGTCGCCGAAGGCCAGATGGTGGACAATAAAATGCAGTTAATCGAGTTGGAATAATTTGAAACGGCCCTTCGGCAGGCTCAAGGACCTAAGGTCGTTGAGCTTGTCGAAACGCAGACGATTTAATAGCAACCAATATGAATTTCGACCTCACAAACGAACAAGAAGCCCTCCGCCAACGTGTGCGCGACTTCGCCGAACAGGAAGTGAAACCCGTGGCCCGCGAGAACGATGAAGACCAGCATTTCGACGTCGGCCTAACGCTCAAGATGGCTGAACTCGGACTCTTGGGCATGACCGTCCCGAAGGAATACGGCGGCCAAGGGCTTGACAACCTGAGTTATATCATCGCCGTGGAGGAGCTGGCCCGCGTGGATGGCTCCACCGCCGCCACCATCGCCGCCGACAACTCGCTCGGCATCGGTCCCATCAAGGACTATGGTACCAAGGAGCAGAAGCAACGCTATCTGCCCCGCCTCTGCAAAGACCGTCTTTGGGGCTTCGGCCTGACCGAGGAAGACGCCGGCAGCGACTCGCGTGGCACTAAGACCACCGCCGAATACGACGGCACATTGTGGCACCTCAACGGCTCCAAGATCTTCATCACCAACAGCGCGACGCCGCTCACGCTCGGCACGACGGTGCAAGCCGTGTCGGGCATGAAGGACGGCAAGCCAGAGTTCACCGCATTGCTCGTCGAGAACAAGAAAGAAGGCTTCACGCAGACGCCCATGCACGACAAGATGATGTGGCGTGCCTCCAATACGGGTAAGCTCGTCTTCGACGACGTGCGCCTCGGCGACGACTGCATCCTTGGCAAGCCGGGCGAAGGCTCCCACATCATGCTCGCCACCTTGGACTCGGGTCGCCTTTCCATCGCGGCCATGGGTTTGGGCTGCGCGCAAGGCGCCTACGAGATGGCCTTGGCCTACTCGAAGAAGCGTGTGCAGTTCGGCAAGCCGGTGTGCAAGTTCCAGGCCGTGGCGTTCAAGTTGGCGGACATGGCCGTCAAGATTGAGGCGGCGAGGAACCTGCTCTATCACGCCTGCTGGCTCAAGGACCAGCACCGGCCTTTCGGCAAGGAGGCGGCGATGGCCAAGCTGTATTGCTCAGAGGTGGCCGCCGAGGTGTGCGACAACGCCGTTCAGGTGATGGGCGGCCACGGGCTGCTGAAGGAGTTCGACATGGAGCGTTTCTACCGCGACCAGCGCATCCTCCAAATCGGCGAAGGCACCTCCGAGATCCTCCGTTTGGTGATTTCACGCGCCATCGGATGTTGAAAACAGAATCTTTAATACAATTAATTTATACTCTTATGAAAATTAAACACTTAACCCTCATCGCAGCCTTGGCCATTGGTGCCACCGCCTGCGACAACAACAAGCCTGAGCAGCCCGTCGAGCCTGCACAGCAACAAGAAACCCATCTGGCGGACAAGTACGCCGAGTACACCCTGACGACCGACATCAGCCACCTCAGCGACAACGAACGCGAGATGCTCGGTCTGCTCTTCGAAGCCGCCGACATCATGGACGACCTCTTTTGGCAAGAGAACTGCGGCGACAGGGAACAACTCATGGACCTCATTGGCGACAACGCCGACATCCGCAAATTGGCCACCATCGCCTACGGCCCTTGGGACGGACTCGACGGCAACCGCCCCTTCGTGGAAGGCATCGGCCCGAAACCCGCTGGTGCCATGTTCTATCCCATCGACATGACTGACGACGAATGGAACGCCTTCAGCGATCCCAACAAGACCAGCCAATACACTATGATTGTCCGCGACGCGGACGGCAACCTGAAGTGCGTGTGGTATCACGACTACTTCGCCGAAAAGATCAAAAAGGCCGCCTCGTTGCTCGACGACGCCTCTGAATTGGCTGGCGACGAGGAGTTCGCCACCTACCTGAAGCTCCGTGCCAAGGCCCTCCGCACTGACGACTACCTCGAGAGCGACATGCAGTGGATGGACGTGCGCAACAACAACATCGACATGGTGGTGGGCCCCATTGAGAACTACACCGACGCCCGCTACGGCATCAAAGCCTCGCACGAGGCTTTCATCCTCGTCAAGGACCAGGAATGGACCAAGCAGTTAGCCCGCTACGCCGCCTTTGTGCCCGAACTCCAGAAGCAACTGCCCGTGCCCGCCGAATACAAGAGGGAAGTGCCCGGCTCGGACGTCGACTTGGCCGCCTACGACGTCGTTTATTACGCCGGCGATTGCAATGCCAACTCCAAGACCATCGCCATCAACCTGCCCAACGACGAGCGCGTGCAGCTTGAGCGCGGCACCCGCAAGCTCCAGCTCAAGAACGCCATGCAAGCCAAGTTCGAGAAGATCCTCTATCCCATCTCCGAGGTGCTGATGACTCCCGAATCGATGGAGCACATCAAGTTTGATGCCTTCTTCGCCAACGTGATGTTCCATGAAACCGCCCACGGCATGGGCATAAAGAACACCATCGACGGCAAGGGCACCGTGCGCGAGGCTCTCGGCAACCAATACAATGCCCTCGAAGAGGCCAAGGCCGACGTGTTGGGCCTTTACTTGGTCACCAAGTTGGCCGAGATGGGCGAATACACCAACACCACCATGGAGGACAACTACGTCACCTTCATGGCGGGCATCTTCCGCTCGGTGCGCTTCGGTGCCGCCAGCGCCCACGGCAGGGCCAACATGCTTACCTTCAACTACTTCCAGAACGAAGGCGCGTTTGTGCGCAACGACGATGGCCGCTATGCCATCGACTTCGACAAGATGAAGTTGGCCGTCGAGAAATTAGCTGGCGACATCCTCATGCACCAAGGCAACGGCGACTATGAAGCCACCAAGGCATGGATGCAGGAAAACAACGTCATCAAGCCGGAGCTGCAAGGCGACCTCGACCGCGTGAACGCCGCCGGCATCCCCACCGACATCTACTTCAACATGGGTCCGCAGGTGCTGCTAAAATAAATTGTTTTGGATTTCTGCACAGGCATTTATTAAAAAAGGGAGGCGGTTCTTTATCGCCTCCCTTTTGTTTCGTGTTTTTATTATTTCTTCAGTGTGATTCTAAACGTTGTCCCTTGTCCGACCACCGACGACTTCACGCCGATTTTGCCCTTGTGGTAATCCTCGATGATGCGTTTGGCCAACGAGAGGCCGAGTCCCCAGCCGCGTTTCTTGCTCGTGAAGCCTGGGTTGAACACCTGCTTGAGCTGCGACTTGGGGATGCCTTTGCCCGTGTCGCTCAAGTCGATGTGGATGTGGTCGCCGTCGTCGATGAGGTCGAGGGTCACCTTGCCGTGGTCGCCCATGGCATCGATGGCGTTCTTGGTTAGGTTTTCGAGTACCCAACGGAACAACGACGGTATCAACGGCATGACCAATTCGCCTTCGGGCAGGTTGACTTCAAACTCGAACTTCTTGGAGAAACGTTTCTGCAAATAGTCCATCGTGTCGCGGATGAGGAAATTGATGTCGGTAGGCTCAAGCATGGGCACCGACCCGATTTTCGAGAAACGGTCGGTCACGATTTGCAGCCGCTCGATGTCTTTCTCCATCTCTTTCGTGCCCACAAACGGCTTTTCCTCCATCTTGAGCAGCTCCACCCAACCCATCAACGAGGAGAGGGGTGTGCCCAACTGATGCGCCGTTTCTTTGGCCATGCCGGCCCACACTTGGTTTTGCTCCGAGCGGCGGGCCGAACTGAACAACAGGTAGGCCACGATAAGGAACAAGGCGAATACAAATATCTGGATGACAGGGAAGTAGCGCATCTGTTGCACAAGGTCAGAGGTGCGGTAGAAAATGGTGGCCTTGCCCGTGTTCATGAACTCGATTTGCAGCGGGTCGTTCTCGGCGCGCATGACTTCGAGTTGGTGGCGCACATATGCCGTGTCTTGCATCTGGATGGAGTCGAGGTTGCCGAAGCTGAGGATCTTGCTTTGGTCCTCGTTGGTGATGATGACGGGCGCCCCCACCGAGTTGAGCGTGATTTCCTCCATGAAGTGGTCGATCATGCCTTCAAGGACAGCCTTCAACTCCGTGTAAGTCAGCGACTCGTTGTAATAGAACCATTGTACGAAGCCATAGCCTGGGTCGATTTTGATGGGCGCAAACTTCGAGTAGTATTGCTGCATCTCCTCGTCGAAAGTCGTCTTGTTTTCTTGCGACGGCGGCAGGTTGCTCTTGAAGAGGATCTTGCCGTTTTCGTCGGTGACCACCAAAGGGATGCTGATGTTGTTTTGGATGATGTCCAAATAGATGGCGGTGTTTTCGTTGGTCGAGATGTCGAGGATGCGGCGGTAGGCGTTGACCAAAAGGTCGACACGCAGCTGTTCCTGCTCGCTCACCTTGTTGAAGAACTCTTCCGTCGAACTCATCATCATGGCGTGTTGCTCCATGGCGGCGGCCCACATCTTCACCTGCCGCGTCTCCTGCTCGGCGATGGATTTCACCAAGTGGTTGGTGTACCACAGCGAGGCCCCGATGATGAGCAAGGCGATGGTCGCCAAGGCCCATTTCCAGTGTTTCTTGTTTGTATAATAGAGGTTCGCTTTCATCAGATTCTCTTCCTCATCCTGCCCACGGGAATCCCCATCTGTTCCCTATATTTCGCGACGGTGCGGCGGGCGATGGGGTAGCCCTTTTCCTTCAGCACGAGCATCAGCTGTTCGTCGGTCATGGGGTTGGCCTTGTCTTCGCCGTCGACGCTGTCTCTCAGGATCTTCTTGATTTCTCGGGTCGACACCTCCTCGCCCTCTTGGTTGGTGATGCCTTCGCTGAAGAAGAACTTCAGCAGGAAAGTACCGTAGGGCGTCTGCACATATTTGCTGTTGGCCACGCGCGAAATGGTGGAGATGTCGAGTCCAACCTTGTCGGCCACATCCTTGAGAATCATGGGCTTGAGCTTGGTTTCGTCGCCCGTCAGGAAATACTCCTCTTGGATGTCGACGATGGCTTTCATCGTGATGTAGAGCGTGTTTTGTCTTTGGTTGATGGCGTCGATGAACCATTTGGCCGACTCGATTTTCTGTTTCACGAACTGCACGGCCTCCTGCATGTTGCGCGAGTCCTTGTTTTTCGAGAAGTCGTCCAACATCTTGAGGTAGCTCTTGCTGATGTGCAGTTCGGGGGTGTTGCGCCCGTCGAGCGAGAGTTCCACCTTGCCGTCGTGTACGAAAACGAAAAAGTCGGGCGTGATGTAATGGATGTTCTTCGAGCCTGACGTGGAGGCGTCGGCGGGCTTGGGGTTGAGTTTCAGGATTTCGTCCAAGGCAGGTTTCAGCTCGCGGTTGCTCACCTCCATCTTCTTGGCGATCTTGTCGTAATGCTTCCGCGTGAACTCCTCGAAATAGTCCTTGATGATGCGGATGGAGAGGCTGTAGTCGGCGAGGGGGTTGTCCTCTTGGAGCCTGTGCAGCTGTATCATCAGGCATTCCTGGAGGTCGCGGGCGGCGATGCCGGGCGGGTCGAGTTCCTGCACGATGTGCAACACCTCGGTCACTTCCTCTTCGGTGGTGGCCACGTTCATCGTGAAGAGCATGTCGTCGACGATGTTGGGGACGGGACGGTTGAGGTAGCCGTTGTCGTCCAAGTTGCCGATGATGTATTGCCCGATTTCGAGTTGCTTTTCAGTGAGGTTGCGGTAGGCAAGTTGCTGGTTGAGGTAGTCTTGGAAGGTCTCCTCGTTGACGATGGGAGTCTCGTAGGAATCGTCGTCGGTGCTGTAGTTGTTGGCTTGCAGCTTGTAGGAATAGTCGTCGAGTTCGTCGTCCTGCAAGTAGTCGGTGATGTCGAATTCGTCGTCCTTGTCGAAGTCGACCTCGTCGTCGTTGTAGTCGTCGTTCTCTCCGTTGTCGTCAGCGGTTGGCTCGTTGTCGTCATAGTCGCTCTCGTGCGAGTCCTCCAAGGCGGGATTGGCTTCAATCTCCTCCTTGATGCGTTGTTCGAGCTCGATTAATGGCAGTTGCAGCAGCTTCATCAGCTGGATTTGCTGCGGCGACAGCTTCAGTTCCTGCCGCTGGGTTTGAGTCAATCGTTGGGTGTTCATTCAGTTGTCAGTTTTGAGTTTTCAGTTGTTCAGTTAGCGTCGTCCATCAACTGAACAACTGAATAACTGAACAACTGCCAACTTATTTAATACAAGCAATTCTTCGGTGTTCTCGGGAAGGGAATCACGTCGCGGATGTTCGACATTCCGGTGACGAAGAGCAGCAGACGCTCGAAGCCGAGGCCGTAGCCCGAATGGGGCACCGAGCCGAACCTGCGGCTGTCCAAGTACCAGTTCATCGACTCCTCCGGGATGCCGACTTCGTGCATACGGTCAAGGATCTTGTTGATGTCGGTCTCGCGCTCCGAGCCACCGATGATCTCGCCGATGCCGGGGAAAAGCACGTCCATGGCGCGGACGGTCTTGCCGTCGTCGTTCTGCTTCATGTAGAAGGCCTTGATTTCCTTAGGGTAGTCGGTCAGGATGACGGGCTTCTTGAAGTGTTTCTCGACGAGATAACGCTCGTGCTCCGACTGCAAATCGACGCCCCAGCCGTTGACGGGATACTGGAACTTGCCCTTCTTGTTGTAGTTGGAGTTGCGCAGGATGTCGATGGCCTCGGTGTAGGTGAGGCGCACAAACTCATGCTCAAGCACGAAATGCAGCTTGCTGATTAGTTCCATCGACTTGTCTTCTTCTTTCTTGCCTTTTTCCTCGTCTTGCAGGCGCTTGCTGAGGAACTGGAGATCGTCCATATTGTTGTCCAAAGCATACTGAATCAAGTATTTCAGCATCTCCTCGGCTAAGTCCATGTTGTCGTTGATGTCGTAGAAGGCCATCTCCGGTTCAATCATCCAGAACTCGGCCAAGTGGCGCGTGGTGTTGGAGTTCTCGGCACGGAAAGTGGGGCCAAAGGTGTAAATCTTGCCCAAGGCCGTGGCTGCCAACTCGCCTTCGAGCTGTCCCGACACGGTGAGGTTGGTCGACTTGCCGAAGAAGTCCTGCTTGTAGTCGATGTTGCCTTGCTCGTCGCGAGGGATGTTGTTAAGGTCGAGGGTGGTCACTTGGAACATCTCGCCCGCGCCTTCGGCGTCGGAGGCGGTTATTAATGGGGTATGGATATTATAGAAACCTCTCTCGGTGAAGAACTTGTGGATGGCGAACACCATCGCGTGGCGCAGGCGCATCACGGCACCGAAGGTGTTGGTGCGGAAGCGCAGGTGGGCGATGTCGCGCAGGAACTCCAACGAGTGCTTCTTGGGTTGCAGCGGGTATTCGTCGGGGTTGGCGGGGCCGAACAGCCCAATCTCCTTCACCGAAAGCTCAACGGCTTGGCCGCTGCCCATCGAGGCGACGAGGACGCCCTTGGCCCATAGCGAGGCGCCGGCGTGCATCAAGGCTAAATTCTCTTCGGGGATGACGTTGAGGTCGACGACCAGCTGTAGGTTGTTGATGGTGGAGCCGTCGTTGAGGGCGATGAAGGCCACGTTCTTGCTGCCGCGCTTGTTGCGCACCCAGCCCATCACGGTAATCTCATTGTCAGACGCTTGCATCTGCAAGGCTTGCTTGATTTCAACTCTTTTCATGTATGGTGGTTTTTCTTTTGTCCGTATTTTGACTCGGGATTTCGAGACTTTTCGTCCCGTAGTCTCATGTCCCGTAGCCCCGCGTCTTATTTTGGTGCAAAGAAACGAAAAAAAACGC
>FLNV01000235.1_pt1 | contig 24217 bp, 13 predicted proteins | sample 1140351 | NCBI WGS metagenome assembly FLNV01 (sample SAMEA3878207, study PRJEB12797) | bioreactor metagenome | biome: Moose rumen | place: Sweden | collected 2011-10
CTGACCAATATCGTCTGGGCCCCGCTGACAGAGGGCATCGACAGCGTGTCGCTCTCCGCCAACTGGATGTGGCCCTGCCGCTCCCAGAAAGGCGAGGACGCCCGGTTGTATGCCGGCGTGAAAGCACTGAGCGACTTCTGCTGCTCGCTCGGCGTGAACGTGCCGACCGGAAAAGACTCGTTGTCCATGACCCAGAAATATCCGGACGGGTCGAAGATTATCAGCCCCGGAACGGTCATCGTCAGCTCCGGCGGCGAGGTTTGCGACATCAAGAAAGTGGTGGGTCCGGTTGTCGTGAACGACGACACCACCCTCATCTATCATATTGACTTCTCGTTCGACCAGCTCCGCCTCGGCGGATCCGCCTTTGCCCAGACCCTGGGTAAGGTAGGCAGCGACGTACCGACGGTGAAGAACGCGGAGTATTTCCGCGATGCCTTCAACGCCGTGCAGCAACTGGTGGGCGAAGGTCTCCTGCTCGCCGGCCACGACATCAGCGCGGGCGGACTCATCACCACACTGTTAGAGATGACCTTCGGCAACACTGCGGGCGGCCTGAGCATCGACCTGAACGCGATGGCAGAGGACGACTTCGTGAAGATCCTGTTCGCCGAGAATCCCGGCGTCATCGTTCAGGTGAGCGCTGAGAACCAGTCCCGGTTCGAGGAAGTGCTGGAGGAGAACGAGGTCGGTTACCTGCAGATCGGTCACCCCGTAGCTGCCCGCAAGCTGACGGTGAAGCACGGCGGCAAAGCGCTGTCGTTCGACATCGACGAGCTGAGAGACGTGTGGTACGAGACCTCCCATATCCTGGACCGCAACCAGAGCTTCCACGGCATGGCCGACGAGCGCTTCAAGAACTACAAGCATCAGCCGATAGAGCATCGCTTCCCGAAGGACTTCACAGGCAAGCTGAGCCAGTACGGCATCAGCGCCGACCGCCGCGAGCGCACGGGCGTGAAAGCCGCGATTATCCGGGAGAAAGGGACGAACGGTGAGCGCGAGATGGCTTATTCTCTCTATCTCGCCGGCTTCGACGTGAAGGACGTGATGATGACCGACCTGGTGAGCGGGCGTGAGACGCTTGAGGACATCAACATGATCGTGTTCTGCGGCGGCTTCTCCAACAGCGACGTGCTGGGCAGCGCGAAAGGCTGGGCCGGCGCCTTCCTCTTCAACCTGAAGGCCAAGGCCGCGCTCGACGCCTTCTACGCCCGCGAGGACACACTGTCGCTCGGTATCTGCAACGGGTGCCAGCTGATGGTGGAGCTGGGCCTACTGAACACGAAGGACGCTTCTCACCACGCCAAGATGCTGCATAACGTGTCGCACAAGTTCGAGAGCGAGTTCGTGACCGTGGCCATCCCTGAGAACGAGAGCGTGATGTTCGGGAGCCTGAGCGGCAGCAAGCTGGGCATCTGGGTGGCACACGGAGAAGGAAACTTCTCTCTTCCCGACGACCAGGACACTTACAACATCATCGCGAAATACAACTACCACGGCTATCCCGCCAACCCTAACGGCAGCGACTACGATGTGGCCGGACTTGTCAGCAGCGACGGCCGCCATCTGGCCATGATGCCTCACCTGGAGCGTGCCATCTTCCCTTGGCAGCAGGCCAACTATCCTGCCGACCGCCAGAACGACGAGGTGACCCCTTGGATCGAGGCGTTTGTGAACGCAAGACGGTGGATAGAGTTTAAGTTGAAGGTTTAAAGTTGAAAGTTTAAAGAGCCATGCGGACAGGTGGGATAGATGGACTGGATGCTATAGACTTTATAGATGCTATAGATTTTATAGATGCTATAGACTTTATAGATTCTGATGCTTCGAGGAATTTAAAAATGACTGTTGATTGAAAGGTGTTAAAATTATTTTGGACATTCAGTAAAATCGGACTGTTTACACTTGGAGGGGGCTACGCAATGGTCCCCTTACTTGAGTCCGAAATCGTGGACAAGGGTGGGTACTTGTCGAAGGAGGAGTTTGTTGACATCATGGCGGTTTCTCAGGCTTCGCCAGGCGTGTTTGCCATCAACATGGCCTCGCATATCGGCAACAAGCTTCACGGGGTGAAGGGTGGGGTGGTGTGCTCGCTGGGCACCGCTCTGCCTTCGATTGTGATCATCCTGCTTATCGCCATGTTCTTCCAGGCGTTCAAGGGAAACGTGTATGTGGAAAAAATCTTCCGCGGCATTCGTCCTGCAGTTGTCGCGCTTATCGCCGCTCCCTGCTTCTCGTTGGCCAAGTCTGCGAAACTGACGAAGCATACTCTGTGGATACCGGTGGTGTCGTGTGTGCTGATCGCGTTTCTCGGTGTGTCGCCAATCTGGATTATACTGGTGGCTGCAGTCTCCGGGTTTGTCTACGGGAGGCTAAAGAAGTAAAGGGAGGACGGGTCGGACAGGTCGGACGGGTCGGACGGGTCAGACGGGTCAGACGGGTCAGACGGGTCAGACTGGTCGGACTGGTCGGACGAGTCGGACAAAACCAACAATAAAATCTCAAAGCTTAAATTTCAAACTTCAAATTTCAATTATATCAGTGCTTTTTCTTAAGATATTTCTTACATTCTCCAAGATTGGAATCTTTAATTTTGGCGGAGGTTATGCCATGATTTCGTTGCTTCAGAATGAGATCGTGAAGAAGAACCATTGGCTGACGAACGCCGAGTTTACGGACATCGTGGCCATCAGCCAGTCGACCCCAGGTCCGATTGGTATCAACAGCGCGACTTACACGGGCTACACCGTGGCTATCAACGAGGGGTACCCGGAGTGGGCAGCCATCCTGAGTGCCGTTCTGGCCTCGCTGTCGGTGCTGTGGCTTCCGTTTCTGGTGATGCTCTATATCAGCCGTTTTCTCATCAAGCACAGCGACTCTCAGAACGTGCATAACGTGTTTTCCGGCATCCGCCCCGTCATCGTGGGTCTTATAGCCGCTGCTGCCATCCAGCTGATGACAGCAGAGAACTTCAGCTCTCCCGGCGAGAGCTGGTTCGCGTTTATCACGAGCATCATCATCTTCTGTTTTGCGTTTGTGGGCGTGAGGCTGTATAAGGTGAACCCCATCCTGCTGCTGGTTATCTGCGGGCTGGCAGGACTTCTAATTTATTAGGTTTGATAAGAGTTATTCTAGATATTCTAGATGCTCTAGATATTCTAGACTCTCTAGATATTCTAGACTCTCTAGATATTCTAGACTTACTAGATTTTTTCTGAGCGTTGAGTGGGAGAATTAGATGTTTTTTTAGACAGCAATCAACTCTCTGCCTATCTGATGAAAGGTTTCCTTTACTATTTGAAGCCGTTCATCACTGATCTTTTTTATTCCGCTGACGTATTGCGCCATCAAACTTTGGGATATTCCCATTCTCCTGGCAATTGATGACACATTCAATTCCGGGTGTTCCATGAACAACCGATATAATTCTGTGGTTTGAGGCTTTTCAAGAAACCCCTCAAAGCTGAGGTCTTCGTCCAGCTCAGGCCAGTGAATCCCGAATTCGTCCGTTTTGAAGTTCTCCCGTTGTGCCTTGTCTGCATATTTCAGACGAGGATAGTCGGCGAACTTCTCGCAGTATTCCTGCCCTTCTTTTGTGCGAATCCAAATAGCTTTCTCTGTAGTCCAAACTCGTTCTATGTTTATCATATATCTTATCCTCCTTTATTTTTTATTATTGTTGAAAAACGTATTCCAATGATTGCTTATGTTCTCTTCGTTTTCTTCTATAATTGATTCAATCATTTTCAGTTCTGATGACTTGAATCCATGATTGAAAACCAATGATACGGGAAAGAGATTGAATTTTGCCGCAGCACCACCCCTTGTTACGTGAATGTGAATGGGCATATGGTCGTTTGCATAGAAAAAGAAACGATATCCAAATAGTGTAAAAATAGTTGGCATATTAGGTTTTTCTGCAAATATAGGTAATAAATTTATTACATGCAAATTTTTTTTGAAAATTATTTTTAATATCGCTAAAAAAAGCCCGGCTGTTAGCCGGGCTTCTTTATGATAGAATCAAAAGATTCGTGATCGTTACTTGCGGATGATGAGTTTCTTTCCGTCTACGATGTAGATACCACCGTTGACAACGGTGCTAACCTTGCGTCCGGAGATATCGAATACCTTACCGTTGCGCAGAGCCTCGTCGAGGTTGGTAGCGAAGCTGTTTGCATCCGTGTTGATGCGGTTGATTCCTACAGGTACATCCTCGATTGTCACCTTGAAGTTCTTCAGGTGAGCGTTCTCAACCGTGTAGAAGAATTCGAATCCGTCCTCAGCTACAGGTAGAGAAGTGTAAGAGTAGTTGTAGGTCGCACCGCTTTGAGTAGTGATGACAGAGTTCATTACGATCTTGCCCTCGTCGTCCATACCGAGCGTAGCCTCCACGTGAGAGTTGTTCATGTCGGTCATGAATGTATCCCAGTTGTAGTCGTTCTGGAGAGTTGTAGGATCGTAAGAAGAACCCCATCCGTAGTTGTCGCAACGGATAGCACCGTACTCGTCATCACCAGCACCGTAGATACCAGTGTTCGGCTTCTGAGTGACGTATAGCCAGTTGTGCCAGTTGACTCCACCGTCGTTGTAGTTGTCGAAGGAGATGAATGCGGTCTGTCCCTTAGTCAGGTTGTAGAAGTCAGAGAAGTCCTGCCACCAGCCTGTGCTGTTGTCTTCAGCACCGATAGAAGTAGGATCGTCGAATACAGCCTCCACCTTGACGTCTGCAGCCGGCATGGTGAATGAGTAAGTTCCGTCTTCATTCTGAGTGAGCTCGAGGTCAATGTCTGTAGCAGCAGCCATAGCCATTCCGCTGAGTTTCACGCCAGCACCTGTTTCCTCAGTTCCGTCTTCCTGCGTGTAGAACGCGCGGATGCTCTTGAGGTTGTAGCCTTCGTCTGGAGTAACAGTGAGCGTCACGGTCTTGCCTTCAGCAACTCTTGTGTAGTCAGCCTCAACAGTACCGTTTGCAGTCTCAGCAATGTCAACGTTGTATCCCTGCGGGAAGTTAACGTCGATCTCCACGAGCACTGCGTCGGTCTCATTAGCGTATGCCCAGTAAGTCTTCACCACGTCGACACCACCGTTGATGTTGTATGTGTGGTACTTACCATCTGCAGTAGTGAGTCCGTCTTCGGTGATCTTGACAGAAACCGGAGATTTCTGGTTTCCAGTCCAGTTTGCGAAGTCACCGTCAGCGTTACGCCATCCGTCGAATGGCTGCCAGTTAGCAACGAAGCTTCCGTCAGATGGATTGTAACCGTAGATTTCGAGCGACTCGTCACCAAGGGTCTTGAAGCCGAGTGTCTGTGTGATTTCGGCGATTTCGTCCTCAGTGAGTTCGACAGTCTTCATGGTGTAGTCACCCTCCTCAGCAGTGTAGTCAACACTCTTGACGATAGTAGCCACGATGTTGCGCTCAACCGGAGGAACCGGCACATACTTGAGTGTGAATGTCACCTTCTGCTCAGCGTTAGTAGCAGTGTTGATGAACACGAGTGTTCCAGTGTACTCAGCGGGTTCTTCGGTGTTGCCAGGGTATCCACCCATGAAGAAGATGTTAGCATTTTCAGGGTCGTCCTGTAGGAAGAAGTAAGCGTCAGTACTCCATACCATAGCATTGCCTTCAGCGTCGCGCCATCCGTCGGTATCACCACGTACGTTGTCGGCACGCGTTCCGTCAGGATATTCAGCCACTACCTTGATTCCCGGAGGCACAGCTCCAATGAGCTCGTAGATAGCGTCGATGTCCACCTCAACCGGTATACCTTCGTAGTAAGATCCGCAGAGGCTCTCCACAGTGTAAGCCGTCGGGTCGAACGGATTGAGGATGATGCTCTCGATGGTTCCTTCAGAAGACCCCCATCCAGTCTTGATGGCGTTCACGTGAACATATTCGTACTCAGAGAGGTCAACGTCAACATAGCCTTCCTCTCCCACAACAGGGTTGAGCTCAACGAGGCTGTTGTCGGCCTGACGGTTGATGAGTACGCGGAACTGCATACCCGGAGTAGCAGTGATACGCATAGTCTGAGCACCCGTGATGTCCGCATAGTCCGTGTTGGTCACGTTTCCGCTTCCGTATACGGTCTTTCCAGCACCAAAGTTACCAGGTATAGGATCAGCATCCCAGTAAGGATGTTCGTTGTTGACCTTTGCATAGTCGTCGAATCCGTTCCATCCCTTGAACATATCCTGAGCGAGAGGCGTGTTCTTGTACTCGCCCGGCTCGTTCTTGGTCGGTTTCTCCTTGAAGATAGCGATAACAGTAACGTTACCTGCCGGCATAACGAATGAGTATCCGGTCTCAGTCTCCGTGGTAGCGATATCCTCTTCGCCGAGATCCATAACCTTCTCGCCAGTCTCCTCATCAGTAGACCATGTGAAGGTGTTGACAGTGAGCTCGTCGAACTCAAATCCTTCGTCCGGCGTGAGTGTGATGTTCACGGTGGTGCCTTCAGTAGCCGTAGTTACGTCCGTCTCAGCAGTACCGTTCTCAGCCTGTGCCACGATTTCATATTCCTCAGGCACGGCCTCTACCATCATGTCCTTGAATGAGAACCAGCTTACGTTGCTTCCGTTACCTACGTTGAATGTGATCTTGAGGTTACCCTCATCATCAGCATTACCTGTAGCGGTGAATGTTCCGATGTGGAATGTGTAGTTGTTTGCAGCATTTCCAACGATGGTGGTCTCTCCGTTCGTCACGTCAAGTCCGTCGCCGTCACCTACGGTGAGTGTGATACCCTCCTCAGCCGGAGTGGTACCGGTGTCGTAAACGCGTGCCAGAACAGTAGCAGTGTAAGCCTTACCAGCCTCGAGTCCAGTCATGGTAGCCTGGATGTTAGTAGCTCCAAGAGAGTTTCCGTCGCCAGTCCAGTACTCGAAGAACGGAGTCGGGAATGTACCGTCGTTACCTTCGATACTCCAAGTGTTGATGTATAGGCTCTTGGTGTAGTCAGCAGCCTGCTCACCACCGATAGTCCATGCAGAGAGGAGGACGTCGTCGATGTTGTTGGCAGCATGCCATCCAGCGCTGTATGCGAGGTCAGCATTCAGTGTAGCCATGATCGCCTCGTCGAGAGTGCCCTCGTCGTAAGCCTGTTTCCAAGTTCCATAAACAGCGTCGTAACCCTCCTGGGTGTAAACATTAGTCTTGTCGAGGACAGCAGCCATCTTGTTGAAGTACTCGCTTGCAGCGGCATACTTGTTTGCCTTAGCTGTAGCGGCATTGATAGCGTCGATAGCAGCCTGATACTCTTCAGCCGTGTCGTAGAGCTTGTTGTTGTCAGCAACAGTCTGATCCACCTCGTCCTTAACGGCCTGAGGAATATCCTGCTCAGCAGCCTGCTCAGCAGCAGCAACAGCAGCAGCGAGCGCGTCCTTAGCGTTAACGGTAGCAGTCACACCCTTGAGCTGGATGATGTGCCAGTTGGTAGAAGTGGAAGTCTTGGACATAGCCAGTTTCACTTCACCGTTGTCGCCTACCTCAACACCGTCGAGCGTAACAACCGCTGCGCCTTCTGGGAAGGTCGTTGCATAGTAGATAGGAATTTCACCACCGTAAGTATCTACAGATGTTTCAGCAGTCAAGCTTACGCCTGTGTTGCTCTCAATTTTGTCACCTGCGTTGTATTCAGAGTTGTTGTCAACAGAGAGGTCGCCTGTGAATGCTGTAGAGCCGAAGCCACGGCCAAATGTAAATGCAGCGCCTCCGTAGAGTTCAATCTTGTATGTACCCGGTGCCAGGTTAGAAACGGTCTGATAGAGAACATCGCCTGTGTAGTCGCAAGACCCGCGGTAGTATTCACAAACCTGCTTCTTTCCGATTCCGTTTACCTCAACTTCCGGACAAGCCCATGTTCCGGTCCATCCAGCTTTACCGCCCTCGATGTTCGTCCAGTTGCTTGCCTCAGTCAGTGCAGCGAACGAGCTGGTCATGTCGGTCTCGAGCATGATGACCTTCTCCTCGAACTCAGCAGTCACAGTGACAGCGCTTGCCGGCATGGTGAATGTGTTGTCCTCGGCGATAGCCACTTCGGTGCCTTCCGCGTCGACTGCGCTAACAGACTTGAAGTCGTAGCCTGTTGCCGGCGTGATGGTGAGCGTAACCTTGTCGCCTTCGAAAGCCTGCTCAGCCGGGTCAGAAGTAACGGTGCCGTTCTCTGCATTGATCGTGATGGCATAAGCCTTCTCGAATGTAGCAGAAACAGTGACGTTCGCCTGCGGCATGGTGAAAGTGTAGTCGTCAGCCACCGGCACGTCGATTTTCTCGTTTGTGACGATGTCCTCTCCGCCTTCCTCAGTTGCCGGAGTGACAGTGGTCTTGGTGTACGACACCTTCACTTCCTTGGCAGCATATCCTTCGGCAGGCTCCACTGTGAGGGTCACCTTGTCTCCGAACTTAGCCTCGGTGAGGTCAGAAGAAACAGAGCCGTTCACAGCCTCGTTGACCGTAACGGTGTAGCTGTCGAGCTCACCAGTCTTCTCAAGAACAACATAGTCGAGATAAGATGTAGAGTTCCATGTTCCGTTGTTGACGATGGCGATACCGTCGCAAGCCGGTATAGAAACGTCCTCGAGCACTTTCTCGATGTCCTCAGTGCCGGTGTTTGACCAAGTGATAGTAGCTCCCGTGGGGTTAGGAGTGCCTCCAGAGATATAGGATATACCCATATCCTCACCTCCGCTACGGCGTGCCTTACCAACGATGGTCACCTTGTACTTACCTGCTTCGATAGGCTCATTTGCTGTGAAGCGGGTGCTGGCAGCATGTCCCCATGCAGAACCATTTGAATATGTTGTTCCTCCAGCAGTTGTAGCAGCCGCCTTTGATGCCGTCATCTTCTCAATCTCAAAGAAATATGAGATGTCGCTAGGCATGTAGTCAGCCACGAAGTTCGGGTCCATGGAGCTGATAACCATACCATACTCAGCGTTGAGGTTCTCGTACCAGCGTCCGTCGGATCCCTTCACATACTTGCTCCAATATACGGTAGTAGTCTCGTCGTCGAAGAGCGTTCCCTCAGCGAGCATCACTTCCTCCTCGTCTCCGATAGCAGCTTTTACGCTGTAGTCGAAAGTAGGAATTTCCTGGAACGTGACAGTCACGACTGTGCTTCCGTCTGCAGCGATGGTAGCACCTTCAGAGTCGTCGGAAACGTACTCATACTTTTTGGTTCCGTCCTCGCTCTTGAATTTCGCTTTGTCGTCGCCGAGCAAAGTAATCGGGTCTCCCACGTCGCTTGTACGTACGTCAGCCTCCTTGATTTCAGCACCGTCGCATACGTATTTGACGGTGTAGTTGGCCGTCGGCACGTTGTAGTCGCCTTCGGTGGTTGTGATAAGCAGGTTGTCGAACGAGTCCGCACGGTCTGTGTTGCTGCCCACTCCGTACGCGAAATGCTCAAACTTGGCAACCGGGTTCGTGCTTGTCAGTGAAGCAGTGAACGTTGCAGTCGCACTTGGATTTGGACAAGTCACAACAGTTGTGATGAGCTTCTGCTTGTAGTCAATGCTGATTTCAAAATGTGTTGCACGGTCATAAATTGGCTTATTGCTGTTATGGCTGGCAACGAGTCCGCTCATGTCGATGTTGAGCGTGTTGGCATTCTGCCCTTTTCCGTCCCAACGTGCATGTTGGAAAGTGGCGATGTATTCGCCCTCGGAGTCCACGATGCGGAATCCAGAACCCATGTTCTGCTTGTTTCCCCACGCCTTGTCGAAAGAGATTTTCACCACGTCCTTCCGTCCAGCATACTGGTCCTCCGGTATAACGACGGTGTTGGTCTCATCTACCGTGCGAAGGACTTCTTGGTCGACGTATGATGATCCGCTCATGCTAGTTTGATTGACAGCACCCGCTAACACGCCTCTGACAGGTGCGATGCTGAAATCAATATCCGCATTCGTTGTCACGTCGCCTGTATCGGCGAATGCTTTAGGGCAGAACAACGTGAGCGCCACCAACATCATAAAAGAATAAAACTTCTTCATAAAGTAGTGTTTTTGTTAGTTTTTAATTGTCCGTGCTGCGGCTTGTCGGCACAGACTTTTTGTTTTAAGGTGGATTCATGTGCTTGTGATAGCCTTTGAATCACTTTTAGCTGTAGTCGTCAGGGGTGCAAGCCGTTTGTTCGTCTCCCAGTCTTAGTGGTAAGACCACTCCCGACATTCGTTCGTCCTAGTTTTCTTTTCTAAATTAGTTGTAGTAAATTTTTTTAGTTAGTATTCGTTTTATTTAAATCAGTTTAGATTTCTCTTAAAAGTTAAAGAATGTGTAAAGTTATGAATTTTATTTTAAAAAAACAAACTTTATGCTTTTTTTTTGTTTTTTTTGCTGATTTTGTATATTTTGGTGTGTTTTTTGACGGTTTCGGTTCGAATAAATCAGAAACGGAAAATGCAGGATTTGTTCTTTTACGTTCATTGGGAATTAAGCCGATTCAGCTGCTTTTTTTGGTTTTTTATGGCTTTGATTTCGTTTTTTCAATTATTATTAGTAAATTTGCCGATGTTAAGTAACAATTAAAAAATAAGTTGCCTCGTTTTGATGAAGACAAGAAGAAAGGAAGACGAGAAGACAAGACGATAGTCAACTGACGGACATACATAAACGGGTACTCTGAACCATGGACGGACATACATAAAGTAATCAATGGTCTTTACACCCCCTTCGGTTCCCCCTGTTATCGGGGGACAGAAACCCTACAGTCAACTGGATGGTGAGGCAAGTTATTTTTTTCACATCACTAAACATAAATGTTAGGATTATGACAGCACTACAGATGAATGCGGAGTTTTTCCGTCAGTTAAGCATTATTGCCGAGGATGAGGACTTGTCAGCAAAATTGATGAGATATGTCAAGAAGTTGACAGCCAAGAAGCAAGACCCGACTTTGATGACAGAGGAGGAGTTCTATGCAAATGTTGACGAAGCAATAGAACAAGCTCGTCAGGGTCGAGTTCATAGGATGGCTCCTGGAGAGTCTTTGGATGATTTTCTAACAAGAGTTGGCTGATGGCTTATTATATAGATTATACAGACAAGGCCATCGCTGGATTGAAACGTCTTCGGCAAACTGATCCCAAAGCCTTTGGCAAGGCTCGTCGTCTGATAGAAGAGCTGATGGAACACCCCAAAACCGGTACAGGCAAGCCGGAGCAACTGAAGGGTAGCCGCAGCGGACAGTGGAGCCGCAGAATAACAGCAAAGCATCGCTTGGTATACACAATCAATGAGGAGACTGTGGTGGTACTAGTCCTTACCGCTTACGGTCATTACGATGACAAGTAGTTTGCACGATAAGAAAAAAGGTGTTCCACCAGACGGAACACCTTCTTTTTTTTAGCCGAAGCCTCTTGTTTCTATAAATTACAAACCTCAAATTACAAATCTCAAACATCTTACTCCCACTCGATGGTGGCTGGTGGTTTAGACGAGATGTCGTAGCATACGCGGTTGACACCCTTGACGTGGTTGATGATGTCGTTGGAGACCTGTGCCATGAAGTCGTATGGCAGATGTGCCCAGTCAGCTGTCATCGCGTCGGTGGATGTGACAGCACGTAGCGCCACTGGGTGCTCGTAAGTCCGTTCGTCGCCCATGACTCCCACGCTTCGAACAGTTGAAAGAAGGATGGCTCCCGCCTGCCAGATTTGGTCGTAGAGGGACACTTCGATTTCTCCGTCGGTCATGGTTGCCGGCCCTCCGGCCGCCAGCACTTTCCGTGCTTCCTCGCCCGATAGCTTCACCTTGTAGTCTCGCAGTCCTCGTATGTAGATGTCGTCGGCGTCCTGCAGTATACGGACTTTCTCCGGTGTGATGTCGCCGAGGATTCGCACAGCCAGTCCCGGCCCCGGGAACGGATGGCGCGTGATGAGGTGCTCTGGCATACCCAGCTGTCGACCTACTCGTCGTACCTCGTCCTTGAACAGCCATTTCAGCGGCTCGCATAGCTCGAGGTGCATCTCCTTGGGAAGACCGCCCACGTTGTGGTGGCTCTTGATGACCTTGCCCGTGATGTTGAGCGACTCGATTCGGTCGGGGTAGATGGTGCCCTGTGCCAGCCATTTTGCTCCGGTGATTTTCTTCGCTTCGGCATTGAATACCTCCACGAAGTCTCGTCCGATGATCTTGCGCTTCTGCTCCGGGTCGGTCACCCCCTGGAGGTCGGTGAAGAATTTCTGTGATGCGTCCACTCCGATGACGTTGAGTCCCAGGCATTCATAGTCGTGCATGACATCGCGGAACTCGTTCTTTCGGAGCATTCCGTGGTCAACGAATATGCATGTGAGGTTGCTTCCGATGGCGCGGTTGAGCAGCACGGCAGCCACGGATGAGTCGACACCTCCGGATAGTCCGAGGATAACGCGGTCGTCTGCCAGCTGCTGTTTCAGCTCAGCGACGGTGGTCTCCACGAACGATGCGGCGCTCCAGTCCTGCCGGCTTCCGCAGATGTCGACGACGAAGTTCTTGAGGAGCAGGCTTCCCTGCACGGAGTGGAACACCTCGGGATGGAACTGTACTCCCCACAGCGGTTCGTTCTCAGCTTGATATGCTGCGAAGTTGACTTTCGCGGTCGATGCGATTTTCTTGAATCCGTCGGGTATGGCTGTGATGGTGTCGCCATGGCTCATCCACACCTGTGAGTTCTGTGAGAATCCGCTGAAGAGCGGGTTTTCCTGCTCGAACCACTCGAGGTTAGCCCTTCCGTACTCCCGGCTTCCCGCCGGCTCCACCTTTCCTCCGTAGGTGTAGCTCATATACTGTGCTCCATAGCAGATGCCCAGCAGAGGGTATTTTCCGCGGATTCCGGAGAGGTCGACCTTGAATGCCTCCTGGTCGTAGACGGAGAAGGGGCTTCCTGATAGGATGACTCCGATCACGTCCGGGTCGTCATGCGGGAATTTGTTGTAAGGCAGGATTTCGCAGAAGGTGTCCAGCTCGCGGACACGGCGGCCAATCAGCTGCGTGGTCTGAGAGCCGAAGTCTAAGATGATGATTTTTTGCATGAATATGTTTTTTGATGATTTTTTATGTAACCGTAATAAAATAAGTTGCCTCGTTTTCATGAAGACAAGAAGGAACGAAGACTAGAAGACAAGACGATAGTCTGCTATGGCCAGCATTCCCATGAGACAGATACAGAGGCAAGTTATTATTTGATTCTTACTCTATGGGCGGAATGGAATGTCTGGTAACTTGTAAATTTCAAACCTCAAATGATTTACTCCCAGTAGAGGATTTGCGGGTTGATATCCCATTTGTGGTCTTTTGGGAAGTCGTCGCCCTCCCATGCTTTCTTGGATGTCCATTTTTCGGCCGGGTCGGTCCAGAAAGGGTCGTCGGCCGGTAGGCCGAGTGGCAGGAACGCAAGTGATGTCATGTAGAGTGAGCCGTTGTTGGTGTACCAGTCCGCCACGTTGGGATGGTTTCCGAGGAATCCGATGGTAAGGAATCCGAGCTTGTTGAAGTTGTTTGCCTGTCCGAACATCTTCTTTGCCACGGCTGTGAGTCCTGCTCGTACCTGTCCGTTTGTCAGCTCCTTCGGCAGCTGCTTACGCCAAGCCAGCTGTGCGAGCGGCTGGAAGACAGCCATTCGGTAGGGTATGCTTCGTCCGACGACGGGGTAAGTGCCTTCCGGAGAGATGAAGCGCTCGAGGATGACCGAATATTTCTGCATCCGCTTGCGTACGATTTCCAGTCGGTTTTTCGCTCCATTACGTTTGTCGCCGTGGCTTCGCACGAGGTAGTTGTTGTTTGGCTGCCTGGCAGAGACCATCTCCAGTATTTCGGTGTACATGGGCTGTATGACATAGGCGTTGTAGTAGTCGAACGCGAAGGACGGTCCGTCGCTGTAGAGACCGTCGCCGATATACCATTCCTCCGCCTTGCTGACCGCCATCTTGATTCGGTAGGCGTCGTAGCTCGCTCCCACGTACATGAGGAAGGCCTCCTCCATTCCGACGAATAGCACCCAGTTGGTGTAGGGCGGGTCGTAGCGTCTAAGTCCTTGTATCTCCTTGATATACCGCTGCTTGGTGATGGAGTCAAGCGGCACCCATAGGGCATCGTATCCCCGGTAGAGGCTTTCAACCAGGTATGCCGCGTCGACGAGTGTCTGTCCTCCGGATGTCCATCCGAGGTAGTCCGGGCTCTCCGGGTCCACTGCGTTGGCGTATGCCTTGAGTGCCCATTCGCGGAGCTGCTTGCGTTTCGCTCCTTCCGGGGTGTCGTCGTCGGGCAGTGAGAGCCATGGAGCCAGGCCGGCCATGAGCCGTGCGAAGCATTCCATGTAGCTTACTTTCTTGTCGCGGTTGTCCCATGTTGGGGAGAGTTCCAGTCCGCCGTTCTCAACGGTCATTTTCTCTTGCAGCTTTCCTTCAGCCATGTTCTTCAAGACCGGCTCCGCCATCTGGTACATGATGTCGACCCAGATTTCCCGGTCGGTCTTGGGGTTGTCTTTGGGCTGGGAGGCATAGGAGCCGATGCTCATCGCCATCAGCATGATTGTCAGTAAGATTGTTTTTTTCATTCTTTTTATTTGATATGATTTGATAGGAACTAACAGGATTTAGGTCTTATTTGACGAATGTGATTTCCTGTCCGTCCTGATAGACGGTCAGCGAGTCTGCATTCAGTGAAAGGATGTGGAGGGTGTCGGAACGTGTGTGGTTGCTGGAGTCGGGCAGAGTGGTGAGAATCAGCTTTCCGTCGTTGAGATACCAGTTGCAGTTGTCGTCCATTCCCACATTATTAAAATAATGGGCATAGTGGTTTTCCTGAATGGCCAGGAAGGTGTTGACATTTGTGGAGTCGGATCGGTGCTGCCATGTCTGGAGAAGCGTGTTGAGGTTTACGATGGTTGAAGATATGGGATGTCCGTCAACCATGACGAGCGTGACTTCCACGGAGTCCCCGAGGTCGTTTGTTCCGAAGAACCGTTCGTTTCCGATGATGATGTTGACGATACCGCTGTCGGGCTTGATGAGCTCGAGGTTGTCGGAGGATGAGCATACTCCGATGGTACCCACCAGCACTTCCTTGGCAGGCATCTTCAGCACCATTCCGTTCGTACGGATGGTGCCGTCCCCGTCGTCCACTGCCTCGTCACTGCCGCATGCACATGACAGCAGCAGAGGCAGGGTGAGTATTCCAATCAGCAGCCTCAGCATCAGATGTTTCAGATTTCAGATTTTTTCTTCGGGTTCTCAAAGAATATGGCGAACAGGATGGCCACGACCAGCGCGAAAGCTGCGAAAACAATCCAAGCTGTAGACCATCCGCCCATCTTATCCGCAACGCCAGGTGCATTGACAAAGTGGTCCACGACTCTCTGTGCGCATAGCGATCCTATAGTAGCTCCAAGACCGTTGGTCATCATCATGAACACACCCTGTGCAGACGAACGGATAGAAGGATCCGTCTCCTGATCCACAAAGAGTGATCCGCTGATATTGAAAAAGTCGAATGCCACACCATATACAATCATGGAAAGGATGAACAGCCATACCCCCTGTCCCGGGTCGCCAATCCCAAAGAATCCGAAACGCAGAACCCATGCCAACATTGACATGAGCATCACGATCTTGATTCCGAATCGCTTGAGGCAGAACGGAATGAGCAGTATACAGAGAGTTTCCGACACTTGTGAGAGGGATGATAATATAATGTTATGCTTCACCGCAAACGTGTCGGCATACTGAGGGTCAGCACCGAAATCCCCGAGAAAGAGTCCAGCAAATCCGTTTGTCACTTGCAGACACATACCGAGCAAGAAAGAGAAAATAAAGAAAATGGCCATCTTCCGTTGACGGAAAAGAGTGAAAGCTCGTAGTCCCAGTGCATCAATAATAGATTTCTGTTTTTGAGATGAACTGGAAGTCGGGCAGTTAGGAAGGGTGAAAGAATACACGCCCAGCACCAGTCCGATTATTGCAGAGACGAACAATTGCATATATGTCTCCTTAAATCCCGTCAGGTCGACCAGCCACATAGAAAGAATGAATCCGATGGTTCCCCAAACTCTGATTGGCGGGAAAGCCTTGACGGTGTCCAATCCAGCTCTTGTCAGTGCATTGTACGACACAGAGTTCCCCAAAGCGATGGTAGGCATGAAAAATGCCACGCTAGCAGAGTAGAGCCAGAAAATTTGATTAAACTCAGGCTGAGGATGGGTCATCCCCATATAACCTGCTCCCGCCATGAAAAGAGCGCATAGAAGGTGGCAAATGCCAAGCAACTTCTGTGCAGGAACCCATTTGTCGGCTATGATTCCCATCAGTGCAGGCATGAAAAGCGACACGATTCCTTGGACAGCGAAGAAAGTACCGATGCTACTACCGAGGTTTACATTTCCTAGATAGATGCCAAGTGAACAAAGATATGCTCCCCATACTGCAAATATGAGGAAGTTCATGATGATTAGCTGAATCTTCAGCCCGTTTGCGTTATTTCCCATGTTTTTAAAGAGTTTAGAGTGAAGTTTGTGATTCTAGGTGTTCTAGATGTTCTAGATATTCTAGATGTACTAGAGATTCTAGATTTATGGGGTTCATTATTCTACATAGACTTTGAAGGTGTCGATGCGGGAGTCGTGGTGGAGCGCAAGGATGTACATGCCGCGCTGTAGGGTAGCTGGAAGTTGCACCGTGGATGAGGGGGTGACTTTCTGCTCGTCGATCATGATTCCGCTGACTCCGACGAGGTGGGCAGTAACAGTCTCTGGAGAGATGCCTCCGAGGTCGAGCTGCACCTGCTGTCCTGCATGAAGCACACCCGACAGGATCTTGATGACCGGCTCCCCGCCTTTTCCTGTGTCGGATTTGGTCAGGTCGATGGCGGTGGGGGTGGTGAATGTTTCGTCCTCCAGTTGCTGCTCATAGAAGTACCATTTCACGTCTTTCGACGCCACCTGGTAGGCTCCTTCGCCCAGCTTGATGCGGTAGTCCCAGTGCTTCTTTCGCTGTTCCTCGCCGGTGTAGATGTAGTCGGTGTTAGCCACGACCACGAATACGACTCCGTTAGCCGGTGCGTCGTTGTCGTCCCATGTCAGTTTCATCTTTCCGCAGCTGACCGGCTGGCTGTAGACGGTCTCGCCCTTGGCAGTGCGGTAGCAAAGCTGCGCACGCATCTGCTCGTCTTCCGGCCTGAAGAAAATCTCACATCCAGAGTCTCCGACATGCACCGGTATGATGTTTCCACCGCTCCACCCCGGGTTGGTGATGGTGTCGGGTGCCATCCATCCTTCCGCGTCGTTCTGCTCGAGAGTCTGGTAAGGCGTCAGTTTGAAGGGCGCCACGTCAATCCACTTGGGCTCAAACTCGGCCTTCACCGTCGATCCGAAGTAGTTGTTGAGCAGGTTACGGCATCCGTTGGAGAATCCTCCGAAGTCCATGGTTGCAAGACGTGCCCTGTACTGCAGGATGAGGCTGCGCATGGCTTCATCTCCGATGCCTTCCACACGCTCCGCACTGTTCCCTTTTGCTATCCCTTCGAGTACACGAGTTCGGCAGTATCTCCAAATCCATGGCACAGCTCCTTCTCCTACGCACTCTCCCAAGAAGAGCGGGAACACCTCTCCGTACTGAACCCCTCCGATGAGGTTTCTCCAGGTGCACACCTGTTGTCCCCCCTCGTACATGTTGACCCCTTCCGCGCTGGGTCCACCGAATGACCCGTCCTGGAGCCATCCCGAGTAGCACTCAATGGGCATGAATGGGCAGATGAGGTTTCCTACTCCGAGCCATCCCGGCGATCCGTACACGTTGTCTCGCTTGGCGTTCATTGCCATCTGCAGCCACACGTTTCCTCCTTCGTGGAACCACGCCGACTGCTTCACACCTTCCATGTCGGCGAAGAGTGCATGTATTCCCTCGTGAATCATCGCCTCCCGCTGATAGTCACCGTCGCTCCATTTGCGGTCGGCATCGTCGCGGAACCGGCTTACGGGATAATAAGATGCCCAGACGCAGGGCCAGTTTGCTCCGTCGATGTAAGTTGAGCTTTGGTACCCGCCCTCGGTAGTCTGCGACTCGCTGTCGTTGCTGAGTCCGGAGCCGAAGACATAGACGAATGACTTCCATCCTTTTCGTGCGTTGATGTCGGGTGGCCATCCCATCTCATCGCGGATGTAGGCGAAATCGACATCGTATTTCTTCATCATGTTGGTCATCGCGTTGTAGTCGTTGCCTCCGACGGCAGAGTTGAGGTTGTCGCCCCAGAAGACTGACCACCATTCTCCTTCCACGACGTTAGCCGCCTTTCCGTTCTTCTGCTTGAAGGAGTGCACCTTCGTAGGCTGCGGGAATCCGTTAGGGTACTCGTCGCGGAAGTCGTAGCTCCAGAAAGGAGTGTTCGCTTTCCAGTCGTATCGTTCGCCTTGGTTGGCCTGTACGTCGAGGTAGAACTTGCCAGTCATCGACTGTCTGGCTCCGTTGGCGTCGGTGACGATAGCCGTCATGGTGTAAGCTCCGGCACTTTCTTTTGTGACGCCGTTGAGCGTGAAGTCGTCGTCGTTGTATGTCCTGACGCTCTTTCCCGCCGGGTCTTTCACGTTGAAGCGTATGGTCTCTCCGTCAGCCAGAGGCCGGAACCCGAACGTGACGTTGTCTCCTACGGCAGCCTGCACGCAGTTGCTGCGCTCCTCCTCTCCGTCGTTCACCCTTACCACGGGGTTGGCTCTCCATGCGTCGATTTTGTCGGGCCGGTGGTTGAAGGCCGGCATGTTGGTCGTCATGCTCTGATTGTCGCCGATGGTGAGGGAGAAATGGAACTCGATGGTGTCGTTGGTCGTCTCGTTGACCAGGGCCTGTTTCCATGTGTAGTTGTTCCCTTCTTCCACCATTCCTTCCACGGTTGAGATGCTGAACCCCTTTGTGTCGTCGAAAGCGGATGCAATGGCCCGTTTCCGGTTGGCAGCGTTGACTGCGAGTCCGTTTGCGTTGAAGTAGTTGCCGTATGGTGATAGTGACGAGCCGTACGTGTACTTTCCGGAGGTGGGGTTGATGGAGTAGAACTTCACGTTATGTGATTTCATCGCCGCTGAGAAAGAGCCGTCCGCCTGGCAGTTGAGTTTAGTTCCCAGCACGCTGGTGTTTGTCGGACAGGACGTGGGGCTGGCCTGCGTCAGTGTCCGTTCTATGTCGAAGCTGTAGACGGTCTTGCTGTTGCCGGCCATCGCGGTTGTGCAGGTGGCCGTCAGCAGCAATCCCGCCGCCAGTTTCTTGATTGTCAGTGTTCTTTTCATGTGTCAGTTAGAAGTTTGTTTTGTTTTTTTTTTCTAGACTTTCTAGATATTCTAGACTTTCTAGATGTTCTAGATTTTCTAGACTTTCTAGATATTTTGGAAATTCTGGATGCTCTTGGCTATTTGTTTTGGAGGGTTATTCGATGGTGAGTTCTTTGATCAGTCGTTTGCCCTTGCTGTAGTTTTCGATGACAGAGAGCACGAATCGGATGTCTACTCCGATGGTTCGCTGTAGGTTGTCGTCGAAGAGGATGTCGCCCGACATGGCTTCCCAGTTACCGTCGAACGCCAGTCCGATGAGCCTTCCCTTTCCGTCGAACATACCCGATCCGGAGTTACCTCCAGTGATGTCGTTGTTCGTGAGGAAGCAGAGGTGCATGTCCTTGTCCTTCTTGTCGAGGTATTTCTTTCCGTACTTTCCTTTCTTGAGCCATTTGTATACCGGCTCTGTCAGCTCGTAGTCCGGGTTGTTGCCCTGCTTCTCGTATTTGTCGATGATGGACTGTGAAGGGGTGAAGCACTCATATCGCACGCCCTCGTTCGTGGTGTATCCACCGACGAGTCCGTAGCTCATACGGAGCGTGAAGTTCGCATCTGGATAGTACTCCTTGTCGCTGTTCATCTCTCGCAGGGCATCTCCGAGCAGCCGTTCGTATTCCTGCGCCTCGTCGCTGCCGTACATGGCATAGAGCTGCATGATGGCCTGCAGTGCGACTCCGAACATCGGGTCTGTTCCGAGATATTCGTTGAGGTCGGTCTTCTTCTTCAGTTCCTCGGGCTTGGTGAGAATGGTTTTGCCGTAGACCATGTCGGCAAAGGCCTCGATGTCTCCTCCCATCTCTTTGTCGATTTCCTTGTAGAACTCCGGCCAGTACTTTTCTGGCACGTGCTCCTTGTAGCATTTCAGTGACACAATGAACAGTTGCTTGTCTGTTGTCATGTCGATGTCCTTATATGCTTTCTCCACTTCTTTCTTCAGGTTAGGCTTGTCCTCTTTCATGACTCCGAGGAACTGGCTGATGGCGAACTGCATGATGTCGCTTCCTGAATAGAAGCACTCTTCCCACATGGTGTATGCGTAGTCGCGTTCTTTCGTGTTGTCGTAGATGACCTTCAGCGAGTCGAGCATGGTGGCGTATTTAGCCTGTCGTGCTGCGTCCTTGGCCACCCAGTCCATGATTTCCTTCTCAGTGGCTTGCTTCTCAGCTACGACGTTGAGGTCTTTGAGAGCCTTGTTCATACCGATGGAGTTCTTCCAGTAATTGGAGCTTTCTGCGTATTTTGATGAGTACATGATTCGCAGAGCGTCGCTCGAGTCCATCGCCTTCTTCATGACTTCCTGCTTAGCTTCTCTCGCCGTGATTCGTGGTATGTTCTCACATTCCACAGTGTGGTCGATTCCGTAGCTGCTGAGGTATCGTTCGGTTGATCCCGGGTAGCCGAAAGTCATGCAGAAATCACCGGGCTTGTATCCTTGAGTGCTCACCACCGCATAACGCTTGGGGTGGAATGGCACGTTGTCTTTGCTGTACTCAGCCGGTTTGTTGTCCTTTCCTGCATAGATACGGAAAACAGAGAAGTCGCAGGTCTGCCTTGGCCACATCCAGTTGTCGGTGTCTCCTCCGTGCTTACCGAGACATGACGGCGGTGCGAACACGAGTCGGACGTCGCTGTACTTCAGATAGATGCTGAGGAAGTACTTGCTTCCTTTGTAGTAAGGAACCACGGCAGAATGTATTCCGTTGTCAGGGTCGTCGATGGCGTCGGTCAGTACTTTAGTGACGCTGTCCACGACCGCCTCCCGCTGCTTGCGGTCCATGTCTGGTGTGACGTATTTCAGAATTTGGTCGGTCACGTCTGTTGTTCCAATGTGGAAATCGACGTAAAGGTCCTCGTTAGGTAGTTCGTCTTCGAAGTCCTTGGCGAAGAATCCGTCTTTGAGATAGTCGTGCTGTGGTGTGGAGTGGTCTTGTATTGAGCGGTATCCGCAGTGATGGTTTGTGAAGACAAGTCCGTCGTTGCTGACCACGACTCCGGAGCAGAACCCTCCGAATTGTACGATAGCGTCGTTGAGTGACGGGTGGTCCTTACTGTAAATCTCGTCGTGGCTCAGTTCCAGTCCCATGCTCTTGAGCACGGAGTCCGTCTTAGCAGAGAGATTGCAAATCATCCACATGCCCTCGTCGGCGAAGGCAGTCAAAGATGCCATGAGCAGCATGGCAGAGAATAAGATTTTCTTCATATTTTTCGATTTTGGTTATGTATCACATATTTAATTAGCAAAGTTAATAAATAAAATTCTAATTCGGAAAAAAACAACAAAAAAAAGCACCCGTAGGCGCTTTTTATTTGAAGTTGATTCGGTTTAGAGTTTAGAGTTCAGAGTGATTTTAGTTTAGTATTTGGGGCCATGAGGACTGTTAAGATTGCTTAACGTGCTCAGTCGTATCGCAGTCTTATTCCCTGTTGGCGCGTTTGCGCTCGAGGTGGTCGAGTATGATTTTTCTTATGCGCATGCTCTTTGGTGTCACTTCCACGTACTCGTCCTCCTTGATGTACTCAAGAGCCTCTTCAAGCGACAGTTCTACAGGCGGGATGATATGAGCCTTCTCGTCTGTTCCAGAAGCACGTACGTTGGTGAGTTGCTTTGTCTTCGTCACGTTGATGACGAGGTCGTTCTCGTGCACATGCTCTCCCACCACCATTCCGGCATACACCTCTGTCTGTGGGAAGATGAAGAACTTGCCACGGTCTTGAAGATGGTCGATTGCATAAGCTACAGCAGTGCCTGTGTCCATCGAAATCATCGAACCGTTAGTTCGGCGGCTGATTTCACCCTTGTAGGGTTGGTAGTTCTTGAAACGGTGAGCCATGATGGCCTCTCCCTGGCTGGCTGTGAGCACGTTGGTTCTGAGTCCGATGATTCCGCGTGATGGTATTTCGAACTCGATGTTGACACGGTCTCCCTGTACCTCCATGGAGTACATCTCCCCTTTGCGGCGTGTCACCATGTCGATCATCTTAGAGGCGAACTCTTCGGGCACGTTGATGGTGAGCTCCTCGATGGGCTCGCATTTCTGTCCGTTGATTTCCTTGTAGATAACCTGTGGCTGTCCCACTTGGAGTTCGTATCCCTCCCGGCGCATGGTCTCCACGAGCACAGAGAGATGGAGCACTCCGCGTCCGCTAACGATCCACTGGTCGGTCGTCCCTTCTTTCTGAACCACTTGCAGCGCGAGGTTCTTCTCCAGCTCTTTTGAGAGGCGGTCGGCGATATGTCGTGAGGTGCAGAATTTACCTTCCTTTCCGAAGAATGGCGAGTTGTTGATTGTGAAGAGCATGGACATAGTCGGCTGGTCGATGCTGATTGTAGGCAGCGCCTCAGGCTCTTCGAAGTCGCAGAGCGTGTCTCCGATTTCGAAGTTTGAGAGTCCGATAACGGCGCAGATGTCTCCGCTGCTTACGCTGTCCGTGGCGCGGTGTCCCATTCCCTCGAAAGTGTGGAGTTCCTTGATTTTTGTTTTCTCCTGTGTGCCGTCGCGGTGACTGATTGTCACGTTCATTCCGCTACGCAGCGTGCCACGGTGAACACGGCCTACGGCAATTCGGCCTGTATAAGTGGAGTAATCGAGGGATGTAATAAGCATCTGGGCGGTGCCGTCCAGAACCTGAGGGGCTGGAATGGTGTCGATGATGGTGTCGAGCAGATAGTTGATGTCGCCCGTCGGAGTTTTCCAGTCCTCGCCCATCCACCCTTGTTTGGCGGAGCCGTACACTACAGGGAAGTCTAACTGCTCTTCTGTAGCGTTCAGGTTGCACATCAGGTCGAATACCATCTCGTAGACCTCCTCCGGCCGGCAGTTGGGCTTGTCCACCTTGTTGACAACGACGACTGGCTTGAGTCCGATTTCCAGTGCTTTCTGTAGAACGAATCTGGTCTGTGGCATGGGTCCCTCGAATGCGTCGACGAGGAGAATGCAACCGTCTGCCATGTTCAGCACTCGCTCAACCTCGCCACCGAAGTCACTGTGTCCGGGAGTGTCAATCACATTGATTTTTACTCCTTTATAATTGATGGATACGTTTTTCGACAGAATGGTGATGCCTCGCTCACGCTCCAGTTCGTTATTGTCCAATATCAAGTCGCCGGTCTGCTGATTCTCTCTGAATAAATTACCGGCTAACAACATTTTGTCTACCAATGTGGTCTTACCGTGGTCTACGTGCGCGATAATAGCAATATTTCTGATTTCCTGCATGTTTTTACCTTAAAAATGTTTATTATGTTCTGAGTCGTAAAAAATTTTTGCAAAGTTACGAAGAAACGCTGAAATATACAAGAAATTTGGGAAGATTAACGCTGTTTAATCTGAAAATAAAGGAATTACAAAGAAGGGCAAGGATTGACTTTACTGCTGTCGATGAGTTTGAGGACGACGGTGGTTGGTACACACTCTCAGGAATCAAACTGAACGGTAAACCTCAGGAGCAGGGTGTTTATATTCACAACGGTAAAGCAGTGTTTGTGAAGTGACAATTTTGTCAATTAGGTTTATGATTTTTTAATACTTGGCACTCGTTTTTTTTGCGGGTGCCATTTTTTTTTGTTAATTTTTCTGAGAGAAATTGCTGATTATTCAAGATTATTTATTAACTTTGCAAATCAATATGCTTTATAAGCAGTGTTTTTTCGATAGACGGATTATTTTAGTAACAATTATAAAATAACTAAAGTTTCCCACCTTTGTAATGTGCTTATTTTCAGGACTGATTTTTCTTAGAAGTCTAAAAGTCCCCCATAAACACGGAGGTTTAACATTGTCATAAAATTTGTTTATCAGATAGCCTTTTGTGTATCAGGCATATAAGATTTTCTGTATTCTTCCAAAGCTCTGGCCAGAAATAGGATTTCAGATGAAGCCTCATCTTCAGAGGCAATCCTTACCATCATATCCTCCAAG
>FLNV01002113.1_pt1 | contig 24202 bp, 16 predicted proteins | sample 1140351 | NCBI WGS metagenome assembly FLNV01 (sample SAMEA3878207, study PRJEB12797) | bioreactor metagenome | biome: Moose rumen | place: Sweden | collected 2011-10
CCTTTAGTTTTGCAGTCAGAAACTAAGAGAGCAAGAACTCTTAATATCTCTTAAGGCTGGTGAAACAGAAATGCCCATAGAGAAGAACCATACGGCGTGTTATACCTGTCAAGAGATGAGATGAATCGAACTATGATTTTATGTAGAGTAGATCTTCACGAGGTTTGAGTTTTCATAACAGAGATTTTCTTAGTTTCCATCTTTGAGATTGTAAAACTAAGAAGATATGAGAAAAGATGAATTTGAATGTATCGGTGTTGATGTCTCGAAGAAGACATTGGACGTTGCTTTGTTTCGTGGTAAGGTGGACTGGAACGAAGGGCACATTAAGGTAGACAACAACAGTTCTGGCTACAAGGAACTGAGGAAGTGGCTGCGTCTGAAAAAAGCGGAGAAGAAGCAACTACGCATTTGCATGGAAGCTACGGGACTCTACACCCATGATTTCCGTTCCTGGCTGGAGCAGGAGGGTATTACCTACTATGTGGTGGATCCTAAGCGCATGCATCACTTTGCTCCGCCACAGAGCATCAAGGGCATCAGGCAGACAAAGAATGACAAGGCGGATGCCTTCCGCATCGCCATATACTGCTCGTTGTTCCATGAGAGCATGGAACCTTCCAGACTGCCGTCAGCTGCCTATTTCAAGCTGAAGCGACTTCTTGCAGAGCGCAGACAATATGTGAAGCAGTCCGTACTGTACAAACAGCAATTAAGTGACATCTCCATATATGACACCGTAAGTTCCCGTATGCGGAAGGAGAAAGAGGTGGGAAATCTCAAGGACGATATCAGGCAGACGGACAAGGAGATGAAGTCCATCATAGATTCCGACCCGGCAATCAAGAGGAACTACGACCTGCTGACGAGCATCGTGGGTGTCGGTATCGTCGTTGCAGTCACCACCATCGTGCTGACGGAGAATTTCACGGTCTTTGCCAGCCCGAGGAAGTACGCCAGCTATATAGCCATAGCACCGTTCCCCCATGAGTCGGGAACGAGCGTCAGAGGGGCAACGAGGGTATCGAAACAGGGCTTCAGGCAAGCTAAGGCAGATTTATCCATAAGCGTCTTATCTGCCATGTCACATGATTCTGAACTTAAGGAATATTGGTTACGAAAGAAAGCAGAAGGAAAACACGCTGGGACGATTCTCAATGCAATTAAATTCAAGATTGTGCTCAGGATGTTTGCCGTAGTTAAACGTGGAACACCGTACGTTAACACAAAAGGCTATAGGCGATAGAACAATGGCTTTTGAACTATCCTTTGGCGTGGAAGAGGTCCTCTCTTTGCTTTAGCGCGGCTTTTTCTATGATTACATTATATGATAGAATTGCTTGTGATGATTTTGGGGCGAGTGAACTATGCCTTTATTTGGCAATGAACCATCCTTTGTTTTAGTCCTATCCCCATTTTTCTAATCTCTTTCAAAGATTTACTGTACCTTTGCACCCGAGTACGATAAGAGGTGAAGCCGGGAGGGGACGGTGAACCATATAAAGCTTAGACAAAGCCCTTTCCGTGATTAGGTCTGCCCCTCCTTCAGACGCTGGCATGGCAATTTAGAAATATAGGTCGCCCCGAGCGGTCGGAGTCCTTTTAAAGGATGCTGCCTTAAAACCAGCCATCTTCGGCCTGTACCTCGCTTAAACGCGCTGCAAAGTTATGAAGAAAAATTGGTATGTAGGCATTGACGTGTCGAAAAAATGGCTCGACGTGGCCATTTTCGTTGAAAACAGCGACCTGAAGGGGTATTTCCATACTCAGGTGAGTAATGATAAACCCGGTTACCGCGAGCTGCTCAGATGGCTCAAGGAACACGATGTGGACGCTTCCACATGCACCTACGGAATGGAGCACACGGGCTTCTATTCTGACGGCCTGCAGCACTTCCTTGACAAGAAGGGCTACAAGTACACGATGCTGGAGCCCGCAGTCATCAAGCACTATCCCATTCAGCCCCGCGAGAAGAACGATCGTCTGGATGCTGCAAAGATTGCCGACTACCTCTACCGTTTCAAGGACACCGTCAAACTGAGCCGTGTGCCAGACAAGACGATGGAGAAACTACGCGAACTGCATAAGGAGCGTAAGTTCTATGTCGAGGACAGGGTGTGCTACCTGAACCGCAAACTGGTCGTAGGCAAGGAAGAGGCGAAACGCCTGGACAAGATGATTGAAATGCTCGACAAGCAGATTGATGCAATTGAGGAGAAGATACGCGACATCATCCAGAATGACAAGTCGCTCATGGAGAACTACCTCTACCTCGACTCTATCAAGGGTATCGGCTTCGTCAATGCCGTCAACGCCATCGTCATCACTCAGAACTTTACCGTGTTTAAGACAGCAAGGGACTATGCTTCGTACATTGGTGTCGCCCCTCACACGAAGACATCGGGCACTACTGTGAGGTGGAAGCCAAAGCCACGCAAGCACTGCGACCTGACGGCGAAAGCCGACATATCGCAGGCAGCCAAGATTGCCGTCGTACACGATGTCGAACTCAAGCGGTTTTATGAAAGGAAATGTAACGGGAAAGATGATGCGGATACCGTCCGCAAGGCTATGAACGCTGTAAAGTTTAAACTCGTCTTGAGGATGTTTGCTGTAGTCAAGCAGAAGCATACCTACAGGCAGTTTACGACGATATAACGCTTTTACATACTGCCGCCAGTGAACTACGGCAGGCGCGTGCCGACCTGTCCCGAGAGTCTGGAGGTGAGTATATGCGGTTGCTCCAGGTAGAAATCTAGTAAAGAGCCAGTAAAGGTGATAGATGAACCGCGCACCAATTGTAACGAAAACAAGGTCTTCCGTTACGGCATATTTAGTGGTTTTTGTCAACAAAGAAGAAAAAAAGAACGCCCTTTAAACTTTATTAACGGGCATTCTCTTGGTTTTATCTTAGAAATCAAAGAAAAGCTGAGAATTCTTACAAAGTTACGAAAAATCTTTGAAAGTTGTACCAATGTGAGCTGATATTTTTTATTTTATCGGCAAAATTAGCCAAAACAAACATAAAAGGGCTGGTTCATTCCAGTCCTTTTGTTGGTCCAAATTAGTCCAAACGGCTAATTTAACACTTTACACGTTGGTTTTCTCGTCAGTTGCGGAGATCTTCGAGATAGTCGAGATGATCGAAGTCGACCTCATCGGCGACACGCTCCCAGACGGTCTTGGTGGTGTCGGAAAGCTCTTTCGACATTCGATAGACTCCAGTGAAGACATAACCAGTATCTACAAATATGATAATCTTGCTGATTCATGTTGCAAAGGTATAAAAAATCCACGAAAACAAGACAATTATGTAGATAATTCTAAAAAAAGTTGTACCTTTGCAGCCAAATTATTCTATAACGTTATGGAAATCAAGAATCAATTCGCAAAGAAGCTGATGGATATCAAGGCCATCAAGTTGCAGCCCAACGAGCCTTTCACATGGGCTTCGGGGTGGAAGTCACCAATCTATACCGACAATCGCAAGACACTGTCGTTCCCACGTCTGCGCTCGTTCGTAAAGCTCGAGCTCTGTCATGCCATCCAGGAGAATTTCCCTGAGGCAGAGGCTGTGGCAGGAGTGGCTACTGGCGCCATCGCACAGGGAGCCCTCGTTGCAGAAGAACTGGGACTGCCATACAGCTATGTCCGTCCGAAGCCAAAGGATCACGGCATGGGCAACCAGGTAGAAGGAGAGATTGAGAAGGGTGCGAAGGTGGTTGTGGTAGAGGATCTTATCTCTACCGGCGGCTCTTCGCTGAAGGCTGTACAGGCTCTGCGCGAATACGGAGTTGAGGTTATCGGCATGGTAGCATCGTTTACCTACGGATTCCCTGTTGCCGAGAAGGCTTTCGAGGAGGCTGGCGTTAAGCTCATCACACTGAGCAACTACGAGGCTGTGATTGAGGAGGCTGCGAAGACAGGATATATCAAGGAAGAGGACAAGGCTGTGCTCGCCGAATGGCGCAAGAGCCCAGAAACCTGGAAACAATAATATATTTTATGGGATTATTTGGAAGTGAAAGCAAATTTGAGAGTAGTGTGAAGCAGATCCCCTACCCTCAACGGGCTGTATATGATAATATCAGCGACCTGCGTAACCTCGAGAAAGTACAGGACCGTGTGCCAGAGGACAAGGTCAATGACTTTAAGTATGATGAGGATACGGTAAGTCTGAACGTTGCCCCTGTGGGAGAACTGAAGCTGCGTATCTGTGATCGCGAGGAGCCAAAGTGCGTGAAGTTCGAGACGGTGCAGTCGCCCATGCCTTTCAACGTTTGGATTCAGGTGCTGCCGGTAGACGAGAACAACTCGAAGATGAAGGTTACTGTCAAGGCAGAGCTTAACCCATTCATCAAGAGCATGGTAGAGAAACCACTTCAGGACGGAGTAGAGAAAATCGCCGACGCCTTGGCTCAGGTACATTATACATAAGGAGTTAGAAGTATGAAACTTTGGGAGAAGAACTTTGAGATAAATAAGGAGATAGAGAGGTTTACTGTCGGAAGAGACAGGGAGATGGATCTCTATCTGGCCAAGTACGACGTGTTGGGTTCGATGGCCCACATAACCATGCTCGAGAGCATCGGACTGCTTGAGAAAGACGAGCTTACGGCACTGTTGGCAGAGTTGAAGAACATCTACCGCTTGGCAGAACAAGGTGAGTTTGTCATCGAGGACGATGTGGAGGATGTACACTCTCAGGTAGAGATGCTGCTCACCCGCAAACTCGGTGATATGGGTAAGAAGATCCACTCAGGCCGCTCACGCAATGACCAGGTGCTCGTAGACCTCAAACTCTTCACCCGCCACGAGCTGAAGGATATCGCCGACGAGGTAAAGATACTCTTCGACGAGCTCATCGCCAAGAGTAATCAGTATAAGGATGTGCTGATGCCAGGCTATACCCATCTGCAGATAGCCATGCCTTCGAGCTTCGGACTCTGGTTTGGTGCATACGCAGAGAGTCTTACTGACGATATGCTCTTCCTGCAGGCAGCATATAAGATGACCAACCGCAATCCACTCGGCTCGGCAGCAGGATATGGCTCGTCATTCCCCCTGAACCGTACGATGACAACAGAGTTGCTCGGCTTCGACTCTATGGACTATAATGTGGTCTATGCCCAGATGGGACGCGGTAAGATGGAGCGTAACGTGGGCTTTGCCATTGCCACCATCGCAGGCACACTGGCCAAGATGGCCTTCGACGCATGCCTGTTTAACTCACAGAACTTCTCGTTTGTTAAGTTGCCGAAGGAGTGTACCACAGGTTCTTCGATTATGCCTCACAAGAAGAACCCCGACGTCTTCGAGCTTATCCGCGCGAAATGCAACAAGCTGCAGTCTCTGCCTCAACAGGTGATGCTTATCATGAACAACCTGCCTGTTGGCTATTTCCGTGACCTGCAGATTATCAAGGAAGTGTTCCTGCCTGCTTTCGACGAACTGAAGGACTGTCTGCAGATGGCCGCATACATTATTAATAAGATAGAGGTGAACGAGCATATCCTCGACAACCCGATGTACGACCCGATGTTCTCTGTTGAGGAGGTTAACCGTCTGGCTGCCAACGGAATGCCTTTCCGCGATGCCTATAAGAAGGTGGGTCTCGACATCGAGGCGGGCACATTCAAGGCCAGCCACGATATCCATCATACCCACGAAGGCTCTATCGGCAACCTCTGCAACGACCAGATTCAGGCTCTTATGCAGCAGACCCTCGACGGATTCCATTTCGACCGCATGACTGAGGCAGAGCAAGCCTTGCTTAAGTGAAGAATTATGAGAGCTCTTTCTTCGACTCTATTTTTTATTTTATTTTGTATTTTCTTTTCCTCCTGTGAGGGCGAGAACAACATCAGCCGTGACTATCGTTGCCTCTTTGCCTTCGACACGTCGCTGCATCCTATTCCCTGTCAGCTTACCGGCATATTAGGCAATCCTGGACATTTCTGTAAGGTTGAGGCATCAATGGTAAATGGAGTGAGACATCTGAAGACCACCCGCAACTACGACGGAGCGACTGAGGACATAACCATAAGCACTGAGAGAGAGCGCCAGGCGAACATAATCCTTGGGGCAAACAACAGCATTATCATCGGAACTGCCAGCTATGACAACCGTCTTGTGGCCTACGACGGACAATGTCCCAACTGTCTGAAGGACTATAGCGGAACAAGCTATCCCCTCACATGGAAGAACAATGGCCTGCAGCTGCATTGCGCCAAGTGCGACAGGTCATACGATGTAAATAATGGTGTCATTGCTTCTGGCAAAGGAGGCATCCAACTGCTCACCTACTATGCACGATTAGACGGTGCTGTTCTCCGCGCATGGAACTAGGTTTACTACCAGCTTACAACTTATCTTTGCCATAACATCTACACTACTAGTGTCACACGGTGCCAGGCACGGTGTTACCTCTGTTTTTGATAGGAATTGGGATGCAATCGGGGGTTGCTGAAAACAATTTTAACTTAGATTAACTAAGTATAATTTGGTAATTCGGTAGCTTTTGGTTACTTTTGCCAAAAATTCTATTGTTATGGCAGATATCAAAGCAGAGTATTTAGCCTGTCCCATCAGGAATGTTGTCAGTCGCTTCGGTGACAAGTGGTCGATGCTCGTACTCTATTCGCTCAATGCCAGCGAAACGGGCATCCTTCGTTTCAATGAGATACGCCGTCTGATGACGGATTGTTCTCAGAAGATGCTCTCGCAGACGCTGAAGAATCTGGAGCAGAGCCATCTGGTGCATCGCAAGGTCTATCCGGAAGTGCCGCCAAGAGTGGAGTATTCCCTAACCGATACAGGCAAGTCGCTGATGCCCCCACTCACTTCGCTCATTGTATGGGGCAAGGAACATTTCAATGAAGTAGTGACCGATTAGCAGCGTATGACAGAAAGAGAAAAGATGCTGGCAGGACCCTTCGGCAGCCACGCCATCATGGTTCTGCCAGTTTAGCAAAACCGTCAAGCAAACGGCGCAAAGAGCCGTTAGTATTTTTGCAGTTATCAGAGTCCGTCTCATTCTGGCTGCAAAGGTACTAAAATTATCTGTAATAAAAGAACTCTATCATAAAAAAAGAGCAACACCCGATTGGATGCTGCTCCTTTTGCATATGCGGTTAATCAATGTCTGTTACGAGACCTCGATGGCCTTGGTAACTTTCTCCTTTGGTTCGGTCTTCGGCATCGTGATGGTCAGGATGCCGTCCTCCACCTTGGCAGAGATCTGGTCTTTCACCACATCGTCTGGCAGCACGTAGTTCTGCTCGTAGTTAGAGTAGCTGAACTCACGGCGCAGATAGTGATGGTGCTTGTCCTCATGCTTGTGTTCCTGTTTGTTCTCAATGGCGATGGTGAGGTTGCCCTCGTCGTTGATGGCTACGCGGCAATATTCTTTCTTGATGCCTGGAGCTGCAAGTTCCATCGTGTAGGCCTTCTCACTCTCCTTGACATTGACTGCGGGTGCTGTACTGTTGGCACGAGGCATGAAATCAGTGTTAAAGAAATCATCAAACACCGTTGGGAACCAACCATTGCTTTTCATTAATCCGTTCAACATAATCATTACCTCCTAATTATACTTTTAGTTTAACTTATTTGTTTCTGATTGCCTCCGCTTCCGCTTCAGCTTTCACTAACAGATATGCAACTTACGTGCCTATAGAGCGAATCCGTGCCAGAATGACAATCGGGAAAGTCAATCTGGCACGGAATTTAAACTTGCTTAAACTATACTGACAGTTCTTTAAACTCGTTTAAACTTTGGCGGCTATACCACTTCTTTTCCGGAAGGTGAAAGAGCGAGTCTTGCCAGTCTGATGACTTTTTATCAGAGAATTCAAATGTTGTAAGCGATAGCAGAATTGCTACTCCTTCATTACAGGCTTCAACTTCTTGCAGACACTCCAGTAGTTGACCTCACCAAAGACTGACTTGGGGTTGTCTTTTGGAAAGTTCTTGTAGCGGTCAATAATTTGAAGAGGAACATCCAGCAACTTCACTTGGTAGGGTATGCCCGTCTTATGGCGCTTACCCACTATCCATTTATCACCATTGACTTCAACGATATTGTCCGTTGTCAGTTCCTTTGCGAGCCAGGCACGGTGTGATGGAGAGCCTGGCTCGATGTGCTCATGGCTAAGATGCTCACATCTCTCAGAAATAGAATCTTATACCTGCAGCAAAGTCTATTCTGAACGTGCCACTCCAACTATTTTCCTCAGAATATTTTTTTATGAGGTTATCATTGTTCTCTCCTGTAATAGCGATAACATCGTTCATCTCCACACCGATGCCTACATGCTTTGACAGCATATACTCTACGCCACCTTTGAGCATAAAGCCCAAACCGGATGTGTCGTCAAGGAAATCACCGCCCAGACGAGAATACCCTATCCCAAAGGCTCCTTCCACGAGCCAGCGGTTTCCAATTAAGTTGCGGCGTACAACGCTTGGACCCAGATAAATCTGTCGTAAGGCCAGATTCTTCTTGGCTGAATTTTTATATGTGTTTTTGTATCTTGTGTCGTTATAGATAACATTCAGGCCAAATCCCCACCCAGACTTAAATATGTGCTCATATTCAAGCAATGCCGATATTCCTGGCCTCCAGCTACTCTTCATCACCTTGTTATCAAATTGGTTTTCAAGATACACATTTGAGAGGATAAGCGACAATCCTCCACTCAGCTTTATAATGTCCGACGGCATTTCTAATGATGGCGAAGACTGTTTCGCTGGAGTATATTCGTTCTGCGTTACATGCTTCTTCTCGCTCTTTGGTATGGGCACGATGTCATAATATACTTGCGAAGGGCTGCTGACACTGTTTGTCAACAGGTCGATGCCCAAGCCGGCAACACCACCAAGAAGTACGTTCCCAATAATCCAAGCGTTGCTGGACTTGTGCAACTCGATATCCTGGAACGTATAGTTCTCCGACTCTATCTTTATCTTCTGTCCTTCCAGTTTCTTCCTTTTCGCCTGTACTACAGTTGGCAGACTGACATTCGGGTAAGTCTTCTTCTCTGTCGTGATGGTAACAGGTTCATCAACCATACTTCCATTGATTGTGATACGGGGATCACCACCGGAAGCAATCGTTGCACACGATGACAGCATATAGGCGGCCGCCACCATGCATGATAAAATTATTGTTTTAGTTTTCATGTTCAATACTTTTTGGTCTTTATATTTTATTTTATTATTTTCAAGGGACAAAGGTACAAATATATATAACAGAGCTGTTAAGTACTGTCATGTCATTAGCAACATATTGAAAGTAGCATTTATAATCATTTATCCACTTCCACACAGAAAATATCACCAATCTTTGTTATAATCCTTTTTGCCATATTAAAAATTTACCTTAATTGTAATACCCCAGTTATCAGAAGTACCGTCCATATGATTGCAAGTGTCTGAATAGTTTTGAGCTATCGTTCAAATGTCTATGTGTCTGATGATATATTGAAGGAATCTGGATAGAGGTCACAATACTATCATTTAAGTCGATATTTCTCTCAACAACCTGTAATACTTCTCCTTCTTTGAGCTTCCCCTTAAAGGACAACATAAAAGCTACAGAGTCGCCTGTTTCTATTGTCTCTGTTTCTTTCCATCCTTTTTGGTTTAAACAAAACATTTTAAACTTTAATGGCTTCCCACAATAATTCACTTTAATGTGTTGTTTTTTTAATGGCAATGTGCCATCATAAATCAAATATTGGTAAAAGTTCCAATTTTTATTATAAGATCCGTAATAACATAATTCTGATTCTATATACAGAACGTTGCATGGCTTTTTTGTAATTTCAATGCAATCCTGATTTGCGAATTCTATTATTGGGCAAAAACAGGAAGTTAAAGAGACAAGAATCATCGTAGAGATGCAAATAAAGGATAAAGAATGTTTCATATATCACCACACAAATAAATTTCCATTATCAGTTTCAAATCTATAAGCACCATCTTCCAAAGGGCCTTTTCCAAATCCATTTGACAAATAATCTTGAGCAAGATTTCCACATCACTTCAGTCGTCATCATTAACAACCAGTCCACGCTTCTTCAGTTCTGCCAACTGACATGCCTTGCATATCGGTCTGTTCGTATATGTTGCCATCGTTCTAAATCATTCCTTATATAAAAACGAAGTCCCACCGTGGTACGCATTGTTAAGAGGCGTGGTGGGAATTGTTGCCACAAAGGTACGACTTTTTCCTGAACTGACAAACTTTTGGGCAGAAATCTTCATTTAGGGCATAAAAAAGAATAAAAAAGGGATTTTCTGCGCCAATTCCATCAGGAACGGCACAGGTAATCGGCTTGCCGCTTCGCTCGTCGAAGAAATCCCTAAACAGAGACAATTAAGCTATAGTTCTTATCATGACTTATACGCAGGATGGTAGCACCTCTCTAACAGTTCTTCAAGGTCGCGCTCACGATAGAGCACCTTGCCGCCCAGCTTGATATATGGCACTATACCACTGTCACGGTATTCCTGCAAGGTGCGTCGGCTTAACTTCAGGCGATGCGACACCTCCACGTCAGACAGATAGCGCTTCACGAAAGACGGGCTGACATTCAAGGCTTCGCAGATAAAGCGCGACCTCACATTTGCTAATATCGTCTTGTATTTGGATGAAAACGCAAAGAAGGAATAGGAGGCCAAGACCACTTGTCAGCAGCAGAAAACGCAGAACGACCAGCCAAGACTGGAGCCTAATCCAAGACAGGAAGAGCATCAAGAGGAATCACATCAGTACTCGTCAGACTCGTCTATCAGCATCCCTTCATTGGGACTGTTCGACACAACAAACCCCGTCTATGACCCCGAAGATGAAGACTTCCGCCGCCGGATGCAGCAGAAGAAGAAAAAGAAACGAGGGCCTAAATTATAATAGATATGATTTTCGGATAATCTTACAGTAGTCCAAAATATGATAGAATAATTAAAAGGAGGTGCTGCAATTACAACAACCTCCTAACTAACTACTAACTTTTGTTACCTTTATAGCAACCTTATTAACTTATAACTAACAATTAACCTATTTCTTTTGATAAACACGGACATAATCTACATAATAGTGTAAAGGAAACTTGCTGTCATCGGGCGTTCCACCATTTCCACCTATAGCCAGGTTCAGCAGGATATAGTCACCAAAGCCTGCTATACTAGTGTTGAAAGGATTCTCGGTGTTCCCGCCAAAGCCCTGATTATAGGTTTTCGATAGGTCAATCTCATTGAGCAGCTCATCGTCAAGATAAAGACGGATAAAGTCCTTGTCCCAGTCCATACGCCAGATATGATACTTCTCAGCCCAGTCCTTGTCTTTGTCTGTGAAGTGAGAGAACGGTGTGACAGACTCATCCCATACGGCAGTCCATTCCTTGCCAGACCCCCAGCAGGCATTTGCCAGTATCGATGGGCGACCGTTCTTGATGTAGTATTCCAACATATCAATCTCGCCATTCTGCGGCCAGTCCCATTTGTTACCTAAAAGCCAGATGGCAGGCCAGGAACCTGAGGCTGTCGGTATCTTTGCCCGTACCTCGAAGCGGCCATACATAAACTGACGGCTCAACTGAGTGGTAACGCAACTGGAGGTGTATTCCGCATACTCCCTGTTAGTTTTCCAGTCACTGCTACCGGCTACATAGTTGGGGTTCTTTATCCTTTCCTTCCTGCCTTCAATCACCAGACATCCATCCTTGACAGAGGCATTATAGGATTGATACCACTGAAGTTCCTCGTTACGCACGAATCCTTTCTCGTAGGTCCAATCACTTGACGGCTTGCCATCTATGTTAAACTCATCGCTCCACACCAGATGATAGCCCTCATACGAAGTAATGTCGGCAGTCTTAGGCGTAGGAAGATATTCGGCAGTTTTCTCTTCCGTGGGAGTTTCTGGTGTTACTATTTCAGGAGTAGATGGAATGGCATCTTCACCGCCCCCACAAGAGAGCAGTGCAGATGCCAATATAGTTAACAGTCCATTCATCTTATGCATTTTATTTCCAGAGATCATTCTGTTCCAGTTGCGAGTTGCTGTCAATGTCTTCCTGCGGGATAGGCCATACATACTCCTGCTCACCACGGAAGTTACGATACTCATACCAGAAGTTGTAGGTGCTGGCCTCGTTGTTGATGCGGTCAACTGCATCCTTCAGCAGATGCCAGCGATAGATATCATACAGGCGCAAGCCCTCGAAAGCGGTCTCGACACGACGTTCATGGCGGACAATGTCACGCATAGCAGCCTGAGACAATCCTGATCCCTCAACACTTTCAACGGATGGCATACCAGCACGGGCACGTACCTGATTAACCAGTTTTGCTGCCTCGTCAAGATTAGTACCCTTCTCCACGTATGCCTCTGCCAATGACAGCAGAACCTCTGCATAGCGGATGATATAGAAGTCCTGACCAGAATCCCAGCTTGTTGACCAGTTCAGTGCCGGGTTAAAGTACTTAAACACATAGATGGTAGAGTAAGAAGCGGCAGCACCACCATAGAACCAATCTTTTGATCCCCAGGCCATACCGGGAATGAACAATGTGGCACGGAGACGCGGGTCACGGTTTTCATAACGAGCTGTATTCAGATTCCATAAGTCGGCCGAACCATCCTCATTGTATTCACACACCTTCTTGTCTGTACAAGGTGTTCCATCAAGCTGATAGTAAGCATCTGCCAAGTCAATGGTTCCGTTCATAGCCTCAAGCGGGGTATCCCAATGTCCACCGATGCCAGAGCCCTCACTCTTGCCGGGACCTTCATAGCGAACGCCAAGGATAATCTCGTTACAACCTTCGTTTTCCTCAGTGAACAGGGTCGTATAGTCGGGGAACAGGGCGTATGTACCCTGCGCAATCACTTTCTTATAGGCATCAATGGCCTCGTCCCATTTTTCATTATAGAGGGCGATACGTCCAAGTACAGCCAGAGCAGCGCCTTTGGTGATACGACCGCGTGCAGGTGCCTCAACAGGCAGGACATCGGCTGCGGCTTTCAGGTCGCTCATCACGCCAGCCACAATCGTAGCACGGTCTGTCTTCGGGCATTCTGCCTCTGTCAGACTCTGTACTTCGGTGATATAAGGCACATCATGATAGGTCATTGTCAGGTTGATGTACATCAGTGCCCTGATGACGGTAGCCTCGGCCTTATACTGTGCAACGGTGGCGGCATCCATTCCTGTGCGTTCAACGTTAGAGATGAGGGTGTTGCAACGCTTGATGCCCTCATAGTTGGCTTTCCAGAACTCGCTCACCAGCCGACTGCTACTTGAATGGATACCATTGCAGATGTCCCATCCGTTCATCCATCCGCTCCAGTTGAAGCGTCCGCCATTGTCGGTCATACAATCCATATTAAGGGGGCCACAGCCATCCCATTTGCTCTGATTGGTGGCATCATTATAAAGGAAGGGATTCTGCAGCGCATCATAACACGCAGCGAGTCCGTTGAGTGCGTCTTGTTCCGACTGCCAGAAGGTGGATGATGAGATGGCAGTCAACGAGTCTTTCTGCAGGAAATCGTCAGAGCAACTTGTCAGTGTCAGCGAGCCTGCGATGAAAGCGTAGGTAAAATATCTGTTTATTGTCTTCATCTTGATTCTGCTTTTAGAAATTAACATTTACGCCAAAAGAATATGACTTCACGTTCGGGTGCATATCGCCACGGGTATCACCGCTGCTCTTTTCCGGGTCATAGTTGTCGAGCGGAGTGAAGGTCAGCAGATTGGTACCCTGGACATAGACGCGAAGGCTTGAAATACCAACACGATTGAGGATGCCCTTTCTGAAGGTATAGCCCAACTCTACATTCTTCAGTCGCAGGTAACTGGCATCATCGAGCCAGAAGGAAGAATAACGTTCATTGAACGAGTTGCCCAGTTTCGGCATACTGCCATTAGGATTACTCTCACTCCAACGGTCGAGCCAACGGGTGGTCATATTACCGCCATTAGTGATAGTAGCCTGCTCCCAGTTGTAACGGTTGATGCCGCTCACGCCCTGCCAGAACATAGTGAAGTCGAAGTTCTTCCAACCTGCTCCGATATTGAATGAATAGGTGAGTTCCGGGAATGGATTGCCAATAATCTGTCGGTCATCATCATTGATATTGCCGTCATCGTTGAAGTCCTCATACATAATGTCACCGAGTTGCGGGTCAAGTCCGTTCTGCTTGATGACTACGCCCTCGCTGTTTGTACGGTTCAGGTCGGCCTCAGTCCGATAGATGCCAATAGCCTTCAGACCGTAGTAAGAACCGATAGGATTGCCCTCGCGGTTGATGGTCTGGCCGCTGTAAGTATCAATGCCCTTGTTGTCGATAATCTCATTCTTCACACCCGACAGGCTGAAGCCTGCATTCCAAGTCCAGTCACCGGCATGGTCACGGTAGTTGACAGCCAGTTCCCAACCACGGTTTCTCACCTTACCAGCATTCTGATAGGGTGCACCAAGCGTTCCAAGGAAGGTGGTTGGCATCTGGAGTTGCAGCAGGATGTCACTGGTCACCTTATTGAAATAGTCGAAAGTCACATTGATCCGGCTGTTCCAGAAGGCTGCATCAAGACCGATGTCTGTGATGGCTGTGGTTTCCCAACGGATATCATCGTTGGCTACGATATTATCCGCCATACCGATGGTGACATCGTTGCCAAAATAATAATTGTAGTAGGCTGCCATTGTCGGAGTGTAGGCATAGTTTCCGATCTCCTGATTACCAAGTTTACCCCAACTGGCACGGATTTTCAAGTAAGACAGAGGCTCCACGTTCTGCATAAACTTCTCATTGGTGAGAATCCAGCCAGCCGACAGAGAAGGGAAGGTTGCATAACGGTGGCTCTTCGACATACGTGAAGAACCATCATGACGGATATTGAACTCAAACAGATAACGGTCATCATAGTTGTAGTTCACGCGTCCGAAGAATGACTGCAGGGAATATTCCTCTGCACTACCACCCACATAGTCGTTCTTGGCTGCTGCGTCAAACTCATAGAGGTTATCGGTAGCAAAGCCTTCCTTATAGCCGTTGGAGTTCTTGCCACGCCAGTCTTGGATGGAGTGACCTAACAGTACATTTAACTGATGCTTGCCGAAACGCTCATTGTAAGTCAGCACATTCTCGTTCAGATAACTGGTCTCTATATAGTGCCACTCATAGAGGCTGTTGTTATCGTCGCGATAGAGTTCATTGCCCTCGGCATCATACTTGGCGGAACGCTGGGAATACGTAGAAACTTCATTCAGATAGAACTTATAGGCCAGGCTGCTTCTGAACTTCAAGCCCTTTACGATATCAACCTCTGCAAACACATTACCATCAAAGCGGTAACCGTTGTTCTTCTTACGTCCGAGGTTCATCATCTGTACCGGGTTCTTGAAAGTGGTATGGCTAATGGAACTGCCGTCAACCACACCATATTCACCATTAGAATATTGTACGGGAACTGTCGGGCGAGTGAACCAAGTCAGGGTACGCATCAGACCGTTATCGCCACCCATACCGCTGTTGGGTGCAAAGAAATTCTCTTTTGAACCGGAAAGATTAAGGCCCAACTTGAAAATACCGAGTTTAGCATCAGCATTTGAGCGGAAGTTAAAACGCTCATACCCTGTCTTCTTCATAATACCTTCCTGATTCAGGTAGCCGACGGACATCATATAGTGAGTGTCCTTGCTGCCGCCATTGACAGAAAGATTGTGCTGAGTCATTGGGGCTGTGCGGAACAAGGCATCCGTCCACACGGTGTTGGCGAAATGGTCAGGATCACTGCCATTCTGCAACTTCTGCAACATATCGGCGGTATACATCTCATGCCCATTGCTTTCATTGTACATCTTTGCCCACTCGTAGGAGTTGACATATTCAGGAAGTATAGCCGCTTTCTGTGATGTATAACTACCAGAGTAATTGATAGTGGGGCGTGACTCCGTACCACGCTTGGTGGTAATCAGGATGACACCATTGGCAGCACGGACACCGTAAATGGCAGCCGAGGCAGCATCTTTCAGCACTGACACATTATCAATATCAGATGCAGCAATCTGCTGAATCTGTGATACGGAAGCCTCGACTCCGTCGATAAGCACCATAGGCTCATTGTTTCCGAAAGTACCGATACCACGGATGCGAATCTCAGGTGTATCACCACCTGCAAGACCACCAGAACTCGTCAGCGTCACACCTGGCAGGCGACCCTGCAACAGGTTAGTAGCATTGGCAGTAGGAATGTCTGCCAAGTCCTTACTTGTCACAGAGGCAACAGCACCCGTCAGGTTCGCTTTTTTCTGAGTGCCATAACCGACGACCACAACCTCATCAATGACTTTTTGGTCTTCTTCAAGAGTCACATTCGCATGTCTTCCAGAAATTTTGACCTCTTTTGTTGCGTATCCAACATAACTGAAAATAAGTATGGGATTATTAGCAGATTCTAATTCAATTGAGTACTTCCCGTCAAAATCCGTAATGGTGCCATTTGACAAATTTCCTTTCTCTTTGATGGTAGCACCAATGATTGGTTCTCCATTTCTGTCATACACGCTACCCGTTATGGAAATCTGAGCCCAAACACCATGTATGCTCATAAAGAGCATGAGACATAATAAAGTAAAAGATTTTTTATTCATAATACGCTTATTTTATTCGGAAATAGTGGATGAAGAAGACCATACATTGGATATGGTCTGCGTAAGTCCTGCAGATATGACTTGATATAAACGGTCACCCCAAGATCCTTGGCTTTCTACAGGAACGGTTTCACGCGCAGTCCATGTGCTATCACTGAGATAATAATATCCGCCTGTCTGTCCTTGGGTAAGATATGTTGTAAACTGGTAAATGTTGCTAGTACCTTCACGTTTCATTGGTATAATCTGCCAATTTCCATCATCATTTGTCGTAAACTCACCTGTAATATACCCTTTTGCATCATTTCCTGCATTTGACATATCAACTCTAAAGGTAACTTTTACGTTGTTCTCTGAATAGAACTCTATACCACCGTGAGTCAGAAGATTGTTGTTAAAATCAAAAAAAGCAACATTTTCCCAATTAGAGCCAGTACCCCATAGAGTAACATTATCCGCTGAAACCCATGCAGGCTCCCATGCTATAACACCAGCACCTCCATTGTTTCGTACGGCTTCTTTAACTTCTACCAAAAAATCTTTCTGTAATTGAGGACATGGTGCTTGCGGGTATCCAGGAGCCATGTTGCTCATTAAATTGTGGCAATTATCATTCCACTTTCTTGTCCAGATATGACCAGTTTCAGCAACCAGTAATTGGATGCCATATGTGTTTAGCAGTTGAGCTGTAAAATTACCCAAATCATTAGGAGTGTATCCCTGCCACTGAGGATAATAGGAGAGGCCAAGCATGTCAAAATCCATAATATTAAGGTTCTTCAATGTGGTCACCCAATTCATTGCATCAGTAGGATTCATTGCAACGTGAAGAACAGTTTTGACATTCCTGTTATAGTTCGCATTAAAGTCCCTTACAGCTGAAAGCCCCGCATTAAATAACTTAACATTCCTCTGATAATTTATTGGTGTTAAGAGAGAGTTGTCACTTACCATGATGTTTTTGTTCGTTTCGTTTCCTATTTGTACTAAATCAGGAACTATACTTGAAGCCTTCATGGATACTAAAATCTTATATGTGTAATTATAGACAGAGTCTGCTAATGCGGTTGTGTCGTTGACAACAGAAAGCCATGCAGCAGGAACAACATTCTGTTCAGGATCAGTCCATGTGTCAGAATAGTGAAAATCCAACAGAATTTTCATCCCAAGTTGTTTGGCGCGCTTTGCGCTTTTTTTAACATCCTTCAAAGTTGAATATGTTGTCCAAGTTGGATTGTGCCACAAACGTAGTCTTACGAGATTTGCACCATAATCGCGCATCATTGTATAAACATCCTTTTCTACACCATTCTCCGTATAAACGACTCCAACATCTTCGAGTTCATTAACGTAAGAAAGATCAGCTCCTTTAAGAAATGGCAAAGTTGACGAAGATCTTGTCAAGGCATCACTCTCCATAGCAAAACCTTTACTATCAACCTCTAAAGAGTCAGCATCATTTTGACATGATGAAAGAACAAAAGTGGCAACAAACAATAACAATGCCACGCAACTTTTTTTTGAAGAAACTAACTGTACCATAATTTTTAATGTTAAAAACTGCGGCAAAATTAGTAATTTGGAACGAAAAGTAGCATATCCAAATTGGACAAAACATAACGCAAAACGGACAACTGTCCAATTTGCATCACTTTTTCTCAAAATGGTCAATTGCAAACTGTTTTGGCGACATCCCAAACTCTTCTGTAAAGCACTTTGTGAAGTATGATGCATTGGTGTAACCCACAAGATACATGACTTCCGAAATCGTAAAACGATCCTCTCTAAGTAAAACAGCAGCTTTCTTCATTCTGAGTTTTTTAAGATACGCAATTGGGGTTATTCCCGTGAGCGTTTTTATTTTGCGGTATAGTTGCTTCTGGTCTATATTCAACAATTGTGAAAGTTGCGTAACATTAAACTCAACATCCTCCATATTCTCCTCAATGGCCTTTGTGATTTTTTCCATTAAGATTTCATCATTAGTACGAGTGTCTGTGGGTTTAAACTCAGGATTGATAATTTGTTCAATATTGGCAGCTCTTTCAATGCTTTTACGGCGCTGAAGTAACTGAACAATGTGAAGCATTACCTTTTTGATGTCAAATGGTTTGGAAATAAATACGTCAACACCAACCTTGATACTTTGCAACTCTGTCTCAGTATCATCTTTTGCTGTAAGCATAATAATGGGTATATTGGCAGTCTGGTGCTGATGGCGCAACCATTTACAGAAATCAAAACCGTCCATCTCGGGCATCATCTGGTCGACAATAACTAAGTCAATGGTATGCTTACAGATTACCTTCTGACCTTCCATGCCATTGTATGCTTTTAAACATGTATACATTTTCGACAGTGATTCAGCAAGGAAATCTACGATTTCTGTATTGTCATCAACTATCAGTAGTGTTGCTTCTTTTGTATCTTCTGGACTGGTTTCAATAAAGTCAAGTGTACTATTTATAATATTTCCACCGTGTATAGGTAGAGTTATTTTTACAGACAAACCATTGGAATTATAAACTTCCACGTTTCCACTATGTAATTCTATAAATTTTCGTACAAGATATAAGCCAATGCCAGTTCCTCCACGGTGGGCGTTCTTACCTTGGAAATAACGGATGAACATCATTGGAATTTCCTTTTCAGGCATCCCTTTCCCATTATCTGCAATCAAGATAGTTGCATTTCCACTTTCCGACTCTATAGTAACATCAACCTTTCCAGTATTGTCTGGTACATACTTGAGTGCATTTGAAAGCAGATTAATAAATACGGACTCCAACTTAAGCATATCGGCATTGATCCAAAGAGTCTTTAAATTAGAATGGAAATTAATAGAAATATTGCGTTTATTTGTTTCAAGGGAAAATGTCTGGATGCAATTTTTTAAGAGTTGGCAAAGCTCAACATGTGATCTAATAAGAGTGTCTTCGCTCTCATATTCGATGCGTTTAAAATCAAGAATCTTATAGATAAGATCATTTAGCCTGAGTGAATTTCTGTGGATTGCTTTCAGATTTTCCCGCTGTTTAGCATTGGTTGTTTCGGAAATCATCTGGCTGAGTGGTGCGATAATAAGACTCAATGGTGTCTTAAGTTCGTGGGAAACATTTACAAAGAAGTCCATTTTTTGCCTGGAAAGTTCCAAAGACTTTTCCTGTTCCCGTTGCTCAAATATTCGCTGGTTGCGCTTCTGCAAATACCTGATAATGATATAAATCACAAATATTCCGAGAATTGTATAGCCTAAAATAGCCCACCATGAAGCGTACCAGGGGTATGGTACATATATTTGATAAATGCTAATCGGGGCAAGTTCATTTAAATCTGGATTTTCAGAACTAAGTAGCAATTTGTGATAACCAGATGGAAAGTCGGCAAATGTCAAATGATTAATTCCCTTTCCTAGACTATGCCAGGTGTCCCTTTCTCCGATTTTATAATAATAAACACCATTACTATGTGGATTAAAAGACAGGGGAGAAAGTTCTATAATTAGGTCTTTCCCCTCTGCCAATTTAATTTCTCTTGTTATTATAGGATTGATATTATGATATTTGCCATTTGATACTATACCTGTGATATAAACGCTGTCAAGTGCCACTTCAGAACTTAATCTGTTCAGGTAAAAACGGCTCATACAGTCTTCTCCTCCCCAAATCATCTCGTCAGTGTTTGAGTTGTATGTCCCAGAAAAATATGAATTGTAAGGAACATGGACTGTGCGAATACTGCCATTTGTTGTGTTTAGACAATAGATGCCATCAGTGCAGGAAAACCAAATATGTTCATTTTCCTTTACGAACGAGTATATCAATCCTTGATTTACGACCAAAAGAGGCCCTGTACTTTGAAACAATCTCGCATCATACTTATAAAGTTGTCCTGCAGATGAGAAATATATGGTGCCTCTATCATAGATCATGTTATCAAGATATACATCTTTTACTTCTGTCTTAAAAGACTTTTCGTCTATTAACACTAATCCTTTTCCCGTATTCAGCCATAATTTTCCTGTTCCATCCGGGCATATTTGGTACACAGTATTTACAATGTCGGAATAAGAACCAAAATAATCTTCTTTTTGCGTGTATTTGCCTTTAGAATGAATTAGTTTGTCCTTATCTATTATATAAAGTCCCCCCATATACGTACCTATCCATAATCTATGGCTTTCATCTTCATACATGCAATAAGCCCAGTTGGCATTATGCCCTTTTGTATCTTGGATAATATAATATATAAAGGTGTCTGTCTTACGATTATACCTCGCAATACTTCCATCACTTGTTATCCATAATGTACTATCACGATCTTCGTATATACTCCTTATATGATTATGCCTAAGGCCGTTTTCAACATTCCAACATTTAATTATCTCATCTCCTGATATTTGAAGTAGGCCGTTTTCTCCACCCAGCCAATAGTTTTGGTGTGAATCAACTAAGGAGCATTCGAAAACATTTCCGACACTTTGAGAATTATAGCCTGACAAATGAGCTATTTTATACCATGGAAGACCTTGTGTGACAGATACTCCGCGATTTGTTCCAAGCCATATATTATTGTTTTTATCACAAATTATACTGTTAATAACATTGTTGCCAAGTGAAAGGGGATCTCTTGTATTGTGTACAATACGTTCTAATATCTTTTTATCCTTATCTAAAATATAAAACCCCTCATTTGTCCCTAACAACAAATTGTTATTTCTATCAGTCGCAATAGTTTTTACGGCATTTCCTTCCATGTCTAGTTTCCAAACCACCTTGCACGATTCCATATCGTATTGGTACAGAATACCTTCTGCTCCTATCCAAATGTCGTTTGTTTGTCTATAAAGAGAATAAACATTCTCACAAGAGAAAACTTTCCTCCTGATCGTTGACCTATAATCATAGCAACTAAATCCCTCGTGAGATCCTACATATACAGAATGATTGCCTTCTATTAAAGAAAATATCATTGTCTCATTGAAGTTATGGATTTCCGAATGGCTTAGTCGACCAGAATCTAAATCTAAGATAAAAAGTCCATCATCTCTTGTTCCAATCCAAAGTTTGTTTTTGGAAACTAGCAGAGAACGAACAGCATGGATTCTGTTTAGTGCTTCATATTTCTTATCAATGCCTCCATTTTTCAAATCCAACCATAATATACCATCATCAGTTCCAATACATAAAAAAGAATTATATTGGATAATAGTTTGAACGGAACCAGTGGCAAGTATGTGTGTATCGTATCCATTATAGTTTAATAATCCACGTTTTGTACCGAGCCATACCATTCCATAGGAATCTTGAAAAACACAATTTATCTCATTTGCATCATAAGGCAACCTTATGTTGTCAAACGTATCATATTGAGTAGCCTGGACGGCTAATGACATTAAAGATGCTATATATAATATAAGAGACCTCATAGACATTGGTGCAAAATAAATGCAAAGATAGAATTTTTTTAGTAAAAAAGGTGGATTTAAAGTTCGTTTTTACACTTTTTTAATCACTCAATGTGTTTTTGTGCATTGTTTTTTTTAATATAGTGCGCATATCGTTATTAAACAGAGAATGACAAAAAAGGAAAATCATTTGGATATTTAAATTTTTCTTTGTACCTTTGCACCGATGAAGGGCCATAGAAACGGCTGGTGGCTCTGAATCGGAGTTCTTTGAAAGCAATCCAAAGCAGAACGTGGAATTGAGAACGGTTTCCAAATCGTAACCCACCACATTTCCCAATCCCCCGAACTGCCTTTATTTATTAGAAAGATTGCTTTTTCTTCCAAAATTACAAAATAAAAGAGGAAGAGCATCCGAATAATCAACCATAAAAGATAGAACTGGTTACATGTCCCACCTACATCTTTTTTGTATAGACATTATTTGTGGATGATTTATTCATGGGACAAATGGCACTAACTTTTTAGCATTATCCAAGGAAACATGGAATAATGATCAAAGGAGTCGCCAGGTAATTCTATTCTCACACATTCGTTTCAATACTTTTCTTCACAACTTAGTATTTATCAGGTTTTTCTTTTGCTAAAGAAAATTGAGTTGAGACAAATTGTGTTCTCGGATTATGCTATAATAGAAACTGTTGATAGTTATGAATTCTACGAGAAAATTGATGGCCAATGGTATTTAGTTGGGGTACAAATGAAATTCCATAATACCTAAAGATTATTTCTAGCCAAAAATCAGAGTGTGCCATTTAACTATGACGCACTCTTTTTGTACTCATTCAGCACTAACGTACTCAACACGTGTAAATTCCCTACACCTAACGGGCCATTATTTCTTTTATAATCTTAATCCTTATACCTTATACCCTAAAAACCTAAGATTCTTTTATTAGTATAGTTTTAGCTTTGAAAGGGTGTTTTTCCTCAGGGATATAAGGCGAGTTTCCATCTGGCCCTATTTTAAAAAGTAATGTATCTGCCTTTAATTTTGAATCAATTGACTTGTCTTCAATGTATTTCTTAGTTTTGCACGAGTCCGTACAAATAGAATCTGTTTTTGTTTCTGCCAAACAATTACTACAACAGAAAACAGCAATTACTATAACCAATTTTTTCATAACTAATATTTTTTTGCAAAGATAAAATAAATCCATCATTTTATATATTTATTTGAATATTATTATCATTTTTTTATATTACTAAACGGATTTTGTTCTATTTCTCTTTTTGCATATCTGCGAATAGCAGAGCGAATTTGATGTAATAAATGCTTTGTTGCTTAACTTGGAATGTTTTGAAGTGAATAATTAATTTTGCTTCCGCATCGTACTTGCCAATTATATTGGCGAGCCTGCTTTCGCACAACAAAGAAAGCATGTTTTCTTTGTATTCGCTTAATCGCAGCCTTGACCACCGTGGTTTCCAAAACTCGGTTGGCGAGTCCACTCTTGCGAGTGTCTGCTCTTGATGCTTCAAATGCAAAGGTACGAAGAATTATTGAAAGAACAAAGCAAAATGTCATTTATCTGCATCAGATGATGAAAAATACGGATCAGTCTGAAAAACCAGTTGGGATTCTATGTCTATTTCATTGAGTTTATTCAGCTTATAGCAAATTCAGTGAATTTGGTTATCAATTTCAGTGAATTTACTCTTCAAATTCACTGAATTTACTTACATTCTACCTAATTCTTTGGTAACTATCATAAGAAATAAAGGTCTGTCTCAACAGGCTTTTCGGACTGAGCCTCAATCTCCAACTACCACGGCAATTAACAGATGAAGGAGGACATGGCAAAAAACTGAAAATATCTGCTTCTTTATGTTTTATGGCAAGTGCGTTTTCTGGCTCCGATATCATTTACTACAATCCATATCATATCAGTTTTAGGATTTTACACGGGAACGAAAATGTAAGACGAGTGGCAGAAAATGCGAGCTATATAAGAACGAAACTACAACTGTTACAACGTGTATTTCAACGAATGCTTACAAACAAACTACATATATAAAATGCCCGCCTCCGGTCATGGAGGCGAGCATTTTTTGTATAAAAAGGCCTCG
>FLNV01000585.1_pt1 | contig 24182 bp, 26 predicted proteins | sample 1140351 | NCBI WGS metagenome assembly FLNV01 (sample SAMEA3878207, study PRJEB12797) | bioreactor metagenome | biome: Moose rumen | place: Sweden | collected 2011-10
CCCGCCGTCATAGCTGTGGCGGCATGCCTCCAGTATGTTGTAGAAGCCGATGAGGTTCGACTGTATGTAGGCGTCGGGATTCGTGATGGAATAGCGCACTCCGGCCTGGGCGGCGAGGTTCACCACCACCGACGGGCGGTGCTCTCCGAACAGGCCGTCCACCAGCGCGCGGTCGGCTATGTCGCCGCGCACGAACAGGAAACGGCCGCCGGCGTCAGCATGGCGCAGATGCTCCAGACGCTCCTCCTTCAGCCTCACGTCGTAGTAGTCGTTCATGTTGTCGACACCCACAATCAGGGAGTCCTTGGTGTCGGCAAGCAGGCGGCGCACCAGATTCGAGCCTATGAAGCCCGCCGCGCCAGTCACGAGCAGAGTCTTGCCGTTAAGGTCTATATGTTGCAATGTTAGAGAAGTTAGGGAAGTTAGACAAGTTAGAGAAGTTATCGCTGCGCTAGGAAGTTAGGGAAGTTAGACAAGTTAGGGAATAAACTCTCATTCCTTATCTATTACTGTACATTTCGTCGTAGTAGCGCTGGTAGTCGCCGGAGGTGACGTTCTGCATCCAGCTCTGGTTGGCGAGATACCATCTGACGGTCTTCTCTATGCCCTCCTCGAACTGCAGCGACGGCTCCCATCCCAGCTCCCGCTTGAGTTTCGAAGAGTCGATGGCGTAGCGCAGGTCGTGACCCTTGCGGTCGGTCACGTAGGTGATCAGGTCCAGATCCTCGAACTCGCCGCGTCCGAGCACACGGTCCACCGTCTTGACCAGCACCTTCACGATGTCGATGTTCTTCCATTCGTTGAATCCGCCTATGTTGTAGGTCTCCGCTATGGAGCCGCGGTGGAAGATCAGGTCGATGGCCCGTGCATGGTCCTCCACGTAGAGCCAGTCGCGCACGTTCTCGCCCTTTCCGTATACCGGCAGCGGCTTGCGCAGGCGTATGTTGTTGATGAACAGCGGTATGAGCTTCTCCGGAAACTGGTAAGGCCCGTAGTTGTTGGAGCAGTTGGTCACGATGGTGGGCATGCCGTAGGTGTCGTGGTAGGCGCGCACGAAATGGTCGCTCGACGCCTTGGATGCCGAATAGGGGCTGTGCGGCTGGTATTTCGTGTCCTCGCGGAAAAACTCGTCGCCATACACCTCATGTGCCGACAACTCCGACTCATGACCATGCGGATCCGTCATCTCCAGTGCCCCGTACACCTCATCGGTAGAAATGTGATAGAACCTCTTGCCCTCGTATTCCGACGGAAGACTTTCCCAATATGTTTTTGCGGCTTGAAGCAATGAAAGGGTTCCCATGACGTTTGTCCGGGCAAAGGTGAACGGGTCTTTTATGCTTCGGTCCACGTGGCTTTCTGCAGCAAGATGTATGATTCCATCGATTTCCTCCAACTTCATGATTTCACACATCTTTTCAAAGTCGCAGATGTCGGCCTTTATGAATTTATAGTTTGGGCGGTCTTCAATGTCAGCCAAGTTTGCCAAATTGCCAGCATAGGTAAGCTTATCCAGATTCACTATCTTGTAATCAGGATATTTCTTCACGAAAAGCCTTACGACATGACTGCCTATAAAGCCGGCACCGCCTGTTATTAAAATATTCTTCATATTTTATAAATTCTTTTATTTGTTATGAAATCTTCCAGCCTTCGATTCTGCGAGTTTCTGAAGAAAAATTCACACCAATCTTAAAAAGCTTGCGACAGTCGGTGGCGAACTGATCTGCATATCCTTTTGTTTCTATCTGTTGCAGTGCGTCCTCCGCACTTTTGTCTATCTTGAATTCAATGATGTAAATGAAATCAGATGTCCGCAAGAGCATATCCATACGGCCGTCACTGGTTGGATATTCCACATCCACGTAAAAGCCCATCATCTTGAATATGATATAGACTGCATTGTGGAAATAGAGCTCGGCATCGCCCGCTATCTGGTAGTTACCTCCTGCCATAAAGGAGTTCAGAAGGGTCATGAACAGTTCTGCATTGCCTGCAATAATGGCTTTCACGAATTGTGAAATTGTCGAAAGCCCCTTGTTGGCAGTAGTCGGCAGATAATGTGGAATCAGGAATTTTGTAAACCCACGTTCCACTTCGCTGTTTGGATAGCCCAATTTGTATAGCTGGAATGTGTCGTCATAGCCTTTGATTGTGAGATATCCGCTCTGGTAAATCACAGGAATGGGATTCAATGAGGCTGTGTCAATTCCGTTGAGTGTATCCTCATCCACTTCTTCCTTAGTAATATCTTCCAATGCGTAGTTGGCGTTCTTCATCAGTTCCACCAAATATGTTGGAGTGCCTGTTTCGAACCAATAGTCTCTAAATTGCTTATTGCATAAAGTGCTTAACAAACTGAAAGGATTGTATACCCCAATAGAATTTCCACTAAAGTGATATCCGTCGTAGAGTAGTTCTAATTTCGAATAACAATCTGTCTTAGACAGCTCATTTGATGTAGCCAACTCCTCCACTTCAATATCTAAGTAGTTTTCTATTTCTTGTAATGTGATTCCACAAATCGAAGCATATTGAGTTAGCATCGACAAGTCAGCCAAATTGTTCAAATCGCTGAATATACTGACCTTGCTGAATTTTGTTACTCCAGTGACAAAGGCAAATTTAATGTATTTATCTTGTGTTTTCAGGCAAGAATAAAATGATTTGAGTTGAGCTCGATATTTGTCACCTAAATCCTGATTGTTGACTGTCTGTAACAATGGTTTGTCGTATTCGTCAATCAAAATCACCACATTCTTACCAGTCTTTGCAGCCGCTCGTTGAATGACTCCATTAAAACGTAAAGTTGTAGTAGTCTCAGTAGGCCGTGAGCCATATATATCCTCCCAACAAGAAATCGTATTATTTAAGACATCTTCAAGTTCGTTTTCTTTAGTAAAAATCGCTTGATTCATGTCCAAATGAAATACAGGATATTCCATCCACTCTTTTTCCAATTTGGAGATTTTCAAGCCTTCAAACAATTCTTTTTTCCCCTTGAAATAGGATTCCAATGTAGAAATAAGCAGACTTTTCCCAAACCTTCTTGGTCGGCTTAGGAAATAGTATTTTCCCTCATCAACAAGTTTAAAGATAAGGTCTGTTTTGTCTATATAGACATAATTGCCTTTGCGAAGTTCTTCAAACGCCTGTATTCCAATTGGATATTTCATAAAAATGAAATTTTTCAGAAATTACTATCTCAGGAAAACAGTTTCTGTGCTTCATAATAGGTGTCGAGCGAGCCGATGTCGAACCTTCCTGCCGACATTGGCCAGGCATGGAGCAAAGTATGATCGGCAAGATAATGAGCCAGATTCCCTGGTGCGTCCTTTCCGCAGCCGTTCTTTACTGAGTCCTTTATCAAATCGAGGTCGTCACGTTTGTATATATAAAAAGGTGGAACCGCCCAATGGCTCTTCGGATTCTGAGGCTTTTCCTGCATCTCAACCACCTTCATGTCGGTGTCGACCACTACCACTCCTGTTCTACGGAGTTTTTCAATATCTTGCTGTTCGTGACACATGATGCATGACGTGCCCTTTTGTTTTGCAAAGTCAACAAATTCCTGAAACGAAAAAAACAGGATGTTGTCGGCTGCTACAACCAGCATGTCGTCGTCAATGTTGAGCCGGTCAATTGCGAAAAGCAGGTCACAAACTGCACCAAGACGTGTGTCATTGGTTTCGGTGCCGTCGTCAATGATTGTTATTTTCTTTGTATAATCCTGCAGGTCAGCCCAATCCTGAAAATGCTTTGCAAACTTATGATTAGTTATGATGATATGCTCGCCAATTTCAGGAATATGGTCGATGTCGTCGAGCATCTTGCCCAGAATAGTCTTGCCTCCAATAGTAAGCAATGGCTTTGGCTGATTCTCTGTCAGAGGATACAACCGTGTGGCATATCCGGCTGCTATTACAATATTTTTCATCCTTCCTTTTGCTCCTTTATATTTTTCCACGCTAAAGCTGAGACATCATTAATTAAATTAATAGTAGAATCAACTAAAGGGAGAACGTCGCTTTCATCCAAATCGTAATGATCATTGTAGTCACCTGTCATTCTTAGAGATAAAAGCTTATTATATAATTTTCCTTGTTCGACAGAACATAGTCCTGTTTTTACAAAATGTAATCCGAACAATCTTACAGTTGTGTCATGAGTTCTCGAAGAATATCCTTTTGAAATAAGAAGTGCTGATATTGCGTAATAAGCTGCATAATATAATCTATTAGCAATTAAGCTCCAATATTTTCCTGGCAAATTAAAATTAACTTGTTCGATGGTTTTTTGTGACTTTTCCAATCTATAAGTCACTATCGCCTCACGTTCCTCAAAATTCAAACTCATAATAAAATACCTTCTTCGGTTACATTTTTATAAAAAGGTGTGAATTTTTCGTCTTCCCAACGTGATTTTGTGTAAAGAATAGCATTTATATCAACATTCATGTCCCAGCCTAATTCGCGTAGAGGATATGTATATAAGTCATAGTCGTCTAATTGGATACGATTCTTGTCTAATAATATCAGAATATCCCAATCAGAATCCGGTTGTGCATCACCTCTTGCCTGAGAACCGTATAAAATAACTTGAGCTCCTTTAGGCATAATCTCTTTGGCTTTGTTTTGGATTGCACTTAATATCGTCGATTTATGAATTTTTTTCATATTTCTCTTTGTTCTCTCAGTCGTTTACAAACCGTGCGCCGTCGTCCTGCTTAACCCAGAACACCTCGAATGTGTGTTCGTATTCCGGGAATTGCTCCAGATATTTTTCTGTCAGCACTTTCTGAATCTCTGATTTATATGCAGGATCCACCAATGCTATGCAGGCACCCTTGAATCCGGCACCGGAGAATCGGCCTCCCCAAACTCCCTTCAATCCCTTCATGATTTCGTAGATGGCTATCAGTTCCTGGCTGCCGCATTCATAGTTGTGGATGCTCGATTCACAACTGTTGAAACTCAATTGGCCGAACAACTTCAGATTGCCGCTCTCCCATGCTGTAACTCCTTGGCGCACACGTCGGTATTCTGAATAGAAATGCTCAGCACGACGTGCAAAACGCTGAGGCATGGCGATGCGCGTCTTCTCGAATGTAGACTTCGGTATGTCGCGAAGGAATGTCTTGTCGAATGTCTTGAGTGGCTGGTCGGTGTAGGCAAGCATGTTCCATGCAGCGGTCTTGCATTCATACACTCTCAAGTTATAGTCGCTGTTCACCAGACTGCGGGTCAGGCCTGAAAAGAAGATGCCGATTTCAAAATCCGGCATCGACGGGTTCTTCTTTATTATACGGTATTCGTTGGTGTCGCAGTCGAGAAACAGCAGTCCGTCTTTCTTGCCCAAAGCGATGCAAGCCTGGTCGAGCAGACCATTGTTCAACCCTATATACTCGCGCTCGGCTTCCGAAGCTATCTGAACCACCTCAAACGGTTTTAGCGTGATGCCGTTTGCCTTGGCGAAGGCCATTACATAGGCAATCAGTACTGCGGCTGAAGAGCTCAAACCACCTACCGGCAGAGAGCCTTTAATCACTCCGTTGATTCCGTGCGACAATTCGAAACGTTTCCTCAATGCATATTTGGCACCTCTCACGTAGTCACCCCAATGGCGCTCGCGAACTTGCGATGGCTGGGTAATGTCGAAGTCCACGTTGCCCTCAAAGGTCAGAGATTCCATATGTACACGACCGTCGTCGTTAGGTGTAAACCATAAGTCTACGCCTTTGTCAATGGCAAAGCCTGTCACCAGTCCGTGCTGGTGATCCACATGCGCTCCAAGCGGGCAGACCCTATATGGTGAAAATATATGATATTTGAAATCTTGCATATTATAGGTTATTTCCCCGATTCCATCAAGTTGGACATGCATGTCTTCAGCGAATCTGTCCAATAAGGTATATAGATATTGAATGTTGATTTTATCTTGGTTTTGTCGAGCACACTGTAGCTCGGACGAATCACTTTCGACGGAAATTCGTCGCTGTGGCATGGCTGTATGTCGCAATCTGTGGTGCCGGCCAAGTGAGATATCATTTTTGTGAAATCAAACCATGAGCACACGCCCTCATTTGAATAGTGGTATATGCCTCCATGCTCATAATCAGTGGATTCTGCATAATGCGGATTCGACAAATAATCTCTGACCACGCATTCAATGGCAAGGGCTAGGTCCCTGGCGTAGGTTGGGGTGCCGACTTGGTCGAACACCACTTTGAGTTGTGGCTTTTCAGCAGTGAGCCGCATCATGGTCTTCACGAAGTTGTTTCCGTATTCGCTGTAGAGCCATGCTGTACGCAGTATCACATGCTTGCAGCCCGATTCCGTTATTGCTTGTTCGCCATGGAGTTTTGTAAAGCCATACACCCCAGTCGGATTCTCCGGTTGTTGCTCATTGCAAGGAGTGTTGTTCTGATTGCCACCGAACACATAGTCGGTAGAGATGTGGATGAGAAGCGAGTTTGTGGCTTTTGCGGCTTTTGCCAGATTTCCTGCTGCCACAGCGTTTATCTTCTCCGCCAGTTGGGGCTCGTCTTCAGCTTTGTCCACATTGGTATAGGCAGCGCAGTTCACGATAACCTTCACGTCATGGCTCTTGGCGAATTCCATCACTGCGTTTCCGTCGGTGATGTCGAGCTCTGTATAGCCGCCAGCCACGTCAGTGCAGATGACACAGCCGTCATATCCGCCACATTCGTTCAACACATCCTGCAGCGATCTGCCCAGCTGACCGTTAGCTCCGGTTATCAGAATCATTTTAGGTTATGCTTTTTCGAGTCTTCTATTACTTTCAGAAGATATTGTCCGTATTGGTTTTTGAGCATTGGCTGTGCAAGTTCGCGCATCTTCTGCTCGTCAATCCATCCGTTCCCGTAAGCAATGCCTTCCAGACATGCCACCTTCAGACCCTGTCGTTTCTCTATCACCTCTATATATGTTGAGGCTTCCGCCAAGGAGTCGTGTGTGCCGGTGTCAAGCCAGGCGAATCCACGTTCCAAGGTCTGCACCTTCAGTTCCTTGTCGTTCAGGAAGCGCTGGTTAACCGTTGTGATTTCAAGTTCCCCACGTGCTGACGGCTTAATTGATTTTGCCACTTCCACCACCTTGTTAGGATAGAAGTAGAGTCCCACAACTGCGTAGTTGGATTTCGGATGCTCCGGTTTCTCTTCTATCGACAAGCAGTTGCCGTCCTTGTCGAATTCAGCCACGCCATATCTCTCCGGGTCGCTCACCCAATAGCCGAAAATCGTGGCTTTCCCGTTTGTCTCAGCTTCGTGTACGGCTTCTTCCAGCATCGGCGTGAATCCGTTGCCATGGAAGATGTTGTCGCCGAGCACCAGACACACTGAGTCGTTGCCTATGAATTCTTCACCAATGATGAATGCCTGTGCCAGTCCGTCGGGAGATGGCTGTTCGGCAAAGGTGAAATTCACTCCGTAATCGCTTCCGTCGCCAAGCAGGCGTTTGAATGACGGCAGGTCTTGAGGTGTGGAGATTATCAGTATGTCGCGTATGCCGGCATTCATCAGCACCGAAATCGGATAATACACCATCGGCTTGTCGAATATTGGTATGAGCTGCTTGCTCACCCCCTTTGTTATGGGATATAGGCGTGTGCCAGATCCTCCAGCTAATACAATTCCTTTCATAATGCCTTGAAACTGGTTGTTAGTTTTGTAATAAATACGCTATGAACTTGTCCGACACGTTCGGCATCTCACTTTTATCGTATATATATAATAGCATAATGTCAACACTATCATTCATCTGATTCTTTTGCAACATATATGTTATTACTCTTGCGCCCTTACTTTTGCCACCACCTTTTGAAGTGATGGCCATTCTTATTTTTCTGATGTCCTTTCCCAGATAAATTCCTTGAAAAGGGTTTTGCTTTAATAGATTAAGCAATTTGGCATAATCTTTAACAAAAGAAGGATATTTTTTTCTTCAACTTACGGCATTGACGCTCAAATTCCTCATGCGTATAAATTTCGACCTTCATTAATTCACGTCGTTTTGCAGTTCTTCAAGGAAACCGGAAGCTTTTCTGACCTTTTTGTTTGATTCAATACCATTTTGTTCAATATCCTTTATGCTTCTTTTCACGGATTTCACCATTTTACGGACATTTTTTCTTTCCTCTTCCGCAAGTTTGCTTTCATAAGCTTCCATCAATTCATGTTCATCACGCATTTTTTCCGCTTCCAGTCGTTTTATAAATGCTTTTTTCACACTTTGTTTCTGCGACTGGTAGAATGCCCATAATATGTCTGCTTGCGACACATTTGGATTGGAAATTGTGATATTATTACCCATAAAATTGCCTAAAACTATTGAAGTTTATGCTATGAACTTGTCCGACACGTTCGGCATCTCACTTTAATAAGTGAAGGGAGAGTCGAAGTCCTTGAAGAGTGGGTTGCGCTTGTCTTTTTCCGACAGCTGCACAACATCTGCCGGCAGTTGCCAGTCGACGTTAAGCTGAGGGTCGTTCCATAGAATCGCACCTTCGCTTTCCGGATGATAGAATTCGTCGCACTTATATTGAAAGAGTGCCGTTTCGCTCAGCACGCTGAAACCATGTGCAAAGCCTTTTGGAATAAAGAATTGACGGTGATTGTCTTCCGTGAGTTCGCACGAAACCCACTTGCCGTAGGTTGGCGAGCCTTTTCTGATGTCGACAGCCACATCGAGCACACGGCCTTTGATCACTCTCACCAGTTTCGACTGTGTGTATGGTGGCTTTTGGAAATGCAACCCCCTGACAACACCATACGACGACTTGCTTTCATTGTCCTGCACGAAATGGATGTCGCCCACTTCTTTTGAAAAGTCCCTTTGGGAATATGACTCGAAGAAATAGCCGCGGCTGTCCTCAAACACTTTGGGCTCAACAATCAGCACTTCGTCTATTTCCGTCTTGATTACGTTCATCCGATTGTATGGATTTTGACACCTGGGACAAAACTGCAACTAATCTCTCGGTTATATGGATTTAGTCTGCCGTAAATCTCAGCCTTCCCGTTCGGGGTTATAAGGTTCGATGAATGCTGAAGGAATATAAGCTGTTGCGATGGAGCATACTCCATCAAGCGTTACGACCACTCTCTTCTGCCCTTTGATTCTTGCAATTTTTCCAACAACTCCCACGAAATTGCCCTCGACAATCCTGACTGTGTCGCCGCTTTTGAACACCACTTTCGACGGGTCTACAAGCATGGTGTGCTGATTCCTCACCCTTGTGGCTCGAATGAAATTGTCCATCTGGCCTGTTGGGATGGTCAGCAGTTTGTCCACGCCGGTTTTCTCTTTCTCAAAGTGGTTGTAATAGAAGCTTATAATGGGGAGTTCCTTGTTCTCTTTTATAAAATTCTGAATGGAGTTCTTGTCGGAATACACAAACAGCATATTGGGAATGAGAGGCTTGACATCCCTGACAAGGCGTTTTTGCTTCACCTTCTCCACCATTCTGACCGGAAGGAAGGCGTGAAAGCCTTTGGATTTCAGAAAATCAAATGCTGTCTTAGACCGGTTGAATGTCGCCCGGATTACAAACCATTGGCTGCCAGGCTTATGGACATACTCTACCGACTCTCCATATTCGTCATTTTTTGAATTGGAGTTGCCATCAAGCTGGGGCTCGATGCTGGGCGCCTTTCCACCGTCGCCAGAGGTTTGTGCATTAGACAATGCTCTATATCGTTATGTCTTTGGCAATTAGCGTCTTTAGTCAAATTGCCGGTTCTCTTTGTTTTCAAGGCCTGCCGACCATTTTGAAATAGCCTGAAATGCCTTGTTTGCATTAACATGCAAAGATACTAATTTTTTCGCATATTGAAAAATATAATAAGATTTATTAAACGTATTGACTTTTTTTTTCACAATTAAAAACTGAAATCGTTGACATTGGCCCATAAGAATTGCAAAGGGTGTAAATGGCATAACACATTTTTCGACTCTGGCATTCACTTTTTCCGAAAACGTCAAAAATCAGTTCGTTTTCTTTATAATTTTGCACAACATGATGTAACACTGCTACTTATTAAATCGCCAAAGACGTCACGATTAACACCTGCCGGCTTAAATCAACTGTTTTCCGGCTTGAGAATGTAACCGATTAGTTATCTATATGTTTCATTTTTTATTGTTAAACTGTAAAGCTATATGAGAAAATTCTTTTTAATTACCAAGCAGGCTACAGGGAAGCAACCTCTTTATGTAAGAGTCAGAAAAAGAGAACCTTATCTGGACGTGTGGATTAACACGCATATTGATGTGGATGTAGAGATATGGAGAAGACACAAGAATGTCGAGAGGAAATACACGTCGGGAAAAGATTGCATGAATGTGCATGCTCTCACCCGGAATGTTGACAGCGTAATCAACTATTCACTTCTGAGCGGCCAGTATAACCCCGAAGAGATAAGAAAAAACGTATACAAATTTGTGTTCAAGGATTCTTCTGATTGGCTTGAAGCCTTGCAAAATGGTGCTCTTCCGCCCTTCAGTCAACGAAGAAAAGCCAAGGTCACTAAGAAGAGCGACCTCTTCACGTTTCTCGACGGTTTGATTTCGAGGATGGAAAAAGGTCGCGAAAGAATTGAAGGTCAAGGGAAAAACCGCGGTAAGAAATATACGGAAGGCACTATTTCCATTTGGAAGAACTTCAGAACCCTCTTGAAGGGATTTTCCCAATTCAGAGGTGTCTTTTCATGGGAGGACATCGACAAGCGTCTTGCAGCTGATTTTTCCCTGTACATGGAGAACGAGGACTATATGCCGAAATCAATCAACAAGTATATGGGTCAGTTCATTGCATTGATCAACAGAGGATTGGCTGAGGAAAGGCACAAGAACAGCAAAGCTGCCGGATGTTTTATCAGAAGAAAGATTGACGATGAGCAGAAATTAGCTGAAATATATCTCACTGCAGAAGAATTGAATGCACTTTACAACATGAAACTGTCAGGCAAACAGGAGATTGTAAGGGATGTGTTTATCGTTGGCTGTTGTCTTTGCCAGAGGGTAAGCGATTACTCTGTGCTGAAAAGGGAAAATTTCACATTCACGTCAAAAGGGCTGCCGGTGGTGAAACTCAGACAGAAGAAAACCGACAAAACGGTGGTGATCCCCATATTGGACGATAAATTGCTGACTATATGCAAGAAATACGATTACAACCTCCCTGTCATAGCCAATTGCGTGCTCAATAGGCAAATCAAGCTTATATGCCGCAAATTGGCAGAAACCGTGCCTTCATTGCGCAGAGAGATGCCAACTCTGTTGACAAAGCGTGATCTGAAACTTGAGAAAGCCGGCAGAATCTCCTTCAAGAGAAACGCTCTCGGTCAGGTCGTAAAACACCGCTATGAATTGGTCACTTCACACACTGCTCGACGTACGGGAATCACACTCATGTATCTCACTGGCAAAATCGATGTGCTTCAGATGATGCATGTAAGTGGACATAGCAGCATCGAAACTTTTAAGCAGTATATACGCTTGTCGGGAGAGGAAATTGCAGAGCAGATTTCCGACAAAATAGGAGGGACTGCCCTGTTCTGATTGAACCATATGAAGATTATTGCTATGATTATTAAGATCCTACAAACGATTCGTCTACTAAACTAAATCCAACACTTCAAATATCTTAAATCACATAGTTTGTCTACTTACATTTCTTAGACTACGGCCTGAAGGGTCAAACAGCTCATAGCCCAGGGCAACACCCTGGGTTCAACAAAAGAATTTTTTTATAAAAATGTGGTAGATAAATGGTAGATAATTCTTGATTTAAATCAAAATCATATGCTATACATATATGAATATCAGCACAATATCAAATCTTTAACGAGGTGTACGGGGCACTGGAGATGACGGATCCGCAGGGTCATGAGTCGGAGTTGTCGGCACATGAGGTGTATGGCGACGAGTTCTTCCGTGAGGAGACGAAATACCAGCCCCACAGCCCCTATTCGGCATCGAAGGCGTCGAGCGACCATTTCGTGCGCGCCTACCACGACACTTACGGCATGCCCACGATCGTGACCAACTGCTCCAACAACTACGGCCCCTACCAGTTTCCGGAGAAGCTCATACCGCTGTTCATCAACAACATACGCCTGCGCAAGCCGCTGCCGGTGTACGGGCGTGGGGAGAACGTGCGCGACTGGCTCTACGTGGAGGACCACGCACGTGCCATCGACCTGATCTTCCACCGCGGCAAGGTGGCTCAGACCTACAACATAGGCGGCTTCAACGAATGGAAGAACATCGACATCGTGAAGGTGCTCGTCAAGACTGTTGACCGCGTTCTGGGACGGGGCGAGTTCGAGGACCTCGACCTGATCACCTACGTGACCGACCGCAAGGGGCACGACCTGCGCTACGCCATCGACTCGGGCAAGCTCAAGCGCGAGCTGGGCTGGGAGCCGTCGCTGCAGTTCGAGGAGGGCATAGAGAAGACCGTCAGATGGTATCTCGCCAACCAGAGCTGGATGCAGAACGTCACCTCAGGCGACTACCAGCGCTACTACGACGAGATGTACGGAGGCAGATAGACGCGGCGGGCTTAAAGCGACGCAGCCGCCGCCCTCGGGGATTGACGCGGGAAAACAGGGCGGATTGTAAAAGGAATCAAGGATTTCGTGGAATTATAAACAATCAAATCATGACACATATAGAACTGAACGGGAAGACGTTGCTGGTGACGGGAGCCGCCGGTTTCATAGGCTCCAACCTTGTGAAGCGCCTTCTGTCCGACACGTCGGACTCGCTTATAGTTGGCGTGGACAACATGAACGACTACTATGACGTCAGCCTGAAGGAGGAGCGTCTGGAGCTGCTGCGTCAGTCTGACGCAGACGGCCGTTTCCTGTTCGTGCGCGGCGACATAGCCGACCGCGGGCTGGTGGACAGCCTGTTCGCCGGGCACCGTCCGTCGGTGGTGGTGAACCTTGCCGCCCAGGCGGGCGTTCGCTATTCCATCACCAACCCCGACGCCTACATACAGTCGAACCTCATCGGCTTCTACAACATACTGGAGGCGTGCCGCCACAGCTACGACGGCGGCGGCGCCGGCGTGGAGCACCTGGTGTACGCCAGCTCGTCGAGCGTGTACGGGTCGAACAAGAAGGTGCCCTACAGCACGGACGACCGCGTTGACAACCCCGTGAGCCTCTACGCCGCAACGAAGAAGAGCAACGAGCTGCTGGCGCACGCCTACAGCAAGCTCTACGACATACCGTCCACCGGCCTGCGCTTCTTCACCGTCTATGGTCCGGCAGGGCGTCCCGACATGGCCTATTTCGGATTCACCGACAAGCTGGTGCGTGGGGAGACGATCAAGATATTCAACTACGGCAACTGCCGCCGCGACTTCACGTATGTTGACGACATAGTGGAGGGGGTGGTGCGCATCATGCGGGGCGCTCCCGAGAAGCGCCGCGGTGCCGACGGTCTGCCCGAACCCCCATATTCAGTGTACAACATAGGCAACTCGTCGCCCGAGAACCTGCTCGACTTCGTGCGGATCCTGCAGGAGGAGCTGGTGAAGGCGGGCGTGCTGCCTGAGGACTACGACTTCGAAGCCCACCGCGAGCTGGTGGCGATGCAGCCGGGCGACGTGCCCGTGACCTATGCCGACACGTCGGCTTTGGAGCGCGACTACGGATTCCGTCCGTCCACACCGTTGCGCGAGGGCTTGCGCCGCTTCGCCGAATGGTATGCCGAGAGGATGAAGGCCGAAAGAAAATGACTGCCACACCTACCTACGCTACTTATGACGGAGCGGAGAGGGAAACGCATGTTTTTTTACAAAAAAGTGGTAGATAAGTGGTAGATGGATATGGTGTACGGACGTTAAGTGTTTGACAAACCAATCTTTACAAAATCAGCCCGACAAATCGACGAGGTGCACGAGGACTAACAAACTACGAATCCTTTTGATTCGGCGAAGCCGATTTATCGGATTAATAGGATTTTTACTCACATACCTGATTTCCGAAAGCAATCCTGTCTATTTGTACACAACCCCGCTGCTATTTTGTAATAGTTTCTAATGGCAGCTTTGCCATATATTGTAGGTTTTAAAAGCAATAAGATGCGTTTGTTGAACAACTCTACGACGTTCATCCTCTCAACTTCCACGTACCACGCCTACAACTTTAAAACCTTATTTTTTTATAAAACCGCCACTACCCACAAACAACCCGTCTGCTAAATATAAAATTACAACAATGAACATTCAAGAAATATATTCCAAGCTCGAAGAAGTGTTTCGTGATGTGCTTGATGATGATGAGATAAGTCTGAGTCCTGCGACCGTGGCTGACGACGTGGACGGATGGGACAGCCTCACCCACGTGCAGCTGGTGGTGGGAGTGGAGAAAGCTTTCGGTATCAGGTTCGCCTCCCGTGAGATTCTGTCGTGGAAGAATGTGGGCGAGATGGCGGAATGCATCATAAGAAAACTTGATTTGGATTTAATATAAGAAACCAAAAAGCCTTTTTTCTTTGTAAAGACGAAAATCAGCAGTTTTTTTTCTTTGCAAAGATGAAAATCTAATATAATTTTCACTTTATAAAGAACAGACATAGTTATTTGATTAACAAACGACACAATTATTAAATATAAAAATAATAAGTCAGACAAATGCTTTTTAAATGCAAGGCAAACCGGCTTATAGACCGATAATTAATAAAAAACATAAAAATAAATGGAACTTTTAGCAGCTTATGAAGTGAGGATGTGGATGTTCTGGGGTGCGTTGGCGCTCCTGGCCTTCCTTGTGAAGTGTTTCACCCGTGAATATGTGTCGCTCTCCGTAGGTATCGGTGCGTTGGTGACGGTGGTGGCGTGCATGTTCTTCACAAAGAGTATCATCTCGATGGTCATAGTGTTCGGAGTGTCCACACTTCTGTTCGCCCTGCTGCTCCAGCCCTATGCCGTCCGCAAGAACGAGGAGCGTCGGATGCGGCAGGCGATGGAGAAGAACGTGCCGTTCTTCCAGAAGACCGGTGAGGTGATCGAGGAAATCGACAACATGGTGCCGTCGGGCAAGATCCGCGTGGAAGGCTCTGAGATGCGTGCGCGTTCCGCCACGGGTATAATCCACAAGGTGGGCGAGCAGGTCAGGGTGGTCGACCACGACCGCGACATCCTCATCGTGATTTAGAATTATCAGATGTTTATCAGGATTTTTTCTTTCTCAAGATATTTATATCAGGAATTTTAGGAATTTTCGAATTTGTCAGATAAGCAATGGCAAGCTCGCTTAGACATTGCCATGACAAAGAGAAAATAAGCGGAGCTAATTTAAGGAGTTGTTTTTGAGCTCAAGAATTCATTTTTTTCTAAAGAAGGTAGAGAGTGTAGAGAATCTGTTTTTGGAAATTAGGAATAATATTTAGTTGATAGTTGATGGTTGGTTTCTTGAAATTATGAATTTAGGATTTTTTTTGCTCTCAAGACGTCGAAGATTAGAGGAGCTTGCCAACTCCATGGAGATAATCCGCAGTGCTAAAATTAAAAATTTTATTCAGTAGACGAGTATACAAATAGACGTATTGGCTATATAAAATCCATTAACACCACTAATCCTCGTTCAAAAAATGAATTGGTGAATAGACAAACAGACGAACATGGTAAATTGCAGTCAGCTATATTCAGACTGAATTGCAGTGGAGTTTAAAAAGTGTTAAATGTCACTGAAATATGGAATAAAAGTTGTAATTTTGTGAATTAATAACTTAAGTTTATTATCCGGCATTTAATAATCATAAATGTTGTTGGCATATGTGCAAGATAAGTGTGAACATTGACGAGGTTGTCCTTCGCGATATGCGTCCGGAACTGAATACAACTGCTGCTATAAGCCGATGGGCTCAGGAATTAATTGATTCTAGAATTCAGCAGATGGAGTTTGAAGACTCCTCAACAATGAGTATAGAAGATGCGCGGGCCACAGTTCATGCTGCTATTCACGAGGAGTATGCCAAACCATGAAGTATATTGTTAAGAAGCGTTGTATTCAGAAGATTGCAACATTCTACCGCAATGTCTCAAAAAAGTACAAACACACGTATTCCGAGGAGATGATGCATCAGAATGCTGATGAAGCTTTTGATGCTATGTATCAGATAGAACAAACACTTTTAAGGCGTCAGCCTACTATAAAACGTTGGTCAGGTTATCATATGGCCAACACCGACAAATGGTATTTCGCTTATAAAATAGAGGGAGATACTGTTATTGTGGTTGATGCGTGCCATGTGCTGAATATGCACGGTTAAATCAACAAGTATATAATCAGTTAATATATAAGCTGGTAAACCAACAAACATGTTGACAAGTATACTATACGCATGTAGTTTGCCGGAAACATTCATATAATTACATTTATCTCCGTTTTATGAATATAGCATTAATCACAGGCGTGACCGGTCAGGACGGCAGTTATCTGTCAGAGTTCCTAATTGAGAAAGGTTATGAAGTACATTGCAGCAACCGCAGTATTATGTGTGGTTTTTATTTGAAAATGCAACTTTAATCGAACTCAGATTCTATGACGTTGCATAAAAGGAATTTCTGAAATTTATATTATTTACAATCGATTAACATATGCAAAAGAGAATTGAGTGGGTTGACATAGCTAAAGGCATAGGTATTATAATTGTAGTACTCGGACATATGAGCAATAAGGATGGTCTTGTTGGCAGTGTGATTTGGGCATTCCATATGCCTTTGTTTTTCTTTCTGTCGGGTTTATTTCTTAAACCGGAATCAGCCTTAAAGGCATCATTTTTAAAGCGTGTACGACAGTTGCTGTGGCCATGTCTGGTGTTTTCCATCATAGCATGCATGGTGGCGAAGTTTGTGTTGGACATGGACCTTTCATTTCTCAGCCGTGGATTACCCAATACAATGTGGTTTCTTACCACGCTCTTTTTAGCAGACATGTTAAGCCTATTGTTGCTAGAGAGAGAGAGAGAGAACATATGGCTGTTGATTGCAGCCAATCTGATATTGGCATTTGTTTTTGAATATGAAGGTTGGCTTACAGTCTATTCTTTGTCATCAGTGTTTATTGCGTCTTTTTATCTTCTATTAGGCTATAAATGTAAAAATGCGATGCAAACCTTAGGAAGCAAAATGCAAACTTGGAAGAATCTGCTTTATGGAATTCTGTCAGCAATTGTCCTTGTAACCATGGTTCGTTTTCTTGACATTCACACATCTCTTGACGATAATATGATGACTCCGGTCGGTGTCATAGCCTCATTTGTGGGTATATTAATGGTGATTTTCTTTTCGAAGGCAATAGACGAATGGGGTACGAATAAGGAATTATACAAGTGCTTTGGTTCAGACGGCAAATCATCAAATTATGGTATAATGTTTAAATTAAAGAAGGCTTTGATTTTCTGGGGTGTCAACTCACTTGCAGTCATGGTGACCCACCAGATATTTATAAAGCTCTACAGCCATTTCTTCGCGTTCGACTCCCACATGGTCTTCAAATCAGTTGAACTGATATTTGTTTTTACATGCTGTTTGCTGAGCATATTCATCTTACGAGGAAGGCTATCGTTTCTTATAGGCAAAAGATAGCAGAAGGGCTGAATTTGAAATTCATAACATATCAGACATATAGGGATGTCAACCCGTAAGAATATAATTCTCAACGGCATAGCCAGTGTGTTTGCAAAAACGGTAAGGATTGCCGACCAGTTGTTGCTTGTGCCGTTCTTCCTTACAGCTTGGGGTTCTGCCTATTATGGTGAATGGCTTACACTTTCAGCTATTCCAAGCATTCTTGCATTTGCCGACCTTGGTTTTGGCACCGCCACAAGCAATGCCTTCGTTTTGAATTACCGTGGAGGCAAGAAACAGCTGAGTGCCGACTATTATGTCACAGGTTTGCGGCTGGTATCAGGCTCGGTTGTTATCGGCATATTGCTTACAGCCATCATAATGGGCGTGGCATGGTTCAGCGGTCTTCTCGACAAATCGCTGATCAACCCAAATGATGCGATTCTGGCAATGCTCTTTCTGATGACAAGCCGTTTCGTAAGTTTTTACAACCAGGTGTACGAGGCGTTCTACCGCACTACCCATCATGCTGCTCGTGCAACTAACCTAATTACTGTAGAAGGTTTTCTTCGAATAGGTATCAGTATTTTAGTGTTGATGTTGGGATACGGCGTGGTTGCCTTGTCGCTTTCGCAACTACTGATAATCATTGTGTTCAATATTGCATATGCCCTCTATGGACGCTCAATGATAAAAGACTTGCCCAAGGGCAATTGGGACAGGAATATTGCCGGCGAAACAGTAAAGAAAGGACTTGCATTTCTTGCCAATCCGCTATGGCAAGCAATCTATTACCAAGGCTCAACATTTGTGGTTCGTGCCATGTTGGGACCATCTGCAGTAGCCGTGTTCAACACGGTCCGCACCCTATGCCGTTCGATTAATCAGGTATTCAACATTGTAAGCCTAGCTGTATTTCCAGAATTGCAGATTGCAGTAGGTGACAGCAACATGCCATTGGCTAGGAAGATATTACGAAAATCAATGCGCCTTGTCCTTGTGAGTTCAATTATTGGTATCGTTGGTCTGTTGATTTTCGGAAAGCCGGTGTATAATTGGTGGACGAAAAACATGCTGGAAGTACCCGATTTGATATGGTACATGTTTATGGCAGGTCTTTTGTTCAACGCATTGTGGTTCACATCGAGTGTTGTTTATAAAGCAGTAAACCAACCGTATCGTTTTGCAATGTTCAGCTTGATTTCAGCAGTTGTCTCCGTTGCCCTATCCTATTTTCTATCTTATCCACTTGGACTTGTGGGAGTTTCAATAGGATATGTTTTTCTTGACGTGCTGATGACAATCCTTGTCATGCCATATGCGTGCAAGCTACTGGGAATGAGCTGGAGAGAAGTATTTGCTAATCATAATTAACAAAATTATTTCAGAGAACAATAATTTATCAAAGTAGCACTATATCAATCATAAACAATCATTAGTACATAATCCATATTAAGATATCCATAATGAGATGAAACTAACAAGACAAACTAAAATAAATATATTGTCGTCAGCTCGATATCATCAGTATTATTTGGCAAGAGAATTAGCTCTAAGTGGTTATGATGTCAAATTCTACACCTGTATGCCGAAAAAATCTGTTATTAGGTATGGAATGCCAAATAAAAAATTCAAAACAATCTTTTGGTTAATTTCACCATTTTTTTTTCTTGAAAGGAAAGTATTTAAAGGAGTACCTTTTTTCTTTAAATTAAGAGTTTGGTTACAGGATTTGATGACATTATTGTTGATGAGGAAATGTGACATTATAATCTCAAATAGTTCTGGATATACTTTGTGTATAAGAAAAGCTAAAAAGAAAGGAACAAAAGTAATTGTTCATCGAGGCTCCAAACATATATTAGAACAAAAACGTATTCTTGAAACGATTCCATCACTTCATGGCGAAAGTGGAATTTCGAATTTTATCATTAAAAGAGAGTTGGAGGATTATGCTACAGCAGATTATGTTGCAGTTCAAACAGAACATGTAAAAAGGAGCTTTCTAAAGCATAATTATCCTGAGAAACAATTAGGTGTCATACCAACAGGCGTTGATCTTTCTGAATTCTATCCTATACCGAATACAGAGAAGGAATATGATGTGATAATGGTTGGTGGATGGCGATATAGGAAAGGATGTGATCTAATCGTTGAGACTATTAGACAGACAGATTTGAAATTTCTTCATGTTGGAGGAATAGTTGATATGGAATTTCCTCAAGAATCCAATTTTACTCATGTAGATGTTGTAAAACAAAAAGAACTGGTTAATTATTACAATAAAGCCAAGATATTTTTATTTCCTTCTAGAGAAGAAGGATTGGCTATGGTACAGGCTCAAGCAATAGCTTGCAATCTGCCTTTAGTGGGTAGTAAGGATTCGGGTGCTGAAGACCTCAAAAAATTGATAGGAAATTCGAAATACATCACAATTTTGGAAGACTATAATGTTGAAACAATAAAAAAAGCTGTGTATAAAGCACTTGATGATTATAAGAAAATGGGTAACACCATATATGCTAAAGGATATTTACAAAATCTTACATGGACAGCATATAAGGAAAGATATATTTCTTTCTTAACTTCTTTATAATAATATAAAATTTCTAATTTTAGTGACCCTATATATTGAATTTAATGAATATTCTTAGTACAATTATATATCACCTTAGCCAACCACGTTTCAGGTTATTTAAAACCATATATATTAATTTTAAATTATTACCTTTTAAGGTTGCCAAGAAATTTCCTATTTATATTTATGGCCCAGTAAAAATTCATTGGTTAGAAGGTAGGGCAAAGATTAATAGTGAGAAAATATACAGGGGAATGATAAAACTCGGTCGTAATAATGAATTCTTTTGTGGTGTAGACCGTAGTTCGTTCATTTCCATACAAAAAGGTGGCAACATAATCTTTAACGGTCCTTGTGCTATAGCCAACAACTATATACTAAGAGTTTCATCAACAGGAACGTTAGTCTTCGGAGCGTATACATTTTTCGGTGGTAGTTTACGATTTGTCTGTACAAATCGGATTGAGATAGGCGATTACACAAGAATTGCTTATGAGAGTCAGCTTGTTGACACAAATTCTCATTTTACGATTAATTCTGAAGGTATAGTATCACGTAGGCTTGGTCCTATTACGATTGGGAAATACAATTGGATTGGCAACCGTACAACCATATCCAAAGGTACAAAGACTAAAGATTACACCATCATTACATCGGGTTCACTTGTAAATAAGGATTTTACGTCGAAAGAGGGAAACAATCAGCTTTTAGGCGGTATGCCGGCAAAGATATTGGGTGTTGGAATAAAAAGAATTTTTTCCACTCATATAGAAAAAGAGATATCAGATTACTTCAAAAAGAATCCTGATCAGCCGTCTATGAAATATGAAAAGGAAATAGAGGACGACATGTCAGACATAGAATATTGGTTTCATAAAATCATGTAATATATGCAAAAACAACTGAGAATACTGTCAATCGGTCAAATGAACGGCCTAAGCAACACATGCCTACATCGTCATTGGGCCTTGGAGAAAGTGTCAGATAAAATTGATGTCGTTAATTCATCAGGTCATGGTTCGTTGTGGTTTCGCATTGCATACCATTTATTTCAGTATCACATACCTGTAAATCTTCCTGATGAAGCTAAAGCAAATTATAAGATAAAAGAATTTGTCGACAAGAATCAATATGATATAGTATGGATTGATAAGGGCATTACCATTTACCCTTCAACTCTGAAATACATAAAAGAGAAACAGCAACATGCACAAATAGTTTCTTACTCTCCAGACAACATGGCATTGCGTCATAATCAATCACGTCAATATCTCAAATGTCTGCCTTTTTATGACTGTGTGGTTACTAATAAATCATATATTATTGATGACTTAAAATCACTTGGCGCAAAAAATGTTTTGTTTGTAAATAACACTTTCGAACCACGATTCCACCACCCTTATGACCTTTCAAAAGTAGAAACTGAACGACTTGGAGGGGATGTGGGATTTATCGGCACATGGGAAAAGGAACGTTGCGATATCATCCGTTTTTTAGCTGATAATGGAATAAATGTGAGAGTTTGGGGTAGCGGAAAATGGAACGAATACAAATGGAGCTCCCCAAATCTGGAGATAATGGGTGATGGGTTATTCTCTGAGGACTATTCAAAGGCATTCAAAGCCCTCAAAATTAATCTGTGTTTCTTGAGGAAGATGAATTATGACCAACAGACAACCCGCTCTGTTGAAATTCCCGCATGCGGAGGTTTTATGATGGCAGAGCGTACAGATGAGCACAAGTCATTATTTGAAGAAAACAAGGAAGCTGTTTACTTCGGTTCCAAAGAAGAACTTCTCGAAAAATGCAGATATTATCTTCAACACAACGAAGAAAGAAATAAGATAGCAGAAGCTGGCTATCTAAGATGTGTTAATGATGATTATTCTAACGAAGGTATGGTCAGGAATATAATTGAACATTTAAATTAAGATAGTCTAAAATTTAATGGGTAGTTCAGTGATTAGACGGTGGGGGTACATTATAATATTTACCTCCATTATATTAGAAACAATTATCTTCTTTTCAGAGGAAAATTTGTTAGGGTGTTTGATGGCCATTATCTGTTGGTATTTATTCCAAAGCATTGGTCTTAACACAGAAACCATTCAAAAACATCCTTTTGTTTGGTTTGTATTTCTTTCTATGACTCTTTATCGTGTTTTGGCATTACCAGCTACATTACTTGAATTAAAGCCCATATCATATCATTTTGAATGTGCCAAAGAAACATTCATGTATGAAACTCTTGCATATTTTTGCTGTTTCATAACTTTCTATATTTATATAAAATATAATAACAAACCACGGTTTCTGAAAAGGACATTGACTAATTGGGGATTTTACAGATTATACGATAAAAATGTAATCTGGACCATTGGTATTATAGGAGTATTAGTGGAGTTATGCTTCTTTATAGCTGGAAATAGTTTGAAATTGGACCTTGTCGGCAAGTTATTATCTCCTTTAAGGTCATTATCTTATTTCCCTTTAGTTTTATTCTTCCCCGTATTATGGAGTAATTCGTCAAAAATATTCAGGCCCAATTTACGTCTATGGCTGTTTTTATGGTTACTGATTATCATACCATTTACGGCAAATTCCAGACACCTATTAATTTATCCTTTTGCAACTTTCGCTTTATTATTTTTTTTAGCGATAATTAAATCAAACACATCGTACAAAAGATATTATAATGCAAAGACTATAATTATAGGTCTTTCGTTTGTTTTATTAATAATGCCTGTATTGTCATTCATATCAGATGTAATGTTGGCAAACAGAGGGGTACGTAATGAGTTGAGCCGCTCGGAATTATTTGAGCGTCAGATGGAAACATTTTCATCCGGAGAAATTGATGAAAATAAATTAAGGGCTGACGAGAAGGATGTTGAATCCTACTCTCAAGGATGGACGGAGATGTATCTTAACAACTTTGCATTAAACAGGTTTTGTAATCTTAGGGTAACAGACATTACCTTATATCATGCAAAAAGAATAGGGTTTAACAATTTGTTAATGCAAGCAGATTTTATAAATACCGCATTAAGTTCATTTCCCAACCCTTTATTGAAATTTTTCAGAGTAGATGTTTCTAAACAAGGCGAATTGATTTCCAGGGCAGATTACCTTTTGCGTCTGTCATTCAATAAAATGGATTATCAAAGAAGTCTTCGTGTAACTTCTCACGTCTCTGACGGATTGGCTACATTTGGATGGTGGTATTTCCCGTTACAAATTGTGATTTTTTATGTGTTTTTTATATTAATAGACACTTATGGATTTAAATACAAAGGAATTTACCATTATTCTTTGTACGGAATGGGCTATATTTTCGGTATTTTTGAGCAAGTCAGAAATGCAAATGGAAGTGTCAGCGAATTGGGATTTATATTTAGGGGCTACTTGCAATCAATTATCATCTTTATGATTGTAATATGGCTGGCGAAACTTTTTGCCATACAAACTAAAACACAAAAAATATAATAATAGTTTATTTCAACTGATTATGTAAAACTTACAAATGTATAACTTTTTTATAATAAATATTTTTACTTACGTAAATCAATAAACAAAAAAATATTGTCAATTTGTAATGGCTTATAACATAGCTAAACGAAATCCCATTTATGATATAATTAAGGGATTTCTTATTATTTTAGGTTCATCCGACAAATGCATAGGTCTTATCGTGTAGAGAAAGGATTTTGAGTTCAAAGAACTTCTCGTCTCTGTATCCATATGCTTGTCTCTTCATTGTTTTGATTTTGTTGTTTATCCCTTCCAGTTTCCCTGTAGAGATATGATGGTCGTACCAGGAAAGTATGCCACTGCGATGTGCCATCAATGTCATGGCAAATTTCTGCAGCAATGGCACCTTTGAGTCCTGTGCCTGCTCTACCCAGTTCATGAGTACTTGCTGCGCCTGTTCTTTCGTCACCTGCATCCATATCTCCCGGAGTGACTCCTTGAGATAGTATCCCTTCATGAGCGGTGC
>FLNV01002114.1_pt1 | contig 24070 bp, 17 predicted proteins | sample 1140351 | NCBI WGS metagenome assembly FLNV01 (sample SAMEA3878207, study PRJEB12797) | bioreactor metagenome | biome: Moose rumen | place: Sweden | collected 2011-10
GGTTTCGAGCGAAAGCGGGTGCAAAGGTACTGCTTTTTTCCGAACCGCCAAAACTTTTCGAGGAAAAATTTCAGTTTTCAGGTGATATTTTTACACCTCTTGACCCATGTCAACCGCAAATATCCTATATACATTATTATTAATACACGCGAAAGCGACCCGCTTTTCCGTCAGGCAAGAAACCGCCACTTCCTTGTCCCTACCCACCCCCTGGCTTCACCATTATTTCCCTTTTCTTAGTTAATTTCTGATAAAACTACGGTTTATGACAATAATTTGTGTACCTTTGCCACATCATTCGATGTACACAATATAACAAGGTAATAAATGAAAAGAATTAAGTTATTGATAATTGCCATTGCAGGAATAATGGCGATTAGTTGCGGAAACATGAACCAGTTTCTTGGCGCAGTGAAGAACGGAGGGGTTATCAACGCCATAACAAGCGTAATTGGACTGGATAAAGTAAGTGCCCAGAACCTTATCGGATCATGGAAATACGAGGGTCCAGGTTGTGCTTTCACCAGCGAGAACCTCCTGGCAAAGGCTGGGGGAGAAGTGGCAGCTGCACAGATTGAGGAGAAACTGCTGCCGTATTACCAGAAGGTGAACTTATCGGCCAGTAACACATTCATCACATTCAACCAGGACGGGACGTTCTCTTCAAAGATAGCAGGAACAAGCTTTAGCGGAAACTACACCTTCGACGAGGCTAAACAACAAATAAAACTGCAAGGGATGTTCCTGAGCATAAACTGCTATACAAAGAGGGAGATGAATGGAATATCAATATTGTTTGAGGCAAAGAAACTGTTGAACGTGCTACAAACAATGGCTGCATTAAGCGGAAGAACAGACTTGCAGACAATAGGGGACCTGAGCAAACAATACGACGGAGTACGCATTGGCTTTGACATGAAAAGGTGATTTTTAAGCAATATACATTATTTCCTGCAAAAATATGCAGAAATATTTGGTTGGGTGCAAAATAATATGTACTTTTGCACCCGAATTTTGAATAAATATACCAACATGAAAGTAAAAAACAACCGACTGGAGGCTTTAAGGCTCATTATATCGAGTCAACAACTAGGTAGTCAGGATGAACTACTCAACGCCTTACAGAAAGAGGGCTTTAAGCTTACACAAGCTACACTTAGCCGAGATCTCAAACAGCTGAAAGTGGCTAAGGCGGCTTCGATGAGTGGTAATTATGTATATGTATTGCCAAACGAGACGATGTACAAACGGGTCAGCACTCCTAACAGCATCAAGGAGATGATGAAGGTGCCAGGATTTGTAAGCATCAACTTCTCAGGCAACATGGGGGTCATCAAGACTCGTCCCGGCTATGCCAGTTCTATAGCATGGAACATCGACAATAGCGACATCCCTGAGATAATAGGAACAATCGCCGGCGATGACACAATATTTATAGTAATAAAAGAAGGTGTAAGACACCAGCACGTCATAGATGCACTGAGCAACGTCGTACCAAATATGAAATAATTAAGGAGTTAAGAAGTTAGGAAGTTAAGATAGTAAAAGAGAAATGGAAAAGGAAATTGAAATAGAAGTCCTTGTGGCTGGTCCAGAACACGAGAAATACGTCGACACCATACTCGAGACGATTGCCGATGCAGCAAAGGTACGGGGCACAGGTATTGCAAAACGTACTCACGAGTATCTGGCAAAGAAGATGCAGGAGGCAAAAGCTGTTATCGCTCTTACCAACGACGGTACATTCGCTGGATTCAGTTATATCGAGACATGGGAGAACCAACAATACGTAACCACATCAGGACTTATCGTACACCCAGATTTCAGAGGACATCACGTAGCAAAGCGTATCAAGGATATGACATTCTCACTGGCTCGTACCCGATGGCCGCATGCCAAGATATTCTCTCTGACAAGCGGAGCAGCGGTAATGGCAATGAACACTGCCCTGGGATACCAGCCCGTAACATTCGCCGACCTCACAGAAGACGAGGCATTCTGGAAAGGATGCGAGGGTTGCGTAAACGTGGACGTGCTTCATCGCACTGGCAGAAAATACTGTATCTGCACGGCGATGCTCTATGATCCTACAGAACACCTCCCTGCAAAGATACCCGATGAGGTAATCAACCGCATACGTCATCTGGAAGAACTGGAAGAACAATAGAAAGGTAAAAATAAAAAAGTAGAAAATAAAAAAAATATGGCAAACAAGAAAGTAGTAGTAGCATTCAGTGGTGGTCTTGACACCAGCTATACAGTGATGAAACTGACCCAGGATGGCTGGGATGTGTATGCAGCCTGTGCCAATACAGGTGGTTTCAGTAAGGAACAGTTGAAGAAGAATGAAGAAAACGCTTATAAACTCGGTGCAAAGGCGTATGTCACTCTCGACGTGACTCAAGAGTATTATGCCAAGTCTCTGAAATACATGATCTTCGGTAACGTGCTCCGTAACAACTGCTACCCTATCTCGGTAAGCAGCGAACGAATCTTCCAGGCTATTGCCATCGCACGTTATGCCAAGGAGATAGGGGCTGACGCCATCGCTCATGGTAGCACTGGTGCAGGCAATGACCAGATACGCTTCGACATGACCTTCCTGGTTATGGCTCCAGGAGTAGAGATAATCACCCTCACACGTGATAAGAAACTGACTCGTAAGGAAGAGGTTGACTATCTCAACGAACATGGGTTCTTCGCTGACTTCACCAAACTGAAGTACAGCTATAACGTTGGTATCTGGGGAACCAGCATCTGTGGAGGCGAGCTGCTCGACCCCACACAAGGTCTGCCTGAGGATGCTTATCTGAAGCATGTCACAGCTCCCGAGAAGGAGGCTACGCTGAAGATCACCTTCGACAAGGGCGAGATTGTAGCCGTGAATGGCGAGAAGTTCGACGACAAGGTGAAGGCCATCCAGAAGATCGAGGAGATTGGTGCCTCTTACGCCATTGGCCGTGATGCTAACGTTGGAGATACAATCATCGGCATCAAGGGTCGTGTAGGCTTCGAGGCCGCTGCCCCCAAACTGATCATCGAGGCTCACCGCCTGCTGGAGAAGTCGACCCTCTCCAAGTGGCAGCAGTACTGGAAGGATCAGGTAGCCAACTGGTATGGCATGTTCCTCCACGAGAGCCAGTATCTGGAGCCTGTGATGCCTGATATCGAGGCCATGCTCACCAGCAGCCAGCGCAATGTCACAGGTACTTCTATCCTGAAACTCCGCCCCTTTGGTTTCGAAACCGTTGGTATCGACTCAGAGAACGACTTGACAAAATCGAAGCTTGGCGAGTATGGTGAGACCCAGACAGGCTGGACTGCCGACGAAGCCAAGGGCTTCATCAAGGTCAGCTCTACCCCGTTGCGTGTCTACTACGGTATCCATAAGGACGAGAAGAGGTAATTTCAGGCACGGATTTCACGGATTAACAAGGTATTTATGATAAAGATTGGAATACTGGGTGCAGCAGGTTATACAGGCGGAGAACTCATCCGCCTGCTGCTTAACCACCCAGAGGCAGAGATCGTCTTTGCCAACTCTGAGAGCAACGCAGGCAACCTCGTCAGCGATGTCCACGAAGGACTGATTGGCGAGACAGACCTAAAATTTACCGATGCGATGCCCTTCGATGCAGTCGATGTCGTATTCTTCTGCTTCGGACATGGCAAGAGTGAGGCATTCCTCAAAGAGCACACCATCCCTGGAAACGTCAAGATTATCGATCTGGCACAGGACTTCCGAATCAAGGGCAATCACGACTATGTTTACGGTCTGCCCGAGATTAACAAGGAGGACATCCAGAAAGCCCAGCATATCGCTAATCCAGGCTGTTTCGCTACTTGCATTCAGGTGGCCCTGCTGCCTGCTGCCTATCTCAATCTGCTGAAAGAAGATGTAGCCGTCAATGCCATCACAGGTTCTACAGGCGCTGGTCAGAAGCCAGGGGCCACGACCCACTTCTCTTGGCGCACGGGCAACCTGAGCATCTACAAGCCTTTCCAGCACCAGCACATCGCTGAGATCCGTCAGTCGCTGAAACAGATTCAAGGCTATCTCGATGCCGATATAGACTTTATCCCCTATCGTGGCGACTTTGCCCGAGGCATCTTCTGCACAGCCGTCGTCAAGACACCAGCCCCAGTGGAGGATGTCATCGAAGCCTACAAGGAGTTCTATGCCAGCGCTGCCTTCACCCACTATAGCGACAAGCCCATCGACCTGAAGCAGGTTGTCAACACCAACAAGGCCCTTGTCCACGTCGAGAAGTACGGCAACAAACTGCTTATCACCTCTGCTATCGACAACCTCTTGAAAGGTGCCGTTGGCCAGGCCGTTCAGAACATGAACCTCATGTTTGGCCTCGACGAGACCTCAGGCCTCCGCCTGAAAGCATCAGCCTTCTAATCACCATCATGATAAAAAGGGGCATACTCATTCTGATCAGTTTCCTTGCCCTGTCTTCAGCAGCGGCACAGGAAACCACATCAGATCATCCCACAGAATCAGCATGCCCCTTTATCAAGATCGAACCAGAACGACTGGCCGATCTGAACATCCCCCGCTTTGGAAATGCCATCTTCTGTGTCAATGGCGAGATGACCGTAACTGGAGGCCACACCTCCGGCTTTATCCCTACAGCCACAGCCGAGTACTATAAAGACGGCAAGTGGCACCTCCTTCAGATGGTCTACCCCCACGATACAGGCTGCAGCGTACTCCTTAAATCAGGGAAGGTCCTGTTGGCAGGCGGCTACGAGAAGAATCTGGGCATAGGCCAGACCCATGCTGTTGAGATGTACGACCCACAGAGCCACACCTTCGATGGGTTTGGCTGCATGGAACAGAAGCGGACACAATTCACAGGACTGGAGCTCGACAGCGGACATGTCGTCTTGTCAGGCAACTGGTATCACGACGATGCCATAGAGCTGTTCGATGGTGAAGCCAGTTTCACTTACGTCAAAGACGTATCCACCCAGCGCAACTTCCCCCACATTTTCCAGATAGCCAAAGACGACGCTATCTTTTTCAGCAGCACAGACATCAAAGGAAATACGCTCGACACGATTATCATCGACCGTCTGAAGGGTGAGCCCTTCACCCATCCGCTGTTCGATGTCTGGAAACCCCTATTCATTCCGCTGAATCAGCGTAGCGACGATAGTTTCATAGGCAACAAGGAAGCAGGCCAATACGCATACCTGTTCCCTGTTAAGGACAAGGAAGGTCAGGTAGCCATTGCCAAATGCGAAGGCATGGATTTCTCTCTGCTCCCCACAGACTATCCCGTTCCCATGTTTTTTCAAGAAGGAAGGATCCTATACTATTCTCAGGTCCTGACAGACAAGAAAGCGCATCGAGGCTATATGCTGGGAACTGACGACAGGCTCAGCGAGACCAATCGTCATTATATCCTCTGTATCGACTACAACCAGTCGCCAGCCACACTGACACTCTATTATACCGATCCTACTGCGGAGATGCACAACACCACACCCATGCTCACCCCTGATGGCAATCTGATGCTCGCAGGAGGGAAGATCCAACTCAATGCCAGTGGAAACTTCCGTCCAAGCAGCGCCGTCTTCCTGTTCCGTTTTGGCAGCGAGGCAGAAGGACTTCCCATATGGGTTATGATTCTTTCACTCCTGGTTGGCTTCATCGCAGTGTCTTGTATCATATACCTATTTGTATATAAGAAGCGAAATCCAGTCATCGAAGAGCAGACATCTGAAAGTGCATCAGCAAGCAGAGAACTCTTCCAGCGGATATGTCGACTGATGGACGAAGAGAGGCTTTACCTCAATAGCGAGTTAAAAGTCTCTGACATCAGCCAGCGTCTTGGCACCAACAAGCGTTATGTCTCCGATTGTATCAAGCTCCATAAAGGCTGTGCTTTTTCATATTTCGTCAATACCTATCGCATCGAATATGCCAAGCAACTCCTTCGTCAGAATCCGGAAAAGAAAATGACAACCATCAGTTGGGAATCAGGCTTTGCCAATGACACCACCTTCTTCAGAACATTCAAAGCCTTCACTAACATGACCCCCAAAGAGTGGCTGTCACAAAACGACTAACATTGCGAAAATTGTTAGTTGGTTTTCTTAAATTGTAAGCTAAGGTTTGCAGGTTTTCACTATCTTTGCGGTGGAAAATATATTTATTCACCTAATAAAACAAAACGTTATGAGAAAACTAAGATTATTCGCAATGGCAGCCTTCGCAGCTTTCTGTATGTCTGCAACAGCCCAAGTTACTTATGGAAACGACTATCAGTATCAGCCTGAGAAGAAATCAAGCTATGCTGGCGACAACGAGGCTTTCAGTACACTCTATGTACAGTTCAATCCCAGTACTATTAAAACAAAGAGCCACGGAAGCAGTGACTCAGAGAGTTGCACTGCATTCTCGCTCGGATATAGCTATGCATTGCCATTAGGCGATATTCCTCTCTACTTGGAGTTCGGCGGTGCCGTTCAGTGGTTCTTCAAGAGTACAGACTATACCGATTATGACCCGTATTCAGGAGCTACCATCAATGAGAAACAGAAGTTCAATATGATCGCGCTTAAGATACCTGTTAACGTGATGTACTCTTTCAACGTGAGCGAATCTTTCAGCATCCAGCCCTATGCAGGAATATATGCCCGAGTGAACATTCTAGCAAAGACGAAGGTTGGTGACGAGAGTGCAGACATGTTCTCCAAAGACGACATGGGCGACATAGCTTGGAAGCGCTTCCAGGTAGGTTGGAATGCAGGCTGCAAATTCCGCATTGCCCAAAAGCTCACCATTGGTGCAGGCTACTATATGGATCTTATCAAGATCATGAGCTACAATGAGCACAAGACCCACTTCCAGGGATTCGATATTACCCTCGGCCTGAATTTCTAATTGAATATATTCAAACTGTCACAAAACGACTAACAATTTTCGCATTGTTAGTCGTTTTTCTTAAATTGTAAGTCTACCGATTTTTGTTTTTGCTATTTTTGCAACACCTAGTCTAACAGCCGAAAATTAATTATCAAAAACAAAATATCAAAGACTATGAGATGTAATAATTGTGGTTGGGACAATGCCCCTGGTGCTACTACCTGTATCAAGTGTGGTCATCCGCTGAATGTAGAGAACGGTTACGGTGGGAATGCCTACCATAACCCTGCGCCACAACAGAGTTATGGTGGACAGCAGCAGATGTCTCGTCCTACGGTCATTGGAGCTATGGGAGCACAAGAGCCTGCGCCCAGACCAACCGTCATTGGTGCTACAGGCATGCAGGCACCGCCCCCACGCCCCACAAGAATTGGAAATGCGCCTCAAGGTGCTGGTCCAGCCCCATCAGTTGGCGGTACACGTGAGTGTCCAAACTGTGGCTATCCAGTAGTCGGCAATTTCAATAGTTGTCCTAACTGTGGTACCCCTGTAGCCTCAGCTCCTGCTGCTAAGCCCAAGCCTCAGTCTGTGAACTTAGCAGATCTTGGCATCCCCGATCGTGTGAAATGCGACAAATGTGGAGAGGAGGTTTCCGTCGAGTTCTCCTTCTGTCCAAAATGTGGTGAGAAGATTCATCTGCCAACTGTCAGAGCTATCCGTCATAAGCCAACCCCCAAGCCAAAGCACTGCTCGCTGACCCTGATACCAGAGGAAGACGAGAATATCCCTGAACAGAAAAAAGATTACGAAGGCAGCAGTGTGATACTGACACGTGAGAATACAGAGCCCGACAACCGTACTATCACCTCCAAGGAGCAGGCCGAACTTTGCTTCGAGGATGACAAATGGTTTATAATCAATAAGAGCGAATACGGCTCAACCTACATTGAGGCCAACCGAAAGTTCGAGATCCAGCCTGGCGACATCATTGTACTGGGTGACCGCAGGTTCAGGTTCGAGGCAGAATAAATAAAGCAAGGTCGCGCATGGGTAACTATCAGGTCGTAGACAGATGCGATTTTCAGTCTGGAAGTGTAGTTAACAACCAGTATAATGTCAAGAAGACGCTAGGTGAAGGCTCTTTCGGAGTGGTTTATCTGGTTGAAGACCATGGTGGCCAAAAGTACGCCCTAAAGCTGTTGCGCCTATGGGAGGTACCTGCCGATATCCGACAGCCACTGATGGAGCGCTTCGAGATGGAGTTCAAGACAGGTCAGATCAACTGCGACAACCTCGTGCAATCACTCGACTATGGTGTGGTAGGTGGTAATCCCTATATCGTGATGGAGTTCTGTCCTGGAGGCGACCTCGAACCTCTGCTCGGCAAAAGCGAATCGCAAGCACAACGTATCTGTCAGGATATCCTCGTGGGGCTAAATGCCCTTCACACACAAGGGAAAGTGCATCGCGACCTAAAGCCTGAGAATGTGCTCTTCAAGCAAAATGGCAAGGCAGCTCTCACTGACTTTGGTATCGCTGGTGACAGAACCCACCGCATGACCCAACGGAATATCTTTGGTAGACCAAACCAGATTTTTGGCACCTATGCGTATATGCCGCCAGAGCAGGTGAACAGAGCTCGTGGAGGAGCCACCGTACTGCCTACGACGGATATCTTCTCCTTTGGCGTGCTGGTCTATCAACTACTGACGGGTGTTCTTCCCTTCGGACAGTTAGAAAGTCATGCAGATTTGGGAGACTATCAACAACGTGGGAAGGATGGCTACTGGAACAGGGACCGTCTACGCAACCTGCAGAACGCCCAGCAATGGACACAGATCATCGATGGTTGTCTGCGGCCCGACTTTAAACATCGGCTCCAAAGTGTACACGATGTGATACGGCTCTTGCCACAAGGAGGTGGTGGATCGAGTTATACGCCCCCCGTACAGCTACAGAGTTACCAGCCTCCCCAGCAGACTCGTGGCTATCAACTGAAGGTGATGCAGGGCGAGGAATATGGACGGACCTACAATCTGAGTCAGCTATCAAGTTCTGGCGGCCGCATCATGACGATAGGTCGTCAACAGGGAAATGCCGTGCTGATCAAGTCGGACTTCAGCGACTATGTGTCGAGATTCCACTGCACCATTGAGGTTTCAGCAGACATGAGCCAATGGACTATCCGCGACGGGCAGTGGCGCAAAGAGCTCCGACAATGGGCTGACTCGAGCAACGGCACCTACGTCAACTCTTTCCCAGTGACCCGCAATGGGTACTTTCTTAAACCAGGGGATATCATCACCATAGGCGATGTAACCCTCAGATTTGAATACTTTTAATTCACTAAAATTATAGATTTATGGAAACTCAAAACAGTTACAAGCGCACAGTAGCCGGTTCGGTAGGAGCAGGTGTAGGTGCTATCTTCAACGGCTCTGGACGTTCCTATTACATCCTGGAACACAAGACCAGTTCCAAGTATCACACAGCAGGTGAGTCTCAGAAAATCATTATCGACCAGATTGAACTTGGACGCGACGCTTCCTGTCAGGTGAGGTTCGATGAGTCGTTCGAGACTGTCAGCCGCAAACATGCTGCTATCGTCCGCGATGGCAACAACTGGCAGTTGATTCACCTGTCGAACTCCAATCCCACATTGGTAAACGGACGTCCCATCCAGGGTTCGTATTATCTGCAGTCAGGTGACGAGATCCAACTCTCAGTAGGAGGTCCCCGTCTCGGATTCATTCAGCCACAAGGCAAACAGGGACTTACCTCAAGCATCAAGTTGACTGAACGTATGAACCTCTTCCGCCAGCAGGCTCTCCGTCCATATCGTCGCGCCATCTGGGCTCTTTCAGCCCTTCTCATCGCAGCTATCATCGGCTTTGGTGGATGGAATTACAAACTCAGTCTCGACAATCAAGCTCTTCGCCAGGAGATGGCTCTCTATCAGGCACAGGTTGACTCACTCGGTCTGAAGAAGGCAGAACTCGACAATCTGGAGCAGCAACTGACCCAGAAGCTGGCTGAAGATCCTAACAATCAACAGATCAAGTCACAGCTTGGACAAGTTCAGCAAGAACGTGTCAGAGTGGTCTATGCCTATAATACCGCTTCACAGAAACTGGCCAACACCCGTTCGAAGGCTGCAGAATACGGCTTCGACGATGAAGACGATGAGGTAGCAGCTCCTGCAGGCAAGACAGCCAATTCAGGTGGTGGCGGTGGCCAGGCCGATCGTTGGGACAACTCTGAGCAAGACGTCGTAGCATCACAGGGTACAGCTGTCAACCCAGGCAACCCCAACGACTTTGTCGACAGGTCCAATCCGACGACGACTGAGTCAGCCAGCAAGAACGCTGGTTCATCCGATAATATCGTAAACTACTACAATGATATCTATACCTTGAAGGTGAAGAAGATCACTTTGGAGCGTGATGGCAGATCGTTCGATCCTGGTATCGCAGCCAGCCAGCTCGTCGTTGGTACAGGATTCGTTGTTGGAGGCAAGTTCATCACAGCCCGTTCCAACCTGCAGCCATGGGTATACCGTAATGTCTACAGAGAAGACTGGCGCCGTCTGCTCGCTGAGTTCAAGGCTGCAGGATTCAATATCATCATCGACTTCGAGGCCTACTCTACCCGTGGCTCTGGTCACCCGCTCCGTTTCAGCAATACCCAGTTCGACCTTGCATCGCTTGAGGCATACGACGGTAAGGAGATTGTTGAGATCCGTAAGGATGTTATCAAAACCATCAAACAATGGGGTGTCGATATTCAATATAAGAAGAGTACACGCGAGAGATTTGTTGTGACCTACTATACCGATGAGTCTCACAATGCAGCCTCCCTGGCCCTTGGCGCTCCTGGCGGTCTGCCTCTCGATATGGCAACAGCCCAGAGTCTGAAGGGTAGTGAAGAGGTGGTCATCGCAGGTTTCTCTGGCAATACTAATATCCAGAGCCTGTCGAGTTTCATCAAGTACTTTACCAGCCGCACTTCACGCGTGGCCAATCGCTTTATCACCCTGCAAGATGCCTCTAACAACTGGGGCTTCACAGGTTCACCAGCCTTCTATAAGGGCAGCGATGGCAGCTATCGTGTAGTAGGCGTGAACGTAGGTAACTTCGGTGGAGAGGTACGGGTTGTTCCTATCCACAGAGTTAGATAGTATATACAATATGCCAGAAGTCAAAATCCAATTAGCTGCAGGTACGAACGTCGGACTGATCCGTCAGAACAACGAAGATAACTTCGTGGTTTCCTGTGACCTCAGTACTTCTGAATGGCTCATCCCCCAGACCAATGATTACATCGATCTGGGGGAATACGGAGCCCTTCTCGCTGTTGCCGATGGCATGGGAGGTGCCAACGCTGGCGAGGTAGCCTCAGCCACGGCCATTGAGACCATCCAAGCCTATTTCGTCCCCCAAAAGCTCGCAAAGGCTTTATCTGATGATGACAGCATTCAGGATTTCATGAAGTCAGTAGTGAAAGAAGCCGACCTGAACATCCTGAAAGTCAGCAAGGATGATCCCACCAAGGAAGGCATGGGCACCACTATCGTCATAGCCTGGATTTTAGGCGACAAGGCATATATCTGCTGGTGTGGCGACAGCCGTTGTTATGTGTTCAACAAACGCGTTGGTCTCATCCGCCTGTCGAAAGATCATTCCTATGTGCAGGAACTCATCGACAAGGGCGAGCTCGATCCAGAATATGCCAGCGACCATCCACTATCCAACATTGTTACCCGTTGCCTGGGCGACGTTGAGAGCCGTTCCAATCCTGAGAGTCGCGTCTATCAGTTACATCATGGCGACATCATCATGCTCTGTAGCGACGGCTTTTGCGGTCTGTGTCATGACGAGCAGATCATGGACACGATGGCGACATTCCATGATGACCCTACGGAGTGTAAAAACGAGCTGATATCCATCGCTCTTGCCAATGGCGGATACGACAACGTCACCGTTGCCCTTTGTCTGATCCAGAAGGAAGGCGAGGAAGAAGAAGAACAGGAAGAGGACAATATCGCCTCGACAGTACGCACAGGCGTTATTGCCCGCAAATTACGCTTTGGATTGAAAATTTTATCTATCCTACTGCTATTTCTGGCCATAGCAGCATGTGTCTATTACCTTAAATTCTACCAGAGAGCATATTAACCCATACAATTAAACGAACATGGAAGAAGAATTATTCGACGGAAGATACGAAAAAGAAAAATTGCTCGGACAGGGTGCCTTCTCTGAAGTGTGGAAGGTGAAAGACAGTCAGACTGGCGTGGCTCTTGCTCTGAAGATATACAACCCCAGCATGGGTATGGACGAGGACGGCATCGAGATGCTGACCCATGAGTTTGCCCTGATGGTCAATGCCAGTCATAAGAATCTGCTGCGCCCCCTATTCTATGCCAGCTGCGACAACCATCCGTATCTCATCCTGCCTTTCTGTCAACGAGGCAATATAGGCAATATGGTAGGAAACATGTCAGAAGAAGAGGCCTGGAAGCTTATCCGCGATGCATCCAGTGCACTGGCCTATCTGCATGCGATGAATCCACCCATTTTGCATCAGGACATCAAACCAGCCAATATTCTGTTAAGTGATAATGGCGACTATATGCTTACCGACTTTGGTGTGAGCACCCAGGCCCGTCAGTCACTCAGTCGTGTGTCTAACCAAGACATGACACTCCTCTCTGCAGGCACCATCTCCTATATGGCACCTGAGCGATTCTCGCGCAACAATCTGCCCATCATGGCCAACGACATCTATTCCTTGGGCTCTACCGTCTTCGAGATGCTCTCAGGCGACCTGCCTTTTGGCAACGACGGAGGACTGCTACAGAAGAAAGGAGCTGAAATTCCTGAGGTGCCAGGCGACTTTTCGCCCATGCTGAAGAAGGTGCTCGACCTCTGCCTGCAGGAAGAGCCCTGGAAGCGTCCAACAGCTGCACAACTCGAGGAGATCGCCAACAATGCCATCCATTTCCCGGAAGTGCGCAACAATATCCCAGACGAAGGATTTATCCAGGAACAGTCTGCCCCACAACCTTCTGCTGTCAATGTCGGAGGAACCATTATCGGCTCAACAATTAACAACAATGTTAACAGCAGCCTCAACAACAGTGTCAACAATCATGTCAACGACAGCCTCAATGGTAGTGTTGGCACCCCCAAGTCGAAAACTCCCATATATATTATAATAGGTGTTGTCGTCGTATTGGCCATCGCAGCAGCCGTCTTCTTCCTCACAGGAAGCGGAGGGTCATCAGAACCCCAGCAGCAACCTGAAGCCCTGAACACCGACTCACTCCTGAAGGTGCAGGAACAGGCAGACTACGATGAAGCCATGATGCTCTTCAACAAGGACGACGCTGAGAGTATCAAGAAAGCCTTCACCAAGATGCAGACACTGGCCCTCAACGGACATAAGGATGCTATCTTCCAGATGGCCTACACCTACGCCTGGATTCCTAACGACACAGAGTCGGATCGCAGAAAGCGGCTCTTAGGTTGGGAAATTGTAGAATCAGGCGACCTACAAGGTCAACCTGTATCCAAGGAGCACAACAAGGAGGCTGTCGACTGGCTCGAAAGATCCATCAGTGCCACCGACTCTGCTGACTATAAGAGCCTTTATTGGCTGTCGTTCTACTACTTGAATGGCTTGGTGGTCAAGCAAGACCTGCAGAAAGCTAACGAACTGTTGGAACGTGCCCAGATAGAGGCTGGTCGCGAAAACGACTATGTCTTTAAGAACAAGGTAGACAATACGCTCATTCAACTTAAACAACTGATATCAAAATGAGAAAATTCATCATCGCAGGACTACTGTTGGTCGCTTTAGGCCTCCAGGCGCAAGTCCCACAGTGGAGAATCCATCCCAAGTATGCCAGCATAGAGATTCTTGGCAACGGTTTGTACATGGTATCCAACAATGGCAAATACGGACTGCTCAACGCTCAGGAGCAAGAGATTCTTCCCCTTGAGTACGACCGTATCGAACCGCCTGAGGCTCATTATGCCCTATTGTATAACAACAACAAGCCTGTAGCTTACGTCAGCGATAAAGGTGTGTTGAAAGACATCTCCGATCAGGGCTTTGAGGTCATTGGCGAACCCCGTTTCTTTAATGGCTACCTGCTCGTTAAGAACGATATTGGCTACTTCTATCTTCGTGCTGAAGACTGCAAGGCCTTTGGTCCTTATAATGGTGGTACGCCCTTCTCTGAGGGCTTCGCAGCAGTCAGGATACCCAAGAATCCCAAGAAGATTCTCGATGGCGACTTCATCCCAGCCATGCTCTCTGCTGCCACTGCTGCAGAGGAGAAACTCAACCTTGATAAATTCGATGCCGACGATGTCGACTTCATCTCGTCTGTCTGCAATGGCAAGTCAGTCATATCGCTGAAAAAGCACCTGTATGAGTACGACTTCAGAAAGGGCAGTCTGACACCCATGCATACTGATGGCAATACAGCCAACAAGAAGTCGAGGGTGACAGCTAACGAGCGTCCCTGCAAGGTACTGCCTGAGCAAGACGGTTTTAGCATCCTGACCAAACAGGGTAAACTGACCTTCGACCCTCGTATGCGCCTTTCAGGTATTCTGTACACAGGTATGGATCCCAAGACGGTCGAAGTGCCTCAAGAGATCGTCGAGGAGAAGACGAGTGCCATCCACGCAGCAGCTGAGAGTGGTGGGCTCTTCGGACTCGCCTTTAACGACACAGATATCCTGACGCCTCAATTCAACGAGGTATCGCAGGCCTGGAACGAAGAGGTCATCGTCAAACAGAAAGGCAAGTATGGTATCATCTATGTCGATCCTCGCTACTCCTGTCGCTTCTCACTCAACGATAATAGTGCCATTGGTTTTGCCCACAGAGCCATCAACACCACCATCAAGGCAGTCTGTCCTCCTTATATGAAGATGGCGCTGATGAAACTCTCAAGTCTCGACGATGACAATTGTCACATCAATACCGATACGCGTCGCGAGAATGTCAATGTCGAGTCGGCAGTACTTAGCTATGACTGTTCCATCAATATCCCAGAGGAAATCGGACTAGAGAGAAAACCCTCGTTTGCCACCTTCGCACTGACCTACGACGGACTGACGATGCCCCCCCAGAAAGATCTCCTACGACACCTGGTATATCAACAACTACGCTGTGCAGATCCTGAAACACCAGACAGAAGGCAAAGAACTGACAGCTGAGATCCTGGTGAGCAATCGCTCTGCTGATGGCAACTACTTCAAGGATGTGGTCATAGAGGCAGAAGACTCCATACCCGCTACCCTTACGAAGATCACAGAGGAACAGTACACAGCCAAGTTCTTCAATCTGAAGACCAGCAATGTGCGCTTCAGTATCGATGTAACGGAGGATGGCTGCCCCACCATCACCTACGACTTCAGTCTCCCCACTGGCATTGTCACAGCCCAGCAGTCTCAAGAGCCCGTACAGGAAAAGACTGTGTCGCAGGGAAAGATCAAGAAGAAAGCCTCCAAGAGACGCGAAGAGAAGAAACAGCCCGTCATTTTCAGGCCTAACTAAACTTTTATGAAGATAAAGACTATCTATATTTCTCTCTTAGGCTGTCTACTGACGACTCTCCCTATGACAGCGCAGACGACTGTTCCACCAGAGAACAGTCAGAGTACAGCTTGTCCGATGGTGGAGCTCAATGCAGAACAACTGGCTAACTTGACAACCCCTCGCTCAGGCCACTGCGCCTTCCGTATAGGTCAGGAGATTGTCTTGGTGGGAGGTCACACCTTAGGTTTCATCCCCACAAAGACAGCAGAATACTATGATGACGATGAGTGGCATCAGCTGGAGACAGTTTATGACCATGATGGAGGATTTGGACTCCAGATGAAGTCAGGCAAGGTGCTGCTGGCTGGAGGTTTTGAGACCCATCTGGGTATCGGACAAACCTATGTAGCTGAGATGTACGATCCTCAGACACGTACCTTCGAGGGCTTTGGCTGTCTCGACAAGAAGCGCGCCTTAGCCTCAGCTATCGAACTCGACAGCGGTAACGTCTTCATCACAGGCAACTGGTATGGAGAAGACGAGATCGAGTGTTTCGATGGCGAATGCACATTCTCGTTTGTCAAGGAAGTGACGAATGAGCGCTCCATGCCCTTTATCTTCAAAATTGCCCCTGATGATGCCATCATCTTCAGTGGAAGAAACTGCCATGGTAAGGAACTTGATAGTATTATTGTCGATCGTCTGAAGGTCGAATCGTTCTCCATCCCCCTGCTTGACATCTGGCGCCCTCTGCTTTTCGAGCAGACCTACAGAAGTGAAGAGTTTTTCATAGGCGACGAGGCTAAAGGTATCTATGCCTATCTGTTGCCTGTCAAGGACAAAAATGGGCGCATTGCCATCATCAAGGTGCAGGGACTCGACTTCTCTTTGCTTCCAACCTCCTGTCCCATCCCCACAGAGACCAACTGGGGTACGATCGAATACATCACGCCAATTCTTATCGATCAGCAGACACAACGAGGTTACATGGTTGGTCGCGATAAGGATCGCCGTTGCTTTGTTCTCTGCATCGAATATGCAAAGGCTAAGGATAATACGAGTGCTCCTCTGACACTTTATTATACACCACCCATTCCTGAGGCTGGAAATGGGCGCGTGATTCTCACTGCCGAGGGCGATCTGATGCTCACAGGTGGTATCTCAGGTTCCAACTTCACTCCTTTCTCCACAGTCTTCCTCTTCCGCTTTGTCACTAAGGAAGCCGCTTCGAAGGGGCTTGGTTGGCTCTGGGCTGTTCTCTTGCTGGTCGTATTGCTGGCTCTTGCCTTGTTAGCTTTCCTGTATTTCAGGCGTCGTCGCCCAAAGCCACAGCCATTGCCCATAGAGAAACCAGCACAGGCACCTGTTCGCGAAAACGCCAAAGGTCTCAGATTACCAACTGATACAGATGAGGTATTGATACAGAGCATCTGCAAACTGTTGGAACAGGAGCGACTCTATCTGAACTGCGAGCTGAAGGTATCTGATATCGCTGACAGGTTGGGCACCAACAAGCGATATATCTCCGACTGTATCAACACCCAGAAGGGCATCACCTTCATCCAGTTGGTCAACAAGTATCGCATCGAATACGCCAAGCGATTGCTCAAGGATAATCCTGATATAAAGATTACTGAGGTTTACATCAAGTCAGGCTTCGCCAATGAGACGTCGTTCTTCCGTGTCTTCAAGGCCCATACAGGCCTGACCCCAAGCCAATATAAAATCTAAATTGCTCAAGACTACATTCATTTACTAACAAATATAGATCTCTCACATTTTTTTCGCACAAGTTATTATTTTTTAGCAGGAGCCGGCAGTGATGCCCGCTCCTGCTCATTGTTCTTATAGGTTACTAATATTTATCATCAGATCCTAACTCACGATTTTCCATAGGTACATCCCACTTGATTTGAAGCGTTATCACTTCTGGTGTATTGCTTGAAGTGGTTCTGTCAGTATCTACCCAGTCATAGACGGGTATGTGGTTCCCATCCTCGTCAACTGTCTCATCAACCTTTTCATATCTTGTACTATGGTAAACAGTTTCTACAGATGTGGATAAGTTCGTCGCATTGATATTGTTATAGATGAATCCAAGCATATATTCCATCCAAAGATCATCTATACGATCAGACTCTGGATCATCGAGGGGGCGACGCGAAATGACATCATGATTAACCAGATTGATGGATTCATATTCATCAAAACCATGAAGTACTGTAACGTATTTCTTGTTCTCATCATCCCAATAATCATGAGAATCGTAGCTCTTATGCCTTATATAACCATTAGCCTTAAAGTCGGTAATGCTAACACAGTCTTGAACAGGTATTACATCAGATGGCGTGATAGTCATTTGGAAGGAGACCTTCCAATATGTTCCATAGGGTAAATTCTCACGATATGGTCTCTCCATCGGCGCATTTCTAATATTCTCAATTGTCTCATCAAGAAGATCCTCGTAGTACATATAGTCATTCTTATATTCCTTTTCAACAAGGTAGACATTATTATCTAATTTCTTGATTGTGATACTACCATCCCTTGATAGAATTTTATCCCACCCCCAATAATCGTCGTTCTCTTCAATGGAGTATGGTAAGCGCAAGTTAAATGAGAGCGTATTGAAGTCAATGGTAGTTTGTGGAATAAAGTCACCTTCTACATCCGCTTTCTGAGTGACAGGTACTGTGACTGTGGCAAGAGTAGTCTGTTTGTCTTGCGAGAAGGCAATGGTAATGCTACCCTTACGCTCTTGGCCTGTTTCATTCTGCACTACTTCAACAATAACAGTCCTTGCGGTCTTTGTTACTGTAATCCAGTCTTCATTGCTCTTTACGCCATAGTATTTGATATCACTATATATATCAATAGTCTCTTTGCCACTGTTAGCGCTGAAGGTCAGTGCTTTTGGATCTATCTCATAGCTAAGATCTGACGGAGCAGGGTCTGCGCTGATGGTTTCTTTGCCTGGTTTGGGCTTAACCTTCTGAGTGGCACGATCACCCTTGTCTGTGACGGAAGTGACTGTCTGATCCGTGTTGGCTGAGGTTACCATTGTGACGTTGCCATCCTTATTGGGCAAACCTACGTTAACCTTGCCATCTGAGCCAACAGAAAGAGAACCATACATTTGGGCACCCGCAATATTGTTGATCGTCTGCATAATACTCTTGTTGGTTCCCTTGGCTGCATCTTCCTCAGCTGCCTCCAATTCTTTCTCATAAACATAGTCCGTCATTTCGCTCTGAACCTGTTTGAGCATCTCATCGCTAATGGTCTTGTACTCCTCAGGCAGCAGATATTTCTCTAATACCTTATCTAACAGGTTCTTGCCAACAACCGTCTGAAGTTTAGCAAAGTCGTTACTTGTCAGCGTACCCTCCTTATATTTCTTACGGATCTTGGCGGTTTCCTCCATAACGATTTCTACATCCTGCATCTTACTGATGCTTCCTCCTGAAAGCTGGTCGAGTGTTGCAAGCTGAACGTTCATACCCTTATCTGCTAAGGTCATAGTCGTCTTTGCTGCAGTATTCCATACGGCATTACCATTCTTGGTGCCAGTCACAGCGTCAAGATTATCCCTAAACTGCATGGTGGCATCATTCACACCAGAGGTCTGGAAATACCAGCATTTCTTGATTTCGTGAGCCTTGGTGGTCAGTTCGCGATTATTGAACTTCTTAAACCAGGTAGATGCATCAGTGCAGCCTGCCCTCAGATTATTGGGAAGCACATCGAACAACTGCTGCTGAGCCTGTTTGTCGCCCATCATCTTGGTTTTCTCAAGGGCATCCTTGATAAGATTCTCGTCATCACTGGTCACTTCCGACAAACCGTTAATAAAGTCAAGTGTCGCCGTTACAGGACCTCGCGTAGTGACTTGGCTCAATACGCCAGCCTGTTCAAGTTGTGAGGCAGCTTTCTCATAGCGTACCCTATTCTCGAGGATTTCTGTAATCAGCGCATTCATCTTGTCAGGATCAGCGTTGGTCATATCTCCACAGAAGAGTTCACCTTCCCAATTGTTACTGAACAGCTTGATGGTCTGCAGTTTCAGGTTTTCAACCTTGGCCACATACTCGATGAAGGTTTCCAGATCACTCATGGGCACATCCTTTTTCAAGGAAGTTGCCTCACTGCCAGTTTCGCCCCAGAGGTACTCGCTGTCGCCTCCCCCTCCTCCTTCACCACTGTCTTCTTTTGTACAAGCTGACAAACTGATAATCGCCATCAGCAGGAAGAGCATCTTGAATAATTGTTTTACCTTATTCATAATAATATTGCTTTAGTTCCTAATTATCTTTTCGCAAAGATAGTAAATAATCCGACAGGACTACTTACAAATTTTGAAAAACGACTTACATTACACAAATTGTAAGTCGTTAATGCATCATAAGTGGCGCTTATCACTGACGAGGTAGGCTACGGATGGCTATCGAGGTTACTGCAACGATGGAGTGAGCAGTATTCTCGCTGGCAACGAGATTACTGCTCGACAATTCGTACTAAGTGCCAAGGAAATTCCCATTAATGGGAATAATTCTTTGTTTTATTAGGTATGGTGAAATTTAAACTCCAAGAACAATAGCAGGATCAATATTCAGCTTCTTGCTTATTTCCCTGCCGATTTTCAAAGACGGTTCACTTTTTCCATTCAATATTTCACTTACTCGAGCATTGCTAAGACCAATCATTTCAGCAAGTTTGGACTGAGTGATGCCCATTTCGTATAGACGAAGTTTAATCACGTCTATTAATGAAGGTTTACCAATGGGGTAATGAATGTCTTCATACTCCTCAACCATATCTGAAATCATATCAAGTTCCAGATAGTTCGTGTCGTCTGTTGGTGTCTCATCGTTCACCAAAGGAAGTAGTTCTTCAATTCTTTTTAGTGCTGCTCGATACGCAGCCTCGCTCTTTATCTGTGCCATAACCTATATATTTTGAATGTCCTTGATTGCATCATACTCTTTGTGTGTTCCTACAAACCGGATATAGACCGTTTTAGGAGTGAACTGTATCAAAACCACTAGTCGGAAATCATTGCCTTTAATATTGAATACATACCGCTGATTACCCACAGCGTCCTTCTGTTTTTGCTGCAAATATAGGCAAACTTTTTAGAATTTACAAATTATTTTCGGAAAATCGTAAAAAGAAGAACAAAAAACAATGTTATATGACAAAGCCTGTGAAATAAGTGGCACTTGCTGAGAAATAAGTGGCATTTATTGAAAATTAAATGGCGCTTATCGCTGACGAGGTAGGCTACAGTTGGCGATCCGCTTCCCAACGATTGCCCATCAGGTCGGCTACGGCTGATTGTTCCCTTACTGGGAATAAAACGTTCCCAGCCTGGAAACATCGAGAGAGATTACTGCAACGATGGAGTGAGCAGTATTCTCGCTGGCATCGAGATTACTGCTCGACAATTCGTACTAAGTGCCAAGGAAATTCCCATTAATGGGAATAATTTCTACATTTAAATCTTGCAATTTCTACTATAACCACTCATCCCTCACATAATCTTCGGAAACGCCCTTGTACACTGGGTTTCACGATGTGAGGGGTCGCAAAAATCCCTCACATATCCCTCACTTATCCCTCACATCGCCTATCACTTTGTCTTCACCTTAATTATATATAGAGGAGCCAAAATCGCTTTAACACTTGAAAATAATTAGGAAATAATTGGGGGAAAGTCTTGGATTTCACATAAAAATTTTGTAACTTTGCGCACTGAAAGTGCAGCGATGCTGCTCACATGAAAAACCCGCTGTGAAAAGCGCGTTGATATTACTACGACAATTTAGAAACAAATTATTATAGGTATGCAGAATTGTGCTTTGATGCCTGTAGGGACTCCAGGAGCTGCAATCTCTATGCAATCGACTAACAATTCTTGCGATGATAGTCGTTTTTCAAAATTTGTAAGTGGACGAAACAGATTATTTTCCTATCTTTGCCAAATAACTAATCATTGTTTAATTATGGAGAAAAAAATAACTTGGATTTTAACCCTTTTGGCATTCCTGCTATTGATACCACAGGAATCAAAAGCAGTCGATGAGGTGGAGACACTTATCATACAGATGAAGAACGGCTCTGAAAACACGTTCTTCTTGAAAGATAAACCCAAAGTCACCTTTGAAGGTGTCAACCTCAAGGTAAGTGCTACGACTGGCGATGTCAGCTTTGCCCTTGCCGACGTCCTGCGCTTCACTTACGACAAGCGATCGACAACAGGTATCAACGAAGAAATCACTACACCCACAGGAGTAGCATTCGAGGGTGATGTGCTTGTTATCAGCCAGCTCAAAGCGAATGCCACTGCCAGTATCTATGCCCTCGATGGTAAGCTGATCCGTCAGCTGAAACCTCATCGCACAGGTACCTATCGCATCAGTCTCTCTGGATTGCCCACTGGGATCTATCTCGTCAAAGCCGATAACGTCACCTATAAAATTACCAAGCGATGAAACGTTACACCTTATATATCTTAGTGGCTATATTGGGCATGCTCAATATTCAGCCAGCAGAGGCCCAGCAGAAGAATGATCAGAACGCACTCTATATCTTCCGCAACGATGGAGGTTTCAATGCCTTCTTCTTTGCTGACATCGAGCGCATTGAGTATTCAAAGATTGATACCCTCGGACATGAGCAGAGCGACTATGTGGTTCAGGAGATTTATGCGATGGACTCCATTTTCCGTATTCCAGTCTCAGCCATTGACAGCGTGGCCTTTGTGACACCTAAGAACAAAGTTAAGGAGGATGTCGTCTGCCCAGACAAGACGATGACGGACTATATCGTAGCCTCAGACTCCGTCAGTTGGTTCCGTCTTTCAGCATCTGCACCATCCTCTATCATTCCCAAGGTGGGTGACAAGCTGCTGATAGAGAATCCTGTCAAATACCTTCCAGACGGATTCTCTGGCAAGGTTACGAAGGTAAGCAATGGCAGCGATGGCACAACCATTGAGACTGACCCCTTAGCCCTCGAAGACCTCTTCGACCGTTTTATAGCTAAGGTTGCAGCAGGTTCTAATGCTTCTGTAGCTGCAGTAACACGAGGTATTATCAATGGCATATCCGACGAATACGTAAATCAGGATGTCATAGAGCTGCCCGTTCTTTCTGGATCGTTTTCCCCTGCAACATTCTCTGGTGATGCTTTCAAGGCCTTCAACGACAATTTCGCCATCTCTCTTGAAGGCACTGCCTCTGGAAGCTATACACTCACGTCCAAAATAACGGATTTCCGTGCTTTCATTTACGCTGATATAAGTGAAGGGGTGAAATATAGTCAGTATATGAAGATGGACAATGAGGCCCAGATAGCCTTAACCGCATCCGGCACGATAGGAGCCAATCTTGATATCCCATTAGAATTTGGCGCAGATAAGATTGACGGTATACTTAAAAACAATCGTAGGACATATGCAAAGAACTTTGGTCTGTTCTGTGTTGACTTCTCCTATGGATGGTTCTTTAATGGGAAAGGGTCAGTCAACAGTTCCATTTCATATGGTTTGAAGGGGGGAAGCCTTTCGACTGTGAGTTACGACGAGCCTTTCTTTCATATCCCTGTAAAAGAGGATTTCAAGGTTAATATGTCGAGCAACTGTTCAGATGGAGAATGGGAAGTAGATGGATGGGGCTATGGTCTGTCTGTCTCTACTGGAATATATGCGAAAGCTGAAGCCAAGATTCGTTTCCTGGGACGTACCTGGCAAACTGAAGCGAGGGCTGAGGCTGGTGTGCGTTTTGAAGAAAATACCAGTGTTGAACCTGCAGAAGCTGGAGGCACAGAGATTCTGGAGACACCAGCCTTATACACGAAAGCCTTTGCCAACGATAACGTTACGAGAGCATATTATGGCGGTATACAGCTGAGCGTCAAGAAAGGTATTGGGATGGGAGTAGACTATAGCATTTTCAACTACAGCAATGAACTCACTTTTGGAAAAAGAGAGCTATTCTATTCTGTACCAGACATGAAGAGCATCAAGTGGGAAGTAGACAATAAGGCGCCATGGAGAGGAACACTCACTGTGCCCCTTGAGAAAGAACTGCTATTCCCCAAACAGGTTGGCTTAGCCGTATTTGATGTCACAGATGCAGAAAAGCCTCAACAGGTCGTCAATTATTGGAAGACAGGATCATATATTAACAACAAGGCATACAGTCAGATAAAGGAAGTTGTTGAGACCTTGGAACCCAGCAAACAATACACAGCATATCCTCAGGTGAAACTATACAATTATCCTATTCTGGCAGACAAGCAGGTGAATGTTGCACTTGGAGCCCCCATGATGGATATCAAGCCCAAGGCTGTGGAGTTCGATGAGAATCCTGGCTACAAGGACATCGAGGTAATTACGAACGTTAAGAACACAGAATTCACTACTGAAGATGCTTGGCTTAACGAAACCAAGCCCACTTGGAACAACGAGGAAGGACGTTTAACGGTCTATGCACCAGCATTACCTGATGGCACAGACACTCGCAAAGGATATGTGATTGGCGTGGGTTACGACAAGGATGGCAAGGAATTGCTGCGAGATACAGTCACCATTACCCAGCTACGCCCCATCTTGCAGGCATCGCCAAATCC
>FLNV01001070.1_pt1 | contig 24007 bp, 11 predicted proteins | sample 1140351 | NCBI WGS metagenome assembly FLNV01 (sample SAMEA3878207, study PRJEB12797) | bioreactor metagenome | biome: Moose rumen | place: Sweden | collected 2011-10
TATACATATAAAAAATCTCGACTAAACAATAAAATTATTACGTAAAAACCTTTGCAGTTTCAAAGATTCTTTATACCTTTGTCTTTGAATTGTGGTTCAACTTTACGTTGATTAAAATGGGAACAAGGTGTAAATCCTTGACTGTCCCGCAGCTGTAAGCTGCCCTTATACAGGAACAAGCACCATAGTCACTGAGATTTTCGGGAAGACGCTTGTATCTAGGCAGCAAGTCAGAAGACCTGCCATGACGATGGCTCTCTCATTCCTCTGGGGTTAGGATGAGTAGAGAAAATAATGGGATTTATAAAAAGTAGAAGATGAGGATGTATTCGTTCAACATTGTTTTACTGTGCTCCATGTATGGGAGTTCTGTGTCTATGGCACAAACAGACGACACAGGGGAACGTAACAAAAACAGTCGTCTGGACTCGCTGCAAAACATACAAGAGGTGGAGGTGTATGGCAAACGTCCTTTAGCCACCTCACAGACGTTACGAGGAAAAGACCTTCAAGCGCTTTCGACCACGACTGTGGCCGATGCACTAAAGTATTTTGCCGGTGTACAAATCAAGGATTATGGTGGTTTAGGTGGACTAAAAACCATCAATGTAAGATCCCTTGGAGCCCAGCATGTTGGTGTATATGTCGATGGAATTAGGATTACTAATGTACAGAATGGTACTGTTGATTTAGGAAAATTCTCTCTTTCATCCATGGAATCTGTAGCGTTGTATAATGCTAATAAACTTGACAATTGTCAGTCGGCAAGTGAATATGCTTCAGGAGCTACTGTTTACCTGCGTACCCGTCGCCCCACATGCGACTCATTGTCTGTACAATTACGTCAGGCCTCGTTCTCCACCTACATGGGTAAAGCCAATATTCAGTTCTTCCGGCATGGATGGAGCGGATTCATTGATGGAGAATGGACCGACACAAAAGGAGACTATCCTTTCCGCTACCATTCGGAGTATGAAGATACCGTTGGACATCGGTCGAATAGCGACATCACCTACGGACGTATTGAGGCAGCGCTGTTTAAAGACGGTTTTTCCTCACATCTTTACTATTACGACTCAGAACGTGGTTGCCCCGGCGGTATCGTGCGCCGACTTAGCGACAAATACGTCAATGTGGGACGTGAATGGGATCGTGATTTCTTTGTACAAGCATCTTACCAGAAAGAATTCGCCAGGCATCACCGAATAAAAGCAAATGCCAAATATACCAATGAATACCTGCGATACTGTACCGACTATCCTGAAAACCAGAACACTGCCCGTGTGGATAATCATTATCGGCAGCAAGATGGCTACGGAGCATTGTGTTACGGTTATATGCCATTGTCATGGCTTTCCCTATCCACCAGCTACGATATCCGTTACAGCAAGCTTTGGGCCGATCTGAAGAAATTTGACGACGTCTTCCGATTAGATCAGAAAGAAGTGGTTGCTGCACAGATGAACCTACATGGTTTTCAGGCTGCCATGTCGATGCTCCATCAGCACTACCACGACTTCACCTACGCTCATGTGGGGGCAGCCGATCCACTTGACCGATGGACCCCTGCCCTATCGCTGGCTTATACTTTTCGAGGAATAACCCTTCGTACCTGGTATAAGAAAATCTTCCGTGCCCCGACACTCAACGATCTCTATTACACACAGGTGGGCAACCGAAACCTTAAACCAGAATATACCAAACAACTGAATATCGGTTTGGAATACCACTACAATCATAAGCGGTGGAATACATCATTACAAGCCGATATTTATCAGAACAAGATAGAAAACCGTATCGTATGCCTACCCCTGAAAGGTACTTATACATGGACGATGATGAACTATGGCTATACCTTCTGTCAGGGGCTCAATGCTACCGCTTCAGGATCATATAACATACACGACTGGAGTTTCTCGCTCTTTTCCTCACTGACCTGGCAAAGAGACTTGAACAGGACAGAACCCGAGGATGAGGATACCTATAACAAACCTATCTGCTACTCTCCCCGACTGAGTTACACGCTAACCGGCATCATCCAGTGGCGTCACCTTCAGCTCACAACCTCATATATGCACGTTGGTGAGCGAATGTGGAGCTATGCCGACCCTAATGACATGTTAACACCTTATAATAATATAGATACGAAGTTATCGTATGACACTCATCTTGGAAAGACATCTTTAGGACTATGTCTTGAAGTTTGCGACCTTCTTGACGAACAATACGAGCATATTCCCCGGTATCCATTACCAGGACGTAACTATCGTCTGACACTAACATTCGGAATTTAAAATAAAATATATGAAACGTATTTTTAGTATCATATTGCTACTATGCCTTCTGTCTGTCAGCATGAGGGCACAAGAACGTATTATCCTGCTCAATGAAGGGATATGGCAGTCGGATAATGGCCAAATGACCTATTTCGAAAACGGAAAGGTTGTCAGTAACAAGTGGTTTCGAGAAAAGAACGGTAGCAAACTGGGAGATACGCCCAACGATATCATTCAGATCAACGAACAACTGATAGCCATCGCCATCAACTGGTCGAACATCATACAATTTATCTCACCTGACGGTAAAGCAGTAGCCGCTACAGAAGATATACCCAACAACCGTAAACTGTGTTCCGACGGTCGCTACGTGTATGTAACCAGTTATGGACATGAGTGCGGAACACAGGATGGCATGAAATACTTTACCAAAGGTTACGTTGCCAAAATTGACATATCGAACTTCAAGGTGGTGGCAGCAACTGAAGTGGGCTATGAACCAGAAGGCATTGCCCTGTACGATGGTCATCTCTTCGTGGCCAATACTGGTGGGTACGCCTTTGAGGAAGCACATGAATACGAGACAACCGTATCAATCATCAACGCAACGACCATGAAGGTGGTGAAGACGATAGACACCGGACAAATAAATCTCTATGGAAAAATGTCGCAAAGTGGACAATACCTTCTTATCAACTCACCAGGGGACTACTATGACATACCAGCCGCCTGCATTGTCTTTGATTGTAAGAAGGCACTGTCGGACAACACCAACGAATGTTTCGTCCGCTTAGACTGCGCCTCCACCTATAACTGTACTTTGCTCAACGGAAAGTTCCTCGCCATCGGTTCGAAGTTCTCTTATTACACCAACGACTATACCTTCGACTATAACGTTATCGATCCTGTGGAAGTAATGATCAGTCAGGGTGCAAGCGGCATAGACCAGTCTTTGGTAGGAACCGTTATCCAAGACATCATGAAGATGGGAATGCCCTATGGCGTATATGTCAATCCTTATACCGGCTACTATTATGCAACAGATGCCGGATCCTTTACTGCCGCAGGACAGCTCTATCAATGGAATCCCCAAGGGAAACTGCTGGGTAAGCACAAGGTATATATCAATCCCGCCCATTTCCTTGCTCTTCCACCAGATGGTCAGCATTTTACGGGAATAGAGGACATCTATGCTGAAGACGACCGATTTAAGGACGGCAAAGTTTACGATCTTCAAGGGCACATCGTGAAGACTCCCCTACGTGGACATCTCTATATACAGTTCGGGAAAAAATTCATCTATAAATAAAACCATTTTAAATTACTTATCTTATGAGAAAACAATTACTTACATTCTTGGTATTGGCAATTCTGTCAGTCAGTAATGCCTATGCCGCCAGCGTTAAGGTGACGATGAATACCATCTCGACCACCATGAAACTGGCAAACAAGAGTACAGGTGAGGCTATCGATGTCGGTACACCCGCCAACCGTGTGTACACCTTCGACGCTCCTGCAGGAAGTTACGTGCTTACCGGTTATGCGACCAATGGTACTACGGAGAATGGAACGATCGTCATCAACATCACTGAGGACGGAGACAACAATTTCAGTATTCTCACTTGTACCGCTTACGCCACAAACAGTGGTTGGAAAGTTGATCAGGACTATACTGTTGAGGTGGAAGTAAACACCAAAGAGGGAGAGAAGCAAGAGATTACCATCGGCAACAGCATCACTGCAGGGCGCAAGACCTTCCTGGCACTGAACGGTAACAGCTACTATGCTTACTTGAGACCAAGCGAGAGTCGGCAGGCTGAGGGATATATGGAACTATTCCGCTCCGCGACACTCACCTTTAACGTCAACGTTTCAGGAACTATCCCCATGGGAGCTGACTATACAGTCACTGTCCCCTCTAACGCTGAGTTCTATTTAGGAACAAAAACCGCACACTTCATCGCTTTCAGAGAAGTTGAGCCTCTATCGGTAGAAACATCTGGCAGCAGTAAGAAGATTACCTATCATCTGGCAAACAATACTCAGTACAACTATCGTACTTGGAAAAAAGGTGGACTGACACAGGCAGGTTACTTCACGATGAATACCGATGAGAGTAAACGACCGGATTTGTTATTCACGGATAAAGACTACTCCGCATTCGGACCAAATACCATCAAACACGACGTACAGTGGAACGGAGGGTATGAGACAGGTGATATTTTCGTAAACGTCAATGAGCGTGGACATCTTCTCATGAATATCGGTGACACCTTCAATGCACATGCTATGCGTACATGGGAGCTGACAGATAACTCCACAAATAACTATTTCATGGAGCCCGACTTCCATTACACGGTTATCGATGTTAATGGAAAAGCCAGCAAAGGTGTCATTGAGATAGAGAACCCTGATGGCGGCCCAGATCCTTGGACAACCATAAAGGCTGTCGGTAACGGAACAGCCATTGTACTTGTAACGTACGACGCTATCGGAGTGAACTTGTATAGTCAAAAGACTAAGACCCCTTATATGGGAGGTGAATTCTGGAGTGCTATATGGCCGGAAAATACTGCCGCTTATGTTGTGACAGTAGGCGGAGGTACCACCAGCATGGATCCTAACATGGTTATCAATGAGGCATACAACTTAGACACTAAAAAATTAGCGGGAAAATATGTTGATGCCGAGCACGACGTGTTCTATTATCTCGACACAGAGGAAGGATACACTTATACCTTCACTCCAAGTGGCGTAGCAAATGTAGAGATCGCATACCCAACCATCGGTAAACGTTCCGCCACTTACAAAGGATTCGCTACCACTGGCGTAACCAAGAATCAAGACGGTTCCTATAGTCTGTTGTTAAAAGAAGGAAGACAGATTATCCGTTTGACAGATGCCAGCGGCAATGCCATCTATCAGGTACTCACAGCCAAGAAATGTCATCGTGAAATCACTAATGTCACCCGTGAAGGCAGTACCACCTTTATCCCTGGTGACAAGGTGAAGATACAATATTCAGGCTTGCGCCATCCGGCTAACAAGATGGCTGGTATCTATAACATGTCAGCATATATCACATATAACGGTATTCCCAACGGAACATCGCTTATTTTAGGAGCTGGACAATATACCTTCGGTTCTGTGGCAAGTGCACAAGCCGTTACTATCACCATCCCTGAAGACCATGACGTGAATACCACGCCAGAGATTGTGATGAACGATGGTGTCATTCAGGTTAACGGATTTGGAGATCCTATAGGTAATCACCGTAACACCAGTAGGGTGACGGGCCGCTCTGCCAATTTCACTGCTGTTGCTCATAAGACATACTTCGGTGCTGTTCCAGAAGTACGTATCCCATTGGCAGCTGCCACTCCATTCGTAATACATCTCGAGGCTAATGCTGATGACGTAGAATATACACTCACCCGCAATGGCGTATCTCTTTCAGCCAACGAGGATGGTACATATACAGGCACATACGGAGACTATGAACTTACCGCATCAAAAGCCGGCTATCGCTGCTTCAGAAGCACTTACACCATTGAAGATGGCGCAGAAGGAGATCAGACTTTCTACGTGGAATTAGAGAAAGCCGATGACAATGCCTGGGACGGTAAGTCAAAGACTGAGCCAGCTGCAGTTGACGGAATCTATCAAATCAGCAATGCAGCTGAACTGGCTTGGTTCGCAGACCACGTGAATGGCGGACAGGTAAGCAAGAGTGCTGTTCTGGTAGCAGATATCGATTTGGCAGACTATCCTTGGACTCCTATTGGTGGTGGAACCACCTCAAAAGCTTTCAAAGGAAACTTTGACGGTAATGACCATAGCATTGACGGTCTGTATATCAACAATACCTCTACCTATCAAGGATTGTTCGGATACGTTCATACTGGTACAATCAAGAAACTTACAGTATCAGGAGAGGTATCTGCAAAACAGAATGTTGGTGGTATCTCAGGCGCTACCACACAGAATGCTGTCATTGACAGTTGTGTGAATAACGTTACTGTCCAATCTACAGGCACTTATTTAGGTGGTATCACGGGTCAGATTACAAACAATGCGAAAGTGACCAACTGTGTCAACAACGCAGACGTTACAGGTAAATCTAACTATGTTGGTGGTATTACAGCAAATATCGCCGCAAACTGTACCGTTGACCGCTGTGCTAATAACGGAGATGTTAAAGGTGCCGGTAATTATGTAGGAGGTATAGCAGGATATGTGGCACAAGCCACCTCTACCTTATCGAACTGCTACAACATCGGTGATGTGGAGAGTACTACAGGATGCGCAGGTATTGCAGGTTCAAATCAAATGAACGCAGTGATTACCAATGTTTATAATATTGGTAAGATAACAGGAAAGAATGTGGCATCTTGTGTTGGCGGTACTACAGCCAAGAATAACGTAACCAAAGCTTACAGTGTAGATAGTTATGACATTACCACCAACCAGACCAATGTTACAAGAGAGCAAGTAGCTAATGGCAATCTGGCACACTTGCTGGGCGAACCGTTCGGTCAGGATCTGGAGAACGATAACTATCCTGTTATCGGTGGACCGCAGATATATAAGGTTACCTATACGACCAACCTCGACTCTTATGTGAATACACTTTACAGTAACGCAACCTTACCAACTACCGGATGGGTTGACAACAGGACATCGACATGGTACACAGAGCGTGGTGGAGAAGTAATCACCGAGATTGACTGTGACTGTACACTTTATGTAGAACTGCTCACGTCGGGTATCAAGAACACTGTTGCCCTTCAAGATCTGGAGAACGGAGAGCGTTACAACCTCGCTGGTCAGCGTGTGGATAAGAACTATAAGGGTGTTGTGATAATTAACGGTAAGAAGTATATTGTAAAGTAAATCAAAGTTAACGTTAACGATAACGCTAATTATAAAGGTAAAAAGGCGGTGCACTGTAACAGGTGCGCCGCTTTTTAATGATATAGATTTTAACGGTTGATAAAAATAATAGATAAAGTTTGGATAATTGTTACAAAATAAGTAACTTTGCACGGTGAAAATTGGTTCTCCTCCTATGGGAAGCGAGATAAAAAGGGAATCGGGTGAGAATCCTGAACAGTACCCGCTGCTGTAAGCTCATTGTGTTATCAGCAAAAAAGCCACTGTCCTACTGACGGGAAGGCGCTGATAATTGAGTTAAGTCAGAAGACCTGCCGTTTTCATAATAACAACCATACCGTCTTCGGGAGTAAAGGCGGTTAAAAGAACAATATGAGGAAAATTTACTTTTTGCTCACACTGTTGACTATGCAGTGTGGATTACTATATGGTCAGAAGACCATAAAAGACTCCGTGGAGCTCAAAGGCATAACCGTTGTCGGCAAGAGCAAGACCCAGCGTTTACGTGAAGGAGCCCTTACTGTGAATGCCATTGATGTGCGCTCCATTGTTAACTCACTGACGAATCTGAACAGTCTCGTGGATAAGTCGGCTGGCGTGAAGGTACGTGAGGAAGGTGGTGTAGGATCGGATTTCGATCTGAGCATCAACGGTATGTCGGGCAACTCCGTGCGTTATTTCATCGATGGGATACCCCTTGATACCAAAGGCACCAGTGTGACACTTGCCAACCTGCCCGTCAACCTCATCGACCATGTAGAGATCTATAAGGGTGTGGTACCCATCTGGTTAGGCAGTGACGCGCTGGGAGGTGCCATCAACATAGTCACCCATCGCAAGAAGAAAAACTATCTCGACGTTTCCTATGGCATCGGGTCGTTCAACACCCATCGTGCCGACCTTAACGCACAGTATATCCTCCGTAACGGCATCACCATCAAGCCCACGTTCGGTGTGAACTTCTCGAAGAACAACTATATGATGAAAGGTGTAGAGGTGTGGGATGAGGCGACAAGAAAGTATCTTGAAGTTGACCGTCGCCGATTCCACGATGACTATTTCTCACTATTAGGACAACTGGAGGTGGGTGTCACTGATAAGTCATGGGCTGATGCCTTCTTCGTGAGTGCATCATATAATAAGGTGAACAAAGATATCCAGACGGGGCAGATGCAAAACAAGGTTATCGGTATGGCCGACCGCAGTTCGGATGCCTGGAGTGTAGGCGCACAATATCAGAAACGTCACTTCCTTACAGACGACCTCAGTGCCAATCTCTCATTCTCACACACCTGGGATGAGTCGCTTGCCACAGATACAGCCTACAGGAAATACGACTGGAACGGCGACTATATCTACAGTCCAAGAAATGAGTTGACAGGCAGGGGTCGCACCATGAGACATACCAAACGTCCGTTAACCCTCGCACGAGTCAGTCTTGACTATCTGTTGAATGGCAACAAGGAAGAAGACGACAGTGATATTCATGCCTTGAACCTCAGTTACTCGCTTAACAGGACAGGTAATAACCGCTGGGACGAGGTGGATCGCCTCTTCGAGCCTTCTAACGACGTACTGGCCAAGCATATTCTCGGACTGGCTTACAACCAGACACTGATACACGGGAAGATGAACAACACCCTGTTCGTGAAAGACTACATCAATAGCGTGAGTATTGAGCAGACGGATATCTCATCGGTTACCGGTTCGAGCAACATGCAGGGAAGTCATACGAAGAATTTCTTAGGCTATGGTCTCGGCACAAGGTATGAGTTATCGGATATGCTGGCATTGAAAGCAAGCTATGAGCGAAGCGTCCGACTACCGTTGGCAAGGGAACTGCTCGGCAATGGCACCACCATCTATGCGAATGTTGCGCTGCAGCCGGAGAAAAGCAACAATGTGAATGCCGGTTTGTTCGGTACTTACAGGAATGGTGACCACCTGCTCAGTTATGAACTGAACGGATTCCTGCGGTATGTGGATAACTTTATACAACCACAGATTTCTGAGAAAGAAGGTACCATGCAATATGTCAATGTGCCAGCGGTACATATCAAAGGCGTTGAGGGTGAGGTACGCTATAACTGGAAAGGACTCCTGCAGGCAGTGAGTAATGTCAGCTGGCAGGATTCCCGTGACCGACAGCGTTACAAGGGCGACGGGAAACCATCCGTTACCTTCAATAATCACGTGCCGAACCGTCCGTGGCTTTATTCTACAACAGAGCTGACTTACGACTTAGGTCCGACGGTTACCTCTCTCCTACCCCAAACATCCCACCTCTATATCGGAGCCGACTATCAATGGGTACACTGGTTCTTCCTGTCGTGGGAAGGCTACGGGGCACTTGACACCAAGGCGCGGATACCGGAGAAGAACGTGTTCGGTGCACATATAACCTACTCATGGCTGAACGACCGTTACAATATCTCGTTAGAATGCAGCAATCTCTTTGATGCCACTATCTACGACAATTATAAGCTACAAAAGCCAGGCAGAGCAATCTTTGCAAAATTCAGAATATTATTTCAATAAACATTAAATAAATAATTAACTATCAACTAAAAAAATGAAAAAGTACAGATTCTTTTGGATGGTGCTGTTAGCACTGTTTACAACACTTAGTTTTACAGCTTGCGACGATGATGATGAAAAAGGTGGTGACGATCCTCAGGAGCAGGTAACTCCTTATCATTTCGACCTCGTAGTGACCGTAGGTAAGCAAGGTGGTATGGGGCGTGACGTGACGACCATCATGCAGTCGCGCGACTCACTGAATGCCGGTGATGTCGTTGACTTCAAGAACATGGGCGCTGAGATCAATGCCGACTACTCCATGGAGGCTATCGTAAAGGGCAAGTATTATTATCAGATACCCGTTTCCTCCGACCGTTTCGTAAAACTGCAGTTCGTGAATAACCGTATGCAGGTGGTTCAGGCTCAGCCATTCGTGGGTAACACCTACAAATGCCGTAGCTACACACACGCATGGATCAACGATAACACACTCGTTATCATGGCTGCCAACGGTGAGAAGAACCAGATTATCTGGACTAAGTTGAATACAGACAATATGACCATCATCAGTGAGGGTACACTGGGTATCTCACTGCTCGACGGCTATGACACATTCACGACCAGCGGTATCCTTACCTACCGTGAGAGCGATAACAAGCTCTTCTATTTCTACTACAACAAGAAGGCTGGTACCACAAGCATGAACTCAACGAACGAGCCTAACTTCCACGTGGCAGTCATCAACGCTGCCACCATGAATGTGGAGCAGGACAACATCAACACCGACAAGGTGAATGAGATGGCTGGCTCTGCCTATGGTGAGCTGTTGCAGAGTACGACATTCTTTGATGAGGAGGGCAATCTCTACCTGGCCACCTTCAACGCTGTTACCGTGGACGGTCTGAAGCGCGAGATCGGTCAGTTACTCCGTATCAAGAAAGGTGAATACAACTTCGAGGCTGGCTACAACGGATTCCCCAACGCCGAGGGTAAACTGCTTACGGTACAGTATCTGGGCAATGGCAAAGTATTATCCTACTCACGTAATGACAACCTCACCGAGGTGAACTCAAAAGGAAAGACTGCCGTGATGAACGGTATCGACAGTTACAGTCATTACTACAGCATTATCGACTTGAACAGCAAGACACGTACACGAATGAGCTATGGCGGACAGCAGATAGACTACAGCAGCGGTCGTTTCTCACAGCGCTCTGCTTTCTCAAAGTCAGAGAACAAGGCATATTTCGGTGTGAACACCAAGAGTGCACAGCCCAGCATCTACGTTTATGACGTAACGACCGGCACAGTAACCAAAGGTGTTGACATCGCCGAGGGTTACTACTTTGAGCAGATCCGTATCTTGGAAGACTAACGTTAACGGAAACGGGAACGGGACATTAACTATTAATACAAAAAGGCGGCGCACTGTAACAGGTGCGCCGCTGTTTTTTCTTCTAATATATTCTGCAATCTCAGATTATTTTTGTACATTTGCAATTCAAAGCATATTATTCATAAATTCAAGTCATCGTATATTAACAAATCAATAATTATATGACAAGAATTCTACACAAGTTAAGTATGGTGCTCCTGCTTCTTACCGTTGGAATATTGGTGAAGGCAGAGACGATGGAAACAAATGAGACATTTGACAACGTGGATGCCAGTATCCACTGGGCTTTTACCAGCTCATCTTCTGTTGCCCCTACAGCTACACCCGAAGGAGCTTACTCTCTCTTTTCAGTAACCAACGGAGCATCACTTAATGAGGATCTGTCAGATGTTGCGACCGCCGGTAGTAATAAAGGCATCTCATTTCTTAAATATAAAGTAGCCACCAGACAAAATAACAAAGAGGCTTCGTCTTATATAGAATGGAAGGTAATACCTGCAAAGGGAATTACATTTACCCCCACAAAGGTAAGCGCAAATATTGCACGGTTCGCAACCGATGGCGGTATGATTGACATTGCCGTAAGAAATGAGGAAGGCACAGAGACCATCCTTAAAGAAGGAATAATTCCGGCACGTGCAAACAAATCACAGGCTGAAGATAATAAAGGAACTGATCCTAACTATGCACCCTCATTTGAATTTGACGTTCCAGAAACCCTCGCAACTTCAGAAGGATTCTCTCTTATTATTTATCTATATGGTATGGACGCAGGAAAGTGCGTAGGAATAAGCAATGTCAAGATAATAGGAAAGGTTAACGGTACGAAAGTAGAGGTAGAGCAGTTTACTTTGACAGCCACCACCTCCCCTGAAGATGCCGGTAACATAACAATAACTCCTCAGGCGGATAAATATGATACCGGTTCACAGATCCAATTAACAGCTACTCAAAACTTCGGTTTCCATTTTATCAATTGGACGGACTCCAATAATAATATCATCTCAACCGAAATGTCTTTTACATATACACTGACTGAGAATATGACCGTCACTGCCAACTACCAGGCAGTGAATACCTACGAGTTGGATCTCAACACCACGGAAGGTGCCGCCGACTATATGGTGGCGCTCTCTCCCGCACCTTATATAGATGGCAATAAGAAGATGTATGAGGAGGGAACGAAAGTGACCCTTACCGCCACCAACAACAAAATCTTCACCTTCACCAGTTGGAGTGACGGCACTACAGGAAATACCACTACCCTTACGATGAACAGTAACCAGAGCATTACCGCTAATTATGAGGCTATCGACTATATCGCAGGATGGGATTTCTATAAGAGTGGTGGCGAGGGAAGAAACGCAGATTTCTTTGCGAAACCAGAGAATGAGAGTGCCTCGCTCATTCTGCGAAAAGCCGACGGAGCTACTGCCGGTTGGCTCGACAAGAGTTTTGAGGCTGCCGGCGGCTATGAGGGAAGGAATGCCGCTGTCAACTGGAAGGCACTGAGTCACAAATACTATTATCAGATTTGGGTGGATGCCTCTGAATATAAAGACATTAAGGTGAGTGCGGAGATGGCATACAACTATAATGCCTACACCGTACAGAAAGTGCAGTACTCGCTGGATAATGAGAACTGGAAAGACCTGGGAACGATTACCCTGACAGGTGCAAAGGTATGGACAGAAGGTGTATTCGCACTGCCGTCGGAAGTAGATTATATGCCCAAGCTCTATATCCGCTGGATTCCCGATTATACTTCTGCCGTTGACGGCGCTTCATCTAACAATGACGGCACCGCTATCGCCAACATCTTTGTTTTCGGTACCTCCAGCATACAAGATGACGGGAAGGCGCCCGAACTGGTTTCCTCCGTTCCTGCTAATGGCTCCAGTAACGCATCGGCTACCGGGCAGATCGTGCTGACATTCAACGAGAAAATACAGTTGACGGAGAATGCCAAGGCAACCTTCAATGGAGAAGACATCGCCATCTCTCTGATTGGCAAGACCATCACCGCCTCGTATAAAGGACTGCCTTACAACACCGCACAGGTATTTACCTTGAATGCCGGCTCTGTCAGTGATATGACGAACAATGTACTGAACGAGGCCATCACCATCAACTTCACCACGATGGATAAACCAAAGATCAACAAAATGATTTATGACAAGGTGGTCTCAACGGTGGCAGAGTTTAAGGAAGCCCTGGGTATAGCCAGCACCACAAAAGAAGGAAGCAACTATCGTATCTTCATGCATGACGGTACCTACGACCTTGGCTCGACTACCCTTACCACCATTTCAGGATACAACATCTCACTGATCGGTGAGAGCATGGACGGAACCGTGATTGTCAATAAGCCAACTAAAGAAGGTATCGGTGAGACAGCCACCCTGCTGAATGAGAGTCAGAACCTCTACATGCAGGATATCACCCTGAAGAACGCATACGACTATACGGGAGCAACCGGACGTGCCGTCTGTCTGCAGGACAAAGGTAACAAGACCATCGCAAAGAGGGTGAAACTGCTCTCTTATCAGGATACCTATTATAGTAATAATCAGAACCGATTCTACTGGGAGGATTCTGAGATACATGGCACAGTGGACTACCTCTGCGGCGGTGGGGACGTATATTATAATAGGTGTACGTTCTATATGGAAGATCGTAATAGTGGTGATGTATTAGCAGCACCAAATAAACCCCTGAAGTATGGTTATGTATTCCTGGATTGCACCATCGACGGTGCCGACAGTCAGAAAGGCAAATATAACCTTGCCCGTCCGTGGGCAGACCAGTGTCGCGCTCAGTTTATCAATACCACGATGAAGATACTGCCTTCTGCTGCCGGATATACAGAGATGGGTAACGGTAACGCTCCTGCCGTCTTTGCTGAATACAACAGTATGACAGCCTCCGGTGCTGCCGTTGATCTTTCAGGACGTAAGACGAAATATATCTACGATGACGGCGAAACAGTAAGAGAAGCCGGCCATTCTCCTGTCCTCACCAAGGAAGAGGCAGATGCACTATCCATCGATATTGTGATGGGCGGCAGTGACGGTTGGGATCCGAGAGTAGATACCGAGCAGGCCGACGCACCGGAGAATGTGAAACTGACCGGTACCTCACTTACTTGGGATAACAACGACTATATACTGTGCTGGGCCATCTGCAAGGATGGTGCAGTGATTGATTTCACCACTGAGAACACCTACACCGTTACCGACACAACGGCAAAGTACAGTGTACGTGCCGCCAATGAGAAGGGTGGTTTAGGAGAGGCTACTGAAGCTAACTCCTCATCCGGTATCGAAGAGATGACAACCGACAATCATGTGGTGAGCACCACCTATTATAACATGGCCGGCTGCCGCGTCAATGTTCAAGCCAAGGGTGTGGTCATCGAGGTGAAAACCTTGAAAGACGGAAAGAAGAAGGTTACGAAACTATTAAACTAAGAATTATTATATGAGATTTCAATCTGTTATTATCGCTATCCTCATTACTGTCTCCGCTTCAGCACAAAACTATCCGTATCAAGACGTGCGACTGAGTGCCGCCGACAGAGCTGCCGACTTATGTTCCCGTCTGTCTCTGGAAGAGAAGACTCAGTTGATGATGAACGAGTCACCGGCCATTCCCCGTTGGGGAATACCGCAGTTTAACTGGTGGAGCGAGGCCTTGCATGGTGTGGGGCGCAACGGTTATGCGACAGTCTTTCCTATCACCATGGCAATGGCAGCCACCTGGGATCATCCTTTGGTGGAGCGTGTCTTCACGGCAGTGAGCGACGAGGCAAGAGCCAAGAACAACTTAGCCAAGAAAACCGGTGAGATAAAGATCTACCAGTGTCTGTCGTTCTGGACACCCAATATCAATATCTTCCGTGACCCCAGATGGGGACGCGGACAAGAGACATACGGCGAGGATCCTTATCTCACCTCTATGATGGGAGGCGCCGTAGTTCGCGGATTACAAGGGCCGGAAGATAGTAAGTACCGTAAATTATTAGCCTGTGCCAAGCATTACGCCGTACATAGCGGGCCGGAGTGGAACCGTCATCAGTTTAACATAGAGGACTTATCCGAACGTGACCTGTGGGAGACCTATCTGCCGGCCTTCAAAAGTCTTGTGCAGGATGCACATGTCGCAGAGATTATGTGTGCCTACCAGCGGTTAGACGGTCAGCCCTGTTGTGGTAATAACCGTCTTCTACAGCAGATCCTGCGTGACGAATGGGAATTCCCGGGATTGGTTGTCAGCGACTGCGGTGCTATCAGCGATTTCTGGCGTCCTAACCGTCATGACTATGTGAAGACCCGCGAGGAAGCCGCCTCCAGGGGGGTCATCAACGGAACGGATTTGGAGTGTGGCACAGACTACAGGTCACTTCCGCAGGCTGTAAAAGAAGGACTTCTAACTGAGGAGCAGATAGATGTCAGTGTGAGGAGACTCCTTCAGGCACGTTTTGAGTTAGGTGACTTCGATCCTGACGAGATGGTGCCATGGACAAAGATTCCCGCCAGTGTCATCGCTTGTGACAATCATAAGGCGTTGGCCCTGAAAGCTGCCCGCGAGTCAATGGTACTCCTGAAAAACGACGGCACCCTACCCCTCTCCCGTACACAGAAGATAGTGGTGATGGGTCCTAACGCCAACGACTCCGTGATGATGTGGGGCAACTATAATGGTATGCCTACCGCCACTACGACGATCCTGCAAGGTATCCGGCAGAAAGTACCGCAAGCAAGATACATCGACGGTTGCGGACATGTACGAAACACAAACAACAAAAGTGTCTATAACCTACTTTCTTCCGACTCCGGGAAACAGGGTTTGAAAGCCACCTACTGGAACAATGAGGAGATGAAGGGGGATCCTGTCATCTCCCAACAGATTACTGAAGCCATTCATCTTGACAATGGAGGTAATACTACTTTCGCTCAGGGGGTGGCCTTGGAGAATTTCTCCGCTTGTTATGAGGGTGTGTTTCAACCGAAGGATGATGCAACAATTGTATTGAATTATAATTTTGAGGATTACGGACGACTCATCTTCGACGGTGATACACTCATTCAACGATGGCATAACCACGGAGTGGGCTATCATCAATTCGAGAAGAAAGTTAAGAAAGGAAAGAAATATCCAGTAAAGATAGAATATATACAACATACCGGATTGGCTTACATGGAGTTTGATATTTCTGAGAAAAAAGAAATAACGAAACAGTCCATCCTCGATCAGGCTAAAGAGGCTGACGTGATTGTCTTTGTCGGAGGCATCTCTCCCCGACTGGAAGGAGAAGAGATGAAGGTGAATGAAGAGGGATTCCGTGGTGGCGACCGACTGTCCATAGAGTTACCGAAGGTACAGCGAGACCTGATATCCTCACTGCATGACATGGGTAAGAAAGTGGTGTTCGTCAACTGTTCCGGCAGTGCCATCGGCATGGTTCCCGAGGTCGGCAACACCAATGCCATCCTTCAGGCATGGTATGGCGGTGAGAAAGGTGGTGAGGCTGTCGCTGACGTGCTCTTCGGGGATTATAATCCCAGCGGCAAACTGCCTGTCACCTTCTACCAGAATGTGGAACAGTTGCCCGACTATGAAGACTACGCCATGAAAGGACGCACCTACCGTTATTTCACCGGCAGACCCCTCTTTCCCTTCGGATATGGAATGAGTTATACATCCTTCAGCCTCTCAAAACCCAGATACCGTCAGGGAAAGATACAACTGACCGTGACCAATACCGGCAACAAAGATGGTGAGGAAGTGGTGCAGGTATATATCCGTAATCCAAGAGACACGGAAGGCCCCTTGAGAACTCTCCGCGCTTATCAGCGTATAGCCGTAAAGGCAGGTGAGAGTAAACAGATAGAGATCCCCCTACCCCGTGAGCAGTTTGAGCTGTGGGATTCCGACACAAACACCATGCGGGTGATGAAAGGCAGATATGAAGTCTTCACAGGAACATCATCGGCTGATAAAGACCTTCGGAAAATTAACGTAACCTTAAAATAACTAATATCTTATGGCGACAACAGACGACAAAAAGATTATCTTCTCGATGGTGGGTGTCAGTAAGACTATCCAACAGAATCAGAAACAGATATTGAAGAATATCTACCTCTCCTTCTTCTACGGAGCGAAGATTGGTATCATCGGATTAAACGGTGCCGGTAAGTCAACGCTGATGAAGATCATTGCCGGTATAGAGAAACAGTATCAGGGACAGGTAGTCTTCTCACCAGGATATTCCGTTGGCTATCTGCCACAGGATCCCTATCTCGACCCGGAGAAGACCGTGAAAGAGATCGTACAAGAGGGAGTGCGGCATATCGTGGATGCCCTGACAGAATATGAGGATATCAACCAGAAGTTCGGACTTCCTGAATACTATGAGGATCAGGATAAGATGGATAAGTTGTTTGAACGTCAGGCAGAGCTGCAGAATATCATCGACGCCACCGATGCCTGGAACCTGGACAGTAAGCTGGAGCGGGCGATGGATGCCCTGCGCTGTCCGCCGGAGGATCAGAAAGCAGGAGTGCTCAGTGGTGGCGAGCGCCGTCGTGTAGCCCTCTGCCGTCTCCTCTTACAGAAGCCCGACGTACTGTTGCTCGATGAGCCTACCAACCATCTCGATGCGGAATCCATCGACTGGCTGGAGCAACATCTGCAACAATATGAGGGAACAGTCATCGCCGTGACTCACGACCGTTATTTCCTCGACCATGTGGCAGGATGGATCTTAGAACTCGACCGCGGTGAAGGTATTCCATGGAAAGGGAACTATAGCAGTTGGCTGGAACAAAAAACCCAACGTCTGGCTATGGAGGAGAAGACGGAGAGTAAGCGGCAGAAGACATTGCGTCGGGAGTTGGAATGGGTACGTATGGCTCCGAAAGCCCGCCAAGCCAAGGGTAAGGCACGTCTGAACAGCTATGACCGCCTGCTCAATGAGAGTGTGAAAGAGAAAGAGGAGAAACTCGAGATCTTCATTCCTAACGGGCCACGCTTAGGAAACAAGGTGATAGAGGCCCGTCATGTGGCAAAGGCATACGGTGACAAATTATTATATGACGACCTGAACTTTGTGCTTCCTCCCAACGGCATCGTAGGCGTAATCGGTCCGAACGGTGCGGGAAAGACAACACTCTTCCGTCTGATTATGGGATTGGAGAAACCCGACGGCGGCGACTTTGAGGTTGGAGAGACTGTCAGACTGGCTTATGTTGACCAACAGCATACGGATATCCAACCGGAGAAGACGGTTTATGAGGTGATCTCAGGTGGCAACGAGACCTTACGCTTAGGGGGCAGGGACATCAACGCCCGTGCTTATCTCTCCCGTTTCAATTTCTCCGGTGTGGATCAACAGAAGAAATGTGGCGTTCTCTCCGGTGGAGAGCGTAACCGTCTGCAGTTGGCATTGGCACTGAAAGAAGAGGGTAACGTACTGCTTCTCGATGAGCCGACCAACGATATCGATGTGAATACCCTGCGTGCCTTGGAGGAAGGATTGAACGACTTTGCAGGATGTGCCGTGGTTATCAGTCACGACCGTTGGTTCCTGGATCGTATCTGTACGCATATCCTGGCCTTTGAAGGTAATTCCAACGTCTTCTTCTTCGAAGGTTCTTATTCGGAATATGAGCAGAATAAACTGATGCGACTGGGGCGTGAGGAACCCACCCGTGTGAAATACCGCAAATTAATAACAGACTGACAGACAGAAAAATTAAAGGCTCCTCTCAGGGAGCCTTTAATGATAATGTGATAAACTGTCTTTCGGAATAATAAGAGTCTAAGCTTTCGGAGCAGCCTTCTTTGCAGGAGCCTTTTTAGCCGGTTCTTTCTTGGCAGGAGCTTTCGCGGCAGCTTTCCTGGCAGGAGCCTTCTCCTTACCGGCATCCAACTGAGCCTTTAGCTTATCTTCAACGGTCTGCATCTTCTCCACTTTTGCCTTCAGACGTATGATCTCCTTGTCTTTCATCTCAATCTCATCACCCTGATTCTTGATTGTTGTCAACAGGGCATTCAGCTCATCATTATCGATATCCTCAGGATACAGACTGTTCACCCTGTTCATGAAATCACCCAGGATATTCATGTAGTTGGTGAAAGCATCGAAAGGACTGCTGTAGATACCACGGTCGAGCCCCACATTACTGGGCTTTGTCGTCATGAAACGGAAGTTGTTGGAGGCCTGAAGATAATCCCAGTCTTGGTTCAGACGTGGGTCATCGGCGATACGCAGACGGTCGGCAACGCTGTATAGCTTCTCAAAGGCCTCACGCTGCATCACGTTTCCGAGCCAGCAGCTGACATCACGCTCCTCGTCAACCCATGACAAAGTATCAGGAACATTCAGATTACCCATGCTCTTCATCTTCGCACAGATCTCTGACGGTGTGGAGAAAGTGATACCCTTGGCCTTGGCACATGCCGGGAGCGCCTTCAGGAACTCAAGGATATTACTCGACAGCGGCTGTGCGATACCAAGCGCTGACAGTTCCATAAAGATATTGATAACCTGCTCCTCCTCGGGGAAGTTGGCGATTCTGTTGACATAAGTATCAGCAAAGAGTGGATAACCATCCCACTCACTGTTGTTGAAACGCAGTGAGATATCATCCGACAGTTCCACATCACGGAGCAACAGTTTCAGACTCGGCGCCAAGGCGCAGTGATATACATAGTGCGGACTCTTCCATCCCAACACATGCTTGGCACCCTCGGTAAGCATTCCCTTGAAGCCCATGGCTGCTGCCTGAGCACCGATATCATCGGTATAGATCAGGGAGGAGTTACGCAGGATCGTCGGTTTCTTGCCAAAATACTCCTCAATCTTATTCGCCTGTTTCTTCACATCCATGGCGAAAATCTCCTCGTTGCCCAAAGAAGACAGGCCATGGCTGTAAGGCTCTGCCAGGAACTCCACACATCCGGTCTCGTTCAGTAGCTGCAGCTTCTCCAACACCTGGGGTGCATGCATCTCCAGCTGCTCCATGCCTACGCCGGACAGAGAGAAAGCCACCTTGAAATATTTGCCGTGTTCCTTGATCATCTGCTCGATAGCTGTCAGTGCCGGCATGTATGAACGCTCTGCGATATCAGTGATAGAGCGCTCATTCTCGTAATCATCATAATAATAATGATCCGTTCCGATATCGAAGAAACGATACCGTTTGAGATGAATAATCTGATGTATCTCAAAATATAAACATATTGTTTTCATAATCTTCAAATATTAATATTGTTTTCTTCTTTCAATTATTTCCATCCGAGTGTGCGTTCGTATAACTCTTTGATCCATGCGCCCACCTTAACCCATGTAATCTGGTCGACCTCTCTCTTCCCTTCTTCCTGAAGGTACTTGAACAGGCTGTCGTTGACACAGATAGAATACATCGCGTCAGCAAGGGAGAGGATATCCCAGTAATCTACCTTGATACAGTTGTGCAGGATCTCCGCACAACCACTTTGTTTGGAAATAATCGTCGGCGTACCGCACTGCATAGCTTCCAGCGGAGAGATACCAAACGGCTCAGATACCGAAGGCATTACATATACATCACTGTCTTTGAGACATTCATAAACCTGCTTGCCGCGCATGAATCCCGGGAAATGGAAACGGTCGGCGATGCCGCGCTCCGCAGCAAGGTTGATCATGGCCTCCATCATATCACCGCTACCCGCGAAGCAGAAACGGATATTACGGGTACGGTGCAGCACCAGGTTGGCAGCCTCCACGAAATACTCCGGACCTTTCTGCATGGTGATACGGCCGAGGAAGGTTACCACCTTCTCTTTTCCGGTATGGTCGGGACGCGGAATATCCTGCAGTTCCTGACGCAGCGGATAGACGGCATTATGTACCGTGAAGCACTTTCGCGGATCCTGATGGTAGTGATTGATAACAGTCTGACGGGTCAGCTCCGACACACACATGATACAGTCGGCATTATCCATACCATCTTTCTCGATACCATAAACAGTAGGATTGACCTTACCACGACTTCTGTCGAAATCGGTGGCGTGGACATGAATGCACAGCGGACGCCCACTCACCTGCTTGGCATGGATGCCGGCAGGATAGGTAAGCCAGTCGTGGGCATGGATGATGTCAAACTCCTCCGTTCGTGCCACCACACCCGCAATGATACTGTAGTTATTGATTTCCTCATGCAGGTTTGAGGGATAGCCACCCGCAAACTCCAGACATCCCAAGTCGTTGACATGCATATAGTTGAAATCGGCATAGATATGATCACGGAGCCGATAATAGTAATCTGGATCCATCACATTGCCAACCCTTGACTTTACATAATCGTAATTGACATCACGCCATGCTACCGGTACAGCATTCATCGCAATGATACGGGCTGCCTCGCGTGACTCATCACCGAAAGGACGAGGGAGACACAAGGCAATCTCCATATTCTCCTGTGCGTGCAGTCCTTCTGAAATACCGTAATTAGCTGTTGCCAATCCACCATATACGTGAGGAGGATACTCCCATCCAAACATTAATACTTTCATCGTTGCTTCCTCCTTTCTTATTTCTTATAGGTATATTTTTCCAACATATTCAACGTACGGAGAATCTCTGCCACATTCATGGCGAATGACATTCCTCCACGGGCACGGAACGGTGGGTTACCGTCGCTCATCTCAGGAATCGTTCCCAGGCAGTTGAGTAGCATCTCATCCTCGTAACCTACCATCTGACGCTCTACGAAACTGATACGTGTCTTACGATACAGCTTCAGACAAGCCTCCAGGTAGAAACCACCGAGCCAGGGCCATGCCGTTCCCTGATGGTACGCATAGTCGCGCTGTGACTGCGGGCCTACGTACATAGGGTTATACCCACCACTCTTGGGTGACAGTGAGCGCAGACCCTTCGGGGTAAGCAACTCACGGGTACAGATATCCAGCACACCCTTCTTCTGATCCTGATTCAGCGGACTGTAATCGAGAGCCACGGCGAAGATCATGTTCGGACGGACGCTCCAGTCCACCATATTCCCATCCACATAATCATAGAGATAGCCATAGTCATTGAGGAAAGTGTTCACAAACGACTCTTTGGTCTGTGCGGCACGCTCCTCCAAGACCTCTGCGGAAGCCTCGTCATTGTTCTGACGCGCCAGTTTAGCAGAAAACTTCAACGCATTGTACCACAGGGCGTTAATCTCCACCACAAAACCGGTACGGGGAACAACCGGACGACCGTTCGCAGTGGAGTTCATCCAAGTAACGGCCTTGTCACGACCTTCCACTCTCACCAGTCCGTTCTCTTCTAAGAAAAGGTTCGGATGTCTGCCCTCTTCGATATATCTCACGATATCCCCAACCAGCTGGCCGTACATCCTGAGACATTTCTCATCACCGGCTTCCTTCGCATACTGCTGTACACACCATATAGCCCACAGCGGCACGTCAGGATGCTCTATCTCATAAATCTCTACAGACAATGGCTTGCCTTCCATAAACTCACGCAGTCCCCGCTCCGCGGTTTTCATCACCAGTTCGAAATAGTCTTGCTCCTCAATGGCGAGCGTCAGTCCGGGTAGGGCGATGAAGGTATCACGGGCACGGCATTTGAACCACGGATAACCTGCCAGGATATAACGGTCGTCATTAGGCATTCTCTTGTGGAACTGATGAGCCGCCGTTACCAGACAGTGGAAGAAGTTGTCACGAGGTACACGACTGTTGACCTCCTCCTCGAATAAGTTCTTCAGCGTTCGTGTCTTGATCTCTGATATGCCTGCGGAGAAGACGATGCTCTCGCCCTTCTTGATATCCATCTCGAAATAACCGGGAACATAGAGATCCTCATTGGAGGCGTAGCCACGCTCCTGCTCTTTCGGATATTCCACGCCACGATACCAGTCTGGCTGGAAGCTGAAGGTATTCTTCTTGTTAAACTGCATGTACAGGTTAGGATAGCCCTCATACATACAGGTGCTGATTCCGTTATCCACCTCATGGTATTCACGGCTGGCAGCACTGTTCTCGTGTGTGAACTGCCTTACGCTGCGGAATGCCAGAAAAGGACGGAAACGGAGTTTTGTAGCAGAGTGCGCGTCAACCAAGGTGTAGCGCAAGAGGATACGTGGTTCGTAGTGACGGAACACCACCTCTTTCTTCAATATCACACCTCCCACGCGGTAGATGGTGGTAGGTACTTTATCACAGTTAAACTCCCGAATGTACTTATGACCATTAGGGCTGTAATGATTGCCCTGATACTTATGGAGACCAAGGTTAAACTCAGCCCCATGTTGTATAACTGTTGGGTCTAAAGAAGAGAGCAGCACATGGTTCTCATCGTCCAGTTCGGGAATAGGGACGACCAACAAACCATGATACTTTCTTGTATTACAGTCAACAATCGTTGAGCATGAATAGGCTCCCGACCGATTGGTGCGTAATAACTCCCGAGGCAGTGCCTCTTCAAGATTTGTCATGTGCGCTTTCTCAAATCGTAGATAACTCATAGGTTTATTATTTTTGATTATGTAATGATCATTTGATAATAACTTGGAAATTTACAGTTCAAAAATAATAAAAAAAAAGATGAATACAAAAGAATTACTGTTTTTTTTAAAAAAAAATACGCTTTAAAGACAGAAAGAAAGACAGAAATACAAGAATAAAACAAGTCAGACAGTCACCTTTTCCTTTAGTATTGATTACCTTTTTCATTAGAAAAGACCACCTTTTCTTTCAAATTCTCGAGAGAATCAGATGTTGCGTAGCAACAAATGGTAAATTGAAAATGGATAATTGATAATTAGTGTAGGGACTTACTTTATGTATGTCCGTTACAAATGGAAAATGGATAATTGACAATTGTGTAGGGACTTACTTTATGTATGTCCGTTACAAATGG
>FLNV01002115.1_pt1 | contig 23944 bp, 21 predicted proteins | sample 1140351 | NCBI WGS metagenome assembly FLNV01 (sample SAMEA3878207, study PRJEB12797) | bioreactor metagenome | biome: Moose rumen | place: Sweden | collected 2011-10
ACGTAGTGGATACAGTAGCAGTTAGTGCCCTTGAGCTCCTTCATGGCTGCGCCATCAACTGTGTTCACGAACTTAACTGATACATTCTTTGGACTTGTCGGGTCGAGCATCCAAGCTACCAACTCGTTGTTGCCGTCATTCATGGCCTTAACGCGGATTGTTACCTTACCACCACGGGGGATACCTGAAATCTGACCCTCTTTATCTGTTGCCTGGTCGAACTTATAGTCTACCATAATTACCTCACGCTCTGCGAATCCGTCTACTGCGAGTACTACTGGTGTTACATTTGCTGCCATATCTTGTTTCCTTTCTATTCTTTAATTGTTAAACTTATTTTTTATTTTTTATTTCTTTATTTTTTATTTGAGCTCTGCTCTTATGCCCAATCGTTTTCGTATTTAACGTTACCGAACTCAATCTGCTTACAGGTGATAGTAATCTCCTCGAAGTGTCCCATCTTGTCCTCCCACTTCTCCTCGAAATCTACGCAGTAGCCGTTGGTGAACTTGATTGACTTCATCTCCTTGTTAGTCTTTGTCTCGAGGAACTTGATCTCGCCGTTCTTCGGGAGGCTGCGCTCTGTCATCCATGCCAGCAGGTCGGGTGTACCATCGTTCAGGGCCTTAACGCGAACCTGAATCTTACCGCCGCGTGGGATGCCTGCCATCTGTCCCTCTACGTCTGTTGCCTGATCGAACTCGTAAGTTACCATCAGTACTTCACGCTCTTTGTAACCATCGATTGTCATTGAAACTGGAGTCTTTGCCATAATTCTTTTCCTTTCTTTAATTTTAAAATGTTATACCTTAAATTCTTTTTTATTTTTTATTTCTTATTTTTTATTTAAATCTCTCAGATTTGTTTCTGATTGACGATGCAAAGATACGGCGATTTTCACTTGATTCCAAGTTTTTTTCTGATTTATTTCTCAACTACATGCGACACACGCGCCATTTTGCGACAAAACCCACAAATCACCCAAATCTCTGTCGCGCTATCTTATCGCAATACCTGAGTGAATTCAGGAGCTTGGCCTTCGAGGACTGTGACGTAGACCTTGATCTCGCCAGCGGGAGCATCGGGAGCGGCATCCTCACGAGGCAGGTTTGCTGCAACAAAGAGATACTCCGTGCCACCAGGAATCTGACGTGAGGCAACGGTGGTAGCCTTGGCCTTGATCATAGGATAGTCGCCAACGGCAGCATCGAAGGTCTTCGACTCCTCCTCGCTGACAGCATGCTGCTCAGAGAAGTCAGCCAGCTCAGTGTACTCACCCTCAATGAATCCACCAGCCTTAAGGAACTGATCAACCTCTGCAGGCATAGCCTTGATACGTGCTGCGCGCACACCATAGCCGGGCAGTATCTCTGCCTTAGGCTGTTTCTCCGTCAGGTCGCGGACACTTGAATCCAGGCCTCCGCTGCCAAAGGTGCAGAAAGGCACAATCTTCTTGCCAGCCAGGTCGCTGCCCTCAACGAAAGCGAGCATCGGCGGAGCCATCGTTCCGAACCATACCGGATAGCCCAGGAAAATGGTGTCATACTGCGAGAGATCAGTCTGCAAAGGCTTCAGCTCAGGCTTGATACCCTGCTCACGCTCCTGACTGCAACGGGCGATGGTGGCATTGAAATCACCGTCGTAAGGAGTAACAGGGATTATCTCCTCCATATCGGCACCAAGCTTAGTGGCCAGTTCCTGAGCTACAGCCTTGGTGTTAGAGGTCTGAGAATAGTAGAGCACCAGCACCTTCTTCTGAGGCGCTTCCTTCTTCTGGTTGCACGAAACAGCAGCCAACAGCACAGCCACGAGGGCCAGAATCATCTTAATTGTCTTCATGAGATTTAATCTTTTATGGGTTGTTTTTTAATTATGCTATCCATCAATACGGCAATGGCACCATCGCCAGTTACGTTACAGGCTGTGCCGAAAGAGTCCATAGCTATGTAAAGGGCTATGATGAGAGCCTGAGCATCGGGATTGAAGCCCAACACACCAGCCAACGGGCCGAGGGCAGCCATCACGGCACCTCCCGGCACACCAGGTCCTGCTACCATACAGATGCCCAGAAGCATGATGAAATGGAGGAACAAGGGGAAATCATAAGGCAATCCTGCGATGAGACATACCGTGAGGGCGCAACATGTGATCTTCATCATCGAGCCCGACATGTGGATTGTGGCACACAGCGGAATAGTGAAGCCGGCAATATCCTCGCTGACCCCGTTCTTTATGGTACGTCGCAGTGTGACAGGAATGGTGGCAGCACTCGACGATGTGCCCAAGGCTGTGAAATATGCCGGCAACATGTTTATCAGCAGTTTCAGCGGATTACGGCGCGAGAAACCACCAGCAATGAGGAACTCATATACTAATATAATAATGTGTAAGACGAATATCACACAGATAATCTTTGCGAAGACCGCCAGGATATGATAAGCCTCGCCTGTAAAAGTCATGCCCACGAAGATGCCGAAGATATACAACGGCAGAAGAGGGATGATGGTGGTGGATATCGTCTTTGAGATAATCTCACGAAACTCTGCAAGCCCCTTCTTCAGCGCCACAGAGTCGGTATAGGCTATGCCGATGCCCATAAGGAAGGCGAACACCAAAGCAGCCATCACATCGAGCATGGCAGGTATCTGAACCATGAAATAAGGCTGTAGCTCCTCCGCCTTCTGCACAGTAGGAGCAACTTGCGCATCTACCAATGAGGGGAAGAGCAGAGAACCCGTGCCATAAGCCAGTATTCCCGCAAGAATAGTATCAAGGTAAGCAATACCTACCGTCAATAGGAGGAGCTTACCTGCCGACCGCCCGATATCGGCAATGGCAGGAGCCACGAGGCCGATGATGATAAGAGGGATAAGAAACCCCAGATACTGACTGAATACATAATTAAACGTTACGAACACCCTAACCCACCCTGCTGTAAGGAAGTTGCCCGCCACAATGCCAAGGATGATGGCGATAATAATGCAAGGTAGTAGCCCAATATTCTTTATTCTCTTCATACGGGCACAAAGATAGTAAAAAATATCCAAAAGCGCTTGCTATTTCGAAAAAAAAAGAGTACCTTTGCATGCAAAAATTAAAATCAGACACAATGAAAATAGGTTTCGACAACGAGAAATACCTCAAAATTCAGAGTGAACATATCCGTGAGCGCATAGCACAGTTTGACGGAAAACTGTATATGGAACTCGGTGGAAAACTCTTTGACGACCACCATGCATCACGAGTGCTCCCAGGCTTCAAGCCCGACTCAAAGCTGCGCATGCTGGCACAGTTGAGAGACAGCATCGAGATTATCATCGTGGTGAATGCCGAAGACATCGAGAAGAACAAGGTAAGAGCCGACCTCGGCATCACATACGACGAAGACGCACTGCGACTGCGCGATGAGTTTATGAACCGTAGTTTCATGGTGGGAAGTATTGTCATCACCCATTATAACGGTCAGCATGCTGCTGATCAGTTCCGCCATCGTCTGGAGCGCATGGGAATAAAGTCGTATATCCACTATCCTATCGACGGTTATCCACATAACGTGGAACTCATTGCCAGCGACGAAGGTTTTGGGAAAAATGATTTCGTGGAAACATCACGTCCTTTGGTTATTGTTACAGCCCCAGGTCCTGGAAGCGGTAAGATGGCAACATGTCTCTCGCAGCTTTACAACGAGAACAAACGAGGCGTGAGAGCCGGATATGCAAAGTTTGAGACCTTCCCTGTATGGAGTCTGCCACTGAAGCACCCCGTTAACATCGCCTATGAGGCAGCTACTGCCGACCTCAACGATGTGAACATGATCGACCCCTTCCATCTGGAGGCATACGGCAAGACAGCAGTTAACTATAACCGCGATGTAGAGATTTTCCCAGTGCTGAACACCCTCTTCGAGGGTATCTATGGCGAGAATCCTTATAAGTCGCCCACCGACATGGGAGTGAATATGATAGGATTCTGTATCTCTGATGACGAGGTGTGCTGCGATGCTTCAAAGAATGAGATCATCCGCCGATTCTATGCAGCTACAAATAAATTGGCTGAAGGTGCTGACAATGAGAATGAGGTGAGCAAGATACGTATGCTCTTCAATCAGGCAAAGATATCAACTGCTTATAGAAGGGTTACCACAGCAGCTTACGAAAAAAAGATTGAGACAGGCCACTCTGCCTCAGCCATCGAACTTGAAGACGGAACTATCATCACCGCCAAGTCATCACCACTTTTGGGATGCAGTGCTGCGCTGATACTTAATGCAACAAAATATCTTGCAGGTATCGACCACGATGCCAAACTGATACCACAAAGTCTAATCGAACCGGTTCAAAAGACAAAGACAGAGTATCTGGGCGCAGGAAACCCACGTCTGCATACCGACGAGGTGCTGGTAGCCTTGAGTGTTCTGTCCACCCACGACGATAACTGTCGCAAGGCCTTGGAACAGTTGCCAAAGTTACGTGATTGTCAGGTACACTCTACGGTGATGCTCAGCGAGGTAGACAGGAAGATATTCAAGAAGCTGGGTTGCGGACTGACCTGCGACCCTGTAAGGAAGAAATAAAAGAATCGGGCTAAACGGCCCGATTTTTTTATCTTGAATCAGCTCCCCACATCATCTTCTCGCGCAGGGTGTTGAAATAACGGTGATCGGAGCGTTTCACCACCTTCACGTCATACGGAGCTCTACGAAGGGTGATCTTCGTGCCCTCCTTACATTTCTCCGAGCGTCCGTCGATAGCCACAAGGAAATTATGGCTACGGCTCTCTACATCGAGCTCTATGACGGCAGAGTCAGGAATGACGATAGGACGCACATTGAGTGAATGTGGAGCAACAGCAGTCATCGAGAACACCTTTGTTCCTGGCACGATGATAGGTCCTCCATTGGAGAGCGAATAAGCCGTAGAACCAGTAGGAGTAGACACCACTAGGCCGTCGGCCTGATAGGTATTGAGATATTGCCCGTTGATATTAGCACGGACACTTATCATCGATGCAGTGTCACGCTTCAGGATAGCCACATCGTTGAGGGCATAGCTGAAATCACCAAGGGGATTACCATCGGCCTCAACCTGGATAAGAGCTCTCGACTCGATGGCAAAGTCATCCTGTGCCAGGGCATAGATGCAGTGTTCGATATCATCGGGGCTGATGTCGGCAAGGAATCCCAGGCGCCCCATATTGACACCTAGGATGGGGATATCCTTACGTCCCACACGGCTCGCAGCCTTGAGGAAGGTACCGTCGCCGCCCATGGAGATGACAAAGTCCGAATCAAAGTCATCATCAGTAAACACCTTGGTGGCATTGACATTGAGACGCTGATTATCTTTCAGGAAATAATAGTACTCCATATCGACAAATAGCTCCGCATCATGGTTCGCTATACAAGAGAGCACCTTCTGGATGCTGGCAGATTTACGGGCTTGATAGATATTGCCGAAAAGGGCGAATCTTAGTCTGCGATGTTCCATATTACTTCGTTTTGGGTGCAAAAATACAAAAAAAGGCACAGATTACACAGATTATCGCAGATTTTTTGCTATCTTTGCAGTCAGAAAACCAATAAAACATAAAGATATGGCAAAAGTTTATGTATTCTTAGCAGACGGCTTCGAGGATGTCGAGGCGCTGATTCCCATCGACGTTTTGCGTCGTGGAGGCGTGGAGGTTGTAACGGTTAGCACTTCGGAGTTTCCTTTGGTAGAGTCGGCTCACGGAGTGAATATCGAGGCAGACATACAGTTCGATCAGGCAGACTATCAGGATGCCGATCTGCTGATGTTACCCGGAGGCATGCCAGGAGCAAGCAATCTCTTCGGGCATGAGGGGGTGTGCAAGGCGGTATGCGACCATTTTACTGCAGGTAAGAAGGTGGCAGCGATATGTGCAGCTCCAGCGGTGGTTCTCGCACAACTGGGTATCCTCGACGGTAAGAAGGCTACATGCTACCCGGGATTTGACAAGATTCTGGCAGAGGCAGGAGCAACATATACAGGCGACCTCGTGACAGTGGATGGCAATATCATTACTGGTGAGGGGCCTGCTGCCGCTTTCCCATATGCGTATGAGCTGTTGAGTCTGCTTGTGGACAAGAATACTTCTGACCAGATTGCAGAAGGAATGAGGTTCAAGCACCTTATGGGTAAATAAAAGTATAAAATAAATAATAAGGTGAGGGACTACATTATTGTGGTGGCTGGTGGTAAGGGACTGCGGATGGGAAGTGATATCCCTAAGCAGTTTCTGCCTATTGGCGGAAAGCCGGTGCTTATGCGGACATTAGAAAGATTCAGGGAGTATTCTGACGATTTACAGATTATCCTTGTGTTGCCAGAGTCACAGCAAGAGTATTGGCAGGAATTATGCAAAAAATACGATTTCAAGGTGAAGTATCTGTTGGTCAACGGAGGACAGACTCGATTCCACTCCGTACAGAACGGCCTTGCGATGGTGCCTGACGATGCAGAAGGAGTGGTAGGTGTACACGATGGTGTGCGCCCATTTCCAAGTATCGGCGTAATCCGCAACTGCTACGAGACAGCCCGCATAGCAAAGGCAGTAATCCCCGTTATCCCCGTCGTCGAAACTGTGCGCCATTTAAATAATGGTAATTCTATGACGGTGCCAAGGGATGAGTATCGCCTGGTGCAGACACCACAGACATTCGACATCCAGTTGCTGAAAGCTGCTAACCACCAGCCTTACAACGACGGATTTACCGACGACGCATCAGTAGTGGAAAGCTATGGCCATAAGATAACTCTTGTAGAAGGCAATCGCGAAAACATCAAGATTACCACCCCCTACGACATCACCGTAGCAGAAGCAATAATCAACATACAGCCCTAAATTGAACATTCTCGACCAGGATATCATGTACTTGCCAGGGGTTGGTCCCAACCGCAAGAAGATGCTGAACAATGAGCTCGGCATAGAGACCTATGGTGACCTGTTAGAGTATTATCCATATAAGTACGTTGACCGCTCGAAGGTATACAAGATACACGAGCTTACAGGCGACATGCCTTACGTGCAAGTGGTGGGACATATCCTGAGTTTCGAGACGTTCCCCATGGGAGCACGAAAAGAACGTGTTGTGGCACATTTCACCGACGGTACGGCGATATGTGACCTTACATGGTTTAATGGCTGTAAATATGCCAAGCAAAACTACAGAATAGGTACGGAATATCTAGTCTTTGGCAAACCCAACGTCTTCAACAACCGCATAAACTTCACCCACCCAGATCTCGATGACGCTACAAAGACTGACCTCTCAACAATGGGGCTCCAACCCTACTACAATACCACAGAGAAGATGAAGAAGAGCGGTCTTAACTCACGTGCCATCGAACGTCTTACGAAGACCCTCATGGAGAAGCTTCCCACCCTGCCAGAAACACTCCCCGACTTCCTTGTTGCCGAGAAACATCTCATGAGCAGAGACGAGGCCTTCCGTAATGTGCATTATCCACAGAATGCCAAAGCACTGGAACGGGCAAGGCTGAGACTGAAATTTGAGGAGCTCTTCTACGTACAACTGAATATACTAAGATACGCGAGCGACCAGAGACGAAAATACAGAGGCTATGTGTTCTCGCAGGTTGGAGAAGCATTTAACGTCTTCTATCACAACTATTTACCATTCCCTCTGACAGAAGCCCAGAAACGGGTGATACGAGAGATACGCAAGGATATGGGCAGCGGGCGTCAAATGAACCGCCTGTTGCAAGGTGATGTAGGCTCTGGCAAGACCCTTGTGGCACTGATGACGATGCTTATCGCAATCGACAACGGATATCAGGCATGTATCATGGCGCCTACAGAAATACTTGCAGAACAGCATCTGCAAACCATCATGACATTCCTTAAGGATATGGACTTGAGGGTGGCGCTACTTACTGGTATCGTTAAAGGCAAACGCAGACAAGAGGTTCTCGACGGGCTTCTCGATGGCACAATACATATCCTTGTAGGTACCCACGCAGTGATAGAAGACACTGTGCAGTTTGCACGATTAGGCTTTGTGGTTGTAGATGAGCAACACCGCTTTGGTGTAGCACAGCGAGCAAAGCTATGGAGCAAGAGTTTCAATCCCCCACACGTGCTCGTAATGACAGCAACACCTATCCCAAGAACATTGGCTATGACACTTTACGGCGATCTCGATGTAAGTGTGATCGACGAACTCCCACCTGGCAGAAAACCCGTAAGAACCACACATGTCTTCGACTCACGTATGACATCCCTCTATGATGGCATACGCCAACAGATTAACGAAGGCAGGCAGATATATATCGTTTTCCCGCTTATCGAGGAGAGCGAGAAGTCAGACCTTAAAAATCTCGAAGATGGGTTTGAGGTATTAAAGCAGGCTTTTCCCGAATTCCATCTCAGTAAAGTTCACGGACGGATGAAGCCCAAGGAAAAGGAAGATGAGATGCAGAGATTCGTAAGCGGAGAGACACAAATACTTGTGGCAACTACCGTGATAGAAGTGGGAGTGAACGTGCCTAATGCATCAGTGATGGTAATCATAGATGCTCAGCGTTTCGGCCTCTCGCAGCTTCATCAGCTGAGAGGACGTGTAGGACGAGGGGCAGACCAAAGTTTCTGTATCCTTGTGACACCATTTAAACTCAGCGAGGATACACGTAAGCGGATTGACATAATGTGCGACACTAATGACGGATTCCGTATTGCCGAAGCCGATCTGAAACTACGTGGCCCTGGCGATCTGGAAGGAACCCAGCAGAGCGGCATGGCATTCGACTTGAAGATTGCTGATATAGCGCGTGACGGACAACTGGTACAGATGGCCCGTGAGACAGCTCAACCCATCATCGAAGAAGACCCCACATGTTGCTCAGAGAAGTATGCCATACTGTGGAGAAGGCTGCGAGAGATACGTAAAACCAATATTAACTGGGCAGCAATTTCTTAATCTTCAGAAAGTTGATGAGTGTTAAAAAGACACAAATGAATGTTAACGAGCACAAGTTTCTGCATGTTTTTGGAATATTATTACTACCTTTGCAAAGTATTTTTCGCATAAGCGATAAGAACTCTAACAAAAGTATGATGATAAGAACCATTGCAAAATCTATATTATTAGCCCTGATGTCGCTATCAACCACTTCTATGCAGGCTCAGGATCTGTTAGCGCGCCAGGCTCCAGTAGACAAGAAAATGAAGAAGGTTGATTCTGTTGCACTCAACCGCCTTATATATCAGGAAATGCTCGAGAATCCCGCTGCAGATCTCTATGATGACTTCGGAAGCGAGTCAACGCATTATATGGCATCTCACATGCCAGACACCGCAACCATCGATCTTCGTGGTTTCTGCATGCCTACCCCAAGCCGCGTTATCACATCAAACTTCGGTGCCCGTTGGGGACGCCAGCACAAAGGTCTCGATATCAAGGTGTATATCGGCGATACTATCCGTGCAGCTTTCTCAGGAAAGGTCCGAGTTGTGAAATATGAGGGACGTGGTTACGGAAAGTATGTTGTGATTCGCCACTATAACGGTTTAGAGACGTATTACGCCCACATGTCAAAGCAACTCGTAAGAGAGGGTGATGACGTACGTGCCGGTGATCCTATCGGACTCGGAGGTAACACAGGACGAAGTACCGGTTCTCACCTGCATTTCGAGACACGTATCTGTGGTGTTGCAATCAACCCTGCAGTGATGTTCGACTTCCGCAATCAGGACGTTGTTAGCGACTTCTGGACATACCGCCGCAGCAAGTATGCAGCTGAGTCGGCACAGGCAACACGTCTTCGTGGTGCTAATGCAAGCACTCATGGAAGCCGATTTGATACCGACGAGGATGACGATGAAGAGATGGCAATAGCCGCTCCAGAGGCATCATTCGCACCTGAGGTTCACTTCCACAAGGTGAAGAAAGGTGAGACACTTCAGAGCATCGCCAAGAAGCGCAGAATGAGTATCGATGCATTATGCAAACTGAACCACATCGGCAAGAACATCCGCCTGATGCCTGGTCAGATTCTGAAATACAATTAAGGTAAAAAAAAGTAAGGAAACGAAGGTCAGAATTGACCTATCTTAATTACATCACGGATTTATCAAAATTTTCGGGAAGAAAATATGAATAAATCCGTGATTTTTCATTACCTTTGCACTCTAAAAATGCATTTTTATAACGTTATAAAGTAAAATATGGCTGACAAAAAGAAGATTAAGACCGCATTGGTGTCGGTTTTCCACAAGGACGGACTTGACGAGTTGCTCAAGAAGCTCAATGAAGAAGGCGTTAAGTTCCTTTCTACTGGCGGCACACAGAAGTTTATTGAATCACTCGGTTATGAGTGTCAGAAGGTTGAGGATGTAACTACCTACCCATCTATTCTCGGAGGTCGCGTAAAGACCTTGCATCCGAAGGTGTTCGGAGGTATTCTGGGACGTCGTGAGAACGAAGGTGACCAGGAGCAGATGAAACAATACGAGATACCTGAGATAGATCTCGTAATCGTAGACCTTTATCCGTTTGAGCAGACTGTTGCCAGTGGTGCTTCTGAGGAAGATATCATCGAGAAGATTGATATCGGTGGCATCTCACTGATCCGTGCAGGAGCAAAGAACTTCAATGATGTAGTGATTGTTCCCAGCAAGGCAGAATATAGTGTATTGCTTGATATCCTCAACGTGCAGGGAGCCGAGACGACAAAGGCCCAGCGCCGTATGTTCGCTACACGTGCTTTCGGCGTTAGTTCACACTACGACACAGCTATCAATGCGTGGTTTGAGAAGAAGTAATCATAAAGAGTAAAGTTCAAAGTTCAAAGTTTAAAGAAAGAAATGGGATTTTTCAGTTTCGTCCAGGAGATAGCAATGGACCTGGGCACAGCAAACACCATCATCATCAGCGACGATAAGATTGTGGTAGATGAGCCATCTGTTGTTGCACTTGACCGTCATACCGACAAGATGATTGCCGTAGGTCAAAAGGCCAAGATGATGTATGAGAAGACGCACGACAACATCCGCACCATCCGTCCTCTCCGCGATGGAGTTATCGCAGACTTCTCTGCCTGCGAACAGATGATGCGAGGACTGATCAAAATGGTACACACAGGCTCCCGTCTGTTCTCACCATCACTCCGTATGGTGATTGGTGTACCTTCTGGTTCTACTGAAGTTGAGCTCCGTGCCGTACGCGACTCTGCTGAGCACGCTGACGGACGTGACGTATATCTTATCTTCGAGCCAATGGCTGCAGCTATCGGTATTGGAATTGACGTGGAAGCCCCTGAGGGTAATATGATTGTTGATATCGGTGGTGGTTCTACCGAGATTGCCGTCATCTCCCTTGGAGGTATTGTAAGCAACAACTCTATACGTACTGCCGGTGACGACCTCACTGCCGACATTCAGGAGTATATGAGTCGTCAGCACAACGTGAAGATTTCTGAACGTATGGCTGAGCGCATAAAGATTCACGTTGGTTCTGCTCTCACAGACCTCGGTGACGATGCTCCAGAGGACTTCATCGTACATGGTCCTAACCGTATCACAGCTCTCCCAATGGAGGTGCCTGTATGCTATCAGGAGATTGCACACTGTCTGGACAAGACCGTTGCCAAGATTGAAAACGCAGTGCTCTCAGCACTTGAGAACACCCCACCAGAACTCTATGCAGACATCGTAAAGAATGGTATCTATCTCTCTGGAGGTGGTGCCCTACTACGTGGTCTCGACCGTCGACTGGAGGATAAGATCAATATTCCATTCCACGTTCCAGAAGATCCTCTCCACAGCGTGGCAAAGGGTGCAGGTGTTGCACTTAAGAATATCAATCGTTTCTCTTTCCTGATGAGATAACCTATCGGCAGTAAGTCAGATGCAAAACCTTCTCGACTTCCTGAGAAAATATCATCACTGGTTCCTCTTTGTATTATTAGAGGTAATCAGTGGTGTTATGTTGTTTAGATTCAACAGCTATCAGGGGAGTGTTTGGTTGTCATCGGCTAATGACATATCAGGAAAAGTATATGAGATACAGAGTGGAGTGACATCGTTTTTCTCAATGACGAGAGCAAATGAGGAACTTACACTCCGCAATTTTTATTTGGAGAGACAGGTTGACCAGCTTCGCCGACTCTATATTGATGCCACAAAAGATACTACTGTTCAGGAACGCAGCCAACTGCAATTCCTCAACCAATATAAGCTTATCCCAGCAAAGGTAGTGAGCAACTCCATAAACAAACCAGACAATCTGATTACCATCGACAAAGGAAAGTCAGATGGTGTAGAGGTTGACATGGGAGTTGCTTGCGGTAATGGTGTCGTTGGAGTTGTATATCTTGTGTCAGATCACTACTCTGTTGTAATACCTGCTCTTAATGCCAGTTCTTCACGTATAAGCTGCGCTATTAGAGGTCGTGACTATTTTGGATATCTTCACTGGCCTGGTGGTGACCCCACAATTGCCTTCATTGAAGACATCCCACGTCACGCAAAGTTCAAGAAAGGCGAGTGGATAGTTACTAGCGGGTTCTCCTCAATTTTCCCCTCAGGAATACTTGTTGGACAAATAGAAAAGGTCTTCAACTCTAACGACGGACTATCATACAAACTCCAGACTCGTCTGAGCACGGACTTTAGTTGTTTGCGAGACGTGGTGGTTATCAGCGAGAAGAATATCGCAGAGCGCACGAAACTCATTAATACCGCTCGCGAATCAATGACAGTAAAGAGAAATTAAGCAGATATGTCATTCGAACTCATCAAACGATTAGCAGTATTCTTCGTACTCTGCGTGGTTCAGATACTTTTTCTGAATCACATACGTTTGTTTGGTGTCGCCACTCCGATGCTATATATTCTCTTTGTCATCATTTTCCACCGCAATACCCCTAAATGGTCTTTGCTACTATGGAGTTTCGCCTTGGGACTTGCCATCGATGTATTCTCCAACACTCCGGGACTTGCTGCCGGTTCGATGACGCTAATTGCTATTATCCAACCTTATCTCCTTGAGTTATTCATTCCACGCGATTCTATTGAGGAACTTCGTGTATCTTCCACCACACTTGGGCTAGGTAAATACATCTTCTTCAGCTCGATACTAATAGTTATTTACTGTCTGGTATTCTTCGGCCTGGAGACTTTCTCTATCTACAACTGGACACACTGGCTTACTTGTGCTGGAAGCAGTGCTTTGCTGACTTTGATTCTTATCTTGTCAATAGAAACTGTCCGTAAGAAGTGAGAGACTATAATCTTGAAAACCGGCGATATGTAATTGGTGGGGTGGCTACATTTATTGTTGTCATTTACATTATCCGTCTGTTTACACTTCAGATTACTAGCGATGACTATAAGAAGAGTGCAGACTCTAATGCCTTCCTTAAAAAAGTGGAGTTCCCATCACGTGGTGTCATAACTGACAGAAATGGCAAGCTGATGGTATACAATCAGCCTTCCTACGACATTATGGTAGTCATGAATGAAGCAAAGGATAATCTTGACACCCTTGAATTCTGTGATGCCCTGAATATTACCAAGGAGGAGTTTGACCATAGAATGAATACCATGAAAGACCGTAATAAGAATCCAGGGTATTCACGATTCACCCAACAGCTTTTCATGAGTCAGCTTAGTGACAAGGACTTTAGCATTTTCCAGGAGAAGATGTACAGGTTCCCTGGTTTCTATGTACAGAAACGCAGCGTTCGACAATATCAGTACAATATGGCAGCCCACGTATTAGGGGATGTGGCAGAAGTGTCACCCGATGATATTGAGAAAGATGATTATTATCAGCCCGGTGACTATATTGGCAAACTTGGCATTGAGCGATATTACGAGAAACAGCTTCGCGGCGAAAAAGGTATACAGATACTTCTCCGTGATGCACACGGACGAATACAGGGACGATATATGAACGGAGCCTTAGACCGGAAACCTGTACCAGGAAAGAATCTCACGCTGAGTATTGACTGCGAACTGCAAGCCTTAGGAGAACGACTCCTCGAAGGTAAGATTGGCAGTATCGTTGCCATCGAGCCATCTACAGGTGAAGTGCTTTGTATGGTATCATCCCCATCTTATGATCCACGTATGATGGTAGGACGTGAACGAAGCAAGAACCATAAGATACTGAGTCAGGATGTATGGAAACCTCTTCTTAACAGAAGTATTATGGGACAATACCCCCCAGGATCTACTTTCAAGACGACACAAGGACTGACGTTCCTTTCTGAAGGTATCATCACCCCATCCACCCCTTTTCCCTGTGGACATGGATTCAATTTCAAGGGGCTGCACGTAGGATGTCACGGACATGCATCACCACTACCTCTGGTACCAGCTCTAAGTACATCCTGCAATGGATACTTCTGCTGGGGACTCTATCACATGATAAACACCAACATCTCCAAATATGGAACAGTACAGAATGCTATGGATACATGGCGTGACTATATGGTATCAATGGGGTTCGGTTATAAACTTGGTATAGACCTGCCTGGCGAGAAACGAGGTTTGATACCTAACTCTAAGTTCTATGACAAGGCATATAAGGGTTCATGGAATGGACTTACAATTATCTCCATTGCCATTGGTCAGGGAGAGGTAAATGCAACACCACTGCAAATAGCCAACCTTGCTGCAACAATTGCCAACAGAGGTTTTTTCTATGTACCACACGTTGTAAGGAAAGTTCAGGGAGAGCCTATAGATACAGTCTTCACACGTCGTCATTTCACAAAGGCTGATCATAAGGCCTACGATTATATAGTCCAGGGAATGCGCTCTTCTGTCCTCGGAGGTACTTGTCATGCCCTGAGCAGATATGAGTTCATGGCTTGCGGAAAGACTGGTACGGCCCAGAACCGAGGCCACGACCACTCGGTGTTTATGGGCTTTGCACCTATGGAAAAGCCAAAGATAGCCGTTGCCGTATACGTTGAGAACGGAGGATGGGGTGCTACATACGGTGTACCTATCGGTGGTCTTATTATGGAAAAGTATATCAACGGGAAACTCTCTGAGGCATCTGAGAAGAAAGCAACAGAGTTCCAGAACAGAAGAATCAACTATGGCTCAGCAGACAGATAAAAACCAAAGCGTGCTTCGTTCCATCGACTATTGGACGATACTTATTTACCTTGCACTCCTCGTGTTTGGATGGGTTAGCGTCTGTGGTGCCAGTTACACATACGGTGAGACGGATATCTTCAGCCTTGACTCCCGTTCAGGAATGCAAATAGTATGGATAGGAACATCTATCATTTTAGGACTTATAATACTTCTGCTTGATGACCGGTTCTATGACACCTTTGCATTTATCATATATGGAGCGTTACTGATACTGTTATTTGCCACAATCTTTAATCCTCATAGCATCAAGGGGTCCAGATCATGGTTGGTATTAGGACCATTGAGAATACAACCAGCTGAGTTTGCAAAATTTGCCACAGCCCTGGCCCTTGCAAAAGTAATGAGCATATATGGGTATGACATTCAGAAATGGAAGCATTTCGCAGGTACCATTGCAATCATTCTGTTTCCTATGCTCTTCATCGTACTACAGCGCGAAACAGGATCCGCTTTGGTATATGTTGCTTTCTTCATGATGTTCTACCGCGAAGGAATGCCTGGCAGTATCCTTTTTACAGGTGTTGCAATGGTAATATACTTTGTGGTAGGCATCAGATATGCTGATGTAATGTTGGCATACACCCCTACATCGATAGGAAAGTTTACTGTGCTGCTTCTGATACAGATATTCTCCAGTGGACTGGTATATGTATATACAGAGAACAAACGGGATGCAATAAAGATACTGTTATTCACTGTTTGTTTTACCCTGGTATCCCTTTTGTTATCACTTTACGTGATACCATTCGATATTGTATTCGTCCAGCTTATCATCACGGCATTAATGATAGGATATCTGCTATGGCAATCTCTTGCTACGCGCATACGTAGCTACATGTGGATAGCTCTTTTCTCTCTTGGGTCTGTACTGTTTTTTAATGCCGCAGACTACATGCTCAACAATGTCATGGAACCTCACCAACGAGTACGCATCAACGTGCTTCTAGGTCTTGAGGAAGACCTAAAGGGAGCTGGTTATAACGTGCATCAGAGTCAGATAGCGATTGGTTCAGGAGGTATCAAGGGTAAAGGATTCCTCAATGGCACACAGACAAAACTCAAGTATGTACCAGAACAGGATACAGACTTTATTTTCTGTACAGTTGGCGAAGAAGAGGGATTCGTGGGTTCTGCAGGAGTACTGGTCCTTTTTCTGGCATTGATACTACGCCTTATCCATCTTGCAGAGCGCCAACCATATCGTTTTGGCAGAGTCTACGGATATTCTGTACTGAGTATCTTCCTATTCCATGTATTCATCAATGTGGGAATGGTACTCGGACTAACCCCTGTTATCGGAATCCCTCTGCCTTTTTTCAGCTATGGAGGTTCGTCTTTATGGGGATTTACCATTCTGCTTTTTATATTCCTGCGTATTGATGCTGGAAGAAATCTCTCAAGGACTTGATTCCTACTCTTTATCGATACGGAATCCAATATCAGACACGCCGTTCATTACCTCACGTTTCATATTGTGTTTGATGTTGATATGCAAAGAGTCTCCCTCATGCAGACGAATTGTGTTTAGGTGGAACGTCTGCTGATAAAAACTGATACCTTGTCCCTTAAACTTACCATTTTCATCCACAAGCTTGCAGTTTAAAGTGTCGCGATGAACATAGCCAGAGGGAAGGATTGTCTGCTTCACCACAAGGCTAAGACTCATAAAAGGATAAGAGCGGTCTATCCTCACTCCCACCACCTCACGATATCTCCCCGCTTTAAGTGGAGAAACATCGTAGGTAAGGGTATCATTCTTGTCCCATCCAGAAACAGGCACATGCCGATAACTTATATATACGTTCCTACGGTTGCAAGATATTATACATACAGCAACCGCAAGAACAAAGAAGATTATCAAAAAATCATTCCTTCTCATTATTCTTACGAGCCTCTTTTGGAGCATTGCCGTTATTCGACGATTTCTTCTTTTTCTTCTTTTTCTTTGCTTTATCGAAACGACTGATATCACCACCAGCCAAGTCAACATGTTCTTTCTCTGGCTTCTGGTATCCGTCTTCCTGTAATGACACAGGTTTCTCACCATTCCTGTTTATTTCTATCACCTCAAGAGCACGTTCTGCGGTTATTGTCTCTAAATTGGCGGCAATATTCTTATCTGTCGAATAAGTAACCATGCCAGCAAGGATGTCACTCTTGAAGAAATAATAATCCGAATCTTGTGTCTGGAGAATCTGATCCTTGTGAGGAAGACGCTTTGCAGCCTCCATATAATCGTCAACTTCATAATTCAGGCAGCACTTTAGTTTTGCGCACATTCCTGCCAATTTCTGAGGATTAAGTGAGATATCCTGATAACGTGCCGCATTCGTACTTACACTTGAGAAGTTCTTCATCCATGTAGCACAACATAACTCGCGCCCACAAGGACCTGTACCTCCGATACGCCCTGCTTCCTGACGTGCACCTATCTGTTTCATCTCAATACGTACGTGGAAAGCTGCTGCCAGATCTTTTATCAATTGACGGAAATCCACACGATCGTCAGCGATATAATAAAAGATTGCCTTGTTGCCATCCCCCTGATATTCAACATCGCCTATCTTCATCTGCAGCCCCAGACCTTTGGCTATCATACGGCTCTCTATCATCGTACTATGTTCACGAGCCTTCGCTTCATGGAATTTCTGCATGTCCACATCACGAGCTATACGATAGACGCGCTTGATATCATCGGGAGACTTAATATTTACTTTCTTCAACTGCAGTTTCACAAGTCTTCCCGTAAGCGTAACAACTCCTATATCGTGACCAGGGTTTGCCTCTACAGCAACAATATCACCCTTCTTCAACGGAAGATTATTAACATTATGGTAGTAGCCTTTACGGGTATGCTTAAACTGAACCTCAACAAGGTCAGTATCATTGAAATTGCCAGGCACGTCAGCAAGCCAGTCGTATGTATTCAACTGTCTGTCTTGTCTTCCCACAGCCTGATGACATAATCCTCTGTCACATCCGACCTTGACAACTCGGTCTTTATTATTCTCAATCATATATCTACTTAGTAATTAAAAGCACAATCATTTGCAGACAGAAGTCAAAAAACACAATCTTTCCATTTGCATTCTGCCCGATATCACGTATAGCCTTATTTGCAAGGTCATTGATGGGAATAACATTCGCCTCATTCACGAATCGGGCAAAATTACGCGCAAAATCCTCTTCTTTCTGCGTCATATATGTTAGTTCTTCCTGATGGAAGTTATACATAAAATTCTCTCTTATCATTTTCAGGAAAAACATCAGCCATCTCTTCTGTTTCTCACGTCCGAAGCCAGCCATTACCTCACTCCATTTCCTGAGGTCTTTTATCTTCCTCTGATAAGCCAGACGCATAAGTGAAATGAAGAGGTCTAAGAACTGTTCGTTCTCTGAACCCACCTGAAGCTCTTCCATTGCCTTGAGCCAATTGCCGTTGGCCAGCCTTGCTATACGATGTGCTGCATCATCACTGATACCCCTTTGCCCAACAAGAGCACGTTCGATAGAAGCATCATCGATCTTCTTTACATCAATGCGCTGTACACGACTACGGATAGTCTCAAGAAGTTTATCCGGCTCCTCACAGACCATAATAAAAACAGTCTGTTGAGGTGGTTCTTCTATGAGTTTCAGTAGCTTATTAGCACATTCAATATTCATGCGCTCTGGCAACCATACAAGACTAACCTTATATCCTCCCTGGCTTGACTTAAGGCTTAGTTTCCTAATCAGATTATCGCTCTCACCAGCAGTGATTATTGCCTGTTGGTTTTCTGCTCCCATAGCCTGCATCCACTGGTCCATAGTAAAGTAAGGCCCATCCATTATCAGTTCGTGCCACTCCTTTGCAAAGTCATCACTTATTGGTTTGTGGTCAGCACTCATCGATGGGAGTTTTATTGTAGGATATGTAAAGTGCAGGTCTGGATGCTCCAACTTCTCAAGCATAGCTTTAGAAGATGTCCTTCCATCATCTAGCAGACGGCATGCAAAAGCCATAGCTATCGCCATCTTGCCTGCTCCCTGAGGACCGCAGAGCATAAGAGCATGAGGCAGACGGTCTTCACTTACCATCTGAATCAGGCGCTCCTGCACCTCCCTCTGTCCTATCACCTCATCAAACGACATATGTCTTAACTCCTTAACTCCTTTCTCACAGCAGCCTTCTTGCCACCTCTGCCACGCTGTCAACCGCAGAAACAGTATAGAAGTGGATATTATTCACTCCATTCTGATAGAGATTACGACATTGCTCTGTGGTCCACTCTATACCAAGCTGTTTAGCATCATCATCTGTCTTACACTTCACGATTTCCTTAGCCAATGGCTCTGGGATATCGCAGTGGAACGTCTTTGGAACAATTGTCAGCTGACTCAGCTTTGCCAGCGGTTTAATACCGGGAATGATAGGAATGGTGATACCCATCTCACGCGCCTTCCTGACAAACTCGAAATATTTCTCATTATCAAAAAAGAGCTGGGTCACTGCATATTGTGCCCCCAGGCCCTGTTTCTGACGCAGATACTCCATGTCACGTTCCAGATTCGGAGCCTCCTCATGCTTCTCCGGATAGCATGCCACTCCGTAGTCGAAGGTCTTGCCCGGGTTCTTTATAGGAGTACCATCAGCAAAATGCCCTTCATTGAATGCCTTAACCTGTTTTATCAGATCTGTGGTATGCGCATGGCCTCCTGGAGTTGGTACAAACCTGCTATCCTCCTTTGCCTTATCGCCACGCAGCAGCAGCAGGTCGCTGATACCCAGAAACTGTAGGTCGAGGAGTTCGTACTCGATATCCTCTATCGTTGCTCCGCTACAGATCAAATGAGGCTGAACGGGTATGCCGTATCGCTGCTGGATAGCAGCTGCAATGGCGATAGTACCAGGTCGCCTGCGTATCCGCCGACGTTCAAACTGCCCATTCTCGAGTTCGCGATAGACAAACTCCGAGTGGTGAGTTGTTATATTAATATACGCAGGATCAAATTCCCTCAGCTTGTCGATATCGGCAAACAGCTTCCCAGTACCTGTGCCCTTTAGTGGTGGCAGTACCTCAAACGAGAATCGTCTGCTTTCGTTATTTATATTCAGTACACTCATTTCAGCCTGCAAAGTTACGAATAATTAGGCGAAATGCCAAAAAAATGAAAGATATTTCGAGATAATGTCCATTTTTACTTTTAACGTTTTACGAGAATAGGAGTGATCATCATCTCTCCTTGACCCAATAGACCATTCCGAATGACTTTCTTTCGTTCTCGAACTTGCATTCCTGACGGCTGAGGAAGTTACCGATCTTAATATATGAGCCCTCATCCTCTGCGTATGCGCTCTTGAACACCTTCTTCAGACGGGCGGAGATTTCTTTCAGCGACATCCACTTGCCTCCATCGGGATTAGTTTTTGACGTGCCAATGGGTTTCTCGAAGAGCGAGAGCAACTGCTCGCCAAGTTGACTGAGTTTCTGGAATCGAAGGTTGTGCTGCATCAGTGCATGCTCTTCTTCACGAGTCAGATGATAGCGCAATCTTTGTGTCGAGACCTCATACTCCAGCTGTGCATAGAGCTGCTGATATTCCACAGGAGTCTCAAAGTCGATGTCACCCTCCACGTTGACACAGATAAAACGGCGGCTGCCGCTGGGATCTGTCAGTGGCATGCTCTCGTTGGTGGTTCCTATAAACGAGGCATAGCGGCGATGGCTCGAATAGGCCTTGCCGTAAGGAGGACGATACTTCAGGTCGGAGGTCGACACGAGATACTTCAGCACAATCTGCTGCCGCTGGGTAATCTTGTCGAACTCGTCGAGGTTGATCAGGGCAAATGAGGTCAGGCCGAGGTTCAGGTCATGCTCGTTCTTGAAGTTTATGCGGTCGTTGTAGTAATCGCGCTGGTCCCTGGGCAGCAGAATTCTGCAAAAGCTGGTCTTGCCACATCCCTGGCGGCCTATTAATATAGGTACGAGCGCGTTACCCGTCAACTGTCCCTTGCCCCGCCACATCGCCACCATCGAGCGCATCCAGATATGGAAGAGGTACGGCCACTCTTCGAAGTCTGTCCTGATACGTCGGGCAAGCGGCTCCACACGGTCCTTCCCGTCCCATTTCGGCAGATGGTCCAGAAAGTCGGTCATCGGCTCGTAGAGTTCGATATCGTTGGAATTCACGTAGCGGTTAATATCCTTGTCCCAGCATTTCACGCCCTGCGACAATGCTCTCATCGTGATGGAGTTGCGGGCTTCTTCCGTCAGGTCCTGGTAGCTGAAGCCGTAGCCTGTACGCATCCTGTATTCCGCCACGCCCCGCATCACGTTCTTACGCAACTCGTAGTTGGTGTTGAGAAACATGTCCACCTTCATCATCAGCAGTGTCTCGGCAGGGATATGCTTCATCGGCTTTGTAATGTTCTTGCGCTGACGGTACTTCTTCTCGTGCTCTTCACGATAGGCATTCTCAAACACTTTCTTCACCAAGTCAGGTTCCTTTCCCAGCGACATGCTGAACATCGCCAGACGCTGGGCCACAGCCATCGACAGTCCCGACTCCTGACAATATCCGGCAAGCCGTGTCAGTATCAGGTGAGTCCTGCCTTCCTCCTCGCTTATACCGACAGTATCGTCATAGGCCTTCGAGAGGCAGTACTCGTAGATAAGGTTCATGGCGCGGCTGTTGTCCCTGCCAGGCATCAGCCTCTCCTGTTTCTCGGCATAGAGGGTCACCGGCTGTACGGCTTTGGCAACATCCGAGCAGTCTGTATAGAATGGCTGTGCCGCAGGGTTATAGAACAGCCCCGGGTCACTGCTTACATAGCAGTCTCTGTCGAGTGTCGGCTCCAGCTTCTCGATAGTCACACCAAGTTGCATGTTATATGCCACGCGGGCTTTCTCATAGAGGTTGGTGTGGAAGATAATGATATCCTCCTCTTTCTCCGGCAGTCCCCCGTCGAAGAGCTCACCACGGCATACTATCTTCACGCTCCTGCCACTGGCTCCCACGAAGGCCAGTAGGGTATGGGGTATCTGACTCGCACCCTTTCTCACTGCGTCGGCCTCGTCGAAGGCAGCAAGGTTGTTCACTTCGAGCAGCACCATGCCATTGTATGCTTTCGTCACCTTCTGCTTGTTCCTGTTTTCCATCTGCGAAGAGAAGCATACCTTCGGGATGTCCTTGGTATACAGATGGAACAGTCCGTCCATTGCGTCGTATTTCTGACGCACCTCTACTGCGGGATATATATATCGCAGTTGCTCACATAGTTCATCGTATGCCTGGTTCTGAATCGCGTGTACCACCTCGGAGAGTTCCATCTGCCTGAGTGTCTGGGAATTACGATACTGCTTGATGATAGTTACCTTATTCATATAATCGTTTTTAAGTTATTCCTCTAACTTTTCTTCTGCAAAGATACAAATTACTTTTGGAAAATCCAAATGTATTGCAAGAAATATTCATCGAAAATTATTAATTTGCCTATACATCTATACATTTTATTCTTATATTATTGAATATTAGAGGCTTATATGATGTATGTAATATAAATATCTCTTATTGTCTATACATTATCTTTCGCAAGGAGCGTCATCTTGGGGTTGTTCACGTATCACTCTGGGGTCGTCGAGATATCTGTTTACACTATATTGTTGCTATCGAAACAACTTGTATATAGCTTCGAAACATATTGTTTCTATAATTGAAACAAATTGTTTCTAAGTAATAAACAAAAGAGGAACAGACAGAATATCAGTTGATTAACTATGTATTTTTGTAAATATACGACTTATTTTAGACATTAGATGTATAGCTAGTAATTCTTTAAAACTACTATACATAATATAAACATTTGATTATTAGCTAAATAATATAATAATGTATAAATGTATAGAGATAATGAAAAAATTACTAAGAATAATTTGTTTATGTCTCACAAATTTATTACCTTTGCACTCAGATAACAACATAAGACATGGAGAAGAAGAGTATTACCCCAAAGACAAGAGAAGAGATCTTCAGAGAGAAAGCCGACAGCTATAATGTATGCTACAGTACATCGTGCCCTGTCCGTGAGCATTGTCTGCACTGCATTCTCAGCAGTTACACACCGGATGACAGGGTTTACGTCAACAGCGTCAACCTCAACAATCCCCAGACGCAGCGTTCCGATTGTCCTCTGTTCCGCAATGACGAGCCCGTCCGCATGCCGGCAGGCCTCTCCACCATATATTATAACATGCCGGGGCGTATTGAGCGGGCCGTAAAGCACCATCTCATCAACGTCTACTCCCGCAAGCGCTACTACGAATACCACAACGGCACCCGTCCCCTCACTCCTGATGTGGAACACTACGTCCGACAGACCCTCAAAAGGCACGGTTGGGCAGAAGAGCCAACATTCAAAGGTTATGTAGAAGAGTATCTTTGGTAAAATACAATCCATACACCCGAGTGTCCGAGGATTGGATTGTTGCATGACTAACGGATGCCGTTATAGTCTTCGCAGTCCAACTTTTACGGCTGAACTATTACGAATGCACCCCGTCGTTGGACAAAGATACTAAAAAATCTGTAATACTTTGTAGAAATTAGAGGGAAAATCACATAATTTATTGTCTTTTCCTCGTTTTTTGGTTTTTATTTGCTAATTTTGTACCAATTGTAAAGTAATTGGTAACGTAATAGAGATATCACAAGCATACGTCTTCATAGAGAATAGTTGCTTGCTATGTACTTCAAATATAGTACGATAATAAATATTCAGATTCTTGATGGAATACAAAGCAATTGATAT
>FLNV01000236.1_pt1 | contig 23917 bp, 20 predicted proteins | sample 1140351 | NCBI WGS metagenome assembly FLNV01 (sample SAMEA3878207, study PRJEB12797) | bioreactor metagenome | biome: Moose rumen | place: Sweden | collected 2011-10
AGCGGATTTGCACTCAACTATGCCACTCCCGTCGGACTTATGGGAGGAGAACCCTATAAGATTATGGAAATCAAGCCATATGTGGGTGTGCAAAGGGCATCATCCTCTACCGTGCTATTCGCCATGATGCATATCTTCTCGCATTTCTGGTACTGGGTCACGGCCCTCATTCTCTATCTCTGCTTCCTGCCTGTCAACTTCTTTATGGGAATCCTGCTCTCCATCGTCGCCGTTTTCTGCCTGGCGGGTATCTATCTCTTCGTCAGGGGATACAGAAACGGTATGGTGGTCAAACTCGTCAGGTTCGTTTCGAAAATACCGGGGTGCAGGAAATGGGCAAGAAACTTCGAGGAGAAGAACGCGGACGACCTACAGAAAATCGACTCACAGATTGCGGCACTCCATTCTCAGAACAAAAAATATTTCTTCACTTCTTTCTTCCTCGAATATTTTGGAAGAATTCTCCAGTCCTTCGAGATTTTCTTCATGCTCATGCTCTTTGCGGACAAGGATGCGAGCGTCATGCTTTTTGTGCATTCGCTCATCATTCTGGCGTTCACTTCCCTCTTTGCCAACCTCCTTTTCTTTATCCCTCTGCAAATCGGTGGCAGGGAAGGAGGATTCATGATGGTTGTGTCAAATCTGGGCATGACCGTGCAGGTCAGCATGTCCATCTCCATCATCAGCAGGGTCAGGGAAATCTTCTGGACTTCGCTCGGACTTTTCCTGATTAAATTCGGCAACAAAACACCAGACAACCCTCCCGGGGAAATAACTGAAGCACAACAACATCCGAATGACTAAATATTTCTCATTCAACTATAAACTATAAACTTTAAACATTCAACATTCAACTAAATAATGGTATTTGCAATTCTTGCAGCTGGCGAAGGCTCCAGGTTGACACAAGAGGGTGTTGAAACCCCAAAACCTTTGGTCAGAATTCAGGGAAAACCGATGATCGACAGGCTTGTCTCCATTTTCATGAAGGCAGGTGCCGAGAAAATCGTTATCATCGCGAACAACCTCCATAGCCAGACCCGCGAACATATCAATGCAATGGTGGAAAATGGGTTGCCAGTCGACCTGATTGTCAAGACCACTCCCAGCTCCATGCACAGCTTCTTTGAGATTCATCAGCATATCGGAAAGGGAAAATTCTGTCTGACCACCGTGGATACCATATTCAAGGAACAGGAGTTTTATGGGTTTATCGACCGATTTCAAGCACTGGAGGATAACGGGATGATGGCGGTGACCGACTATGTGGACGATGAGAAGCCGCTCTATATCTCTCACGATCAGGACGGATATATCACGGGATTCCACGACTCACTACAACAGTTCCTTGACTCCGGACTCGAGACTCAACGTAATGCCGTCTGCGATGTCATCAGCGGGGGAATCTATTGTCTTGACGACTCCTGCTTCCCTACACTCCGGCGGTGCATCGAAAACGGTATGTCGAGAATGAGAAATTTCCAACGACAACTTATCACGGACGGCCTCAGACTCAAAACATATAAATTCTCCAAGATTCTCGATGTCGACCACGTAGGCGACATCGCTAAAGCTGAGGCGTTCCTGGCATGAAAATACTGGCTATAACAAGAGGTAAGCGTTTTTCACCCAATATGGCTGATAAGGATCTGGCTATCATGAATATGGTGGCGGAGGAGCTGGCCAGGATGGGACATCTTACGGAGTTCGCGGACGAAGAAGGGGATGAGAGCCAGTTCCGGTCCCTTCTCGGCGGACATTACGACGCGGTATTCACCATGCTCAGAAGCCAGAAAGGAATCAACTTGCTGAAAAAATTCGAACAGCAGGGCATTCCTACGATTAATTCCTCTGTTGGCATTTCGAACGCAGGACGCACACGCATCAACCGCATTCTCGTCGATGCTGCGATTCCTACGCCGAAGACTTTGATTGTCAATTCTCAAGAACAATTTGACGAGGAAGCCCTCAAAAAAACACTATCGAACAAGCTAGCTCTTCCTTGCTGGATTAAAAACGGGGAGGGGTGGGCGCAATTCCCTGACGATGTCACGTTTGCCGACTCTTATACTGAGGTGACTGAGAAGATTGAACTCCTGCAGAGGCGTTATCCCGGAGGATCTGTTCTGCTGACCGAACATTTGAAAGGAGATCTCGTGAAATTTTACGGGGTGGAGGGAACGGACTTCTTCTTCTGGAGATACCCCGACCCGAAAAACACAAAATTCGGGCTGGAGGCAATAAACGGAACGCCTGAACGTTTTAATTTTGACGCGATGACACTTAAGCGAACCTGCGACAAGGCGGCTGACGCTTCCCGAATCGTTGTCTATGGAGGAGATTGCGTCGTCAATGCAGACGGCACATTCCGCATCATCGACTTCAACGACTGGCCCAGTTTCTCTGCCTGCCGTGAAGAAGCAGCAAAATCCATTGCGCAAAGAATCCTAAAGGCAACTTTGTGACATCGTAAAATAGTAAAACGTAAATAGTTAAATCGTAAATATAAAAATAAATAGTAAATCGTAAATAGTTAAATAGTAAATAGTTAATTGCTTCGATGTCAACTCAAACACACATTCAGGATACATATAAGTCGAAAGACACGGAAGAATGGTTCGACACTATCTTCAACCGTCCCGTTGGGTTCCTGTGGGCAAAGTTCTTTAATTTTTTTGGAATCCATCCTAATGTCGTCACCGTACTCTCAATGATACTGGGGGCGTTGTCGGGATTCATGTTCCATTACCATGCCAACCAACAGCCCGCCCTATTCGGCATGACCGGCATGACATGCAATATCATCGCGGTTGTACTGCTCGTATGGGCCAACCATTACGACAGTGCAGACGGACAGCTGGCACGTATGTCCGGTAAAAAGACACAACTCGGAAGAATTCTCGACGGTGTGGCAGCCGACGTATGGTATATCTCCATCTATTTCTGTCTGGCATACCGTATGTACGACGACCCGGTTCCTTTCACAGGAGGTGCTACGTTCGGATGGTGGGGACTCGTGCTCTGCGCACTTAGCGGTGTACTCGGACATATCTACCCTTGCCGACTGGCCGACTACTACCGAAATATCCACCTCTTCTTTATCAAAGGGGAGGAGGGGAGCGAGTTCGACCACTACCAGCAGCTTGAGCAGAAATTCCATGACATGCCTTGGAAAGGAAACCGAATCAACAAGACCTTCCTCTGGTTCTATAAGTCTTACACTTACAACCAGGAGAAGGAGACACCTGACTTCCAACGTTATTGGAGCAAGCTGAAAGCGACATATGGGAATAACATTCCACAGCAGGTGCGTGATGATTTCCGGGAGAAGAGCTTGCCGCTGATGAAGTACACTAACTTCCTCACTTTCAATTCCCGAGGCATTGCGCTTTATGTGTCTGCCCTCATCGATATGCCATGGATCTACCTCCTGTTTGAGATTATTGTCCTGGGCGGCGTCTATAAGTATATGAACTACAGACACGAAAAAATCTGCCGGGAACTCATTCAGAGGATTTAAATTCCCTTTAACTTCCTCTTTAGCTCCCCCTTTAACTTCCTCTTCTACTCCCTCTTCTACTCCCTCTTCTACTCCCTCTTCTACTTCTACTTTAACTCCCTCTCAAGCAAATGATCAAAGGCATCATATTCGACTACGGCGGAACCATCGACACTGACGCGCTACATTGGGCGGAGGTGATATGGAAAGGCTATCAGAATGAAGGCGTTTCTGTGTCAAAAGAGCTTTATCGCCTGGCTTACGTCCATGGCGAGAGAAGCTTGGCCAAGTTCCCGCTCATCAGGCCCGACCATAATTTCCTTGAACTACTCCAGATAAAGCTGAATATCCAGACCTCTTTCCTGGTCGACGCCAAGATGTGGACAGGTATGGACAAGAACGAGCAGAAACGACAGCAGATATCTGATCACATCGCACGCTTCTGCTATGACTATGTCCTGGATAATCTGAAAAAGAGCAGGGAGGTGGTCAAGGCGATGAGTGAGAGATTCCCCCTGGTGCTCGTATCCAATTTCTACGGGAATATCCAGACAATCCTCGATGATTTCCGACTCAATTATTTCCAGGAGGTCATTGAGTCGGCAGTTGTCGGCATCAGAAAACCTGATCCACGCATCTTCCAGTTGGGAGTGGAGGCACTCCGGATGAAACCGGAAGAGGTCATCGTCGTAGGCGATTCCTTTGATAAGGATATTCTGCCGGCGCATTCCATCGGGTGCCCCACGGTCTGGATGAAAGGGGTGGGGTGGAACGATAAAGAGCAACACGACGAGAATCTGCCTGACGCTATCATCACCTCCATCACCCAGCTCCCGCAGGCCGTCTCACGGCTGCTGGCTGACGAGGGATAAATTTTAAGTGTCAATTGCCATTGGGGTTTATATTACAATAATGTAAAAATATACCCGTTTTTTCGCATTAAAAGCTTTTTTTAGGAAAAAACTTTTCTAATACAAAATGTTTTCCGTAACTTTGCAGAACCTACGACAATAAAAATTCAAATTAAAATATGGAAAAACAAAATGTTAAGCCGGCCGAAGGTAAATTAGGTATCATGGTGGTCGGACTTGGCGCTGTCACATCGACTTTTTTCACCGGTGTGCTAATGGCTAGAAAGGGATTGGCTAAACCGGTCGGTTCAATGACTCAGTACGATAAAATCCGTGTTGGAAAAGGTGCTGACAAAAAGTATTTAGGATATTATGACATCGTGCCACTGGCTAAGCTGCAGGACATTGAGTTCGCTGCTTGGGATGTCTATCCGGCTGACGCATACCGCTCTGCTATGTATGCGGAAGTGTTGAAAGAAAAGGATATTGAGCCGGTTCGAGACGAACTGGAGAAAATCGTGCCTATGAAGGCTGCATTCGACAAGAATTTCGCAAAGCGGCTCGACGGTGACAACGTGAAAGACTGCAAGACCAGATGGGATATGGTGGAGCAGCTACGTGAGGACATCAGAAACTTCAAGAAAGAACATAACTGCAGCCGAATCGTCGTGGCATGGGCGGCATCTACCGAGATCTATGTTCCTGTGAACAATGAAGTGCATGGAACTCTCGCTGCTCTCGAAAAGGCCATGAAGGACAACGACACCGTGCATGTCGCACCGTCTATGTGCTATGCTTATGCCGCTCTGGCAGAAGGTGCTCCTTTCATCATGGGCGCACCAAACACTACGGTGGACATCCCCGCAATGTGGGAACTGGCTGAGAAAATGCACCTGCCGATTGCAGGCAAGGACTTCAAGACCGGACAGACGCTCGTAAAGTCAGGATTCGCACCGATTATCGGAACTCGTTGCCTCGGACTCAGCGGATGGTTCTCAACCAATATCCTTGGAAACCGTGACGGACTGGTGCTCGATGAGCCGGATAACTTCAAGACCAAGGAGGTGTCCAAACTCTCCACCCTCGAGTCCATTCTCGTCGAGGACAAGCAGCCGGATCTCTATAAGAACTATTTCCATAAGGTGAGAATCAACTACTATCCGCCACGCAACGACAACAAGGAGGGATGGGACAATATCGATATCTTCGGATGGATGAACTATCCTATGCAGATCAAAATCAATTTCCTATGCAGGGACTCTATCCTCGCTGCACCGCTGCTGCTCGATCTCTGCCTCCTCTCTGACCTCGCAGCAAGGGCCGGACGGTATGGAATACAACGTTTCCTCAGTTTCTTCCTCAAGTCGCCTATGCACGACTATACAAAAGGGGAAGTTCCCGTCAACCACCTCTTCCAGCAGTACACTATGCTGAAGAACGCGCTCAGAGAGATGGGAGGATACGAAGCTGACGAGGAAATCGACTAATCTCTATGATTCTTTAAGATTCAATATACCAGCGAATTACACGGACTGATTTTCTCTTCGTGTAATTCGCTTCATTTTTTTAGGTGGCATGAACATGACTAATCGTATTCGTTTTTTCAGGATTTTTTTTCTTTGTATTTTCTCTGCCATCGCCTTCGGGGCTTTTGCACAGGTTTCAGGAGTCGTCATCGATTCCAGAAGCCGTAAACCTTTGGACTATGTCAACGTCTTCTATGAAGGAAAAGGCGTGGGAACGATGACTGACGAGGAAGGCAAATTCGTCATCAAGGCCAATCCTCAATGGAAGACACTTACCATCTCCACGATGGGATATATCAAGCAGACAGTCAATCTCGTGCCGGGGAAGACCAACAACCTCAAAATCAAGCTCGTTCAGGAACCGCGTGAGCTACAGGCGGTTACCATCACTGCAAAAAAAGGAAAATACAGCAGGAAGAACAACCCGGCAGTGGAGTTCATGAAGAAGGTCATTGATCATAAGAAAATCAACGACCTCAAGGCTAACGACTATTATTCCTACTCCAAATATGAGAAAATGACTTTCTCTGTCAACGAGTTCACTGAGAAGGTCTTCGACGTGGAGGAGGGAAAACGGTTCGCGTTCCTCAAAGACCATGTGGAGACATGCCCTAAGACGGGGAAACTCATCCTCCCGCTCACCGTCGACGAGACCCTCTCCTCTGTCTTTTACCGCAAGCAGCCGGAACTGCTCAAGGAACTGGTGAAGGCGAAAAACTCAAGGGGCATCAACGAGCTGATCAACACCGGCGAAATCCTGACGACAACGCTCAAGGACTGCTTCACCGATGTCAACATCTATGACGAGGAGTGCAGGCTGCTACAGCTCCATTTCAAAAGCCCTATTGCCAATTCGGCCATCTCTTTCTACAGATATTATCTGCAGGACACCATCGCCATCGAGAACGACAGTGTCATTCAGCTCGGTTTCCTCCCGAACAACCAGCAGGACGTCGGCTTCTCAGGATATCTATATGTCATGAAGGACTCCACATATCAGGTCAGACGCGTGGAACTCAACATACCGAAGCGAAGTGACGTGAACTTCGTGAAGAACATGATCATCGAGCAGGAATTTGAGGAACTGCCTACAGGAGAGCGCGTCATGACACAGAACGATATGCTCATCGAGCTGGAGCTGATGAGCTGGCTCAGCAAATTGCAGGTGCAACGGACCATAAGGCAGTTTGACTATGCCTTTGTGCCTGTGCCGAATTCGGTTTTTAAGCATATCAAGGGAGATGTCTTCCAGGAGCCGGATGCCACCATGCATACCGACGACGCCTACTGGAACCAGTACCGGAAGGTGGAGCTGACCGACAAGGAGGGAGAAATGAAGTCCTTCATCGATAAAATTACCGATATCAAAGGATTCAAAATCTTCATCTTCGGTGCGAAGGCACTCATCGAGAATTTCGTCGAGACCTCCGACTCGCTCCAGAACAACAAGTTCGACTTCGGACCTATCAACACCATCATATCATATAACGATTATGACAAGACTCGTTTCCGTGTCTCAGGTCTTACCACTGCCCATCTCAATCCCCACCTCTTCTGGAGCGGATATGCCGCATATGGTACGAAGACCAAGAATTTCTACGGAAAGTCGGAGTTCACTTACGCTTTCAACAAAAAAGCATACCTCACACGCGAGTTCCCTAAGAACAACCTGCATGTCTATTATTGGAACGACATCATATCGCCGTTCGACAAGTTCATTCCGACCGACAAGGATAATATGTTCACCAGTTTCAAAACCAATAAGGTGGACCAGTACATGCACACCAAGGAATTCAAAATCATGTACGACCGTGAATGGTATGACGGAATGAAGCTGCAGGCTTATTATAAACGCACATGCGACAGGGCGGTCGACAAACTGTTCTTCCAACCGCTCGGTACAGATGCTGCAGTCACTGCGTCGGGTAATATGGCGGATTTGCAGTACGACCCATCCAAATATCAGAGGGAGTTCAACACCTCGGAGTTCAAGGTCAGCATGTCCTTCGAGCCGGGAGCTACTTACATCAACACGAAGCAGCGACGGATCAAAATCAATAAGGACGCGCCTATCATATCTGTGTCACACACCATCGGACTCAACCATTTCCTTGGAGGAGATTACAGCTATAACGTGACGGAGGCGGGTATCTACAAACGCCTTTATGTGCCAAGCGGATGGGGATATATCAGCACAGACATCAAGGCGGGGATACAATGGAACAAGGTGCCTTTCCCGCTGCTAATACATCCTGCCGCCAACCAGTCATACATTGTCGAGGATTTCACATTCTCACTCATCAACAACCTAGAATTCCTTAACGACCGATATCTGTCCGGTATGATTGAGTGGGACCTCTGCGGAAAAATTCTCAACAGAATCCCGCTGCTTAAAAAGCTGCAGTGGCGTGAGCTGATCGGATTCAATATCCTCTGGGGAACGCTGTCCGACAAGAACAATCCGGCGAAGTCCAACTACACGGACTCTGAGCTATTCTATTTCCCGGGACACTTCAGAAAAGATGCCGACGGGAAGGACTACTATGAGTGCAATACGGTGATTATGGACAGGAAACGACCATATATGGAGTTGCGACTGGGTATCCACAACATCTTCAAGCTCTTCCATATCGAGTATGTGAAGCGACTGTCTTACAAGAATAATCCAGGAGTCAACAAGGACGGTATCAGATTCATGTTCCGTATGCAGTTCTGATGTCATACTGCCTTAAACTTTCAACAGAAAAAAGTTTCCGCACGGCTCTTTAAACTTTAAACTTTCAACATTAAACTGAAAATGAGTAAGTACGCACTGGTCACTGGCGGCTCCAGGGGCATCGGACGGGAAATCTGCCTGAAGCTGGCTTCCATGGGATACCCCGTCATCATCAATTTCGCATCCAACAAGGCGGCTGCTGAGGAGGTGGCGAAGAAAATCATGGACGACGGAGGGACGGCTGAGTTGATGCCGTTTGATGTGGCCGACCAGAAAGCCGTTGATGAGGCGCTCGACCGATGGGAGGCGGCACATCCTGACGACTATGTTGAGGTGCTGGTTAACAACGCGGGCATACGACGCGACAATGTCATGTTTATGATGGCCGATGAGGAATGGCATCAGGTGCTCGACACCACACTCAACGGTTTCTTCTTCCTCACCAGGCGGCTGCTCAAGCATATGATGCCCCGGAAACGTGGAGGACGGATTATCAACGTGGCGTCGCTCTCCGGAATCAAGGGGATGCCGGGACAGACCAACTACAGTGCGGCAAAGGCGGGACTTATCGGAGCTACGAAAGCACTGGCACAGGAGGTGGCGGCACGTGGGGTCACTGTCAACGCGGTTGCTCCCGGATTCATCGAAACGGACATGACCAAGGACTTGCCGCAGGACGAACTCAAAAAACTCGTCCCGATGCAGCGATTCGGAAAACCACATGAGGTGGCGGCGGCCGTCGCTTTTCTGGCATCTCCCGGCGCATCATACATCACCGGAGAGGTCATCAACATCAACGGAGGACTGTACACCTAACATACTTTCTCACTTTTCACTCTTCACTTTTCACTCTCTCTTATGTCTAATCGTGTCGTCATCACGGGGATGGGCATCTGGTCCTGCCTCGGTCAAGATCTGAAAACAGTTAAGGATTCTCTTTACAACGGTAAGTCCGGCATCGGACTGCAGCCGGAACGGTTGGAGTATGGTTATCGCTCCGGACTCACGGGCATCGTTCCGGAACCGGTCATCACAAAGCAGATGCTCGACCGTCACACCCGTGCCGGTATGTCGGAGGAGGCGAAATATGCCTATATGGCCAGTCGTCAGGCATTCGACATGGCCAATATTGATGACGATTATCTGAGAAAGAATGAGGTGGGGTGTATTTTCGGTAATGACTCATCGGCGAAACCAGTGATTGAGGCGTCGAAAATCATGGATGAGAAGCACGACTCGGCCATGCTGGGATATGGCATCATCTTCCAGTCCATGAACTCTACGGTGAACATGAACCTCAGCACCATCTTCCATCTGAGAGGAGTCAACTTCACGGTCAGCGCGGCATGTGCTAGCGGAAGCCATTCCATCGGCTTGGGCTATATGCTCATCAAGCAGGGTCTGCAGGAAATGGTGCTCTGCGGCGGAGCACAGGAGACCAACTATTACTCCATGGCGTCGTTCGATGCTCTTGGGGCTTTCTCCGTGCGTATGGACGAGCCGCATAAGGCGAGCAGACCTTTCGACCGCGACCGCGACGGACTCATCCCGAGTGGGGGAGCAGCGGCATTGCTGCTGGAGAGTTATGACCACGCCGTGGAACGGGGAGCTAATATTCTGGCGGAAGTCATCGGATACGGATTCTCCAGCAATGGAGGTGGTATTTCTGAACCAAGCGACGAAGGCAGTGTCATTGCCATGACGAGGGCTATCAAGGATGCGGATGTCAGCCTTGATGACATTGACTATATCAACGCACACGCCACATCCACGAAACAGGGAGACATGTACGAAGCCATTGCGCTTGGCAGGATGTTCCAGGGTAAGCGGGCGCTCATCAGCTCAACCAAGTCCATGACAGGACACGAATGCTGGATGGCGGGTGCCAGTGAACTGGTCTATTCCATCATCATGATGCAGAACAACTTTGTGGCGCCCAACATCAACCTCGAAAATCCAGACGAACATGCTGAAATGCTGAATCTTACCCCTAAAACCATAGATACCGAGGTCAACACCGTACTCAGCAACTCATTCGGCTTCGGCGGCACCAACTCAGCCCTCGTCATCAGAACAGTAGAAAGATGATAGTTTAATGTTGAAAGTTGAAAGATGAAAATTGAATAATCAATGTGAAGGTCGGCTTGAGTAAATAAACTTTTTACTTTGCACTTTTCACTATTTTCTTCTCAAGTTTCTTCATCTCCTTTCGGCTCTTGCTCTGCGTCACCAGCCACACACCGGTGAACACCAGCACAACTGCCACAGACTGACCCATGCTAAACACACTCAAACCCACGACCACGCTCACAACGCATGCCACGATCGGCTGAACATAGTTATACATCGCTACCACGGTAGGACGCAGGGTCTTCTGGCCGCGCATCATCAGGATATAGGCCAGGAATGTGCCGCAGAAAACCACGAATCCTGTCTCCAGCCATACGCGAAGGCTGATGTCGGTCCATGCCAGCTCTTGCATCTTGTTAAACGACAACGGCATTATCACGATGGCGGCATACGTGATCATCCATTTCATGCATGTGATGACAGTATATCTCTGAATCAGATGCTTAAACAGGGTGAGATAAACGGCGAAACACAACTGGGCACTCAGACAGAGCAAGTCGCCCGTCAGATTGGAGTCCCCTGATGCGTGCTTGCCGGAGGTGATCAGAATAAATGCACCGATCGCACCGCAGAACACCCCGCTTACCTTCTTGCTGGTGATGGGTTCACGAAGAAACACCGCGGCAAGTATCATCGTGATGATTGGCATCATCGTCGTCATGATACTCGCATTCACCGGTGACGTCATCGACAAGCCTATCGTATAGCAACATTGGTTCAGCACGATGCTCAGCATGCCGGCAAAAAAGAACAGCAACATATCCTTTGGCTTCACTTTTTCCTGCCTTACAAAGAATGAGGCTAGCCAAAAGCAAGCCGCACCGCCTACTACGCGGAACGTCACCATCTCTATTCCGCCTACGCCATTTACCATTGCATGTTTGCCAAGCGGGGCCATCAGTCCCCAGATGGCGCACGCGGCAAACATGCAAATATGGCCTATGATTGTTGAGCTTTTCTTCACAATCAAGTCGTAATATCGTTTAGTACTCGGTTCTTGTTGTTATGAAAATAATGAAATTTACTAATCCAAGAAATAAATAGTAAATTGTATATGCTTTAATCGTAATTCTCTTTTTACGCTACCTTGTTCAGCTTCTTCAAAATGCAGAAGATGAAGGCGGCGGATACGAGGCAGATGACTGCAAGCACACCCCAGATGAGCGTCAGGCTCTGACCCCACATCAAGGCAGGGATGGCTACGAGGAAGTTACCGATGGCGGTGGCTACGAACCAACCACCCATCATCATGCCCTTATACTTTGGAGGAGCCACCTTCGATACGAATGAGATACCGATCGGAGACAACAGCAACTCTGCAAAGGTGAGAATCAGGTAGGTGATAATCAAGAGATTCGGGGTGACATCGGCTACGTGGTTGGCAATCTCCTTACCGCCTTCCATGTGGGTTGACGGCTCAGGAAGACCTACGCAGGCCAGTGTCATGATGATATAAGCAGCGGCGGCAACAAGCATACCCAAGCCTATCTTCAGAGGAGCCTTCGGCTCTTTGCCTTTCTTGGCCATCGCACCGAATATGGCTATGCTAACCGGGGTCAGCAGAACGACGAATGCCGGGTTGAACTGCTGGAATATCGGGGCCTCGATGCTGATGCTGCCTTCTGAGCTGAAGTACTTCCAAATCAAACCGCCTATGGCCAATACGACTACAAGACCGGAGATACCCTTCGATTTCGCACTACCGTTCTGGAACAAGCCAAACAGGCCGTAAACCACAAATATCAGCAACACAAGATTCCATACATCATAGAACATCGTCTCGATGCCGGTCACCGTGTGGTTCGTGTATTGCTCTGCGAAGAATGTCAGTGTCGAACCGTTCTGGTGGAAGGCCATCCAGAAGAATATCACAACGGCAAACACAAGGCAAAGGGCGACGATGCGTTCTTTCGTCTCGGACTTGGAGATTTCCTCCACTGGCTGGTCTGCTGCCGCTGCAGGTTTCGCTCCGTTGTAGTCTGCATGCTTGAAGGTGTTGCGGAAAGCAAAGTAAATCATGATGGACACAATCAGAGAGATGCACGCGATGCCGAATGCGAAGTGGTAGGAGTCCTCCTTGCTGTAGCCGTACTCATTCTGCATGTAGAGCATGATGCCGATAGCGGCACTGGCTGCGAACATCGCACCGATGTTGATGGCCATGTAGAACAAAGAGAAGCCGTTGTCACGCTGAGAGGCATATTTCGGATCCTCGTATAAGTTGCCGACCATCACCTGAAGGTTCCCTTTGAAGAGAGCGGTGCCTAGGCATATCAGTAGAAGGGCTGCTCCCATCGCTACTATCGCGGTTGTCCCGCTGCCGAGAGGTATGGCAAGGAACAAGTAGCCGAGGAACATGATGGAGATGCCGACGGTCACGCATTTGCCGTAACCAATCTTGTCGGCCAGCATTCCGCCGAACAACGGCAGGAAATAAACCAGCATTAGAAAAGATGAGTAAATCAGTCCGGCTGTTCCTTCGTTGAAACCGAAATTGTCTTTCAGGAACAGGGCGAAGACAGCGAGCATCGTGTAGTAACCGAAGCGTTCGCCAGTGTTGGCCAGTGCCAGTGCATATAGGCCTTTGGGTTGTCCGTTAAACATAGTAATAATGTATTTTAGAAGTTATTAGTAGAGACGCCCTGTGGGGCGTCTTGTAACTTTTTCTGTTTTTAGTTTTGGAATTATTTTCTGTTTAGAATTTTCTTTTTCAGTTTCCGAATATTTTTTACCTTCAACCTTTAACTAAAGTCACTCTCAACTCTCAACTTTAAACTTTAAACTATTTCTGTATATTCGGTCGCTCAAGGCCATAGCCTTTCTTCTTGTCTTCCACTTTCAGCAACAGCGCGATGATGATGGCGATAACACCGCAGACAGCGAAGATGGTCATCGTCGTTGTGTAGTCTATCGTTCCGTCTGCTGCCGTGTTGGCCTGGTTCACTTTGCCTATCAGAATCGGAACGAGCGACAGACCGATGTTCTGGATATAGAAGATCAGGGCATAGGCGGTTCCTAGTAGCTTCATCGGGATAATCTTAGGAACGGATGGCCACATGGCCGACGGAACCAGTCCGAACGCGATGCCCAGCAGCACCATCATCGAGATGGCGATTGCCACCGATGTCAGTGTTGGAATGGCAAATACGGCATGGACTACTGTGAGAAGTACCGATCCAATGATCATAAGTGTGGCACCCTTTCCGATGCGGTCGTAGATATAGCCGAACAGCGGGGTCAGCACGATGGTGCCGTAGGGAAGCATCGAAGGGATGGCTCCGGCAAAATTTTCTTCAACACCATATTTGATGACCATCAGCTTCGTGGCGAATTTCAGGAAGGGGAACACGCCGGCATAGAACATCAGACACAAAAGGGTGATATACCAGAAACCGCGGTTTGTGAACAGCAGCTTCAAGTCGGAGAACTTGAACTGATCCTCAGGGTCTGATGATGCCACTGCGGCTGCAGCCTTGTCCTCTTTCTTGTCCATCACGCAGTAAACGAGGAATGCCACAAGCGCGATGCACAACAGGCAGGCACCCAAAAAGACGGCTGAAGGAACACCGCTGTTGGCTTTTGCGAACGGCAGGGCGAAACTCAAAGCGGCGGCCGTACCGAAACGGGCGAGAGCCACCTGAACGCCCATTGCCAATGCCAACTCATGGCCCGTGAACCATTTCACAATCACTTTCGACACCGTGATTCCGGCTATCTCGCAGCCTACACCGTAAATCGCAAAGCCCACGCACGCCCATATCACCTGGGTGCTGTAGCCGAACAGCTGACCGTCGAAGTCATTGCTCACCGCCCACCATTTGATCAGCGCACCGCCGAACATCAGGACCGTCGACATGATGCCGGTGAACCGGATGCCGAACTTGTCGAGGATGATGCCGCCGAAGAACAGCAACAGCAGGAACACATTAAAAAATCCGTAGGAACCGGAGAAGAAACCGTATTCGTCGCTTGTCCAGCCCAGGCCCATACCGCCGTCTTCCTTGGCGGCCGTCAGCAATGGCTCAAGCGGAGACATCACATCGGTGAAAAAATAGGCCGCCATCATCGTGACGGATACGATTATCAATGCGGTCCAACGGGCCGCTGCTGAGTCACTCAGCTTTTTCTGGATTGTCTCTTTCATATCTTAATTTGTTTGTTTACTCAAAGGATGTTGCCTCAATTTCGGGCTTGGTGAGCAAGAGGAAGCCTGTTTATTTGGTTTGAACGGATATATATAAAGTATTTACAGACTGTCATCGCTCTCAACTCTAAACCCTCATGAATACTATTTCTTCAGCCATTGATCAAGCCAGCTGAAGAAGGTACGTTGCCAGAGAATGCCGTTCTGGGGTTTCAGCACCCAGTGGTTCTCGTTGGGGAACAGCAGCAGCTTGGCTGGAATGCCGCGGTAGCGGGCTGCGTTGAAGGCGGCGATGGCCTGAGAGTAGAGGATGCGGTAGTCGAGCTGGCCATGGATACACAAAATCGGAGTGTCCCATTTGTCAACGAACTGATGGGGGGAGTTGTCGTAGGTCCGGCGGATCACTGGGTCGTCCTTATGCCAGGGAGCTCCACCCAGGTCCCAGTTCGTGAACCATGCTTCCTCGGTCTCTACATACTGCTGCTCAAGATTGTAGATACCGTCGTGGGCAATAAAGCATTTGAAACGCTTATCGTGATTGCCGGCAAGCCAGTACACGCTGAACCCGCCAAAGCTTGCGCCGATACATCCAAGGCGGTCCTTGTCTACGTAAGGCAGGTTCTGGGCAGCGTCGTCTATCGCGCTCTTGTAGTCGTCCATGCAGCGGCCTGTGTAATTCGTGCTGATTTCCTCAAGCCATGCCTTGCCGAAGCCGGGAAGGCCACGGCGGTTGGGCGCTACGACCACGTAGCCGTTGGCTGCCATAATCTGCATGTTCCAGCGGTAGCTCCAGAACTGGCTGACTGGACTCTGAGGACCGCCCTCACAGAACAGGAGGGTGGGGTATTTCTTGTTTTTATCGAAATTCGGAGGACGGATAATCCAGGAAAGCATATCCTTACCGTCTACGGTCTTTGTCCAGCGTGGCTCCACGTTGCCCCAGTCGATATTGTCCACGAAATATTGGTTCTCATGGGTCACCTGGGTGGCATTGCCGCTCTTGATGTCAACGAGATAGAGTTCTTTGGCTTCCTTCATCGACTGGCGGCCGCATAGCAGCTGATTGCCGCAAAGCGTCACGGAGGTATAGTCATGCTGGCTGTCGGTGATTTTCTTTACCTCGCCTTTCAAGTTGGTGCTGTACACCATCGTCACGCCATGCCACACGCCGATGAAATAGAGCGTCTTGCTGTCGGTGTCCCAGCAGTAGTCGTCCACGCCGCTCTCGAAGCTCTGGCTCACGTAGCTTTTCTTGCCGCTCTTCACCTCATACACGCACAGACGGTTGATGTCGCTCTCGTAGCCGTCACGCTCCATGCTCAGCCAGGAGATGTACTTACCGTCGGGCGAGAATTGGGGATTGGTGTCATAGCCCAGGTTGTAGTCCTTCCCGTCGCGGATTGCCTGGTTGGCGGCCTGATGCTGCAGCGACTTGGTGTAGTCGTAGGCGGGCTGCTGGTAGTCGGCGGGTTTGCACAGGTTGGTCGTCTTACCGCTTTCGATGTCATAGAGGAAGATATCGGAGTCGGTGCTTACCGCATACTCTCTTCCGGTCTTCTTGCGGCAGGTATAGAGAATCTGCTTTGAGTCGGGGCTCCAGGCCAGCTGCTCTATGCCGCCGAACGGACGGAGCGGACTTTCGAATGGTTCGTCCTGAAGCAGGTCAATCGGGTCGGTCGACAGCTCCTCACCGTTGAAGTGGTATACGTAAGGGTGGGGGATATTCTCTGTATATTCATCCCAGTGTTGGAACATCTGCTCGTCAATCACCAGTCCGGTGCTCTTCGGCAGGTCGGCATGGGGATGGAAGTTCTGAATGGGGTTTTTGATGGTGTGGATCACAAGAACCAGTTTCCCGTCAGGAGAGAAACAGTAATCTTCGATATCTCTGTGGCTGTGCGACAGCTGCTTGCGTCCTGTTCCGTCAGCATTCATCATCCACAGCTGGCTCACGCCCTCGCCGTCGGCGGCAAGGTATGTGATCTTGTCGCCCAGGAACTTGGCGGCAGACTCGCTACCTTTCGATGTCGTCAGGTTGCGCTCGCCTGTGCCGTCGCTGTTGATGGTGTAGACGACTGTGTGGCTCTTGTTTTCTTCCACACTGTAGTAGCTCACATTATATACTATGGTCTTACCGTCGGACGATGCGTCACATCCGCCGATTCGCCCCATGGCCCAAAGCGCCTCCGGATTCAACCGGTGGTTTTCAATCACGGGCTTCTGCCGTCCTATATAGTTCTGTGCTTCTGCTGTCTCAGATTTTGCCATAAATATCAATGAAGATAAGAAGACGAGAAGACAAGAAGACAAGACGTTAGTCTGTCTCATCAGTGATTCCTTTGTTCTGTTTAATTGCATCACAATAAAATTGAAGTGTTAAATCAGTATCTTGCAATTTGTTCCACATCTCATTAGATATATCATTATTGTAATAGCCTAAATCGTGTGAAAGTATAATGTAGTATCTACATTCTTCTAATGAGCCTTGAGCAATATTATAGAATCTTAATTTATCGTTTTTTGAGATTTTCTTATATCCTTCAGCTATGTTGGCTGCAATAGATATTGCAGCACGTTGAAACTGAGGAATAAGTGCGTATTTCTCGTCGTCTGGAAATAGCTTTTTTGTTCTGTAAAAAGCCAGAACGAAGTCATGGGCTTTTTGCCATGCTTTTACTTCTGTGAATTTTTTGCTTGGCATATTAACTGTATTTTAGTTAAATATCTGAAATAACTATTGTCTTGTCTTCTTGTCTTCTTGTCTTCTAGACTTCTTTTCTTCCCATAAAAATCACTTTTTACTTCTGCTTGTTTCGTTTCTGCTGCTCCTGGAGTGCGCGTTGCTGCTCGGCCATCGCCTGCAGACGCTCCATCATCGACATGGTCTTCTTGGGATTTGCCTTGCGTGCTTTCTTTCGCTCTTCGAGGTAGGCAAGCAGTTTGGCGTCGTCGGTCGTGGCGCGCAGATACCACATCATCAGGATGCTGAGAAGTCCGGAGACGAAGTAGTAGAGGTTCAGTCCGCTGGAATAGCTGTTGAAGGAGAAGAAGAAGATGAGGGGCATCAGGTAGGAGAACCACTTCATGCAGCCCATGCTCTGCTGCTGCTCTGGCGACATGGCGGCGTTGTAGGACTGCTGGCTCATGCTGATCCACGTGTTAATCCAGGTTGAGACACACCACAGGATACAGAAAAGGCTGAGGTGGTTGCCGATTCCCCAGATGTTCGAACCGAACTGGATGACGTCGTCGTAGGCGGACAGGTCGTCGGCCCAGAGGAAGGAATGGCCGCGGAGCTCTATGGCGTTAGGGATGAAGTTGAAGAGCGCAATCCAGATTGGCATCTGTATCAGCATCGGAAGACAGCCGCCCATTGGCGAAACACCATATTCTTGGTAAATCTGCATCATCTCCTGATTCTTCATCATCGCGTCTTCCTTGTTGGGGTACTTCTTGTTCAGCTCTTCCATGCGGGGCTTCAGTACGCGCATCTTGGCTGAAGAGAGATAAGACTTCTTCATCAGCGGATATACGCAGAACTTCACTATCAAGGTGATGAGAATCAGAACGATACCCATGTTCAGACCCCATTGGGTCATAAAGTCGAATATCGGGAGGAACACGAAGCGGTTAATCCAGCGTACGATTGGCCAGCCAAGATAGACGATGCTCTGGAGGTCGAAGTCTGTCTCTTCGCCAACCATTTCGTCGAGTATTGCCTCGTTGTCTTTCAAGGTTGAGAACTTATTCGGACCAAGGTACATGTGCATGCGGGTCACACCCTGCCCTGAGGGGTCGAACTTGGAGTCGATTGTAGTGCGAAGCCATTTCAGGTATTTTGTGCCTTTCTGGATTTCTTCTTTCTCCATGTTGGAGTACATCAGCGTGGGGCCGAAACTGCCGTCGGCCATCAGTATCTGGCTGAAGAACTGGGTCTTGAAGGCCACCCAACGCATCTTGAAGTCCAAATCCTCACCCGTCTCCTCCACGTTTGAGCCGGCGGACGACAACTCATCCGTGTCGTTCTCTGTGTCGCGGTACGTGATGGTGCTGTAACGGTTTTCAAAGGCGAAACCTTTCTCCTGCTGACGGATATGCTGTGACCAGTCGATGGTCATCGTCTTCGTGTCGGCATTGAAGAAGTCCGACATGTTGTTCGCCTTCAAGTCAACATTGACGATGTAGGAGTTCGGGATAAGTGAATAGGTGATGTCGAGCGACCCGTTGCCGCCGTAAGGCAAGCTCATCGTCACGCTGTTTGTCTTACCGGCGCTGTCCTGCTTCACTTCCTTCGCCTGAAGGAAGAAGTCGGAGAATCGGATGTTCTTGTTCTTTCCGTTGAACAGGAAGTCCATCTTGATGTCTTTCTCATCGAAAAGCACCACGTGCTCGTTCTCTGGGTCACGGCTCTTATAGGCCTCGTCGAGCAGTTCAGCACGGCTGATCTGGCCGCCCTTGGTTGATATGTTCAGTTTCAGCAGGTTGTTCTCAAGTACGATTGTGCTCTCCTGGCCTTGACGGGCAGCGAAAAACTCGTTGGTTGAGTCGCTCTGCTCGGCTTGAAGTTCGGCGGCCCTGGCTGTGGAGTCGGCCACGAACTTGGCGCGGTCTTGGATTGCCTTGATGCTGTCTAACTCATGTTTCTGTCTGGCATATTCTGCCTGTTTTTCCTGATTCTTGCCTGAGTAAATCATGTAGCCGATGAAAACCAAGCCAATCAATACCCAGCCGATAATGGTGTTCTTATCTTTCATTTTATTGTTAATGATGTTTTTTTTACTTGCTTGACGGCTTTGCCAAACCATACTATTCGGGTTGACAAGGCACTCAAAGTTGCAAAGTTAGTAAAAAAATTTTAAAATTTACCCTTATTCTTTCTAAACTTATTGTGGAATGAAAAAATTAACGTACATTTGCACTAAAATCATTTGGCATGACCTGAGTTTTGTCGGATGTATGGTGAACTTCATCTCGTCCACTGAATTCTCTGTCATACCCACGGTCCATTCCACATTAAACTTTAATCATTAAACTTTCAACTATAGAAAATATGAAAAAGACAATCTTGATGGCCATTCTCCTGACGATTTTCTGCGCGGGGGTGGCTCAGGCAAAGAAAAAGCCGCAAATCCAGTTTGAACAGACCACTATCGACCTCGGCACATTCCCGGAGAACGATGCGCTCAGAACTGCTCAGTTCAAGTTCAAGAACGTGGGCAACGCAAAGCTTGTAATCAACAGTGTTGCGACTTCTTGTGGATGCACTGTCGCTGACTATCCCAAGGACTTCATCGCACCGGGCGCGTCGGGTGTCATCACCGTCACCTACGACGGAAAGGGCAAATTTCCCGGACGCTTCCGCAAAGGTATTTCTGTATTTACAAACAACGGAAAGGAAACTACACGCCTCTACATCGAAGGGGTCATGACATCACCAAAACAAACGAAATAAAGTTTATTTCCAATTTATAGTAAAAATCCGCTGCTTAACCTAAAGCAGCGGATTTTGATTTAATGACTATTCACATTATACTTTCAACTTTCATCTTTCTACTTTTTTCAGTACCATTGCATCAGCGACCGCAGGTAGGCGGTCAGCTCGCCTGCCATCTTCTGGTGCTGCCATAGGCTGGGATGCCACGACGCGCCGTAGCGGATGTCGCCGGTCTGGGGTGTGAAATCGAAACGGTAAACCTCTGTGTCACCGCCTTTATGGGCTTCGTCGGCCACTTCGTTCAGTGTCTGCTTCACCAGTTCCAACTCTTTCCCGTTCAGCATCGAACCGCATAGCAGCACAATCTTGGCTTTAGGGTTGTGACCGCGCACCTGCTGGAGAAAACGCTTGTAGGCGGATTTCAGTAGAGTGACGTCATAGTTGTTGGTCGACATGTCGTTCGTGCCAAGGTTGATGCACACCAACTGGGGCTGAAAGCGGGAAAAATCCCAACGATCGCTGCGGTCGTAGAGGTTGGTATACTCATATTCCGTAGTCATCACGTTGTCGGGAGTTCCGCTCTTCGGACCGCCGTAACTGCGGTATACGCCGATGCCGGAACGCGCCACCACATGGGCATAGGCACCTAGCGAACGGCAGGTCTGCTGGGCGTAAGTGAGATAGTGGTTCTCCGTCTCATACTCGAAGGGGTCAGTTTTCTCGATGCTCTCGTTGCCATAGCCGCAGGTGATGCTGTTGCCGATAAACTCGATAGTGCGTTCCGGCAAGGCGGGAGGGGAAAGCAACGTTGCACCTTTGTCCAGCACGAAGCCGCGGAAGTCGGGCTTCAGGTCATATCCTTCGATGATGTACATCAGCCGGAGGGTGTGCTCTCCCTGTGGCAGGGCAGAGCCTATTGTCACCACCGAGTCGCGTTCTCCCGTCAGTGCCACCTTGAATGGCTCAGCATCGTCCAACTCTGCCATGAAATAGCCGCTCTTGGGCTTTGCCCACAACTTGATGGACCGGCCAGTGAATCGGCAGTTGATCTGCGTCCCGGGAAAGGTGAACCGGGGACGATCCGGGTTGTCAAAGCAAATCCTCCCAACATATTGTATGTTAGTGTCGGTTGGCAATATCACTGTGCCTTGCAGGGGCAATGTCTTGCTGGCTTGCATGCTGGTCGTCAGCAAAACCAACATCAAAAGTAGGGTGTAGCGTTTCATATGCTTATTGTTGTTGATTTGTATAAACGATTTTTAGGATAAATAAAGTTACTTATCATTCACGACAAGTTTTGCAAATTTACAAATTTTTTTGTTTCTTAGGATAGTGTTTTTGAAAAAAAACTATGTGAAACGGCTCTATTATGGTTAAAAGTGGAAGAAAAAGGCATGATTCCATCTGTAATGTTTTAAAAAATCAAGTCAAACGCATATATTGGCAGATTTTATCAACTATGGACGGACTTATTTTTTGTAAATTTGCAACATTGAATTTTTTTTAATTTTTTCATTCATTAATCCTAAAAACATTTATTATTATGAAGAAAATTTTGTTCAGCTTCGCTATCGTGGCAGCAGGTCTGCTGATGGCATCATGTAAAGGTGGCAATGACAAGAAAACAGAGGAAGGTCAGAACACTGAGACCACAGAAGTGACAACCGACGAAGCTCAGCCTGCTGAAGGTGCTGAGTTTGAAACCAAGTCCATGAAGATCGCTATTCCAGCTGGATTGAAAAACAATGACAACGTCAGCTCAAAGGATGACAACGTAATCCATCTTGACGCTCCTGGCTATGGTGAATTTGAAAGCATCCACATCCACCTGAACACTGAAGCTGAGTCTCCTGAGGCAATGGTGGACACTTATTATAATGGTAACGAGGCTTCTTGGAAGAAAGCTGACGACCTCAACATTGGTGCCTATACCTTTAAGAGACTCGACGCAGTTGATAATGCAGATGTTAACTGCCAGCTGTTTGCTCAGGCTCTTGGAGGTGTGCTTGAGGTAGAGGTTTCCAAGAACGTTCCTGCTGATGCTCCTGAATTGGCTGAGGCTATCAAAAATATTGAGATTAAGGAATAAATAGTTGTTCAATGAGAAAACTGATTGTTTTTCACATATTGACCTTATTGGCATTCGCCATGGTCTCTTGTGGCAACAATGGCAATACACAGTCAAGCAATGAGGAGCCGCTGCCTGAAGGCTACAAGACCTTTGATTTCAACAACTTCTCCATTAGTGTGCCTGAAGAGTTTACGACTTCCAGCGAGCCTGCCAGCGACAACGTGCGTTTTGAGTCTGAAGCCATGCTCAAATTGGATAATGGCGATGAGGTTTCAAGCTCTGCATATATCGATGCTTCCTTCATGACGGGCGGTGCCAAGCCTGACGACATCAAGCAGACTGCTGCCATGCTCAAATCCGGCCAGGAGGCTGCAGGCGAGACTTGTGAGGAGCCTGTAATTGACGGCAACACCATCCTGATGCGCCATTTCTATACCAGCGATGATGGTGAGAAGGTGATCACCTGGCGTTGGTGGATACTCAGTGAGGACGGAAAGAACGTGGCTGGCAACATCTACTTTCCTGAGTCTCAGGAGAAATTCTATGGCGACGTAGCCAAGAACATCGTGAAGTCCATCAAAATCAAGTAAATCCTGACATCTTTGTCTGTCAATACATTTCAGTGCCTGTGCGCCTCTGGCGTTCAGGCATTTTTTTCTCCCCTTGTGGACGATTTCTTCTCCTAACGGACTAAATATGGAAAAATGTGAAAATTTGCCCTAACAATACTGGAAAAATGTGTGGCAAAGTCTAAAAATTATCGGAAAAATGTGTGAATTTGCTCTGAAAACGCTGGAAAAATGTGAAAAACTACCCTGAAAAACACTGGAAAAATGTGTTGATTTGTGTCAAAATCATTGGAAAAATGTGTGAAAAAAATAACTAAACTGTTGAAAATCAATTGTTTTGAGTTATGCGGGGATTGTCAACGTCTGCTATTGTCTCGACCAGGTGGCGCTTCCGCTGAAAGGCAATTATAACCCTTCTCACTTCAAACTCTATTTCAAAGATACTGGCCTGCTAGTCGCTGCTCTGGATGATGAAGCACAGGAGGACTTGCGCGTCAATCGTAATTTCAATACTTATAAGGGCGCTATCTACGAGAATATCATTGCTGAGACTTTGGTCAAACAGGGCTACAGCCTGTTCTTCTTCCGCAATGAGAAATCCACCATGGAGATGGACTTCTTTGTCCGCGACAAAACGTCTTTGATCCCTGTTGAGGTCAAAGCCAATGACAGCTCAACGCCTTCACTCAACAAACTCATCTCCGACAACGATAAATACCCCGACATCCAGTACGGCATCAAGTTCTGCAACCGGAACATCGGCTTCAACGGCAAGTTCTACACCTTCCCGTATTGCCTCGCGTTCCTATTAAGACGGTTCCTGAATGATAAGTAACTAAAGTTTCCCACCTTTGTAATGTGCTTATTTTCAGGACTGATTTTTCTTAGAAGTCTAAAAGTCCCCCATAAACACGGAGGTTTAACATTGTCATAAAATTTGTTTATCAGATAGCCTTTTGTGTATCAGGCATATAAGA